>Ga0156402_1131_pt1 | contig 11063 bp, 4 predicted proteins | sample RifOxyA3_FD_108045 | JGI IMG/M metagenome (GOLD analysis project Ga0156402, IMG submission 108045) | Lentisphaerae bacterium RIFOXYA12_64_32 | reverse complement strand
GACCTCAAGTGTGGGCGTTCAACTTGCGCGACACGCGTGCTCACTTCGGTGAGGTCTGGAACCACAGGCCTGTCGAGATGCGAACGGGCCGTGGCGCGGGCAGTCCCTTGCCCGCGGACTCAGGAACACCGGCCCAGAGACTGGCCGGGCCACGGTCGCTACTCGCCCAGTTCCAGGTCGGCGGGGGCACTGGTGCGGACCCAGTAGCCGAGGCCGGGCAGGAGTTGAGTGGCGTCGCCCGCGGCCAGGTAGGCCCTGCTGCTGGTCTGGTAGCGCCAGGCCGGCAGGACCGTCTCGTCGCCGCGCGCGCCGCGGGCGCGGGGCAGTGCGACGGGCGAAAACGGCTCGGCGGTGACCGGGCCGACCAAGCTCCAGCCGGCGGGCACGGCACGGACCGAGTCCGCCACCGCGGTGCCGACGATCGGGATTGTGACCGGTCCGGTCGGGGCGTACAGCCAGTACGCCTGCTTCGCGACGATGGTCTCGGCGCGCTCGAACGCGGTCCCGTTCCACTGCCACACGACACCCGCGTTCTCGCCGAACAGCACGGCCACGCCCCCGTCTACTGGGTCGATCGGCACGGAAACCAGGTTCCAACCCTCGGTTAACGTCAGGTCGAATTGCATTCGAGGACTCCTGGCGGCCTCGACCGTGATGCTGACGGTGGCCGTGCCAGTGTCATTGCCATCGGTCACCGTGTAGGTGAACGTGTCGGGGGTGTCCGGGTCCGCGTAGTTGAGGGTGGGTACATACACGAACGACCCGTCGGGGTACAGTGTAACTGTGCCGTGGGACGGTGCGGTACCGAGGGCCACTACGGTCAGAGTGTCGCCATCAAAGTCAATATCGTTGTCCAGGACTCCCGGGGGCGAGACGCGAAGCGTCTCATTCTTGTACGCCGTGAATTTGTCGTCTTGAGCGACTGGTTCGGCGTTCTCGGTCTTGATATTGATATAGACGATAGCGGCCTCTGAGGTCTCCTGGCCGTCGGTGGCAGTGTAGGTGAATGAGTCAGTCCCCCCGAAGGCGTCAGTGAGCGTGTAGACGAACGTCCCATTAGTATAGAACTGCACCGTTCCGTGCGTGGGTTCTGTCCCAAGGATAGCCATCAGACCGTCCCCGTCGGCATCGTAGTCATTCCAAAGCACGCTCGCGAGTGGAGACGAGAAGGCCACATCCAGTACCGCGCCAACCAGTGTGTATGAATCGGAAAGCGCCACCGGCGCGGTGTTGGCGGGCGCGGTGACGGTCACAATCACCGTGGCCGTATCGCTGAGCGCGGGATTCCCGTCGTCCTCGACCTCGTAGCTGAAGCTGTCCTCACCCGTGAAGAACGGCGACGGCCGGTAGGTGATGTAGGTCCCGTTCGAGCTCACGTGCCCGTGCAGGGGAAGCGCTGACGGCGTAACGGTCAGTGACTGCCCGTTGTCGACGTGGGTGTCATTGGCCAGGACGTCAATGACCACGGCCGTTTCCGCCGTTGTCTGCGCCGCATCATCGCTGGCCACCGGCGCATCATTCACCGCGGTCACATCCACGGTAAACGTGTCGTTGACTCGCGCCCCGCCCGAGTCGGCCGCGCGCACTGTGATGTTGGCTGTGCCCGAGGCGTTGGCCGCGAAACTGAGACGCAGAAGCTGATTCGGATCGCCGGTGATGCTCGTCGTCACCAGACTGGGATTGGTGTTGCCCACCACGGAGAAGGTCAGGGCGTCGTCGCTGTCTTCTTTGTCCGTGAACGCCGGAAACAGGTCGAGGGTGACCGCCGCCGCGTCTTCGTTGACGGTCTGGTCCGGAAGCGCTGCCGATACCGTGGGCGCATCGTTGACGGGGACCACCGTGATCACGACGGCCACCGGGTCGGACTGCGCTCGCCGCACCTCGGCGGCGTAGTAGGTGAAACCATCTGTACCGCCGAAGTCCACCGCCGGGGTGTAGGTGAACGAGCCATCCCCGTTCAGCGCCAAGACTCCGTGCGACACGTCCTGGACAAGGTGTGCGTCCAGAACATCCCCGTCGGCGTCGGTGTCATTGCCGAGCACGCCGGGGGCAACGACCGTCAACACGCCGCCGTCCTCGATCCACGTGTACGCGTCGGCCGCCGCGACCGGCAGGTCGTTCACGGGGCTGACGGTCACTTGGAACGTGTCATCAACGTGCAGGTCGCCGGCATCGGTCGCACGCACTGTGATCGTGGCAGTGCCGGAGGCGTCAGGTGCGATGTAGAGTTGCAGCATCTGGTGTGGATCGCCCACCACGTACCCCAACACCAGGTTCCAGTTGGAGACGCTCATCACATCGAGACTCAGGGCGTCGCCGCCGTCTTCCTTGTCATCGAACACGGCACTCAGGTCGATCCAGACAAACTGGGTATCTTCCTCGACGAACACGTCCGGAACGGGTTGCGAGACCGTCGGCGCATCGTTCACGTCGGGAACCGTGATGGTGGCCGTGGCTGTGTTCGATGCGAGAACCCCGTCGCTGGCGCGGTAGGTGAACGAATCCGTGCCGCTGTAGTTCGCACTCGGCGTGTAGGTGAACGAACCGTCGGCGTTCAGCGTCAGAGTCCCGTGCGCGGGGTCGGTAACCTTGGCTGCACTCAGCGGGTTGCCGTCCACGTCGGTGTCGTTGGCGAGGACGCCAGTGGTCGCCGATACGGTCAGAGCGGTGTCTTCCGTGGCGGTGTACGTGTCGTTCTGCGCCACCGGCGCGTCGCTGACGTCAGAGACGGTCACGTAGACCGTGGCTGTGGCCGTGCCGCCATGGCCGTCGGTCGCCGTGTAGGTGAAGGTCACGTTCCCGAGGAAGTTCAGCGGCGGCGTGTAGGTGACCGTGCCGGTGATGTTGATCTGCACCGTCCCGGTCGTGGGGTCAGTGACCGCCGAGACCTGCAGTGCGTCGCCGTCAGTGTCGCTGTCGTTGGCCAGGACGGCGATTTCCATGGGTGTTTCCTCGTTGGTGGCGACTCGGTCCTCGACGGCGGTCGGCGCATCGTTCGCGGCCAGGACATACACGATCACGGTGGCGCCGTCCCGGTGGCTGATCGTCCCATCATTGACCCAGTACTCGAAGGTATCGACCCCATTGAAGTTGGGCGCCGGCACATACATCACTGACCCGCTGCCCTGCGAGATGGCCGCGCCGTGCGCCGGTTGCTGTGTGACGGCGACGAACTTCACCGTGTCGCCGTCCACATCGTAGTCGTTCGTCAGCACGTTGTAGGTGATCGGCGTGTCTTCGTTGGTGGCGATGACATCGTCCACGGCGTGCGGCGTGGTGGCGGACAGGCGCAGCGGCAACACGCAGCAGAACAAGGCGACAATGAAAACGCGTGGCGATACCAGCGGCGTGCGGTGCATGGCGATGCCCTCCGGAAACGACAGATTGTCCCTTGGCGGGGACGGGTGGGCCCCATAGGACCCATACGACGTATACCTTAGACAATACAGCCTGCGGCCAGCCCGGCAAGTCGCCGGGCTGGCCGCGCCGCGCGTCGGCACCCATCCGGTCCGATTTGTCCGTTGGGTCTGTTGGGTCCGTTTCGTCCGTTCTGTTCTTCCCCCCCCGCTCACCCGAACAGTTCGAACGGGTTCTCGCCGGGATACGGCAGGCTCTTGGGCAGCGGCACGCCGATGTCCTCGACGCCGAGCAGTTTGACCGCCTCGAACAGCGTTTTGCCGACCTTCTTGAACCCGAACCCGCCGTGGTGCGGGAAGCCCTTGGCGATCAGGACGTGCCGGTAGAAGCGCAGGAAGTTCGGGACCGCCACGATGCCGATGGCGCCGAACGAACACGGATCGATGTCCAGGATCTCGCCCTCGCCGATGTAGGCGCGCAGCTTGCAGTCCGGCGTGCCCTGGAGCCGGAACATGGTGGTCGGCCCCGGCTTGATCTGGCCTTCGAGCGTGCCGCGCGAGATGTCGGGCGCCTGCCCGTTTTCCATGAGCCGGTTCATGATGAGCTGGAATTTCAGGCTGCAGGTCTTCATGCAGCTCGAGCAGGTGTTGCCGCAGTGGAAGCCCATGAACAGGTCTTCCTTGGTTGCGCCCTTCAGGTCGGCGCGCGGCGGCAGCACGTCGTCGGGCACCGAGTTGTTGATGTCCAGCAGCGTGGCCGGTTCCTGGGACGCGCACTGGATCATGTACTCGCTCATGGCGCCGTAGAGGTCCACTTCGCAGGCGACCGGAATACCCTTGCCCGCCATGCGGCTGTTCACGTAGCAGGGCGCGAACCCGAACTCGAACTCAAACGCCGGCCAGCACTTGTCGCCGAACGCCGCGTACTTGCAGGCGCCCAGGTTCGCCTCCGCGAAGTCCGTGAGCGCAACCTCGAGCTGCGCCAGCTTCGGCAGCAGGTCCGGGTAGGCACAACTCGGCCCCAGTTCCTTGGCCATCTCGCCGGCCACCCTCCGGACCCGCGCCTTGTTCTCCGCCGCCTTGCGGAAGAGCTGGAGCAGGTCGAGTTCGGAGTTCTCCATGACCTCGACACCCAAATCGTACAGCGGCTGGACGGGCGCGTTGCAGGCGAGGAAGTCCTGCGGCCGCGGGCCGAATCCGAAAATCTTCAGATTCTTCACGCCGATGACGACACGCGCGATGTCCTGGAACGCCGCGATTTTCGGCGCCAGCGCCGCGGGCAAGCCCACGGGCGCCTGCGGCACGTACACGCGCAGCCGGCGCAGATTCAGGTTGTAGCCGACGTTCAGCATGCCGCACAGGGCATCGCCGCGGTCCGCGGCCAGCACCTGCTTGTCCTCCTCGGCCGCAGCACAGGCCATGACCGGACCGGGGAAGCGCTGCGCAAACAACGTCGTCGGGCCTTCCGGACCGAAATTGCCGAGGTAAACGACGGCCGCATTGCAGCCCTTCTGCGCCAGTTCGGCCAGCGCGGCCACGGCGTGGTCCTCAGTCTCGATAATCACCGAGCAGCGCTGCGCCCTGACGCCGAGCCCGGCCAGGCACTTCATCAGCACGCCGAGACGCTTGCCGGTGAGCGCCGCCGGAAAACAGTTTCGCGACACGCCGACAATGCCGAGTTTCACAGTGGGAGTGTTGAGCAGTTTCACCATGGGCCAAGTCCTCCGTCGGTTGGTTCCCGTTCCCGCATCGATGGGTCGTATGAGGCTAATATGCACGATGGGGCTGGTCTCTGCCAGCGCACAGCGCCGGACGGGGCGCACTGTGGCTCGGCGCGTCCCGCGCCGAAGCGGGGGTGCCTCGGCCGGCTCTGTGCGGCGACATGTGCGCCAGAGCCAAAGCGACGGCGGAAGCTGCTCGCGCGAAGACGGAGACCCACCCGGTTGAGGACTTCGGGCCGAGACGTCCCCGAGGCACCCTGCTGCGGTCCCGGAGGTCCCGCGCCACTGAATGCGGAACCTATGGGTTCCCGTATTTTTTGCCAACTTTTTCCCGAGTATTGCCAAGAGCTTCTATGAGGCGACGCGTGCTAAAGTACAAGTAAGCACCAAGTCCACGCCGACCGTATCTGGTCGTTCAGAAAAGGGATGACACCATGAGCAAGACGGCAGCCCTCACCCCTGCGGCTCGGGTTGAAGCCGCATTCCGCAAGCAGCGCATCGACAAGATCGCGACCTACCACACCGGCTGGTCGTCGAAGATCGGCAGTGACCTGCTCGGCCGCGACGCGTACGTGGGCGGCGGCATCAACCAGTGGCGCGAGTCGGTCGCGCTCTGGGACGGACCGGCGGCGCACGCCGAGTATGTCGAACGCACACGCCGCGACTCGTATGACCTGGCCAAGATCATCCGCAACGACCTGATCCGCATCAGTTACTGGCGCATGACCGAGAAGCCCGCCCGCAAGATCGACACCTACACGTTCCTCTACGGCAACCCCGACGGCGACTACGTCGTGCGGCAGATGGACCCGGAGACGGAACTGTACCAGGTCATCGACGAGCGGAAAAGCCACGTGCCGCAGACGGTCGATGACCTCGAAGCGTCCGTCGCGTCCGCCGAAAAGAGCCTGGCGAACTACCGCCCGACAAAGGAGTCGTACCGCGAGCAGCTCGGAGCGGTCGAGTACTTCGGCCCGGACTACGCCATCCCGGCGCCCGGCTACGGGCTGTGCATTCCGCGCGACCCGCTGTGGCTCGAAGCGACGCTGCTGCGCCCCGACCTGGTCGAACGGCACCTGGACTACCAGTGCACGGTCGCCTGCCGGCAGATCGAAGCGCTGAAAGACTTGCCCCTGCCCTACATCCTGGGCGGCGGCGATTTCTGTGGCAATAACGGGCCGCTCTACTCGCCGCGCATCTTCCACGAGATGATGCTGCCGCGCCTGAAAAAGATGAGCGAGACGGCGCACCGCTGCGGCAAGTACGCGGGGTTCGCCAGCGACGGCAACCTGTGGCCGATCGCCGACGACCTGTTCGGCGCCTCGGGCACCGACGCGTTCTACGAAATCGATCACGACGCCGGCATGGACCTGCGCAAGCTGCGCACCAAATACCCGAACCTCACCTGCTTCGGCAACATCAGCAGTGCGACGTTGCACAACGGCACGCGCGAGCGGGTGGTCGCCGAGACACGCGAGAACGCAGAAATCGCCCTGGAACTGGGAGGCTGCCTGTGCGGCGTCAGCAACCAGGTCGTGGCGCCGACCCCGATGGCCAACGTCATGGCCATGCTCGAAACGCTCGAGAAGTATCGGTGAACGAACACAGAGGCTGTAGGTGGATAGGCTGTAGACTGTAGGGAAACGCCTGCGATACGACAGTCCGATAGCAGCCTGCAGCCTGAACAATGGCCCCGTGGCCAAGGCCTCACCGCATCAAGCTCGCGATCCTGACAACCTGGACTCCCACACCTGGCGTACGTGCCACGCCCTGTGGAGTGCGGCGGCAGAGTCCTGCGGCAGAGCAGGACGTCGACGCCGCTTTGGCTGTCGTGCATCGCGCGGGCAATGCGTCTCAGCCAAAGCGGTGTCGCGCCGCCCGTGGCGGACTTGCCACCGCGCTCCATACCGCGACGCCCCCCCAGCGTCTTCTACGAGTGTCAAACGGCAGCGGGTGCGTCCAGGCCTCCTCACGGGCGCTGCATGAGGTCCATGATCCCCCGGGCCACCTCGGCGCGACGCTGCTCGACCGGTGCGGGGTCCGTGGTGAAATGGGTCAGGTCCGTGGAAATGGCGTCCGGAACCTTGAGCAACGCCTCGTAGCGCTCGATCTCGCCGGCGGCGAGGCGGTCACGCTTGGCCGCCAGCAACCGCTGCAGGATGGCGAAGTACTCGTAGTCCTCGATGCCGTCGCGCAGCATTTCCCAGCGCTGGCTGTCCACCGGACCGTCCAGCACGGTCTCGGCCTGCACGCCGCTGCCGGCGGCTTCGGGCGGGTAGAGGAAACGGCCGTCGCCGTTGCCCCACGGCGACTTGGTCCCGGCCGGCGTGCCGTAGCCGCAGACCCAGCTCATCGGGTCGTCGTACGGGTTCTGGAGCTGCTTCGGGTCCGGATACGCCGACGAACTGGTCCAGTAGTTGCTCTCCCAGATAAGAATACCCTCGACCTGGCGCTGCCAGGTCTGCCACAGCCAGACGCGCAGCTCCGTGCCCGGGTGATCGATGAACTCGGTGCAGTACGGCGCCTTGGGACCGCAGCAGATGTACCACCAGAACTGGTCGCCCGCCTGGCGCCGCGCCTCGACTTTCTCCATGTTGGCGAACTCCGGGGTGAGAGGACACCACAGGTTCGGCCCGCCGACCAGTCCCTCCTCGACCTGCTCGGTGAGCATGCGTCGCAGGTCCGGCGCGTTCTCCTTCAGCCGCCGGAACCCGTTCATGACGAACTCGTAATCCTTCGGGTCCGGTTCGTCGAACCAGTAGATGAAGGCCTCGTCGAGGAAGCCCTTTTCCCGCAGGTGTTCCTGGATGCCCTGCGCATAGGCGCGGAACGCGGCCTTGTACTCCGGCGTGTTCTCCGTGTACCCGAGCAGGCTGGGCTCATCGCGCGAGTAGAACGTGCCGCCACCCATGCCCTGCAGCGGCATTCGGAACGTGTTGAAGCCATACTCGGTGACCGCCTTGTCCATGGCCTGGTCCCACGCCGTCCAGTCGAAGACCGGCTGGATCGCGGCCACGTCGATCGGCTCGAAATCGCCGCCCTCGAGCAGTTCCTGGCCGGTCCCAGCGTCCGTCAATGACGCGTCGTCGTACCAGACCGCGCCGGTGGGAGTACCGTTCTCGTGCCAGAGCGTGGCCCACAAGGTCAGGTTGACGCTCTTCGCACCCTCCGGGAACGCGGTGACAGTGCGGTCGAACTCCTGCCACTGGCCGTTGCCCTCCAGCACCATGTCGTTGTTGCGGCCGGACATCCACGAACCACCCGCATCGGAATGCCCGAACGTCACGATGAACGTGTGCCCGGGTTGCGCCGTCTTGTACCAGAAGTGCAGCCGCAACCCCTTCTCCGGAATGGCAATACGCTTCCCGAACGCCGCCGAGGCATTGCCCGTCGCGCTGTCGTCCTTGACCAGCAACGACGAGCGGCCGGCGTGCTTCTCGGTCTGGTCGCGCGTGCCGCCGTTCCAGGCGCCGGCACTCGGCCAGGTAATGCTGAACGGGTCCAGCGGCGCGGGGTTGTAGACGGAAATGTGGTGGTCGCTGTAGTTGCGCAGGTACTTGTCCAGCACGGCTCGTCGCTGGTCCGGGTCCGTGATCTTCTGATACCGCCAGACGTTGCCGGGTGAGAACCCGAACGCCGTCTGGCACGTCATACGCCGCGGCAGGTCGAACCCGTAGACCTCGACCTGCAGCGGCACGGTCTCGCGGTAGTCCGTCGCCTCGAGCCGGATGTTGCCGGTGTAGAGCCCGGCCGGGATCCCGAGCGGTGCCTTGACGCGGAGCCAGAACGGCTGGTTCTCGCCCGCCTTCAAGTCCAGGGGCACTTTGAGCGGCGGCAGCGGGTCGGGCCAGTCCGCGGCCACGCCCGTGTCGTCCGTCGGCTGCCGCACGGGCACGTACCCGACGCGCAGGACCTCGACGCGGTCGGCAGGAATCACACCGCCTTCCGGTCCGGTCAACGCCTCGGTCACGATGCGGAGTCCGCGAATCGCCTCGGCCGGACGCAGCACGAACTGCGCCGCCTCGACTTCGTTGCGTGCCGTGCGGATGAGGATGGCGTTGCTCTTGGCCTCGGGCAGCGGCCGCTGCCGCGGGATCTTCCACCCGGAACTGGCCCACCACAGCGCCGCCTTGCCGGAGGTCGCCGGCAGCAGCTCGCCATAGGCGGTCTCGTAGTACGCCGGCACGTCCAGCTCGAACTGGCCGCGGTAAGCGCTGTCGCCGCCCAACTCGACCCGCACGGTCCAAGCCCCGGACGACGGAATCCGGTACGCGCACTCGAAGCGTTGCGCCGCACCTGCGGCGAGGGTCACCGCGGCGCCGCGGCTCTCCGCCTGCCGACTGCCCTGCTGCAGAATCACGACCGGCTGCAGCTTCAGCTCGCGCTGCGACCGGTTCGTCACCTGCGCCGTAACCACGTTGTCAGCGCCGGGAATGCCCGCGCCCAATCCGTCCAGCGCCACGTCCAGATTCGGGTCGGCGCCGGTCACCACGATGTACCACGTCTTGCCGGCCGCCTCCGCCGCCGCACCGTCCAGCGTGGCCCGGTACTCATAGCCGTGGATCTGAAACGAACCCGGGTCGGAGTTCTGGCCAACCTTCGCCTTGGCCTGGGCGCGCAGCCGCACCCAGACGTCCGACGCCGGGAGCAGGTCCGCCGGCACGGCGCAGGTGCGCGTGCCTTTCTCGCCCTGTGTCCCGATCTGCCGCCACTGGGCGCCGTCGCGACTGACCTCCAGCACCAGTTCGCCGCCGGCGTGGTAGCCCACGGTCGCCTCGATGGCCGCAGCCGTCTGCTGACGACTGCCGATGCGGTGCCGATAGACCACATCGCTGCCCGCCCCAAACACCCAGCGGTTCGAGTTGAACCCGCACTGCGCCGACTCGAGCGCCCGGCTGTGGTTCCGCGACTGCGTGTTGAACGGCGCCGCGAATGTGTAGCTGTTGCCTTCGAGCCGCTCCCCCTCGCCCAGCACCAGGTCTCCGCTCGAGCGGTGCACCGCCTGCACCTCGGTCAGACGGATGTTATCGAACCTGACGGTCCCCTTCACGGACCACTGACCGAAGCGCAGCCACGCCTCGTCCGGGCTGACCGTGCGCGGCGTCACGAAGATCGACGAGTACGCCGTCCAGTCCTTGCCCGCCTGGCCGATGTCGCGGTTACAGAACGCCGGGCCGGTGATCGGCGTGCCGCCGCTGCCGTCCGGCGAAGACGCATCGAAGTCGACGCGATACACCGTGCCCGGCTTGAACGGCAACGCCTCGGACCGCCAGTAGTTAGAGTCCTCGCCCGTGCCCGTGACCGCGATCGCGTGCGTCCCGTCCGAACCGCCGTCCGTGGCCCACTTGCCCGTCCCTTCCGAGAGCGTCCACCCGGCCGGCCCCGGGTCGCCGTTCTCGAACGACGCGTTCGGCACCGGCAACGCCTGCGCCCACACACCCCACGCCAACCCCAGAATCAACAGTCTGACGTTGTTTCTCCGCATTCTCTTCCTCTCCTCCTTCGCATGGACGATCGCATCACACCCCGAGCAACCATGAATCCACATCGATCCGAAACAATGTCTGCCGGCGGACCAAAAGCAAGTTCGGTGCCGAGAACAGCGCCAGCGAACCCCGCAGAATCAGGCCCGCCGCGAGGCGACCATCGACTTACCCTGAAAGGGCAACATATATCAGCCCAGGGCAGAGCGACAGCGTCACCCTGGGACCTCGTGTCGACCGGTGACAAACAGTTGCCAGCCCGGGGCCTATTCAATACCGACTCGGGTCGCACCGGACGAGAAAGAGTAGCTCGCTGACTACACCCCGTGTGACTCTGGCGTGGCACATTGGTTTGTTGTGGGGCTGTGTGTGCCGGGGGCGGGAGGGGCGTTGGGGGTTGTTGGCGGTTGGCTTTTCGCATGGTGTGGTTGCGTCCCGGGGTGGGTCCCGCGCCGGGGTCGGGATGAATATGACCCGGTTGTGGGGGCTTGTCCATCAGTGCT
>Ga0156402_1419_pt1 | contig 11309 bp, 7 predicted proteins | sample RifOxyA3_FD_108045 | JGI IMG/M metagenome (GOLD analysis project Ga0156402, IMG submission 108045) | Lentisphaerae bacterium RIFOXYA12_64_32 | reverse complement strand
CGTTGGCCTCCACCGCGCCCTGATTAATAAGTTTGGGGGGACTATAAGGGAAGAGAGGGGGAGCGCCTACGTTTGGCGGGCGGACCCGATCCACCCGTGGCACAAGGCCACGGGGGTCTGACGCGTGGGCCAGCGCGCCGTTGTTCCACCCGCCACAGACGCTTCGCCCCCACGCACTCTGGTTCCCATGTCCCCCGGAGGCGTTCTTGTGGTATCTTACGGCGTGTGGTTTCGGGGTGTGACCAGAAGGCCCCAAGTACTGAAGTCTCTTGCATGCAAGGTACACTGTGACGCCGTTTCGCAACAGACCTCTGCTGGTTCTGCTGGCTTGTGCGGGGGCCATCGCGCTCGGCGTGGCCGTCGACAGCCTGTTGCCGGACAGGTCACGCACATCGGCGCCGGACCTGACGCACGGCCCGGGCGCTCTGGATCCCATGGCCGGGAACACGTCCGATGTGGGGGAGGGCGCGGTCGGCGGGGCAGGGCGTCGTCGTACTCGTCAACAGCCAGTCCCGAGCAGAATCAGGCGTTCCGCATCTATTGATGGTGAGACGACACTGGAGGCGCGCGGCTCGGACGCGACGGGCTCAGGTTCGAGTTCCGAGTCGCGTTCGACGTCCGGTGCCGGAGGGCGCCGGGGGGACGCGCGCGGCTGGGTCTCGCGTTCCGGCGGCGGCAAGAGTGGCGCCGGGGTGCGTCAGAACCGTGAGGCGGGTGGGGACGCCCGAGATCCGCGCCTGGCCCTGGAGGAGAAGTCGGGCGACGCGCCCGAAGCGGACCCAGAATCGGAAGAGGCGCAAACGGAAGAAGAAGTCCCGACCGGTTCCGTTCGCGGCATTGTGGTGACGGGTGCGGGGGAACCGGCCGCGAACGTACGCGTGCAGTACCTGGGGCCCGCGGTGACTGGCGCTGAGCAGCCCGAGGCCGTGACGGATGCGTGCGGCGAGTTTCTCCTGTCCGGGTTGCCGCTGCCGCCGGTCGTGATCCGTCTGATGGCGCGGCAGGACGCGCTGGCGTCCCAGCCGATGTCGTGTCAGGCCAGGCCTGACCCCGCACCGACCGAGCCGTGGGTGCGGCTGGTTCTCCAAGGCGCGGGAACGATCACGGTGGGGGTGCTCGATTCCGCGGCGCACCCGATATCTGACGCCAGAGTCTTCGTCAAGAACGCGTCGGAGCAGCAGGTGCACGCCACGGGCGTGTCAGATGCCGACGGACTGGTTCTATTCGAGAATATTCCCGCCGGCGATGTCGTGGTGCTGGCGCAGAAGATCGGCTACAACCCGCCTGGCTACGGGGCGGATGCCGTCAGCCGGCGGGCCCTCTCCCTGCGCACCGGCGAGTCCGTGGACCTCACGCTGACGCTGGTGCCGACCGTGGATTTGGCCGGGCTGGTGGTGGACAGCCGCGGGCAGGCGGTCGCGGGCGCCGATGTCTATCTCAAGGTCCTTTCGGCCAGCGGGCTCAAGAGCACGGCCTACGGCAGTCCGGTAGCCCGGACCGACGCGGGGGGACGATTTACGCTCACCCAATTGCCGGACGGGCGGGCCGAACTCTGTGCCCTGGCCGTGGGGCGTGGCGTGTCGCCGTGGACGGCGGTGGCGGACCCGGGTGATGACGGGCTGCGCGAGGCGTTCATCCAGTTCTGGCCGGCCTACACATTGTCCGGCACCGTGGTGAACTCACGCGGCGTTCCGCTGCCCGACGCGGTGGTCACGTGGCGGCTGAGTGATCCCGCCTACGCCCACCTGCAGGCCTGGACGGCACCGCCGCTGGGTGACGATGGCGGGTTCGTCTTCTACGGTGTGCCGCCACTGCCGTGCGTGGTGGAGGCGACGCGCCCGCCGACCGGCTCGGCCGCGCGGGAACTGACGGCGGCGGACGTTACCTCGGGCAAGCCGTTGCGCCTGAATGTGACCGCCCCGGATGAACTCAGCGTCTTTGGGAGCGTCACCAACAGCCAGGGCAATGGCGTTGCCGGCGCCACGGTGCGGGTCCACGGTGTGGGCGGGGGCATCGCCGCCGCGGGCGCGACGGACGCGTTGGGCCGGTTCACGCTGCCGCTCCAGGGCGTCGGGCCGTGGACGATCAGTGCAGCCACTGCCGGTCTCGCGCCCTGGTACGCGAACGTCGACAAACAAAGCCTGGCCAATCCGGTGCTGCTGACTCTCTTCGTCGGCGCCAATTTCATCATGGATGTGACCACGGATCTGTCGGCGGACCTGATCCCGCCCGGCACGGAGGTGACGGTGCGCCTGACGCTGATCGCCATTCCCGCGTCGCCGTTCGTCGTGACGCAGAAAGCAGTCCTGCAGGCGACCACGGCGTTCTGCATGGATTCGCTCTGCCCGGGCAGGTACTTGTGTGAGATCAGCGCGCCCGGCATGGCGTTGCAGAGCTTTGCGGTGAACATTCAGAACCTGCCGGGAGTGGACCAGTTCCTGCCGTACTCGATCGTGCTGAAGCTGGGCGCGGCGGTGCTGGGCAAGGTGATTACCGAAGAGGGGACTGCGATGGGCGATGCAGCCGTCAGCGTGGTTGGACTCGGCCAATTGCGCGGGACCACTGCGGCGGACGGGACGTTCAGGCTCACCGGCGTTCCCGCCGGGGCGGTCGTCGTGCGCGCCGAGACGGCGGACCGCTACGGGCTCTCGTCGGCCGCCGCTGTGACAGCGGGAGGCCAGGTGGGCGTGGGAAACATCGTGCTGGACCAGGTGCGGACCGACGCCCCGAGCCAAGTCGTGCGGAAGATCTCAATCGGGATTGTGTGGAGCAACGACGGCGAGTCTTGGAGCGTCGGCAGCGCGGCGGCTGGCAGCAGCGCGGCGGCAGCACAGTTGCAGGCAGGTGATCGCCTGCTGGCCGTCGATGGCGTCGACGCGACCGGTTGGTCGATGGAGCAACTCCAGAACGGCACGGTCGGCGAGGCGGGCACCAGTGTCGACCTGCGCCTGGACCGCGCGGGACGCCAGTTCTCCGTGCGCTTGGAGCGGCAGATTGTCTCCCCGTAAGGGTTTCTTGGGCGGTAGCGGGAGCGTCCAGACCGGCCCCGCCTGGCAGGCAGTACTTTGAGCGGCCCTACGCCCGCCATCCGAGCGTTGTGCCACGTGCGTGCCGTGAAGCGGGCGGAGGGCCGCCCGTGGTACTGTCGGAAGGTGATGGGGCCTGGTCTGCTTGTTGCACAGGTAATGCGTCAGTCGCGGGTGCACGGTTGGGCGGTAAATGGCCAAAGTGGCGGGAGCGGCTCGCTCCCGCGGGTGTCGGAGCGGGCCGCTCCGACCACTTTAGGCGTCAGCCCATGTCAGACTTCGACCTTATCTCCACCCGCGACTCCCATGTTACTCGCGTGTCACTCTGCGCCGCCGCCCGGCTCGTCCGGGCGGGGCGACGATGGGGGGAAAAGGGGCGGGCTGTCCGCCCTCTTTCCCCCCCCAATCGTCGCCCCGCGGGCGCAAGACCCGCGGCGGCGCGAACCGGCACGAGTAACACCAACCTATGATCGGCCGGTCCACCGGCCGGGGGCGCTGACGCATTACTTGCACAGGCCGCTTCTTCTTGCGTGGTGGGCCAGGGCGGGCTATAATCAGGTAGCTGGAATTGAATTCTCGGAGATGTTCCGAAAACCAATTCCCGCAAGCGGAAGTTTTCTGCAGCAAGGGGGTAAATGGCATGCACAGGTCCGCCAAGCAGCGCCCGTTCACCCTGATCGAGCTTCTCGTCGTCATTGCGATCATTGCGATCCTGGCGTCGCTCCTTCTCCCTGCCCTGAGTCAGGCGCGCGCCAAGGGGAAGCAGGCGGTCTGCATGGGCTCGATCAAGCAGCTCGTCATGGGGATGCACATGTATGCGGACGATTTCGACGATCAGATACCCAGCTACGGCACGCATACGGGTACGTGTGTTGGCGGCATTGGTGCGTGCGGCCGCTGGTACGACGTACTGCCGCGGTCCGAGTATGTGGCGCGGGAGGTCGCGGAAGGTTGCCCGATTGTCACCGATGTCACGTACAAGACGGCATACGGAATCGTCTATGCCCACGTCTCCAATTGCGGTTTTCCGTATAACCGCAGGAAGCAGCTCAAGTTCCCCGAGCACAACGCGGTGTTCATGGATGCGCAGTGGCGATGGGGTGGCAGTGAAGACCACATCGGCTACCCGCTCGTCTACTGCCCGATGACCTGGGCGCCCGGCACGCTGAACAACGACCGCCCCCAGAACGCCGTGTCCAACCGCCACTCGAACGGTGCAAACGTCGCCTTCGTCGACGGCCACGCCTCATGGATGACCGCCATGGCCATTCTCTACACGCAGCAGGCCGGCGAAGAGATCTGGAACCACTACCCGAACCAGTGAGCCGCGCGATTTCCACCGCCGCCGGCGGCCAGCAGTGGGGGCGCCCAGTCTCTGCACCCTCCGCCCGAAGAACGGACTCAGCCGCGCCATCATCTGCGAGGGCTGCAAGGCTGGCTACTTCTTCTGCTGCAGCTTCTTCCAGTCGGCCTTCATCTGGCGCATTTCGCGGTTCAGCTTCACCGGCTTGCCCGGGCACTGGTTCGCCTTGTCGTACAGCCACTTGCCCTGGTTGTCACGCAATACCGGCAGGCGCTGCGCGACGGGCGGCGGCGCGACCGCCGGCGCCGGTTCGTCCGCGTACCAGTACGCGACGCTGCTCATCTCGTTGGCAAGGTGGTTGCCGTGCCCGTGCTCGATGGTGACCTTGATCTCCTTGCGGAACCGGACCGGGTTCTCGAGGTGCAGCACGTAACTGGTCTGGTAGCCGCCGACGCCCCACGGATTCGTCTTCGCATCGGTGTGCTGGATCGTGTTGCCCTCGAAGATCGATGAGCCGTTGCGCAGGAACGCGTTGTCCTGCATGCCCCAGGCCTGGTTGAGGTAATCCTCGCTGCCGGTGCCGTGCAGGTCGGGCGGCCACTTGTAGCCGTCGACCCAGATCATGTCGTCGCCTTCGCCCCACCAGGTCCCCTGGAAGTTGGTGACGCTCAGGTTGCAGCCGACGTAGTGGCCCCGACCCTTCGTCTTCAGAATGACGTAGTTCGCGTCCCAGGCCGATCGCCGCGTGTTCTGGATGTTGGCCTGTGCCGAGTTGACGCGCACCTCGTGACCCCAGCCGCCGAACGGGTTCGTGCGCCGGAACTCGGCGTGGAAGTAACCCGTCTCGGCCGGCGGCGTCTCGTACGTTTCGTAGTCAATGTAGAAGTACTGCCCGTGCGCCTCGCGGCTCTCGTTGATCAGTTCCACGACCGCACGCTCCCGGAACGGCATGGGCGCGTAAGCATTCAGTGCGCAGCCGCCGCCGAAACGATTGTTGTTCCGCGTCGACGCGGTGAACAACATATTCTGGAACGAGTTCACGATGCCGTGCCCGAGACAGAAGAAATCCCCCAGTGGCGCCAGGATGCTGGGGCGCTTCGCGTTGTCCCAGGTCACCTTGAGCAGGCACTCGCGGTAGTGACCGCCTTGCGTCAGCCACAGGTGCGTGATGCAGCCTGGGCCGCGAATGTCCGCCAAAACCCGCGACTCGCCTGCCGGAATGATCCACCGGTCGGCGTTGCGCCCGGTCGTGTCCCACGAGGAACACCGCTCCGTCCGGGCATTGCTGATACGTGTCAGATTGTGCAGCATGATCAGACCTCCACTTATCTTGCCGATCTGAACGAACAAGCCCGGCCTCGCAGGCGGACGCGCAGTGGCTCGGCGCGTCCCGCGCCGAAGTGGAGTGCTCGGCTCGGGCCGGTCCCCGGCCCAGAACCTCGGGCCGAGACGGCCCCGAGCACCCCACTGCGGTCCCGGAGGTCCCGCGCCACTGCCTGCTGCCTACGTCAGACCACTTCCAAGTAGTCCCGGTCCGGCAGGGCCGGGAACGGCGCGGTCGGCAGCGTCTGGTACCAGAACGCGACCGACGCGATGTCGTCCTGCAGCGGCAGGTAGCGGCCACCCGTGCGCCAGCCCAGGGCTTGGATGGTCACGCGCAGGTCCTGCTCGAACCGCACCGGGTCCACGATGTGCCAGCGGTAGAGACTAAACCTCTGCTGCGACTGGTACAGCCCGTCCGGTCGCAGCACTTGGAACAGTCCGGCGTAGGGCGTGCAGAATTCGCGGTAACCGCCGAACTCCTTGCCCACGTCGAAATTGTACGACCCGCAGAAGTAGTCCTCCGTGCCCGTGCCGCAAATGGTCGGGAACTCGTCGTCGCCGTCCATGAAGAACTTGATTTCGCCCTCGCCCCACCAGCCGTTGTTGTTCACGCCCCAGGCGATGAACGTGCCGACGTAGTGCCCGTGGCCCTTCACGCCGTCCAGAAGCGTGTGTACCTGCTTGTACCCGAGCGGGTTAGAACGCCGCCACTGCGCGTGGAAGTACGCGGCGTCCGCCGGCACCTTGGTGAGCGTGTAGTTGACCTGGTAATACAACGTCATACCGCCACGGTTCGCGTCGACCGGGTCCTTGGTCTGGATGTTCGTGACCGTGATCCGGCAGCGCTTGCGGAACGGCATCTCCCAGTAGCAGTTGAACGCGCTGCCCGGGTTGACGCACACCGGCAGCGATGTGAGTTGCCGGAAGTTCGCGCCCTTGTGGTTGCGCCCGTCGTCCGTGCCCCAGCCGCAGCAGAAGAAATCACCCAGCGGCGTCTCGACCGACGGCTGTTCCTGGCCGTCCCAGTAGATGCGGAGGATCGCGTAACGCCAATTGCCGGCCGGCGTCATCCAGATCTGCTGAATGGCGCCCGGCCCCTTGATGTCGGCGACCGTGAACGTCTCGCCTGCCTTGATGTGTACGCTCGGCGACACCTTCCAGCCCCGGCCCAGTTCACGGGCGCAGTTCTTGCCCGTGCCCTCCGTCGCCATCGCCGCCTTGCCCTTCTCGCCGTTGAAGTTTTCTGCGCTGATCGAGCGCGTCTTGGCCTTTGAAACCAGGGCCAGCGTCCCCATGCCCATGCCCAGTCCGTTGAAGCTCATCGTGAGATCCTTTCTACCGACGGCCTTCGGTTCCAAGCCCAATGCCGTGCCTGTTATGAGAAGCTACGCCACATCCCGCCCGGTGGCAATCATCTGCAGCCCTGCGAGCTGGCGAAAATGCGGTTTTCATAACAGATTATGGGAACAGGCGGCGGTACGGACCAAACGGACCAAACGGACGGGGCAGGCCCCCGCCCGCCGACTCCGCGTCGTGCCCGTGGAGATCCGTACGTCCTCACGGAGACTCGCGCCATGCCGAAACGTGTGTTCTCGTACGTCCTGCAGCGGATTGAGGAAGACATTTGCCGGCGCTACCCGGTTGGGCGGCGCTACCGCAGTGTGCGCGGGATAGCGTCGCACTTCGGGATCAGCCTGCAGACGGCGCACCGTGCGGTCACGCGCCTGGCGGAGTTGGGTGTGGTACGGACCGTGCCGAAGAGCGGGATCAGCATCCTGCGTCACGCGCATCCGGGGCCGGTGTCCGGCAAGCGCGTGCTGGTCGTGTCGCACAACCCGGACCCGCGTTTCAACCAGGCGTTCCTGCGCGGCATTGAGGATGTGGCCGTCGGCCATGGTGTGTCGGCGTCCCTGCATGTGAACAGCGAGGAGCACACCGGTGCGCTGTCGTTCGGCGAGAGCCTGTACCGCCGCTACGTCGACGAGAAGTGCGACGCCATGGTTGTGCTGTATTTCCGCAAGGCTGAGCTGCCCTTCTACTACCTGCAGAGCCAGGGGGTCAACCTGATTGCGGACATCGCACTGCATGATCTGCCGACCCTGCCCGCGGTGCAATCGGACAACGACCGGCATGCCCGCGAAGCCGCGCACCTGCTGCACAATCATGGCAAGCGTGACATTGTCGCCGCCGGGTTCTGGCCGAACGACAACAAGCGGTACCGGGCGTTTCGTGACGAGCTGGAGACGCTCAAACCGCGCGCCCTGGTCCGCTACATTCATCTGGCCGCGCCGGAGTCGACCGGCTACCTGCACCTGTTCTTCCGCGAATTCACCCCGGGCAAGGCGGTGTTCTCCGTCGACTACGCGGCCAACCACGTCCTTGCGCCGTACTTCGTTGCGCACGGCGTCTCGGCCACGCCGCACTTCCTGGTCTACGACGCCGAGGACGAACACTTCCGTTTCCCGGGCCTCGATCCGGTGCGCGCCGCCGCGCCGGGTTTGCGCAACCTTGGCCGCCGGCTTATGCAGCGGCTCTTGGTGAAGATGGAGAGAGGTGACTGGTCGCAACCGGTCATCGAGAAGGTGTGAAGGTCGAGTGGAAGGCTCCACGACGCTCCTAACCCGGCGTAGCCGGAAGCAAGGCGAACGGCGAACGCTGAACTTCGAACGTCGAACGCCGAAGTCGGAGGCACTCCTCCCCCGACACCCGCTTACCACGGTGTAGCTTCTGAGCGAAGCCGGGACACCAGACCGGCGTGGTTGCTACCGTCACAAAGGCGACCAGAAAACGTGAGTTTGGAGTCGTGGAGAACCAAGTGTCTGGGGATGCAATGCCCGGAAATTGAGCCGCGCCGACCCGGACCGTGCCGCCGGTGGTGTTGATGCCGAGGGTGAAGGTTCCGGCGTGCCCTGGTAATCGCCTTCGCGCTTGGCAGGGAGGAAGATAGGTTGACGGCGCGGGAGATGCAACCCGTGGGACTGAACCCTTCGACAGGGTCAGGTTTCATGAAAAGTCCCGCCTCTTTGTCCTGCTATCCGTGCCGCGTTCCCCCTTGGATGTGGGCCGCGAGGTGCTACCTTTTGGCTGGCACGGCGGGCTTCTGCCGTGTGGTGTTCCAAGCCTTGCACGGGAGCGCCGCGATTCTGTCAACGCCCACGGACAACCTGCTGGATGTGGATGACCTGTCGGTGGTGTTCGACACCGACGAGGGGGTGCTGACCGCTGTCGACGGCGTGTCGTTAACGATCGGGCGCAACGACGTCGTGGGCCTGGTGGGCGAGTCGGGTTGCGGCAAGTCTGTCACGGCCCTGAGTCTGCTGCGGCTTCTGCCCTGCCCCCCTGGGCGAATCGTGTCCGGACGGGTCATGTTCGACGGCAAGGACCTGCTGCGACTGCCCGTGGGCGAGTTGCGGGCCATCCGCGGCCAGTCGATCAGCATGATCTTCCAGGAACCGATGACCGCACTGTCGCCCCTGCACCGAGTCGGCAGCCAACTCATTGAGGTCCTGCAACTGCACCGAGATGTGTCACCGCAGGAGGCGTGGGCGACCAGCGAGGAATGGCTGCGGAAGGTCGGGATTCCCGATCCGAAGCAGAGGATGTACTCTTACCCGTTCGAGCTCTCGGGCGGCATGCGGCAGCGCGTCATGATCGCCATGGCGTTGATGCTGGGGCCGCAACTGGTGATTGCGGATGAGCCGACCACGGCGCTGGACGTGACGATCCAAGCGCAAGTCCTGGAACTGATGCTGGAGATGACCCAAGGGCACAGTTCGCTGCTGCTCATCACGCACGACATGGGCATCGTGTGGGACGTTTGTGAGCGGGTCGTGGTCATGTACGCCTCACGCATCGTGGAGGAGGGCAAGGTCAGGGACGTGTTCGCCACGCCGCTGCACCCGTACACGCAGGGCCTGCTGAAGTCTATGCCGGCCCTGGCCCAGCCAGGCAGCCGTCTGGTGTCCATCCCCGGGCAAGTTCCCTCGATGCTGCGGCTGCCGAAAGGTTGCGCGTTCGCCGACCGGTGCCCGTTCGTCATGGATACTTGTCGACGGGAGAAACCGGGACTGCGTTCGTTTCCGTCGAACCGGCGGGCCGCCTGCTTCCTGGCCGGGACCGGTGCAACCGGCGCGGCATGACGTTATTGGTCTAGTTCGGCGAAGTCTTGCTGCGCACGTGGTTCATGACGGCGTGATGAGGTCGGGTCGGGCGAGTCGCCAACCGGAGCAGATGGCGCGTACGTGAAGAAGGTGCACATTCTCCACGGGTTCGACGTCGGGGATTGCACGGTGCCGCAGAGTGACGACTGCAACCGGCGGTTCTGCGAGGGTCGGCCTGGCAGATGGGGCCGGCGAGCCGTCTGAAGTTGGCGACCCAAGTGTGCGAGTGAGCCGCCGCCGGTCGGGGGGGGCATCGGGTCGGAGTGTGAGCTGGTAGGCGATTTCCCGCAAGCGAGTCAGGAGTGTTGACGCAGGAGGACGAACGTGAAGAGAACATGGATTGACACGCACATCCACGTCTCCGACATTGGGCGCGACGGCGCACGGCGTGAGAACATGCTGGACGACCTGCTTAGTGTCTTGGACCGCTGTGACGCGGACTTGCGATTTGTCATCAGTTGTGACGGACCTTACACGTCGCAGATCATCCGGGGGGCGGAGGGGATGATGACGGCCAACCGGTTTGTCTACGATCTCGTTCGTCGTGCCCCGGGACGGCTCTATGGGAGTTGCACGATCAACCCGAATTTCCTCGACGAGTCGCTCCGGGTGATGGATCGCTGTTTCGGGGAGTGGGGATTTGTGCAGCTCGGTGAGATGCTGCAGTACATGATGAACTACCGCATGGACAGTGACGCGGGGGAGAAGGTTGTACGGCACGCCGTGAAGTACGGCGTGCCGGTGCAGGTCCACCTCGGGACCTACTGCTGGCCCAAACGGCAAGGGGGACGTTACCGGGACGAGACATCAGGGGACGGAATATTCCACATCTCCGATCTGCTGGGGATAGCGCAGCGCGTCCCCGAGGCCAAGTACATACTGGCCCATGCCATCGGTTGCGGGCCGACCCCAGACTACATCCCTTGGGCCGACATGTTCCTCGATGTCATTCAGGGTTCCTACGATACGTACCCCGACAACTTTTGGATCGAGATCCGGGACTTCCAGTGCAAGGCCCTGCGCCGGACTATTCGCGAAGTGCCTTCGAACCGGTTGTTGGCGGGGACGGACTGGGTGACGCGCGTGGGGCCGCCGTTCCAGCCCTACGGAACGATGTTCGACGTGAAGGCTGCGGAAAACCCATTTCCCGCGAAAGTGGCCTCGTTCGTGAGGTTTCTTCGTGCTGCCGGCGCAACGACAGCCGACATTCAGCGGATCGGGGCGGCCAATGCCATGGAACTGTTGCGCGTGCGATAGCTCGGCCTGTATCGTTCTTTTTCCTTGTGTTTCGTGCGGGCATGGTCGTATAATGAAGGCAGATGTAAACCAAGGGCACCAGGGAACGGGCAGAAACCAAAGCAGAAAAGGAGAACGACGATGAAAAGGAACAAAGGGTTCACACTGATTGAGCTGCTGGTCGTGATCGCGATCATCGCCATCCTGGCGGGGATGCTGTTGCCGGCGTTGAGCCAGGCGCGCGAGAAGGCGCGTCGGATC
>Ga0156402_1435_pt1 | contig 11448 bp, 6 predicted proteins | sample RifOxyA3_FD_108045 | JGI IMG/M metagenome (GOLD analysis project Ga0156402, IMG submission 108045) | Lentisphaerae bacterium RIFOXYA12_64_32 | reverse complement strand
TGCGAGTAACATCAACCTATGATCGGCCGGTCCGCCGGCCGGGACGGGCTGACGCATTACGACCAGACTCCTTCTCCGCAGGGAGGACAGAGGGCGAGTGAGCGCCCGGCGACGCCGCTTTGACTGTGGTGCGTTGCGCGGGCAATGCGCCTTAGCCAAAGCGGTGTCGCGCCGCCCGTGGCGGACTTGTCACCGCACTCCATAGGGTGACGTCGACGAGAATCTCACTGCGGTACCGTCAGGAGGATTTCAGGGTCGCCGCACGGAGCGTGCCCTTCGCGCTCCGAGTGTCGAATGTGAACCGTGTAGAGGTCGGAGACCGACGCAATCGTGGTTTGTCCCTGTGCGTACAGAGAGGAAAGGGCAGGTGCAATGGTAATGCCCCCCAACTTAAGCGGCTGCCTTGCCAGGGTGGCCGCCAGGTCTCCCGGCCTGGCGGAGCTTTGGGACGCTCCGGGAAGGCACCCAGGTGAGGCCGCCTGGGCGCCACCTCGCCGAGGCATTGGTGGTTCCGTGTTTGCGTGGTCTATCTCTCGGCCACTTGGCTTAAGTTGGGGGGCACTAGGTGCGATGGTGCAAGCGCGACCGTGGGCGTCAACGTCGGGCGGGCGGCGATGGCCGGCGCAAGTCTTCTACGGGTGCCTGGTTGGCGTCCTGCTGCTGCCGCTGATCGCGGTTGCCGAGGCGCCGGATCTGGTCTCCTGCGACATGGCGTCGGAGATGAACGGCGAAAGCGTGCCGGGCGGCAGTTGCCAGGTGAGCATTGTCCCGGCCCCCGACTGCGCGGCGGGTATGTACTCGCTGCGTCTCGTTTTCCGGCTCACGGAACACCGGCCCAACACCTGGATCGACTGCATGTACGAGCCCACGCCGGCGTTGAACCTGGCCGCCGCCGCGGAGTGGCGTTTGCGCATTCGCGCCGAGCAACCGGCTGCTTACCTCATGCTGAAGCTCGTCGATCTGGACAACCCGGGCTCGAACCACTCGGCCGTCGAGGCGGCGCTGTCGGCCGATGGCCAACCTTTGCCTGCCGGGACGTGGCTGGATTTGCCGGTCAAGCTCCCAGAGGAGCCGGCGCGGCGCGACGGCATCACGTACGCGGGTTTCTACGTTGCGGCTTCACAGGAAGCAATTCCGTTGAATCAGGACCTGGTCTTCTACGTCGGGCAGTTTGCGTGGCAGGAGCCCGTGCGTCCGGCGTGGCCCCCGCCGCCCCTGGCAGCAGCAACCGGCCCCAGTGGGGTAAAGTCCGTGTTCAGCGGCCCGCTGGCGGCAGAAGGGCCTTGGGTCTGTGTCAGCGGCAAGGACAACCAGACGCAGCACGTGGCGGAGTTCACCGACGGCTGGGCGACGTTCGATGCTGACGTCGAGGGGTGGAACGAGTTCCTTTGGTCTGACCCGGACCGCGTCAGGCTCGAGCCGAACCGAACCTATCGCCTGTCGTTCAGTTACGAAGTCCTGGCGCCGGCGGAGGGCGGTAACGGCAAGGACGCCACGTTCTACTCGCTGGTCCGGTCCAAGGCGAACCCGGTTCAGAGCGATGTCGGCTGGCAGCGCTGGAACGACCCGGCCGGCACCAGCGGACAGCGCACGTTGACGTTCACGACCCTGGACCCGTCGCAGTACTATGTCATCTTCGGGGTCCGGCATTGCGGTCGCATCCGGATCGGCAACGTCAACCTTGTCGAGGTCGCCGCGGAAGGAGGTGCCCGATGAACAGCGTGATGCGGACAACACACCGGCACGCGGCACGGGCTCTCCTGGCAGCGGTGCTGGTCGCGGGCGGGTTCGCTGCCGCGGCCGACGAGAGACCGGTTCAACGGGAGCCGTACCTGACCGGCGCCTGGGGACGTCCGGCGACGGAACCGGAACTGGCGCTGTACCTCAAGGCCGGGTTCAATCTGATCGGCTACGGCAAGGATTATGCCGAGTGGGCCACTACGAACAACATGCGTTTCATCTCCAGTGTATCGTCGTGGGGCATGCCCCGGGACGTGGCCAGCCCGTTCGAGGCGTACGACGGGTCGCGCTCCATGTCGGTCGGGTTGTTCACGCATGTGAACTTCAACGCCCCGAGCGTGGAAGCCTGGTGGGCCACGCGTGTTCCGGACCTGGTGCGCGACATGCCGCACGCGGACCGTACGGCGTTCTGGAAAGTCCACAACGAGTTCGGTTATCACGACGCCAAGGTCTGGGACTACAGCCCCGGCTCGGTGGCCAAGTATCGTCAGTGGCTGCAGTCGCGGTACACGACGATCGCGGCCATGAATCAAGCCTGGCGGACGACGTTTGCGGACTTCGCAGCGATCGAACCGCCGCGCGACACGAAAACGCTGAGCGCCGCACTGCCCAACTGGCTGGAGTGGCGACGGTTCACCTGCTGGAACTTCGGCAACTACTTCAAGACCACCGGCGACCTGATCCGGCAGGTTCTGCCCGGCGCCGCCGTGGCGGACAACTTCTACCGTACCACGTCGATCGACGGTTGGGACGTTTTCGAACTGGCGCGACAGGACGACTACATGGCTTACGACCTGTATGCGTGCGGCCGCTGGCCGGAGCTGAGCGCTGCGCTGGACGTCGGCCGTTGCGGCGCCGCGGCCTGGGACAAGCCGTTTCTGCTGATGGAGTACCACGCCGGGCCGAACCACTGGGCGCCCGTCGTGCGCGGACGTGATCTGCTGATCGAGGCAAACCTGGCGCTCGCCCGCGAGTCGCGCGCGCTGATGTGGTACATGTGGCGGCCCGGCGGCGGCGGTCGTGAACAGGGCATTCACGGCATGCTCGACAGTCAGGGTCGGCCCACGGAACGCTATACCGCGGTGGCGAAGGTCAGTGCCTTCACGGACCGTCTCGCGCCGCTGCTGCTCCGCACCCGCACCCCCGCTGACATCGGCGTACTGGTCTCGAGTGACTCGGTTTTCTATGCCTATGCCAACCGTAAAAGCACGTGGGCCGAGCTGAACCGGATCGACAACTTGACGCTGTTCCTCACCGCCAACCGGATGCAGTTCGCGCAGATCGACCCGGTATGGGTTGCTTCCCACGACCTGGGGCGATTCAAAGTCGTCCTCGTCCCGAGCCTGCCGGTGCTCAGCGACGAACTGCTCGCCAAGCTGCGTGCGTTTGCGGACGCCGGCGGTGTGGTCGTCCTGCACCCCGATTCCGGCCTGACCGACGGCGTGGGCCAGCCACGCCCCGACTGCCCCTTCGGCAGCGAGTCGCAGACGACAGAGCTCTGGACCGTCCGGGCTCTCAAGACCGCGTCGGGTGAACGGGCGGTCGAGAACGTCGGCAAGGGCAAGCTGATCCACTGTGCCTGGGAGATTCCTTCCGACCGTAAGGACAGCGAACTGTTCTCGCGTCGCGCCCAGGCGTACGGCGCGTTCCTGACCGAGACGACCGGTGTCCAGCCCACACTCGACGTTGTTGCCGCCGGCGCGGTGCCCAACACTGACATCGACGCGCGGTTGCTGCGTGCGGACTCCGCAACCCTGATCTTCCTGACCGCTTTCGCCGACGCCCCCTCCCGCGACGTGCGCGTGAGCATTCCGGGACTGAAGACGCCTGGCCCCGCCTGGTTGCTGCGGCCGGACAGCGCCGGTGTGACACGTCTCGAGGTGGCGGCGACGCAGACCGGGGGCGAGTTCGTGGTGCCGACCGTGGATCCGGCGGCCCTGGTCCTGATCGACAACGCCTGGCAGCCGCTTGTCGGGTTCGAGGCGCCGGGCACGTTCCACCCCGGGCAGACGGTCGACGGCGTCGTCACCGTGGACAACGCCGGGGCTGAAACGGTGGCCGGCACGGTGCAACTGAGCGGTCCCGCCGGCTGGGCCTGCGAACTGGCCGGCGACGCGGGTTTCACGAACCTCGCACCGGGCGCGCGGGCGAGTGTGCCGGTACGCATCCGTGTACCGGTTGATGCGGCCACGGACCGGTTCGGCATTGAATACCCGGTCACGGCGGCGGTCACGTTCAGCGCCGGCCGAAGCGGGGGCTTGACCGCCCGGCACCTGCCTCTGGTGTTGCCGCCGCTCGACGTCATTCTCACTTACCAGGACCGAATTCTGAATCCGTGGCAGGAAATGCAGCCGGAAATCATGCGCTGGGGTTGGGAAAACGAATTGCTCACCCCGCCGCCGCCGCCCCTGGCTATCGGCGCACCGACCCAGGCCACGCTGCGGGTGACGGCTGCGCCAGGCCAGATCGGCCGCGAGGTCGTTGCCGTCGTCGATGGCCCTATCGCGGCCGTCGTGACGCCCGAGCGTTTCACACTGACTACAAGTCCGATGGAGCAGGTCGTGACGTTCCAGGTTCCGGTCGCCGGTGCGTATCGCCTTCAGCTCCGGACGCAGGATGTTGGCTGCGACGTGTCGTTCACCGCGGGAGTCAACACGGAAACCGTTCACGCCGCTTTGAGCGGTGTCTCCGTCACGCTGCCGACGGGTTGGACCGCGATCGCGCGGCTGGCGGCCGGGGTGCGCGCGGCTGTTGCTGCCGGCACGCCCGTGACGTTTGCCGACCTGAAACTCCCGGCGGACAAGTCGCGGCTAGCGGTCTGTGACCGCGACGGGAAACCGGTCGCCGCTTGCGTGGGCGGCAGCTCGGTCACCCTGGCCCTCGACGCGGCGAAAGACTCCGTTGCCGTCTACACTCTCGCCGTGGTCCCGGCAGCGGATGCAGTCCCGAAGGTGCAGCGCGTCCGCACCGAGCAACCGGACCCGGCTACGATGACCGTGACCGGGGACACGTACGCGGTCAGTTTCGATACGGCTCGCGGACTGGTGCGTTCGCTTGACGTGGGTGGACGCAGGGTGGTTCCGCACCGGACCGGAGTCGTCGTCAAGGTGGGGCCGAACGAGGAGTGGGGGCCTGAGGTCGGCGACGGCGTCGAGGGCCTGGCCGCCGCCGGCAATGCGGTGCAGATGACCCTGGAGTGGACACGGCTCCAGGGTCCGGATGGTAAAGCTTTGCGCATCAAGGAGAAGTGGCAACTTGAATCGGCCCGCATTGCCGTTGTCTTGACGATATCGAACCCGACGAAGGAGCCGGTGGAATTGGCTGCCCTGAACTACGAGCTGGGCATCGCGCTGAAGGAACTGTCCCGCTGGCAGTCCGTGTTGGAGAAGGGCGTGGCCGAGTCGGGCGAGGCTCCGACCGGATTCGGGCCTATGGCTGGGCAGAAGACGGTTGACTGGCATGACGAGGCGGGGCTCGGCCTGGGGCTGGTCCTGGGCCGGTGCGCACTGGCGACCAAGTTCAGCACCGGTTACCGCGGGGTACGCCAGACGCTCGGCCGCACCGAGATCGGACTGCAGCGGCAGGTGCGGCTGGACCCGGGCGACTACGTCATCGCCGAGTTCGAGCTGTGGCCGCACACCACCTTGCCCGAGACGCTCGTCAATCCCGTGGTCGTCCCGGCTGCCGCGCCGTAGTGCGCTTGGTTCCGCTGCCGGCGGTGGGCGCCGCTACGCCTGGCTGGCGCGGATAGCCTCGAGCTCTTCCCAGCGCGCGTAGAGTTGGGCCACGCGGGCTCGGGCTGTTTCCAGTTCGGCGGCCATCTCTTGGGCTTTGGCGCCGTGCCGCGTGTAGAAGTCAGGGGCGGAGAACGCGCCCTCCAGTTCCGCGATGCGGGTCTCGGTGTCGAGAATCGTCGGTTCCATGCCCTCCAGTTCCTTGGTTTCGCGCCATGTCAGGCGTCGCACCTTGGGCTTGGGGGGCGGTGCGGTCTTCGGTTCCGCGGTCGCAGCGGTGGCCGTGGCCAGCGCTGCGGCGCGCTGCCGTTCGGTGAACTTCTCGATGTAGTAGTCGTAGTCGCCGTCCTGGTACACGACGCGGCCGTCATTCTCGAACGCCAGGATGGCGGTGCACACGCGGTTGAGGAAACAGCGGTCGTGGCTGACCAGCAGGACGCAGCCGGAGAATGCGATCAGTGCTTCTTCGAGCATGCGCAGCGTTGCCAGATCCAGGTCGTTGGTCGGTTCATCGAGGATGAGAACGTTCCCGCCGTTCTTCAGGATCTTCGCCAGCAGTGCGCGGCTGCGCTCGCCGCCCGACAGCCACTTGACCGCCATGTTGATCCGGTCATCGGCGAACAGGAAACGCCGGAGATAGCCCCAGACCGTGATGCGGTCAGCGCCCAACTGCACGAAGTCCTTTCCCTCTGCGACTTCCTTGAGTAGTGAGTTTTCACCGTTCAGGAAGAGTCGATGCTGGTCGACGTAATTGAACTGGGTCAGTTCGCCGAACTGCACTGTTCCGGCCGTGGGTGCGAGGCGGCCGAGGATCACGTTTAGCAGTGTGGTCTTGCCGACACCGTTGCGGCCGACGATACCGATGCGGGCGCCGGGCTCGATGTGGAGGTCCAGCCCGGAGAACAGTCGGCGGCCGCCGATTTCCATGCTGACGCCGTTCAGGTCCACGACACGGTTGCCGAGCTTGGGCGCGGGGGGAATGACCAGTTCCACGTCCCGGTCGCGTTCCGGCGCCTTCTGTGCGGCGGCTTCCTCGAAGCGCTCGACGCGGCTGCGCGACTTGGTGGTGCGCGCCTTGGGGCCGCGCCGGATCCAGTCGATTTCGCGGCGCAGGAAGCTCTGGCGGTTCTCTTCGCGCCGCTCGGCGTCGTCGTCGCGCGCGGCTTTGGCCTCGAGGTAGTCGGTGTAGTGTCCCGGGTGCGAGTACATCAGTCCGCCGGCGATCTCGACGATGCGGTCGGTCACGCGATCGAGAAAGTAACGGTCGTGGGTGACCATGATGCAGGTGCCGGGATAGACCGCCAGGGTCTCCTCGAGCCAGGTGATGGAGACGGTGTCCAGGTGGTTCGTGGGTTCGTCGAGGACGAGCAGGTCAGGCTGTCCGATCAGGGTGCGGCACAGCCCGACGCGACGTTTTTCGCCGCCGGACAGCGACTCGACGCGGCGGTCCAGCGCCGGAGCGTCCAGGCGCGTTGCCAGTTCGGACGTGCGCCGTTCCAGGTCCCAACCGTTGTGGGCTGTAATGCGGTGTTCAAGTTCGACCGCTTCGGCGGCATCGTGGGGCAGCGTCTCGTAGCGCCGGATCCACTCCAGGACGGACAGCGCGCCGTCCAGGATGTTTTCGCGCACGGTCCGGGTGTCGTCCACCGCCACGTCCTGAGGCAGGAACGCGACCGTGAGATTCCGCTTCCACGCCAGCGTCCCGGTGTCCGCTTTCTCGATGCCGGCGAGGAGTTTCAGAAGCGTGGACTTTCCCGCCCCGTTGCGGCCGACGACTCCGACTCGTTCGCCCTCGTGAACGGCGAACTCCGCATCCTGCAGCACCACCTGCTGGCTGAACTGCACGCAAAGTCCTGTGCCGCTGACGATGACGGGCCGGGTTTCCAGTGCCATGGGCATTCCGCCGTACAGAGTGTCGAGGGTTGAGGGTCGAGTGCGGGGACTCGAGTCGGGCGCCTATCGTGAGGTCGTTCCCATCACGGGCGGCGGTTACGACGTCGGGTGCAAGGGCCGTCTCTCGGTCCTGTTCTCCATCCCACGCCATTGGCGGTGACGTTCTCGTCACCGGTCCGCGGGTGCAAGCTCCGTACCGGCGATTGCAGGCGGGACTGCACCCTCTCCGCCTACAGTACTTGTGCCAGAAGCGAAATCAACGAACGTACGTGCGGTGCGTGGCACTGGAGCCATTCCTTGCACTTTCCCGGCCTTCGCGCTATCTTTTTTCTCGTGACTCTGAAACGTAGTTCTTTAGAAGGGTACCGGCAGTTCAACGCGGCGCCGCGTACCCGTTACTTCTCTCGTGTGTTCCTTACAGCATACATCGCGGCCAGTTTCTGGTTTCTCGCCGCCGTACCTTCCCTCCTGCCGTACAACCATCCACCTGAATGGGGTGATGGGCACGACTACGACATGATCGCGTTCTGCCTTGCCCGGGGGGATGGCTTCGGCTATATGTGGAGCGATGAGGAGTTTCGCCGTCCGTACGCTCAGAGCGACAGTGTCGCGCACTACAAGGACCTGCTGTCACGCGAGGGCACGTTCGTGTCTACGACGTACCGCCCACCGTTCGTGCCGTTCGCTCTGGCCGGCATCTACCGGATTTTCGGGCGTCATTTCTGGATATGGCGGGCCACCACCTGTCTGTTCACTGCCGCAGCTGTCGCTATTGGCGCTGCGCTGATGTACCGCGCGCTCGGTCTGGGACCGTGTGTGCTGACATTCGCGTGGGGAGTTCTGGACCCTTACCTCCTCTCCTATTGTCCGGCGTACATGACCGAGGCCCCTGCGGTTTTCGGTCTGATGCTGTTTATGCTGTGCCTGAACCGGTGGATCGAGACGGGGCGGAAGCGCTGGGTACTGCTTTCCGGCGCCGTCCTGGGGGGGCTGACTCTGGTCCGTTCCGTTTTTGCTCTATGGTATGTTCTGGCGGCGGTTTTCGTCTGGGGCGTGAATCGTTGGCACTTCGGGGAGAAGTCCCGGGCTCGCACCGCCGCCGTCATCGCGATGTTTCTAGCCATGGCCATCGTCGTCCCGCTGCCTTGGTGGATACGCAACTGCATTGTTCTTGACCGCATGATGCCGTTGGGGACTCAAGGCCACATTGCGCTTCCCAGCGGCTACAGCGATCAGGCCATCCTCGCCCGTGGCGAATGGTCCTACTTCGAGAAGGAGATCGCGGCTGAACTGCTGCGGCAGCGACCTGATCTACGGCCGTGGACGCTGGAGTTCGAGCGCGAGTTGGCTGAGACGGACTTCGCGGTGGCCCTATGGTGGGCGGTGTCTCACCCGCACCGAATCCCCCAGCTTGCATGGCTGAAAGCCCAGAGTCTGTGGAAACCGCGGATTGCCTACTATGGGTGGCTGATTCCAATAGCGTTCTGCGGTTGCATCGCGGCACTGCGAAGTTCCTGGGCGTGGCCGGGGCTGGCGTTCCTTGGTATGCACACGATGGTCGTCGCGGCAACCTATTCCTGGGGCGCGCGATTCCTCATGATCCTCAGTCCGGTGCTGCACTTCTTTGCCGGGTTGGGCGCTTGGGCGCTTTTCTGGTGGGTGCGGCGCCAGATAGTGTGGATGCGCGCAAGAGTGTTGCCGGCGGGGTCAGCTCAGCCGGTTCGGTCGCGTGAACCGGGCAACTGATTGCCGTTTCATGTCCCGGAGCGGGAGTGAATGCAGATATGGGGGTGTGGGGGCTGTTCCCATGCCTGGCGGGCGAACCTTCGATGGATTTCTGTTTGAGCGAAGGAGAGAGGCAAACCGTTATGTCTGACACCGTGAAGATCACCGACATTCGCGTCGTGCTCACGGCCCCGGCGGGATGCCGGCTGGTGGTGGTGCGCGTGGACACCTCGGAGCCGGGCCTGTACGGCTGGGGTTGCGCCACGTTCACCCAGCGCCCGCTGGCGGTGAAAGTCGCGGTCGAGGAATACCTCAAGCCGCTGCTCGTGGGGCGCGACGCGGACCGCATCGAGGACATCTGGCGCACGGCCTGGGTGCATTCGTACTGGCGCAACGGTCCGGTGCTGAACAACGCCATCTCCGGGGTGGACATGGCGCTGTGGGACATCAAGGGCAAGCGCGCCGGCATGCCCGTGTATCAACTGCTCGGTGGCAAGTGCCGCGAAGCCGCGGCCGTGTACCGTCACGCCGACGGCGCGTCTCCGGGCGCGGTTGAGGAGAGTGTGCGTCGATGGATGGCGGAAGGCTACCGTCACCTGCGCGTCCAGATGGGCGGTTACGGCGGCCGCGCCGGCGACCTCCCGAAACCCGAAGGTGCACTGCCGGGCGCGTACTACGACCCCGCCGCCTATGCGCGCAGCGTGCCGCGCCTGTTCGAGCACCTGCGCGGCACGGTCGGGTTCGAGGTCGAACTGCTGCACGATGTGCACGAACGCCTGCACCCGGTGGACGCCATCCGGCTGGCCAAGGAGCTGGAGCCGTACCGGCTGTTCTTCCTGGAGGACGCGTTGGCGCCGGAAGACCTGGAATACTTCGCCGCGATCCGCAGTCAGTGCGCCACCCCCATCGCCATGGGCGAACTGTTCAATCACCCGCGCGAATGGACGCCGCTCATCGCCGGTCGCCTCATCGACTTCATTCGTATGCATATCAGTCAAATGGGTGGCCTGACCCCGGCTCGCAAGGTGGCGGCGTTCGCCGAGATGTACAATGTACGTACGGCATGGCACGGGCCGGGCGACGTGTCGCCCATCGGACATGCCTGTAACCTGCACCTCGACCTCGCTTGCCCGAACTTCGGCGTGCAGGAGTGGGCGGGGTTCTCCGACGCCCTGCGCGAAGTGTTCCCCGGTTGCCCCGAGGTGCGCAACGGCTATATGTACCCGAATGCACGGCCCGGGCTTGGAGTTGACGTGGATGAGGTCAAAGCCGCCAAGTACCCCTGCGCCAGCCAGGTCGACGTCTGGACCCAGACCCGGACCCCGGACGGGACCGCGGTCAAGCCGTAGCGGGGAGGTTGCAGGTGTCAGGTTTCGGGTTTCAGGTGTCAGCGGCCCCGAAGATCTCGATGTCCTGCCGGCCCCCGACGCTTCTGCCCGCCGCGGCCCGTCACCTCCGACAAGGATAACCCCATGGAATCTCCTCGCTACATCGAGCCTGAGGCCCCGTGCTATCCGGACTTGCGCGGGCGCGTGGCAATCGTGACCGGGGCCGGGACGAACATCGGCCGCGGTATCGCGTTGCGTCTGGCCAGGGAAGGCGCCAGGCTGCTGATCTGCGGGCGTCGCGAATCCTTGCTTGAGGAAACCTGCGGCTTGGCGCACCAAGCCGGCGCTGAATGTGCCGTCCTCCGCGCGGATCTGACCTCAGAGCAGGACATAGACCGGCTCTTCAATACCGTCATGGACGCGTACGGTACGTTGGACGTGTTGATCCAGAATGCAGCGGACATGCGCATGACGTATTCGCAGGAGGCGACCCTGGCTGAATGGGACCACTCGTTCGCGACGATTGCCCGGGGCGCGTTTCTGCTCGCGAGCCAGGCCTATAAGCTCATGGAACCGCGGCGTGACGGCGTGCTGATTTTTGTCTCGACGGTGGGCGCGCTGCGGGCGCATCGGCCCGGGGGGCGCTGAGAACCCGTGAAAAAATCGCCTGAGACGAATGGTCGTCTCGTGCCCGTGCCCGTGCCCGTGCCCGTGCGATAGCGCGCGCCGCCGGGAGCGAGGTCATTGACGACGCACACGGAGCACTCTCAGTCGGAGTCGATCCACGGTTCGGTTCCGCGCAGTAGGGTGCTCCGCGCGTTCCAGGCCGGCGACATCGGGCACAGGCACGGGCACGAGAACGGAACATCGGGACGAGGGAATGTCCGTCCTCTACCGGTACGGCTTACCCCCGCGGGACTTGGTCAAAGCCTAACAAGGCGGGACAACGGCGGTATTGACCCTCCTACGGTTTCGGCTCCCGTTGTTCTTTCTGACTCATCGGGGAAATGAGTACGTGACGGCCGGGG
>Ga0156402_1387_pt1 | contig 11498 bp, 1 predicted proteins | sample RifOxyA3_FD_108045 | JGI IMG/M metagenome (GOLD analysis project Ga0156402, IMG submission 108045) | Lentisphaerae bacterium RIFOXYA12_64_32 | reverse complement strand
ATATCCCGGCCTCCACGCGGAGGCCCATTTCTCCATGGGGACGTGCTTGCACAGGTCGAAAAACAACATGTGTGAGGCGTCGTACTCGATGGAAACAGGGCCGTCGTCTTGGCTGACCTCTGACCTCTGACCTCTGACCTCTGACCTCTGACTCCTGACTCCTGACTTCTGACTCCTGACTTCTGACTTCTGACTTCTGACTTCTGACTTCTTGGGCAAAGCCCGCGTTAGCTTGATAGGCATGCCTCAATCCCCCCCGGTTGCGGAGAACCGGGACTCCAGGCCGGGCACGGCTCGATTACGCCTGCCACGGCTGCCGCTCAGAACTTGACCGTCAGTTTCACTTGCGCGCTGCTGCCATCGAGATCGACCGACGCCTGCGAGGTGGACACGTCGTCGGTGGCGATGTCGTAACGGTACTCCGCCGCGATGCCGATTCGGTCCGTCACCGCGAACTGCAACCCGAACGCCGCATACCCGCCCACAGTGAGACTCTGGTCATCGTCCGTGTGCTTCAGGGTATAGGAATCGGTTCCGGGCGCCCCGACCTTGTTCCACTGCGCGCTCTCGCGCTGTGACGTTTCAAGGTCAGAGAAGTTCAGGCTCGGGCCGAACGCGCCGTAGCCCCCGAACCACCTGCAGACCGCAAACGCGGCCTTGACGCCAAGGTCCAGCACGAACAGGTCCAGCTCCATGTCGTTTCTCACGCTGGCGGACGTACCGGAGGAGAGTTCAGTGAACGGACCCGACACGGGGGTTGGGATGATCCCGGCACCGCCCGGCAGCCACGTGTGCTGGTACCAGCCTGCCGAAAAGGACTCGCTGTCCGCCCCGCCGCCATCGAGCTGGTAGTACTGGAGATTGGACGCGACGCTCAGGGTCAGCGCATCGCGAACCCAGAGCGCCTTCTCGATGCCGAGCACCGGCGCCATGGCATCGGCCGTATCGTCCAAGTCCGCGCTCGTGCCGGTATAGCGAATGTGATCCGCATTGAACACGACCGGGTCCGGACCGCTGAACGACGCGTTCGTGTAGCCTTGCACGCCCAACGGCCCGCGCGCCGGGTCCGTGTTGCCGTAGTTCCGGAACGCGAAGTTGTGGAACTCCACGTCATCGAAGCAGCGGTAGCTCGCGCCGAGCGCGAGCCGCCAGCCGCCATCCTCCGCCGCCATCGCGGGCAACGACAGAACACCCACCGCAAGCAGACCCAACCTCAACTTCGCCGCCATTCTGAAACCCATGTAGGTCACTCCTTTCCGTTTCTCGACCTGTGCGGGCAAACCCAGCATCGCGGAAGTACGGCCGCGGTGGCTCGGCGCGTCCCGCGCCGAAGCGGGGTGCGCCGGCCGGCTCTGTCCGGCGACATGTCCGCCAGAGCCAGAGCGACGGCGGAAGCTGCCTGGGCGAAGACGGATCCCCGGCCGAGGGCCTCGGTTCGGGACGAACCCGAGCACCCTGCTGCGGTCCCGGAGGTCCCGCGCCACTGCCAGCCGCTCCGCAACCCGTCGGTTCGCCGCCCGTCCGCCTACTCGATCCCCAAGACCTTATTCGGACTGACATCGCCCCCCGCCGACGTGCCGCTGATCATGACATACTCACCGTCCGTGAAGTCGGAAGTACGGCAGAGCCAGAGCGACGGCGGAAGCTGCCTGGGCGAAGACGGATCCCCGGCCGAGGGCCTCGGTTCGGGACGAACCCGAGCACCCTGCTGCGGTCCCGGAGATCTCGCGCCACTGCCCGCCGCTCCGCAACCCGCCGGTTCGCCGCCCGTCCGCCTACTCGATCACCAAAACCTTATTCGGACTGACATCGCCCGCCGCCGACGTGCCGCTGATCATGACATACTCGCCGTCATCGAAGTCAGCCCCGTCAATCGTGACCGTGCCCTCAGTCGCGGTCACGCCAACCACCACCTGCGCCAGGTACGTGCGCCACTGTCCAGAGTCCGCATCGAAGTGGCGGATGTCAACCGTCTGCGGCAGGTCCGTTCCATCGGCGACCCCGATCGTCAGGACCGTCGGGTCAGCGTCAACCCGCACGTGCTGGATGACCGGCGCCCCCGCATTCTGGATGACATCGAACCGGGCCATCGCACTGGGCCGGCTGCCCGCATAGGCGTCGTCGTACGCAATCACGGTCCAGAAGTAACTTCCGACCAGGACATTCACCCGCAGCGACGTAACGTCGCCGATATCCGCGTAATTGTACGGCAGATGCCCATCGCTCGACCCGAGGTAGAGCAGGTACCCGGCCGCGCCCGGAACGGAGTCCCACTGCAAGAGGATCTCGCCCGGCGCACGGAACAACGAACCATTGGGTGGCTGGAGCCCGCCAGGCTGTGGCATCTCGGGCGGGGGTCCACCCGGCGTGACGATCTGGGCGGTGTCGGACCAGGTCTCGGTCCCGTCGCTGTCATCGATCGGGTTGAACCCGCGCACCTGCCAGGTGTACGTGCCAGCAGTGACCAGGTTGATGTCGAGCTCGTCCGGCTGGTTCAGGGGTATGACCCCGGTCGCGTCCGGCGCGAAAATGTGCAGGAACGTCCGCGCATAGCCGTTCGGCCCGGTAATGGTCAACTCATACCCGCGCGCATTGTCGGCGGTGAATCCCAGCGTGTAGTTGCCGTTGTCGTTGTCCGTGTGCGCCAGGTCGTGCGGCTTCGCGGCATAGCCGTAGTCATCCACGATCCGCTGTTCCGAACCGCGCACGCTGTCCGGGGACCAGGTGGCGCCATACACGTCGGCGACCGGGTCCCAGGCGCGGTACCGCCAGTAGTAGGTGTCCGGCAACAGGCCTTCCGAACCCGCGCTGAAGTACGCCGCGGGCGTCATCTCCGTGCCTTGCACGTTCGTATCGAGAACCAGTTCGGCGCCTGGCGCGTCCGGCACCCCGTTCCAGATCTGGACGTTGTACCAGGTCGCGTCGGCAGCCTCGCGCCCCGGCAGCGGCTTGGCGGTCCACGCGAAGCGCGGGTACCACTGCGGCGATCCGAAGTAGACGGTCAGCGGCACCTCGCTGATGGCGTCGCGCTGGTCGATGACAAACGCCTCGACACGCCAAGTCTCGGACCGCGGCACATTGTCCTTGGCGGTGCTCTTGTGGGTACCGACCGGAATCTGGTCGAAGAGCGTCGTACGGCCGCGGGCGAACGGGTCGAATCCGCTCAGGACCGTGCTCCCGTCCATGTAGACCACGTCATGGTTCACCACGTTTGTCCACGCGTAGAAGATCTTCAGGGTGGTGCCACCGTTGCGGCCGCCGCCCACGAACTCGTCGTCGTGATCGACGTCGTCCGGGTCGCCGCCGGTGACCGTAGCGGTGTACTTCTTGGTGTCACCCACAGTGCCGTCGGCGTCCGTGCCGTCGAGGCTGGCGGTATCGGGCCAGAACGGCGCGTCGTTGACGCCATTGACGGTGACCGTCACGGTCGCCGTGGCGCTGCCGCCGAAACTGTCCGCGACCGTGTAGTCGAACGTGTCGGTGGTCAAAGGCGGGAGGTCGCCAACCTGCAGACTCTGCAGTTGCGCGGCATTGCGCGGATCGTACGTGATGACGTTGCCCGACTTGCTCACCGCCGCACCCTTGGCGCTGCTGGCGTTGACCGCACTGACCGAGAGCACGTCAACGTCAACCTTGTCCACATCGGTATCGTTGTTCAGCACGTTCGTGGCCTGGGCCCGGGCCTGGTCGAACACCAGTGTCTCGTCTTCAGTCCCGGTACCGGTGTCGGCGACCCCGACCGGTGCGGTGTCCGCAATCGTGATGGGGGGGGTGTCGGCCGCGGATGTGGGCGATGTGGCACTCTGCGAGTCGAGGGCGTAGACGGTGGCGGTGATGACGCGGCCGCGCACGGCGTGGTGCTCGGCCTTGCTCAGCGTGGTCGTGTACACCCCGACGCCGAGGTCCGTGGTCTTCAGGATGGCCCGAGCGGTATTGTCCGTCCAGACGACGCGGTAGCGCAGGGTGGCCACATCCTCGGTGTCGGCGTCGGTCGCGCCCGGCGTCACCGTCGCGGTGAGCGTGTCTTCCTTGCCCGGCGCACCCGCCAGCCCGGTCCCGCCCGTCTTCGTAATCGCCACCGTGGTCGTGCCGATCAACGGCAGCGTGTTCAGGTCCGCGACGTTGATGGTCCACGTCTGTTGGCCGGTGACACTCATGCCGTCCGTGGCGGTCGCGGTCACCGTGGCCACCAGTGGGCTCCCCGCGTGCGTCACGTCGTTATTGTTTGTGACCAGCGTGAACGTGTCAGTTTGCGGGCTGGTGTAGGCGAGAGTGTAGTTGGTCGTCCTGCCCGTCTTGGTCAGGCCGGTCACGGTCCAGACGATGGATTTGATGCCGTCGTCCTGCGGGCTGTGCCCGAAGTCCGTGAACGTGGCCGAGAAGTTGAGGCTGGCACCTTCATTGATGTTCTGCGGCGAGGCCGGGCTCGACGCGGAGACGACCGGCGGCTCGTTGCCGACATAGGTCTGCTTCACGACGACCGCCTGCACCGTGACATTCGTTGGCTCCTGCGGGTCATGGACCGTGACCGTGACGGTGACCGGGTAGTTCGCGCCAAGTGTCGGGTGCGGTTTCGGCGCGTTGTAGATGTCCGTGTTGCCCAGTTTCGGGGCCGTCGACTGCAGCACGGTCTCGCCACTGACCCACTCGTAACTGTACTGGATCAGCGCATTGTCGCTGCCGTCCGGGTCGTCGATATTGTCGTTGGCCGTGACGCTCACCGTGATGTTGCCGCCATTGACCAGCAGGCCGGCCGCCGTGATCGAACTGGCCGTGATCACCGGCGCGTTGTTGCCCGGGGTGACGTTGACGGTCATGGTGTACGCCGCCGTGCTCCACAACGTGCCGTCCGAGACCTTGAACGTGAACATGGCGTAGGGTGAGCCGTTCGCGTAAAGGGCCGGGTGGAACGTGACCTGCCCGGCATTGATCGTGGCCACCGGCACCTGCTGCCCGGCAGTGGCGTTCGCACCGTTCACCTTGAGCGTGCCTGCCACTGGCAGTGTCGCGAGTTCGACCGCTTGCAGCGTATCGCCCGTGTCCGCATCCGCGAAGTTGAAGTCCCCGGCGACGAACACGAAGTCCGTGTCTTCGTTGGTCGCGACCGTCTTGTTGGCGGCCGTCGGCCGGGTCCGGTCAAAGGTGACCACGTTGTCCGTGCTGGTGGAAGCCAGGTTCGGGTTGGCCGCCGCGTCCTGCGCGACCCCGGCCGGGACCGTGGCGATCACCGTGCCGTTCGCCGTAATCCCCGCGACCGGCACGCTGACTTGGTACGTGGTGCCGTTGTTCGGTGCGATCTCCGCAACCGTCGGCACGACTGCGCCCAAGCCTCCTGCCGTCCCGCTCAGAGTCACGTCGCCGGTTGCGAAGTCCGCAACCGGTTTGTTGAACACCGCCGTAAACAGGATATCCGCCGCGCCCGTTGCCGGGTCCGCCTGGCCGGTCGCCTGGTTGACCGCCACGCTCAGCCCGGTCGGATCGTACACGATTGTGTTGTCCGTCAACACCGGCGCCGCGCTCGCGTTCCCGGCCGTGTCCTGGGCCGCGCCCGCCGCGAAACCGATCACCACATTGCCCGCCCCGGTCATCCCGTCCACAGCCACGTCGTAGCCGGCCGGCCCGCCCGTCACCGTCACCGCGAGCGTACCTGGCGCCGTGCTGCCAGTGAACACAATATCCGCGGGGGCAAACCCCGTGACGTTCTCGTTGAAGGTCACCGCGAAATGCACCGGCTTCGTCGCCGTCGGGTCACCCTGCCCGTTCGCCAGAGCAATGGTTGACGTCGGCGCGGTCGTATCCACCGTGATCGTCAGCGCGGTCGAGGCGGGAGACTCGTTGCCCGCCACGTCCGTTGCCGTGGCCGTGATGTTGTTTACGCCCGCAGGCAGGGCGATATCGAGCCCCGGGTTCGCAAAGTTCGCAGCCGTGCCGGTCGCCAGGACGACCCGCGTTCCGTCACTGAGTTTGACCGTCGAACCCGCTTCCGCCGCACCACTGATCGTCAGGCCCGACGTGTTCTTCGTGATGTTGTCCGAGTTCAAGGTTCCGGTGTCGTCTGCGGCGGCCAGGTCCAGCCCTGTTGGGGCGGCGGGCAGGTTGGTGTCAACCACAATGGCGCTGTTGTCGGCGAGGTTATGGCCCACGGGCAGGGCCCAGCTCACATCCGTGCCGGCCCCGTTCTTCAGTGTCGCCCCAGTGCCAAGCGCGATGTTCGTGACATTCAGGTCTGCACTGTTCTGGCCGCCGGCCACGGTGTACGCGCCGCTGGCGGAGGTCAAGTTCGTGAACGGCGTGATCTGCACCGTGCCGCCACTGTCGAGCGTGAGAATCAGGTTCCCGCCCGCAAGCGTCACGTTTTCGGAAAAGTTGACCGAGACGTTGATCTGTGCACCGGCTTTGTAGGAGCCGTTCCCAGTCGGTGACGTTAGCGATTGGACATGGGGAGTGCCGATCACGACGGTATGGTCGCCTCCGGTATCCACTTGCTGAATGCCGAACACGGCGATGCCACTGAGCGTGTAGTTCCCGTCATCGCCGGCGAGACGGTACGTCACTACCTTCTCTCCGCCATCTGTGTAAATCCACGAGATCTTCCGCTGTGAGGCGTTCCACACACCGGGGGCACTGATGCCTTCCGGCGTCACACCAACAGGGATGTTCTCTTCGATCGCTACGGCCGTGACATCCGGGTCCGGGGTAGCCGTCACCGTCACGGTATCGCCAGCGACCGCACGCACGGTGATTCCGGTGCCAGCCCGGGACGCACTCATCTCGCGGGCCCCAGTCACTGGTTGCCAGCAATTGGGCTCGGTCCCCACTCCTCGCGTGTAGCCAGGACCTCGTTGGTAACAGTAGATGGCATTCATGACATAAAGGAGCGGGATCGACACAGGACCACTGTTCCAGTTCTCACCGTGCTGATACGCCCAGATGTAAGCCATCACCTCATTTACAAGGCCGAATTCCCAGTCCGCCGGACTGTTGTCAGCCGGATGCTTGCTGCTGATGGTGAATACAGTGTCCCCTCCAATGGTCACCTCTGTGATACCTAGAACGGCGATCCCGCTAACGGAGTAAGTTCCTTCGGCCCCGTCCAGGCGATAGCTAACAGTCTTCACCCCACCGTCAGTGTAGATCCAAGAGATCTTCCTCTGGGAAGAATTCCACACGCCAGGGGAACTAATCTCAGCGGGCGTAAGCCCGGCTGGGATTTGCTCCTCGATCGCTACCGCGGTGACCCCAACGTCCGGAGTCGCTGTCACCGTAACCGTATCGCCCGATATCGTCCGTACCGCTGGATCAACGCTGCCGCCTCCGTCTGGTGCGATAGTCACGGTCGCACTACTCGGGCTGCCAACCGAGTAGCCCGTACCCGCGGTGACAGTGGCAACGACTGTCTCCGCTGGCTCGGTCGTGGGCGTGTTGGCAATCACCGTAACAGGGATGGTCACCGCGCTTTGTCCAGCGGGAATCGTCTTGGTGGCGGCGATGGTCTGGTAGTCCGTGCCGTTGGTAGCGGCGCCGGTGATCGAGAGGTTGACCGTCAGGGCTGATGCTGTCGATCCTGTCCGCGTCAACGTGAACTCGCCGTTGTTGCTTGGTTCGGCCGCGTTGGCGTCCGTGGCAGTGATGGTCACGGTCGGGGTTGTGGCCGTGGTGAAGGTCAGATCGCTGCCGTACGCCGTGCCCGCGGAGTTGGTCGCGTAGGCGCGGATATGGTACAGCGTGCCAGGGATGAGGCTGGTGAGGGCGCTGGCAAAGGCCCCGGTGCCGGTGCCGTCCGTCGTCTTGGAGTTGGCCGTCGTCGGGTTCAGCGACGTGCCCCAGCAGACACCGCGCGCCGTCACTGTGGCGCCGCCGTCGGCCGTCACATTCCCGCCCGAAGTTGCCGTTGTCGTGCCGAGCGCACTCGCCGCCGTGGTCGTCACGGTCGGGATCGTTACCGTAACCGCCGCGGTGAAGGTCAAGTCGTTGCCGTACGCCGTGCCAGCCGAGTTCGTCGCGTAGGCGCGAGTATGGTAAAGCGTGCCGGGTGTCAGGCCGGTGAGCGCGCTCGAGAAGGCCCCGGTGCCGGTGCCGTCCGTCGTCTTGGAGTTGGCCGTGGTCGGGTTCAGCGACGTGCCCCAGCAGACACCGCGCGCCGTCACCGTGGCGCCGCCGTCGGCCGTCACATTCCCGCCCGAAGTTGCCGTCGTCGTACCGAGCGCACTTGCCGCCGTGGTCGTCACGGTCGGGGTTGTTACTGCAACCGCCGTGGTGAAGGTCAGGTCGCTGCCGTAGGCCGTGCCCGCCGAGTTCGTCGCGTAGGCACGTATGTGGTACAACGTGCCGGGCGTCAGGCCAGTGAGCGCGCTGGAGAAGATCCCGGTACCGGTGCCGTCCGTCGTCTTGGAGTTGGCCGTCGTCGGATTCAGTGACGTGCTCCAGCAGACACCGCGTGCCGTCACTGTGGCGCCGCCGTCTGCGGTCACATTGCCGCCCGAGGTTGCCGTGGTCGTGCCGGGTGCACTTGCCGCCGTCGTGGTCACGGTCGGGGTTGTGACCACAGCCGTCGTGGTGAAGGTCAGGTCGCTGCCGTACGCCGTGCCCGCCGAGTTGGTCGCGTAGGCGCGTATGTGGTACAGTGTGCCGGGCGTCAGGCCGGTGAGCGCACTGGCGAAGACCCCGGTGCCGGTGCCGTCCGTCGTCTTGGAGTTGGCCGTTGTCGGGTTCAGCGACGTGCCCCAGCAGACACCGCGCGCCGTCACTGTGGCGCCGCCGTCGGCCGTCACATTCCCGCCCGAGGTCGCCGTCGTCGTGCCGAGCGCACTCGCCGCCGCCGTCGTCACGGTCGGGGCAACGGCCGCTGGGGTTGGGGACGTGATACAAAGCTGAATGGAGCCGGTCTCACCATTATAGCCATCCACGGCTATCTGATACTGCGTCCCAGACGTGGCATTGAAAGTCACAAGGCTTGTGAAGATGCTCCCGGGAATCTCGTCGTCATTGGATGCAACTGACGACAATGTCGTCACCGCAGTGCCGGTGTAAACGGCAAGGAGCGTGTCAAAACTACTGCCAGCCGTGCTGATCGTTGTACTGCCACTGGCCGGCGCAGTCCACGTCCACCAAACCGAGGCGCCGCCTGTGCTGACGTGGTTTGGCTCACCGGTCTCTTTGGTGGCACTGATGTTACTGCCGGTAACCGTAAGGACTGGCGCGACTATGCTGATACGGTTGGAAAAATTATCGTTGGCCGGGCCACTCCCGGTTTCGGTAACCGTCAGCGTCGCCGCATTGGAGTTTGCGAAGTTCACAGAGTTTGTCGCCACGCAACGATATTGCTTGCCGTTGTCGCCGATCACGCTGACTGGCGTCGTGTAGGTTGTGCTCGTCCCACCAGTGCCTGTCGTGACATTGGCCCAGGTCCCACCACTGTTCGTGCTCACCTGCCATTGGTAGGTCGGCGTCGGCGTGCCGGTCGCCGTCGCCGTGAACGCGGCGGTCTGGCCAACCGTCACGCTGATGGCCGATGGATGTGCCGTGAAAGACGGGGCAACCGTGTTGACACCACTTCCTCGTGCATAAATTATACGAAAAACCGTCCCCAAGTTTCTATATCCATTACTGTGCCCTGGCCAATCGTATAGTACGCGAGCACCATTATTATTGAGATATGGCGTGGCGTTGCCGTTGCCGTAAGGATCGTTGAAAATGAGCGCATGCTGTCCTTCGACATAGCCAATACATGTGACGTAATGACCAGATGATGAAAGAGCCGTCAAGATGACAACAGGATAACCGGCATCAATCTCCGCACAAATTTTGGAATAACTTGTTTCCGCATTTGCAGCGACCTCCTCCACTGAAGAAGTCAGTCCGTGATACGAAATGTATTCGCTCAGGCGGCTACTCCGTTGGGAAGAATCTCCGGCCGCATCCTGCAGGAAGTAGCCAAAACCGCCATAGTAACCAGCGTCTGACGCACCAAAGGGTACAGATGACGAGGGAATGTTGTAAGTATGCCCATTATAGTTATAGGTGTTTGAAATGTAGAATCCGTAATTTGAAGTATGGGTTCCTCCACGTGTACAAGTGATAGGACTGGCGGCTAATTTGCCGTAATACTGAATTGCCATCAATGCCGCAGTAACATTGCAGCTATCGGCATTTGCCCCAAAGTTATCCGCCGTATCATAAACTTGATGAATGTATGGAACCCCCGACAACTCAACGGTCGTTCCTGGCGAGGTATTGGAATCCCACAAGCTTTCGTTTTCCACGCCAAAGCGCGTGTAATAAGGATCTTGCCCAGAACCGCTCCATCCATAGGGATCGACTTGGACTGCATCCTTCTTGACCGTAAAGTGGAGATGATTGCCGCCAGCGCCATAGGTGCCGCAGTAGCCAAGATGCTGTCCTTGCGAAACGGTAGCGCCATCCACCAAGTCAACAGTATCGGCGGGTGCCATGTGCAAGTAGAATGTTGAATATCCGTTCGCATGATCAATGTAAATTGTATTGTAAGCATCATTCAGTTTGTGTACGGTTCCAGCGGCAGCCGCAACCACCTCGTAGCTATGAGAGTAAGGAAAATCATAGCCCGTATGCCCTTCATAGTAAAGGGTTCCCGGAGTTCCCCCGCCGGTGTAATGGCCATTGACAGTAAAAGCTGCACCACTTGCCAATTTGTAGCCGTACAAAAGGCCATGTCCATTGTCGGTCGACCAAGTGGTGTCCTTCACCGTACCATTCTCACCGGTGTAGGCCATTACACCCGTCCCCGGATAGTTGTTGGCTGTCGCTAGGTGATCAAAAACAGAAGATATGTTGGCGGTGGACGGCGTCAACCCTTGGATCGGGAATGCGAGAAAGCCTGTCACTACGGTCGCCCCCGTCACATTGAACCCGGTATAGTTCTTGTCGTTGGCCTCATTGGCACTTCCCTGCCCGGCGCTGCTTGTCGTATCAAGAATCGACCAGACATACTTCTGCCCGGAAGTGGCATTGGATGGAATGGTTACGGCCTGGTTGACGCTATACGTACTCCCTGCCGCAATGGCGGGGATGCTGACAGTCGCCAGCAGGGCATCGGATGTGCTGACGGAACTGGTTGACGCATTCAGCCGCAAGTTCATTGTGGAGGCACTGGCTGCGCTACCGCCCTGATTGCGCACCGTCAGGGTCACGGTTGCGGCCGATCCGGCATTTCCGCTCGTGGGGTTGACGGCCAGGTTTTGGGCAATCAAGTCCGGCAGCGTCACGGCAACCGTCACATTGAACCCGGTATAGCTCTTGTCGTTGGCCTCATTGGCAGTTCCCTGGCCGGCGCTGCTTGTCGTATCAAGAATCGACCAGACATACTTCTGCCCGGAAGTGGCATTGGATGGAATGGTTACGGCCTGGTTGACGCTATACGTACTCCCTGCCGCAATGGCGGGGATGCTGACAGTCGCCAGCAGGGCATCGGATGTGCTGACGGAACTGGTTGACGCATTCAGCCGCAAGTTCATTGTGGA
>Ga0156402_1365_pt1 | contig 11633 bp, 7 predicted proteins | sample RifOxyA3_FD_108045 | JGI IMG/M metagenome (GOLD analysis project Ga0156402, IMG submission 108045) | Lentisphaerae bacterium RIFOXYA12_64_32 | reverse complement strand
ACATATTCCAATATGCTCAGTCCTCGTTCCTAGAATCTGACGGCCTGGCGCCACGCCAAATGTACAGGTTATTCTTGTACGCCGCCTTAGTGCCCCCGGGCGCACCAGGACGACAGATCAACCCTGTTGCGGCAGGCACGCAGTGGCACTATAGTGTCACTACAATGAAAACGGAGATTGTCACCACGCTCAAACGACAAGCGACGCGGATACTCGGCGAACTCGCCCAAGACCACGTCCCGGTCCTGATTACCGAACATGGACGTCCGGCCGCCTACCTGGTCGATGTGGAGTCCTTCGAGTTGCAGCAGGAGCGTCTGCGAATCCTTGAGGGCATCGCGCGCGGGGAGCGTGCGATTGAGGAAGGAAGGAGCCTCACCGAACGGCAGGCCAAGACGAGAATGGCACGATGGCTGAACTGATCTGGGCCGAGCCTGCGATTCAGGACTTGGACGCGGTTGCCGACTACATCGCGCTGGACAACCCTGACGCCGCACGGCGGTACGTCCGGAAAGTCTTTGCCGAGGTCTCCCGACTGAAGGTCTTTCCCGAAATGGGACAAGTGCCCGCGGAACTGGAGGACCTGCCCCAGTATCGACATTTGGTGATCGGTCCCTGTCGTCTCTTCTACAGGGTTTCTGCCGGCAACGTCTTCGTCCTGCACGTCACGCGATGCGAGAGGCTGTTCCGACGTCAGGTACTGCTTGACCGGGACGAGGCCCCGTGAGGTCGAATCCGACGCGGCGCAGGACGGAGAAGCCACGGTCACTTCGAAGAGGTCCAGGTCGAGTGACGTTCGGCTTGAATCCCCCCGTTCGCGGTGTAGCGTCCGTGCTTTCCCGCATATTGCAGAACCGTCATGACCGCGCCACATGAGGACGCTCGCACCATGATCATGGCCGCACAGCGCAAAGTCCGCACCTCAGCCACTGTCAAGGCCGTACGTTCCGTCCAGCCGCGCCGGAAGAAGCCGAAAGCGGCGTCTTCCCGCAAGTCGCAGCAGGTGTCGCGCACGCACCGCCCGCCCGAGATGTCCATCGAGGAGTGGCAGGTCGCGCTGCGCCGGCAGTTTGCGCAGACCCAGCAGTACGACGTGAAGAACGCCGGCAATGAGTCCGTCTTCTCCGAGTTCGAAGTGACCAACCCGGCGACAAACCGCACCTACCGCGTCGCGATCCGCGGCCGCGAGCTCGGCGAAAACTACTGCTCCTGCCCCGATTACTCGGTCAACACGCTCGGCACCTGCAAGCACATCGAATACATGCTGGCCAGGCTCGGCCGCAGCCCGCGCGGCCGGACCGCCCTGGCGCGCGGTTTTCACCCGCCGTATTCCGAGGTCTATCTGCGCTACGGCGCCAAGCGCGAGGTCGTGTTCCGGCCCGGTACCGAGTGCCCTGAGGACCTCCGGCGGAAAGCGCACGACTACTTCGACGCGAACGGCCTGCTGCGACCGGACGCGTACGGCACGTTCCCCGAGTTCGCCGCCGGCATCAAGTCCAACGTCCACGACGTCCGCTGCTACGCGGACGCCCTGGACTTCATCGCCGAAGTCCGCGACCGCACGGAACGCAGCCGCCGCATCTGGGCCCAGTTCCCGGACGGCGCCACCAGTCCGGCCTGCCGCGACCTGCTGAAGGTGAACCTTTACCCGTACCAGTGCGAGGGCGCGATCCGCCTGGCCGAAGCGGGCCGCTGCCTGCTCGCCGACGACATGGGATTGGGGAAGACGATCCAGGCGCTGGCGGCCACCGAAATCCTCGCCCGCATTGCGGCCGTCGAACGCGTCCTCATCGTGACGCCGACCTCGCTCAAGTACCAGTGGGAAAAGGAGATCGAGCGCTGCACCGGCCGGAACGCCATGGTCATCGACGGACTCATTCCGGCCCGGACCGAGAAATACCGCGCCGAGTCGTTCTTCAAGATCGTCAACTACGACGTCGTCGGTCGCGACCTGTCCCTGATCGACGCTTGGCAGCCGGACCTGGTCATCCTTGATGAAGCCCAACGCATCAAGAACTGGAAGACCAAGACGGCTCAGAGCATCAAGCGGTTGCGTTCGGAGTACGCCTTTGTGCTGACCGGCACGCCGATCGAGAACCGGCTCGAAGAACTGCACTCCATCGTCGAGTTCGTCGACCGCTTCCGCCTCGGACCGCTGTTCCGGTTCCTGGCCGGACACCAGCACGTCGACGACCACGGCCGCGTCATCGGCTACCACGATCTGGGGAAGATCTCGTCGACCCTCGAACCCGTCCTGATCCGCCGCACCAAGGACAAGGTGCTCAAGCAACTGCCCGAGCGGCTCGAGAAGCGTTTCCTCGTGCCCATGACCCAGCCCCAGATCGACCACCACGAAGAGAACCGCGACATCACGGTCCGGATCGTGGCCAAGTGGCGGCGCTACGGGTTCCTGTCCGAAGGCGATCAACGCCGCCTCACCTGCGCCCTGCAGAACATGCGTATGGCCTGTGACGACGCTTACCTGCTCGACCAGTCTGTGACGGCCGGGGTCAAGGCGAGCGAGATCGAAACGCTCTTGGACGAAGTCCTCGAGGACGCCGACACGAAAGTGGTCGTCTTCAGCCAGTGGCTCCGCATGCACGAACTGATCGCGGAACGCCTCAAGGCCCGCCAGTGGGACCACGTCTTCTTCCACGGCGGCGTGCCCGGGCCGGAGCGCAAGAACCTGGTGCAACGCTTCCACGACGACCCGGCGTGCCGGTTGTTCCTCGCCACCGACGCCGGCGGCGTGGGGCTGAACCTGCAGAACGCCTCGGTCGTGATCAATGTCGACCTGCCGTGGAACCCCGCCGTGCTCGAACAGCGCATCGGCCGCGTGCACCGCTTGGGACAGCACCGTCCGGTGCGGGTGGTGCATTTCGTCTCGCAGGGCACGATCGAGGAAGGCATGCTCAACGTCCTGGCCTTCAAGAAGTCGATGTTCGCCGGCGTGCTCGACGGCGCCGGCAGCGAAGTGTTCCTCGGCGGCACGCGCCTGTCCAAGTTCATGGAATCCGTCGAGGAAGTGAGCACTGCCACACCGGCCGGCGGCCCGACGCCGTTCGACGAACCGCCCGCCGCCGATGCAGAGTCCGCAACCGCAGCGGCGGAACCGGAAGCCGCGGCAGAACCACCGGCAGCCCCCGCACCCGCTGCGGCGACTGCGGCAGCCCCGGCGGCGTCAACGGCCGCAGTTCCGGCAGACCTCGCCGCCTCGGCGGCGACCGCAGCTCCGGCAGCCACGGCGGCTGCGCCATCCGTGGCCCCACCCGCCGCCGCACCCACGACAGAGCAGGCGACCACCTCCGCTCCGGCCACTCCGAGCGCGACCGATCCCTGGCAAGGCGTGGTCACCGCGGGCATGGCGCTCCTCGACCAGCTCGGCCAGGCGCTCCAGGCGCACGCGGCCGCCCAGGCCGTACCCGCGCCTCAGACGCCCGGCACAGCCGCCGCCGCCAGCGCGCCACCGCCCGCGACCGGCCACCCGCTGATCGAGCGCGATGCGCAGACCGGCCGCGCGTACCTCAAGTTCCCGCTCCCCGACCCGGCCGCCCTGCAGAAGATCCTCGATGTCGTGTCCGTGTTCGCCAGGAAGTGAGCCGCCCTCCGGGGCGTGGCGGCAGTGGCGCGGGACCTCCGGGACCGCAGCAGGGTGCTCGGGGCCGTCCCGGCCCGATGCCCGCGGTCGGGGATCCCGTAGTAGCCCAAAAATGAACCCGTTCACCTGCCACACAAGGTGGCAGGGGTCTATGCGCCCCCCTTCTTCCCAATCGTCGCCCCGCGGGCGCAAGACCCGCGGCGGCGCGAACCGGTGCGAGTAACACCAACCTATGACCGGCCGGTCCGCCGGCCGGGAGGCGTTGACGCATTACCGCTACCGCATTACCGGACTTGATCGGGGGGCATTGCGGCTGTACACGTAATCGCAATCGATTCCCGATCCTGTCTGCCCTTTTACGGATGGTCGAGCAGCGATTGCGACGAGGATTGCGAGAAGCGATTGGCGACCCGGAAGGAGCCCGTCCCATGATCCGTCAAGGCGTCACCGCGCACCGCGGCAATTCCGTGGCGCTCCCCGAGAATACCATTCCGGCGTTCCAGAGCGCCATCGCCCTGGGTGTGGACTGGATTGAGACCGACGTGTACCGGACCCGCGACGGGCAGCTCGCTATGATGCACAACCCCACGACCGGTGCGACCTGCGACCGCGACTTGCCGGTGGCGGACTCCACATGGGCTGAACTCGCGGCGCTGGACGCCGCCGCGGCCTTCCGCCGCCAGCACCGGCTCACGACCTCAGCCTTCCCGCCGGTGCGCATTCCGCGGCTCGAGGACGCCCTGGCCCTGATCCAGACCCAGCATCATGCGCGGTTGTCGATCCAACCCAAGAACGATTGCGTGGCCGAGGTGCTCGCCCTGGTCCGGCAACTGGGCGCCGAAGAGCACGTCGGGTTCAACGACGGCAGTCTGGGAAAGATGCTTGCCGTCAAGCGCGCCAGCTCCGCCTTGCCCGTATTCTGGGATCGCGGCCCGGGCGACCCGGTCGCAGCCGATGTCGCCGTGGCGCGGCAGCACGGGTTCGAGGCCATGGTCATCCATCACACCACGGCGACGCCGGAGACCCTCGGTGCTATCCGCGACGCGGGCATGGAGGCCGGAGTCTGGACCGTGAACGTCCCGACCCAGATGAGTCGGTTCTTCGACATGGGTGCGCAGCGTTTCTACACCGATGATCCGCGCGCGCTGATCCGCCTCAACCGGCAACGGTTCCTGGTTCAGCACGTCGGGCGCCCGGAGATCATCGGGCACCGCGGCGCGTCGCACGACGCGCCGGAAAATACGCTGCCGAGCATCCGCCTCGCCTGGGACCTGGGCGCCGACGCCGTTGAGATCGACGTGTACCTGACGCGCGACCGCCACATCGTCGCCATGCACGACACGACGGCCAAGCGCTACACCGGCAGGGACGTCAAGCCGTCCGACCTCACGCTGGCGGAGCTCAAGCAGCTCGACTTCGGCAAGTGGAAAGACGCGAAATGGACCGGGACCCCGATCGCCACACTGCCCGAGATTCTGGCAACCATTCCGGCCGGGAGACGGTTGGTCATCGAGATCAAGTGCGGCCCGGACATCGTGCCGGTGCTGGCCGAAGACATTCGCCGCTCGGGCAAGACCGCGGACCAGATTGTGTTCATCGCGTTTTCGGTCGAGGTCATGCGGGCCGTCAAGGCGCGCCTGCCGGCGCACGAAGGCTACTGGCTGATCGGCTTCGACAAGGACAAGACGACCGGGGCTTGGCGCCCGCCGCCCGGCGAGGCGTTCGCCACCGCCGCCATACTGGGCGTGGACGGGCTGGACGTCAGTTCCGCCGGTCCGTACGACGCCGAGTTCACCCAGCGCATGACGGAGAACGGACTGCTCTTCTGCGTCTGGACGATCAACGACGCGGAGTCCGCGCGCCGCTTCATCGCTCTGGGCGCGCACAGCATCACCACCGACCGTCCCGGCTGGCTGCGGGAGCAATTGGCAGCCGGCGCGGTGTAAGCCGCCGACGCTTGACGTCTTATCACAGGGAAATTCGTCATGGACATTCGCAGTCTGCATTTGGTTCTCGACGGTGCGACGCTGAACCGGCTCCTGGCGCGCGTCATCCGCGACGCCAAGGACGTTCGCGAGGTGGAGGCGGTATTCGAGTCCGGCAAGCTCTGGCTCAAGGCGGAGGTGAAAGTTCCCGCGTCGGTTCCATTGCTGGGCGGGAAGTGGACGTCTCTGCGGACGTGCTGGCAATTGGAGGTGGTGGACGGCAAGCTGTCCACCGAGTTGGTCGCCGCCGAGATTCCCGGCCTCGGGTTCGGCGGCGGCGACTGGATGAGCGGCGCGCTGCTCGAACTGGTGCGCAACGCGGTCAGCGGACGCCCGCACATTGCGGTCGAGGGTCGGGCGATCCGCCTCGACCTGGACAAACTCCTCGGCGCCGCGTTGGAAAGCCCCATCCACCTCAACCTGCGCCGCATCGACATCACGCCTGACGCGATCGAACTGCAGGCGGGCGCGTAGGGTGGCAGGGACGGACCGACGGGCTCGCGGCAGACCGGCACGCCACCCAAGGCAGCCCGCGAGACGCGGGCGCTCCAAGGCAGACCAGCCCCACCGTCTACTTCACGGGGACCAGGGCGAGGTAGTCCAGGTTCAGGCCGTTGCCGTCGGTGTTCTCCAGGCGCAGGACGTGTTCGCCGGCGGTCAGGTCGAGGACCAGCGGTTTGCCGTCCGCCTTGAGCGTGGTGTGGTCCCACGTGTCGGCCGTGTCGCCGAACCCGCCCGTGCCGGGGAACTGCAGCAGGCCGCGGTCCTGGCCGTCGAACGCCACGGCCCGTTTCGCCGTTGACGCAGCGCTGTAGCGCGCCACGACCTGGTACTTGCCGGGCGTTTCCTGGAACCGCCACTCGAGCCAGTGCCCCTTGGCGTCCCAGTGCGAGATGGCTTTCTCAATGACGCCCGGTTTATCGTCGCGGATCTTGACCTCGCCGCCGCCCTGGCCGGTGAATTTCTCCGCCTGTACCATGGGCACGCCGGTCAGCGGCTTGCTGGGCGCCTTGATATCCACCTGGCCGCGGAGCGGTCGCTCGTAGCCGCGCAATTCCGCACGAACGGTGGCGCAGATCCGGGCATCACCGCTGGGGTTGAACCGCGCCTGCCCGACGAACCGCTCCCCGGGCGCGACATTGACGGCAAAACTTGCCGGTTCAAGCACGCCCCCGTCGCACGTCAACTCGAGCGTGCCGGCGACGGCGCGGTCGAGCGGTGCGGAAACCACGACCCGGCACGCGGGCGCGCCGTTCGCGTCCGTCACTGCGGTCAGGTTCAATCCGGGTGCCGTGGCTTCAAGGCTGTAGGAGGTCGTCGGCACGGGTGTGTAACCCATGGCGGTCATGGCCACATCGAGGCGGTAGATCGGATCCTGCATGAAGCAGGCACGGCGGTCGGTGGCGGGCAGGGTGGTCGAATAGATGCGGAGTTCGCCCGGAACGCTGGTGATGATCTCTTCGCGCCAGTCGCCCAGCACGTCGGCGATCAGGACGATGCTGCCCTGGGTCCGGTCGGCGTGCTTGCCGCCGCCGTAGTCGCGAATGCCGCCACTCAGCACCTCGCGCTGCAGGTCCGCGTCCCAGTACACGCTCTGCGGGCCGAAGCTGAAGTCTTCCGGGCACTTGATGAGTTCGCCCGCCGCATTATGCATCCAGCGCCGGTCGGTCTTCTGGTGGTCGCCCTCGCTGTCCGCACCGTAGCTCTCCACGCCAGGCTGTGTCGGATCAACATCGCCGCACAGGCCGGTGCCGTGCACGTGGTTGGTCGGTTCGTCCAGACCCCAGAGCATCTTGCCGGTCGCGACATCGCACATGAGCGTACCGTTCTTCTTCGCCCGGGTCTCGACGCCGTAGTAGACCTCCATGCCCGGCCGGTGCGGATCGAGGTCGCCCCAATAGCTGTGGTCGGGGTGGCCCATACCCGTGCTCCACAGCGGCGCGCCGGTGTCGTCGAGCACCGCGGACCCGAGCGCGACCTCGTCGCGCCCGTCCCCGTCCACGTCGACCGCGTGGGTAAAGTGCGCGCCCTGACCCCAGTAGCGGCGCCCGTACGGCTCGTTGTTGTACGCCCACAGCGGCCGCAGGCGTTTGCCCGTGAACTCGTAGGCCTCCGCCTTCATCAGTCCGTACGTGCCGCGCATCACGATCAGGCACGGCGTCTTGCCGTCCAGGTACGCGATCGAAAGCTGGTTGCGCGAGGCGAGGTTGTAGTTCTCGAAACCGTCCCGGGTCGGCCACAGCGCGCGGGCGCGCTCCTTGCCGGTGAGCCCGTCGCAGACCACGACCCACTCCGGGCCGCTGGTGACGCGCCCGTCCGCGTCGCGCGGGTCGCCCTCGCCGACCTTGGCCGCCACCTCCGCCTCGCCGTCACCGTCCAGGTCGAAGACGATGTACGGGCTGTACCAGATGCCGCGCTCGATGCTCCAACCCAAGTCGATGCGCCACAAAAACTTGCCATCATGGGTGTAGGCTTCGAGCTTGTACGTTTCCGGCGACTTGTACCAGTACGCCTCGCACGGGTCAACGTTGTCGTGCGGTTGCTTGATGACGTAGTCGTAGCGCCCGTCGCCGTCCAGGTCCGCAATGCCGATCTTCTGGAACTTGTAGTTCCCGTCCAACTTGAAGCTGACGTACGGTGTGGTGCCTTCGCAGACCGCGGTCGGTGCGGATGATTCGTCGCGGCTTCCACCGAAAACGCGGGAGAGTACGCCGCGCAGTCCGCCGCGCGCGGCCCCGGCCGGGCGCACGATGTACACCGGTGCGGCATCCGCGGGGGCTTCACGGTCGAGGAGGTCGGTTGTCCAACGGATCGGGTCGGTGTTCACTTTGACAGGTTCGCCGTCGCCGACACGGCGAAACACGTCGAAGGCAATGTCGGGCGGGTCGCTTTTGAGCAGCCGCCAGCCGACGTAGATTCCCTGCGGAGTCCGCAATGCCACGACACCGCGGTCGAGTTTCTCCTCGACGCGAGTCCGGGCCGACCCGCTGACTTTCGGCATGTCGGGCACGACCACGGTGTCGTGCTTCAGTTCAATGTCGTCCACGCACGCGTCCGTCTTACTCTTGCCGACGATGCGGACGTACACCTCGCGCACGTCATCCGGAACCTGCAGGTAGCCCTTGGCGGCCTTCCAGTTCGGGGTGGTGGCCGCGCACCGGGCGCGGCCCAGTTGCCAATGCACGACACGCCCGTCCTCGCCCACGCCGACTACCGTTACCTCGACGACCGCGCTGCCCGGATTCTTCATCCACGCGTTGATCGAGAATTCCTCGCCCGGCTTGACCGCGAGCCGCTCCGAGGACGTCAGGGCCCAGTCCGCGTCGCCGTCATGCACCACATGCGCCGCACGCTGCCCGCCGTGGACGTCGGCGGTGATGGATTCGGCCTTGCCGACGCTGCTCCGTGACCACCACGCCCACCCGGCCGGTGTTCCGTCCGGTACCGCGAGTTCGAAGTCCGGGTTGGCGACGCCGTTGACTCCGGGCACCTTCGGGTAGAGCCGGATCGTGTCGTAGTAGCAGGGCCCGGGGCTCGCCGGGTCCGGATAGCCGTACCGGTCGTCCACCCAGAGGTCGAACGTACCGTCACTGACGATCACCTCGCGCGCCACCAATCCGCCCTTGAAAGGCTTCCAGTTCACGCCATCGAGTGAGACCCCGAGCGTCCGACCGCCTGGCGTGACCTCCACGTGGTACACTCCGTTCGGCACGCCCGTCAGGCGCGTGTGCAGGACCGGCGCGCCCTCCTCCGGCGTGGCGCGATCCTTGGCCACCGTGGGACTGCGGAACAGAACACCCTGCGACCACTTCTTCGCGGCGTCCTTGTCCGTGCTCCACAGGTTCCACTTGTCGGGCAAGTCTTTGTCCTTGACCCAGGCGTCGGCAGGCGTGGTGTAGTTCTCGACCTCGAACACCAGATTCTGCTGCGCACCCGCCGTGCGGCCGCCGAAGAGTGTGCAGACACAGACCAGGGCGGGGAGGGTTGTCTTCCAGTGCATGCGGGACCTCCTGTTGCGGGGTGTCGGGTGTCGGGTGTCGGGTGGGCCGTCGAACGGACCCAACGGACGAGTCGGGTTTGCCTTGGTTGTGCGGTTCTCTCTTGCCCCTTGCCTATCGCCTCCCGCCTCCCGCCTCCCGTCGGGCCGGGCCGGTCGAGACACCAATCTCCAAGGCGCAGTCGATCAGGATCTGCCGCGGCGGCGTCTCCGGATGCTCGATCCGACGCAGGAGCGTGCGGACCGCTTCGACACCCATGTCGCGGAACGGCGCGGCGACGGTCGTGATCCGCTGCTCGTCCGGCCACGGCTGGTTCGCGTCGAATCCGGTGATCGACACATCCTCCGGGACGCGAATGCCGCGCTCGCGCAGGCACCGCCACAACGACCGCGCGACCCCGTCGCTGACACAGCACCAGGCGGTGACACCACGCTCGATGGCGGCCATCGCGCGGTCACTCACGCTCCGCATGTCGGCATCGTGTTCGAACACGTTGGCCAGCATCGACGGCTCGAACGCCAGACCGAGCCGAGCCATGGCGCGCGCATACGAGCCGAACCGCGCCTCGTCGTAGGCAAACGGGCGCTGCCCGCCCAAGTAGCCGATGCGACGATGGCCGAGCCCGTGCAGGTGCTCCACCAGTTTCGACATGCCGCCGATGTGATCGGAATCGACGTGGTCGCAACGCGCGCCGGAGACGAAGTGCGTCAAGGTCACGCACGGAAACCGTGCCGCCAGTTCGGTCACCACGCGGGGCTCGAAACGGTAAATCAGCACCAACCCCGCCAGCAGGCCGTCGCGAAATGCCGGTGGCTGCTTCGCCGGATCGAGGATGTCCGTGCTCAGGTCACTGACACGGTGGATCACCAGTGAGGCGTTGAACCACGGCGCCGCTTCGCTGAGCCCGTCCAGGTACAGCACGCTGCCGTGCTGCGGCTGCTGTTCACGCGGTTCCTTCAGCGGCGGTCCCTGGCAGTAGAATATCCCGATGAACCGGGCCGGCGTCTCGGCGGTCGCAGTGTGGCCTGTCGCAGCCATAACCGCACGGCCGCTCGGCAACCGGTATCCGAGTCGCGCCGCCGCCTCGAGGATCCGTGCCCGCGTCTTGTCGCTCAAATCAGAGCTATTTCGAAAGGCTTTCGAAACTGCGGCTGGCGAGAGGCCGAGTTTGGCAGCGATCTGGCGTTGAGTGATGGACTTTGGCATGCGTTGACGGAGTCTCCTCGCGGTCACCAGTCCGTCGAATACTCTCTGAATCTCCCCCTCGCACTCTCCAAGATAGACGGAGTTGGCCGGTCTGTCAATGTCGTATCGAAAGGTTATCGAACTTTATTGTCCGGTTTGGGTAATTGTCGGCCTTGTTGTCCGCAAGGACCGTGGAGGCGCGGACGTAATGCGCCAGCGGCTCCCGGGCGGCAGACCACCCGGTCATATCAAGGTGTTCTGGGACGATGATGATCCGCCCCACTCGAACCGACAATCGGACTTGACCGGCGACACCCGCAACGGTAATCGTAATCGCGCTCGTAATCCCGCTCGATGGTTCGGTGGCGAGTCGATGGGCCACGGAACCCGAGAGATTACGAACAGGATTACGAGCGGGATTACGACCAGAGGCAGAAGGGGAACCAGAACGAGGTGGCTCCTGCCGACTCGCGAATACGCTCGCGGCAGAGCCCAGCGTTAATCTGGCGTTTCCGTCTGAGTACCGCCTTTCAGGCGGAAGCGGCAGCGACGCTTCAGCGAGCGGGCGCACGGCGTTGCCATGCGTACACGTGCCGACACGCGGAGAGAGACGCCGCAACGCGAACATCCCCGCCGCGAGTAACATGGTACCCCACGACTCCAAAGTCGCGTCTTCTGGTCGACTTTGTGACGGTAGCAACCACGCCGAGCCTGATGTCGGGTGTCGAGGAGGGGGCAAGTGGCTCCTGACTTCGGCGTCCGACGTTCGAAGTTCAGCGTTCGACGTTCGTCTTGGTTCCGGCTACGCCGGCTTAGGAGTCGCGGGTGAAACGACTGCGGGCTGGCCCATGCGTGAGACCCCCGTGG
>Ga0156402_1069_pt1 | contig 12005 bp, 9 predicted proteins | sample RifOxyA3_FD_108045 | JGI IMG/M metagenome (GOLD analysis project Ga0156402, IMG submission 108045) | Lentisphaerae bacterium RIFOXYA12_64_32 | reverse complement strand
GGGATTAGGATCGGGACAAGGACTCGGATGGCCCATCGTCACTGCCGGCCGCCCATTCCTATTGTCGTCGTCTTGTCTCGGGGCCAACACGGCCTTTGCGAACTTCGCATAGTGGGATGTTCGCCAAGAGGCATGATGATGATAATCGGCGCTGATGATGGCACCCCGGGATAGCCCGCCGGGGTTTTCTCCGGGGTTTGGTGTCCGCGCCGCCGGTCCTATGCGTCCCATAGTTCCCATGTGTCCCATACGTCCCATTCCCCCAAATCGGCGGCGCGCATTCGGCTCATGGGACCGGTGGGACGGATAGGATGTATGGGACCTATGGGACTGCGCGCCGCCGGAAAACGAACCAACACGAGCGAAGACCCGGGCGAGCAAGGTCGCCGCAACCGACGGAGTTCGGCCGCAGAGCCCGGCGTCCTCACCCGAACAGGCGCAGCGCGTTGCCGCAGAAAACGTCCTCCTTGAGCCGCTCCGCCTTGGCGGCATCGAAGGCGTGCCGTGTCAGCGCGTCCCTGAACGCCTGGATGCAGTGGTAGGTGTTGTAGGTCAGGCGCTCGCGTTGCGTTGCGAACTCCGCATTCATGGTCGGGTTGGACCACGAGTACGTGTCACGGGTCAGGAAGATGGCGCCATGCGTGTCCGACCAGTGCTCCACGCCGGTGATCATGCCGAACGGCAGGTCGGACCCGAACACCAGCCGCGAGTGCAGCCATTCGCACTGCAGCACGCGGTCGTACACTTCCGGGCAGCTCGCGGAAGACATCTCCAGGTACAGCGACGGGCAGTCTTTCAGCACCTCGGTATCCATGAAGTCGAGGAATTGCTGATAGCGCACGTAGCGCCCCATGTGGGCCAGAAGCACGCGAATGCGCGGGTACCGGTCCGACATGTGCCGGAGGAAGTTCTGGACGTCTTCCGTCCCCACGCCCAGCCCGGACGTGTGCAGGAGCATGACCAATCCTTCGGCATTCATGAACGCCAGCAGGTCCTCGAGGAGGAACTCCGCCATCTTTGCGTCGAAGTTGCTCTTCCCCAGGCGGTCGGCGTACGGTTTGACGCCGCTGAACCGCACCCCGGCCTTCTGCGCTTTCTCAAAGGCGGCGACGGCGGGCCGTACGTCCGTGGGGTCGGACACCAGAAACCCTTTCACCCGTGCATCGCGCTTCATGACTTCGATGATGTAGTCGTTCGCGAGTTCGGCACTGACCTCGCGCTGCGGGAACGGGAACGCGATCAGGCCGCGGATCGTCTTGCCGCTGTAGAGTTCGGCGTAGGTCTCGAACAGTTCCTCCCACGACAGGCTCATGAACGTCGTCAGCGCGCCGGACCGCCGTTCGGGCGCGATCGGGCCGACCGCCTGCGCCGGGCCGATGTGGACGTGCGCGTCGAACAGCGCCTCCGGAACCCAGGCCCGAAGTTCGTCGGCCCACAGCCGCACATGGTCCTGGTAGGGCGGAAGTACACGCGGTGTGTCGTTGCATTCGTTCACAGGTCGAACTCCTTGACGGCGGCCCCAATGGCCTTGTCCATGAGCCCCACGACCAGATCGACTTCCTTTCGGGTGATGATCAGGGGTGGCGCCAAGACCAGGATGTCGCCGTTGTTGCGCAGGATCATGCCGTTACGGTAGCACCAGTCGCGGATCCAGCTCCCCACCTTCAGCTTCGCGTCAAGCGGTTTGTTGGCCTTCCCGTCCGCCATGAGCCGCACGGCCCAGAGCAACCCGATGCCGCTGATCTCGCCGATGATGGCGTACTTCGCAGCGAGCCGGTCCAGCTTCCCTTTCAGGTACGCGCCGGTCCTGGTCGCGTTCTCGACCAGGTGCTCCTTCTCGATGATATCGAGGTTGGCCAGGGTCGCGGCGCACGCCACCGTGTGCCCGCCGTACGTGCCGCCGCTGCGGAACTCCGTACCCGGCCCGCGCCGGAACACCTCGGCGACCTTCGGCGTCGTCACGGTTGCGGCGAGGGGGATGAACCCGCCCGTGAAGCCCTTACCGATGGTCATGATGTCCGGGACCACGTCCCAGTGCTGGCAGGCAAACCACTTGCCCGTCTTGCCGAACCCGGTCTGGACCTCGTCGAAGATCAGCAGGATGCCGTGCTTGTCGCACAGCGCGCGAACGCCTTCGAGGTACCTGGGCGGCGGCAGCGGGAAGCCGGTGTTCGAGCCGGGAATCGGGTCCATGATCATGCCGGCGATCAGTTCGGGTTTTTCGAACAGGATCAGTTGCTCCAGTTCGCGCAGGCACTGGCGGCCGTACTCCGCCGGGTCCGTGCCGGGTGGGCAGTCGCGCAGCCGTGCCGCGTTGGTGAACAGGCACCCGGGCAGGAGCGGTTCGAAGTATTCCCGGAACCAAGACAGGCCGGTGACCGACGTGCCGCCCAGGGTCGTCGCATGGTAGGAGTCGCGGCGGGCAATGAATTTGTGCCGCTGCCGCTCGCCGCGCTCGACATGGTACTGGCGCGCCATCTTCAGTGCCGCTTCGTTGGCTTCCGAGCCGCTGTTCACGAAGAAGCTCACCTCCAGGTCGCCGGGCATCAGGTCGGCCAGGCGCCGGGCGAGTTCCACGAGCGGCTCGGTGAAGGTGTCCACGTAGTTCGGGAAGAACTCGAGCCGGTTCATCTGTTCGGTGACGGCACGGGTCACCTCTGGCCGGCAGTGCCCGCACACTGTCGTCAGCAGTGTGGCAAACGAGTCGAAGTACTTCTTCCCGTCCACGTCGTAGACATAGCAGCCCTCGCCGCGCGTGAAGATCTTCGCACCTCGAGCCAGTTCCGCGTTGCTGGCAAAGTGCGGAATGATGAGACGGAGGGCGTCCTTTGCCAGCGCCGCGGCTTTCGTTCCGGTTGTCTTGCGCTTCGTCATGTTGTGTGTCCTCCTCACCTGCACAGCGTTCGCCTGGCTTTCGCCACGACCTCGCGTGCCCTTGCGAGCTGGTCGGCACGGTCGGCGGGTTTCCGGTATTGCGCGATCAGGGCTTGGGCCTTGTCGCGATTGGCCTGCAGCAGCGCGGCCTCGGCCTGGGGTGTCCAGGCGTCGCGCCGCAGGTACTCGGGCATCCACGTCGCTGCGCGCATGGCCTCGATCGTGTGCGGGGCCGTCAGGAAGTTGTCCTTGAACCCGAACCCCACGTCCAGGATGGCGTCCAGGCCGAGACTGTCCTCGGTGATCGCGGGCTTCTCCAGGAACCGCAGCGACCGGGTGAAGTCCCAGTCCATGAGCAGTTGCACCGGGCTGATGGTCAGCCCGGAGTCGATGTGGCCGACGCCGATCTCCGGGTGACAGCCGGTGAAGGCCGCCGCGAGCATCGCGAAGTACGCTTTCTCCAGCGTGCAGTAGGAGCCGGGTACCTTCGCGGGCGGCCATTCGCCCGGGCCGGGCGCCGTGCGGATCCCCGTCCACTTGCGGATGAACTCGCACACGGCCAGGCGCCGGAGCGCCGCGTCGAATGCCGTGAAGCTGACGTTGCCGCTGGTCAGGTTCATGCTGCCGAGAACCGGCATGCCCGTCAGCGGGATCTTCTTCGACTGCAGCAGCCGCGCCGCGAACCACAACGCGACGAACTCCGCCGAGATCACCACGATGGCGCCGCCTACGGTCACCGGCATGTTGACCCCGGCCACCGGCATGGCGGCGAGCTTGGCAGGGTAGAGGCCGCTGCGGATCGTGTGCACGTAGCGCTCCGCGGCGGCGTGCTCCAGTTTCAGCGGCGACGTCGGGCAGGTGTTGGCCATCCAGTGCCAGTACGGGTCGGTGATCCCGAAGATCGCCTCGATCTCCTCCAAGTATGGAATCTGCCGCACGTCGTGGACATAGACGCCCCGGGGGTTGTGCGAATGCTCCAGCAGCACGAGCGCGGCCTCGAGCGGCTCGAGCTCCGGCGGCGTGTCGCCGGCCAGGTTGAGGGCATGCCCGACCCCGGCATCCGGGTGCAGCACGTCGCCCAGGCGAATCAGAGTGACGAAGTCGGGGTGCGTGCCCAGCCGCGTCTCGCCGGTCGCGTCGTCGTAGAAGTAAGTGCTGAGGTTGTGGAACATGACGGGAAGCTTGGGGGCCTTGAACTCCGCACTGTCACCGTAGGGCAGGAACCCGGAGTAGATGATCTCGCGATTCTCGGCCTTGAGTACGGCCTGCCACTGGCTCTTGTCCTCGGCGCGCAGCGCGGCGGCGAACTCCTGGATCAGCCGGGCCGGGAACTTCGCCACCTGCGCCTCGACGTCCACCTGCGCGCCCGCCTGCCGCCAGGCCTCGAGAATGTCCCGGTTCTCGCAGTAAAAGCCCTGCTTCTCCAGGATCGTACACACGCCGCGGCTGAGGACGTCGACATCGGCATCAGTGAGGGTGCTGAACACTTGCGGCTCCTGGTCCGGCCGTTCCCCGGTCCGTGGGTAAGATTATCTTTGTCTAGTATGAAAGATATATACGACAAGCGGGCGCGAATGTCAAGGGGTGGGCGAGCCTTTTTTTTCGACCTGTGCGGGCAAATCCGGCCGCGCGGGATGACGTCCTCGTGCGGACAGACATCGGTCGCGGCCCCGCTCGTAGTGGTGTCGCAGTCCCGGCGGTTGTCCGCCGGGCAAGACACCATCCCCACGCCAGACCGCCGCAACGCGCCGGATGGGCTCTTGGCGCTCCACGTCGTTCCGCGCACTGCGAGCCCACTACGAACAGGCGCATCCTGGCGTCCATGGCGAGTCCCGGCGCCGGGCGTGTTAGCCAGGGCTGTTTCAAGATCTGGCACCACGTCTCGGAAGGCCACGCCTCCGCGCATACCCGGTAGGGGCGGCCTGTCCTCAGGCCGCCCCCCCCGGCGTGGGGACACGCCGGGGGTACTCGCTGCACGCGACGGTCACGAATCTTGAAACAGCCCTGCGTGTTAGCCGCCGTGGGTTGACAACGTCCCAAGGCCATGGTTCATTGTGCATGATCCTGCGAATACTGGAACGAGGTGAATTGGCGCATGACACGGCAGCGGGTAATTGTGGTGGGCGCGGGGCCGGCGGGGCTGATGGCGGCCATTCAGGCGGCCGAGGCCGGCGCGGACGTCTTGCTGCTCGAGAAGATGGACCGGCCCGGGTGCAAGCTGCGGCTCACTGGTCACGGTCGCTCCAACTTCACGAATACCGCACCGATGGCGGCGTTCCTGCAGCGGTTTGGCGCCGGGGCGCGCTTTCTGCGGCCAGCCTTGCACCAGTTCTTCGCGCCAGAGTTGCGTGCCTTCTTCGATGCGTGCGGAGTCCGCAGCGTGGCCGAACCTGACGGGCGCGTGTTTCCCGTCAGCGACCGTGCCGAGGATGTGGTTCAGGCGCTGCTGCGCCGTTGCGAGCAGGCGGGAGTCAAGCGCCGCATGGGCGCTGCGGTGACCGGGCTGGCCGTGGGGCAGGGGCGAATTGACGGCGTGCGCCTGGCATCCGTCGCGGGGGCGGTCGGGCAGGGGACTCCCGGCACCGTTCTTCCGGCCGACGCCGTGGTGGTGGCGACCGGCGGCCTGTCGTACCCGGCAACCGGCTCGACGGGCGACGGGTACGCCTGGGCCGATGCGGTCGGGCACACCCTCGTGCCGACGCGGCCGGCGTTGGTGGGCCTGGAGACTGCCTTTCCGGCGACAACGGCCCCCGAACGTCGAACGCCGAACGCCGATTCCCCAGTCCTGAACACTGAACACCGAACCCTGAACACCCACCCACCCATCCAGGGCGTGAGCCTGAGCGGCGTGCGGGTCCGGCTGAGGTCCGGGACCAGGTGCGTTGCCGATACCATCGGCGAGATGGTGTTCACGCACTACGGCGTGTCGGGACCGGCCGTGTTTTCTGTGAGCCGCGCCGCCGTCGACGCGCTCAGTGCCGGGGACGCCGTGACGCTGTCGATGGACCTGCTGCCGGGTGTCGAGGACGGGGCGCTGGACGCTCGATTGCTGGCGGAGTTCGCTGCTCACGGCAGGCAGTTCTGCCGTACGGTTCTGGAGCAGTTTGCGCCTCGGGCGCTGGTGGCGACCTGCATGGCTGTGGCAGCGATCCCGGAGGCGAAGCATGCCAGCCAGGTCACGGCGGTTGAGCGGCGGCAGGTGCGGCAGTGGCTGAAGGACGTTCGGTGGACTGTGACCGGTTCCCGATCGTATGCTGAGGCCATTGTCACGGCCGGCGGCGTTGACACGCGCGAGGTCGAGCCCCGCACCATGGGGTCGCGCCGGCTGTCAGGTCTGTTTTTTGCTGGCGAAATCCTGGACATCGATGCCGACACGGGCGGCTACAATCTCCAGGCGGCGTTCTCGACCGGCTGGGTGGCTGGCCGCGCGGCGGCGGAACGGCATTGACGAAGTCCGGTCAGCGGGCCATATTCTCCGAACGTCCGGAGTCCCCCGCGTTTGCGGCGGGGAGTTTGGCCATCATGCGTCTTCCCCGAGGCGGGAGTCTGCGTATCGCACTGAGGTTGGCATGGCAACACCTGAAGAGAAGAAACCCGAGGCTGAGGCACAGCCGCAGGCGGCGCCGGCCAAGTTGGCCGTGAAGCAGATCAAGTCGAAGGGTGAACTGCTGCGGTTCGCGGCCACAACCCCGGCCGCACCGCCGCCATCCGAAGGATCTGCGGCGGCCTCCGTGGCGAGGGAAGAAGAGCTGGAGGCGGAAGCTGAGGTCGCGTCCACGGCGCCGGACGAGGGCGAGTCGGAGGCTGCCGAGTCTGGAGCAGGGCCGGTTGATGCGCCAGCGGTCCAGGCGCCGAAATCGCCGGTCGTGACGGGCAAGGGTGAACTGTTGCGGTTCGCGCCGACGTCCGTGGCTGCCCCCGAGGAAGGGCAGGCGTCTGCAACCGGTGGCGCCGCAGCGGCACCGAGCCGGCTGAAGGTGGCGGACGAGAAGCCGCAACCCAAGCGCTTGGCACTGCCCGACAAAGGCGAGAAGGAGTCGGCACCGTCTCTGGCGGACAAACTGCCGAAGCGCATCAAGGTCACGGCGCCCGCGGACCCGCTTGACGCGGCCATTGGGCGTCGGCCTGCCAGATTAAAGGCCAGGGAGCAGGAGGAGGAAAGCCGTGCGCCGGTGGGGCGGGGGACGAAGATGAAGCGACGGATGCACGCCGTCGAAGAGTCAAACAAGACCACACGCCTGATCATCGGCATGGGTTTTGCTGCGTTGTTGACGATCGTGATCGCTGCCGTTTTTATCCTTTACACCAAGAAGAAACCGGAACCGGAGATGGACATCCTCCAGATGGCCACGCAGCCGGTGGCGGACGAAACCGATTCGATTCCGATGGAGACGCGACAGGCGGTGTGGAAGGAGGCTTGGACCAACGAGGCCCGGGCCACCAAGGACGCCGAAGCGCAGTACCCGATGAACGCGAAGGACGACCTCAAGGACACCCGTGAGCAGGGCATGAAACGCCAGCGCTACAAGGAACGGCAGGAGAGCACCTACAACTTTGAGACGGCCAAGAAGCACGGCCTGGGGCCTGGAAAGGTGGACGCCATTGTGCAGGCCGGACTCCGGAAGGGTTGGAAGGTTCCGACGGAAGCGGAACTGGGGATCAGCACGACGGCCGTGGCGGCCAAGCCTGAGGAGGGCGCAGCGTCCGAGACGGACAAGCCCGTGGCGGTTCAGGAAGGCGGGAAAGCTCAAGGTGCTGCCGGTGCGGTGGCGCGCTGAGCGGATGCCTTGTTTTCATCACCGGTGCGTACGTGCGTGTCGTGGCGATGACAGCACGGAGGGTGTGTCCATGGCCAGGACCAACGGCATTGCGCGTCGATTCAACCCGACGTGGGGCCGGACTAGCCCGCGAGGACGCGGGGCGCGCCCAGCTCAGAATGCGCACGAAACCTGGAGCGTCCGCGCGGGCTCTGGGCGTGAGTGAATCAGCACACCCATCGTGCGGGGTTGATCGCCGACGAGGACATTGAAGCATGACTTGCACGACACCCCACCCCATCGGCGTCGGTATTCTCGGCGCTGGCCGTCCGAACATCGCCACGCAGAGCCACATTCCCGGCTGTCAGCGTTCGCAGAAGGTGCGGATCGTCGCGCTGTGTGACCGGCTCGAGAGCGTGCGCGACTACGCCGCGCAGTGCGGCGCCAAGGCCTATACCGACTACGCCGCCATGCTCGGCGACCCACAGGTCGACGTGGTGCACGTGGCCACGCCGGACTGGTGTCACTGCGGTCAGGCGGAACAGGCCCTGGCCGCCGGCAAGCACGTGCTGCTGCAGAAACCGCCCTGCGTGACCCTGGCGGAACTCGAGCGCCTGCGCCAGGCCGTGAAGCGGGCGCCTCTGTCGCTGAAGATCGCCTTGAATACGCGCGAAACCCGCCTCTGCCGCACGGTCCGCAAGCTTCTGGTCGACGGCGCGATCGGCGCGGTGCGCCACGTCCGTATTGCCTACCGCGGTCACCGGTTTCCCATTCCCGACCCTGCGAGCCCGTACCTGAAGAAGGAAATGGGCGGGGTGTGGATTCACAACGCCATGCACTGGCTCGACGAGGCGTCTTTCTACGCCGGAGTCCTACCGACGTCCGTGCAGGTGTTCACGACCCGGAACGACAATGGCCCGCCGGAGAAGCTGGGCGAAGGCCCCAACTACTGGTCCGCGCGGTTCGAGTTCGGCCCGGACGTGACCTGTCACCTCGAGTACAATACCATGCTGCTGAAGGACGGGCTGCCGGGTGGCATGTTCCGGTCCGTGATCGGCACGGAGGGCGAACTGCGGCAGGCCTACGGCAGCACTGAACTGCTGCTCCACCGCAGGAACGCGGACCGGCCTGAACCCTGCGCCCTGCTCGACGCGGGACTGTCTAACGAAGAAGCCGGGCACGATTCGTTCCGGCGCGTCGTCGACCAGCAGGCCGACCAGATGCGCGACGGCGAGGAGCGCGCCCCGAAAGCGGCCGACTCGCTGGCCTTGATGGAGGCGCTTCTCGCCGGGGCCGCCAGTGCGGAGTCCGCAACGCGGGTGGTGTTGGCGGACGGCAGGCGTACTTGATGCCGCACTGGGCTCGCTGCGTCTGTTTCAGCTCGGTATCGCGCGTCACTGCGTCACAGACCGGTCCGTGACAACGCCCCAAGCAACCTGAATTTCCTCGGAGGTGCGCGCATGACCTACGGCATCGGAGTGGTCGGAGTCGGGGTCTGGGGTTGCCACAGCCTGGAACACATGCTGCTGAAGTGCGGCGACGCGCGTGTCGTGGCGGTCAGCACCGACGAGTCGCTCGGCGCGCACTGCTTTCCCGAGCCTGTCGCCGAGCGCGGTTCGGCGTACGCGAAGGAACTGAAGGCCGAGTTTCGGGCCGACTGGCGCGAGGTCGTCGCAGACCCGCGCGTGCACATCGTCTCCGCCATGGCCTGCCCGACGCAGAAAGCGCAGGTGATCCTCGCCGCATTGCGCGCCGGGAAACACGTGGTGACGGACAAGCCGCTGGCGTTCACGGTCGAGGAAGCACGGGCCGTCTGCGACGCGGAGACGGCGTCGACGGGCCGCGGGTTCATGCTCGCGGGGTATCATCGGCGGCCGTTGGTTGCGCGTCTGATCGAGGTCGCGCGGGTCGGTCGACTGGGCCAGATCAAGGCGGTGTCAATGCGCCTGTGTTTCATGGGTGGCGTCTATCCCGGGTTTGTACCCACCACGCAGTGGCGCGCCGAGGTGCCGAGCGCGGAACTGACGACGATTGGCTCGCACGCGCTGGTGACCTTGATGCGGCTCTTGCCGGAATTGCCGGTGCGCGTCAACGCCATGGTGCGGAACTGCTTCTACGAGTCCTATCGGGCCGTGGGCGCCGAGGACTGGGCCGAGTTGAACCTGCAGTACGGCTCGGGCGCCGTGGCCAACGTCACGGTCGCCAGGCTGCCGCACAAGGTGCCGGGCGAGGACATCCTGCTGGAAGTGACCGGCACGGACGGCTACGCCGACATCACCGGCACGCGGTTGAGCGTCTACCCCGGCCCGGAGGTCGTGGACCTCGCCGTCGACGGTGCGGCCGTCAACGACGAGACGTTCAAGGCGTTCTACCGCGCCATCGAGACGGGCGCCGCCGCGCCGACGACGTTCGCGGAAGGACAGAAGCTTCAGGCACTTCTTGACGCGGCACTGCAGTCGGCCCGAACCCGCACCGTCGCGGCAGTAGGGGCCGTGTAGCCAAGCGTGCGGCGGCACGGCAAGTCGGCGTTGTCGACCAGACGCCTTCTCCGCAGGGTGGACAGAGAGCGAGTGCGCATCGGCCGGCAAATCAGCAATCAAAAATCTGAAATGCAAAATGTGAGTTAGTAGCATTGGGGGTGACAGCTAACGACGGCGACAATCGGTGTACATCGTGGATCGACGCTCTGAGGAAGTAGAGCATGGCTCCAGCCTTGCTTACCCCCTTGGCCACTCGCCCCACGTCGCCTCGTGAATCGCCGCAGGGCGACGTCACGGGGCTCCGGGGCGGACGCGGCGCACACGGCTACCCCGCACCACCCGGACCTCGGCACCGTGCGGGTCGTCCGCGGCGTCGACCTTAAACCGGCTATCGGCAACCAGTGCCTGGTGCAGTTCGGCGCACGTGAACTTGATGTATCCGTCCATGATGAACAGCGCCTTCAGATCTGCGACGACGTATGCCCCCCGCGGGCGCCGCCGCAGGTACTCCCAGCAGCGGTCCAGAATCGCCCGGTCGAGCCGCACCACGACCGGCTTCGCGACCCACGCAAAATCGTTCTCCGTCCTGCCCAGCGCAAACAGCGCGTCCAGAATCGCGAACTGGATGTCGCCGCTCTCGGGGCAACCCTGGTGGCACGGTCCGAGGAAGTCGATCGCCGTCTGGTACTGCCCGTTCAGTACGTAGGCGCCCCCCAGCCGGGCCTGCGCATACACGTCACGCGGGTGCCGCCGCACGTCGGCTTCGCAATACGCGACCAGCGCCGGGTAGTCCTCCGCCTCCACCAGCGCCGCGTAACCCTCCCAGTCCTCGAAACCGTCGTCGTCATCCCAGACATCGTCGACCGGCCCCGGCCTGTGCCGGTGTACGACACAGGCCCCCGGAAACCGCAGGATGTTCGCATCGTCGTCCATACTACCCGACCTCCTTCTGATGTGCATGGTCGCCGGTCGCGGCCCCATCGAGACCATCGAGGTCGTCGAGAGCTTCGGGATTGCGCCCCGTGCTTCGCGCCGTAGCCGCCTTCACGACACCGCGGCGCGCGGCGCGGCCGCCAACGCGTCCAGCGGACGAGTCCGCGCACAACTACTCCAGGAACGCGGTCAGGAACGCCTCGAAGTCCGTGTGCCTCTGCACCCGCGCAAACACCAGAAAGCGCTGAGCCTATTTCCCCAGAAGCCGAACCTGGCTCGCACCCGCCAACTGCCGGTCCCGCACGTAGCGCTCAAATTCCACGACGACCTGATCGAACATGGCCCGTTCCTCCTTGCTTGTCTCCCTCAATACACCTCACCTCACCACCGCGCATGGCAGAGCCTGCGACTCATGCTTGATGCTACTATACGCTATTAAGAATAGCATCTGCAGAAGTCAATACAGAGTAACGGATAGTTGTCTAAAATATACGAATAAAGAAGATATACTGCAGCCGTCTATCCCGGTGATAATCGGCAAGTACCGCACACCTTGCATCCGCCCGGAGCCGTGCTATGTCTATAAGGAGCAAAGGGATTGGGGCGATCACCCCGATCTACCCGCGCCGCGGCCCGTCGCCCCGGCGCAATCCCGAAAACCGGGCCTCAACCCCAAAAGTACGGCTGCAGTCTACACAGCGTTCGGGAACGATAACGATGGCGGACGGATGGCGGCCGCCAGGCAGCGTGGTGCGGTTCGTCGATCATCGGTGGTGCTGTCGAATGCTCCCCCCGGAGATGGAACCGCAGATCACGCAGATGACGCGGATGCCGGAAGAGCACGAGACACCGGGAACCCGAACAAGAGGCCGTAGCCGACCGAGTACGGCGGCTAGGCCCGGCGTTGGCCCCGACAAGACGACCGAGCCAGGAATGGGCGGCGGCAGTGACGATGGGCCAT
>Ga0156402_1221_pt1 | contig 12192 bp, 8 predicted proteins | sample RifOxyA3_FD_108045 | JGI IMG/M metagenome (GOLD analysis project Ga0156402, IMG submission 108045) | Lentisphaerae bacterium RIFOXYA12_64_32 | reverse complement strand
ATGACCGTGTACCTTTCATCAAAGGCAACGTTCGCGCGACGCGTGTTCCGGTTCGTGTGGCGCCCGGTCAGGATGCGGTCGTCTCTGTCACCGTACTGCCGGATTCGATCCACCAAGCCTTCACGCGGTCGGTGTTTGTCGAGGTCGAGACCTCGGACCTGGCGGCGCCCTGCCTGCGGCTGGACATCTCCGGGCACGCCGTGCCGCTCGTCGATATCAAGCCGAGTGCGAAGTTCGCGATCGGCTCGATCCCCTCCAGTACCCCATGGCGCCAGGAGTTCGCGCTGGCGCCGAGCGAACCCGGCGTCGAGTTCGGGCCGCCTGTGGTCACCGGCACGCACCCGCTGACCGTCGCACTGACACAGGAGCTGGCTCAACCCGGTCAGTACCGCTTGACTGTGTCGACGACGGCTGTCCCCCTCGCGGCCGGCGTGTTCCGGTGCGTCATCGCCATCCCGGTGCTGAAGCCTGACAGTGCCGCGGCCGTTGAAATCCTGGTCTACGGCGAGGTGACCGCCACGCTGGCCGGCAGATAGTCGGCGCTCCCGGCGATTGCCTGGTCGTCCGAGTCTGGCCTGTTCACGAGCCGGTCATGGGGCCGTGCATCTTGCGTCATCTCAAGGTGTTGCGGCCGGGTTGATCACCCGCGCCCGCGACCTGGCCGCGGACCGGGCACTTGCCAAATCCACTTCGACGTAGTAACCGTTTGTTCTGACATCACGTGCTGATGGCTTGAGCCGCGCCACGTGCGGCAATGATTAACGATGGCGAGAAGCAATTGGAGTGGGCCCCCACGGAGATACTGCCATGACACACAAGGAACGGTTCTACGCGACCATCGAACGCCGGCCGGTCGACCGCCCCGCCTGCTGGCTGGGTATCCCCACCGCCGACGCGCTGCCTGGCCTGTTCCAGCACTTTGGGGTCCGGACCCTCGCCGGCCTGAAGCGCAAGCTCGATGACGACATCTTCCCGGTCGAACTGCCCTACCACTCGCCGACCAGCGATGCCATCTACATGGCGTTCGACTTCCCCAAGAAGGGCGGAAAGGTGGCTGACAAAGACCGCGCCCTGACCGCGCCCGGCTTCTTTGAAGACTACTCCGACCCAGCCCGGGTCGACGACTTCCCCTGGCCCGACCCGACGAAGTACATCGACCCGGCCGAGTGCAGCAAGGTCGTCGCCGCCGCGCCGCGCGACACCGCCGTGCTGGGCGTCATCTGGTGCGCCCACTTCCAGGACGCCTGCGCCGCGTTCGGCATGGAAACGGCCCTGTGCAAGATGCTCGCCGAGCCCGACATGTTCCTCGCCGTCATCGATCGGATCACGGACTTCTACCTCAAGGCCAACGAGATCTTCTACTCGGCAGCAAAGGGCAAGCTCGACGCCGTGCTGATCGGCAACGACTTCGGCTCCCAGACCGCCCTGATGCTGTCGCCCGGGCTGATCCGGGAGCACGTCTGGCGTGGCACGCGCCAACTCGTGGACCAGGCCAAACGCCACAACGTCCGGGTCATCCACCACTCGTGCGGCGCCATCCGCGACATCATCCCCGACCTGATCGACATGGGCGTAGATGTGATCCATCCCATCCAGGCGCGTGCGACCGGCATGGAACCGGCCAGCCTGGCACGCGAGTTCGGCAAGCGCGTCTCGTTCTGCGGCGGCGTCGACGTCCAGGAACTGATGGTCAACGGGACTCCGGACCAGGTCCGCGCCAGCGTCCGCGAACTGCGGCGCCTGTTCCCGACCGGCCTGGTCATCTCCCCGAGCCACGAGGCGCTCCTGCCCGACGTCCCGCCCGCCAACGTTGAAGCCCTGTTCCAAGCCGCGCGGGAGTAACCGGAAGAGAGGTTTCAGGTGTCGGAGGCAGGTGTCAGCGCCTCCCGGGCGCAGACCGCCCGGTCATAGGTTGATGTTATTCACGCTCGTCCGCGCCTCCACGGTCCTTGCGGCCGTGGGGCGACGATGGGAAAACGAGGGGCGGGGCCGCCTCTCCTTTTTCTCGACCTGTGCAATAAGCGGAGCGATGTGGTGTCAACCCAGGCCAGCCCCTCCTGACCGGCAGTACCGCGGGCGGCCCTCCGCCCGCCATACGAGCCTTGTTCTATGTGCGTACCGTGAAGCGGGCGGGGCGCCGCCCGCGGTACTGTCGGAAAGTGACGGGGCCTGTTCCCCTTATTGCACAGGTCGCTTTTTCTCAATCGTCGCCCCACCGAGACGAGCTCGGCGGCGGCGCAAAGCGGCCCGCGAGTAACAAGAAGCGCCGGCGTCCCGGCGCGACGCATCGGTTACTCGTGCCCCGATCTGACGATCGAGTACAGCAAACAGAAGCCCATGAGACCGGAGACGACGAAGCCGATCCAACCGACGATGGGGATTTCATGCCAGAGCGGAGGGATCTTCGACAGCACCATGATCGAAGAACCGACAATCAGTGCCGCCAGAACGATGGCAAAGGCCAGGCGCTTGCTGACCTGATCGTGGGTACTGATCAGGTCCTCCAGCCCGCGATGATCTAACTTGACCCGCACCTCGCCGCGCTTCAGCAGTGACAGGATCTCGCGCGCATCCGCCGGCAGTTCCCGCAGCAAGCTCTGGAACTCCAGGGTCGCGTTGAATAGATCGCGGCCCAGGCTCCGCACGCTGAGCCGCTGCTGCGCCAGGCGCTTCGCGAACGGCTGCGCGTGTTCAACCAGGTCGAAGTCGGGAGACAACATGCGTCCCACCGCCTCAATGGTTGTCAGCGCCTTGGTGAGAACGAAAAAATCGGACGGCAGGCGGATGCCGTGGACTATCAGGAGGCGAGACAACTCGTTGAGCATGCAACCGACCCGAATGTCGCGCAGCGACCGGTACAGGTGGTCCCCGATGAAATTGGCCACGTCCGCTTCGACGCGGTCGGCGTGATCGAAGTCGGTGTACCCCGAAAGCCGGAACACCGCGGCCGTGATCCGGCGCTCGTCGCGACTGACGAAACCCAAGATCAAGTTCCCGAGTTCCTCGCGGTAGCGCAACGTCAGCACGCCCACCATGCCATAGTCAAGAAAACAAACCACGTTGCCGGGCCGGATCAGGAAATTGCCGGGATGCGGGTCGGCGTGGTAGAAACCGTGCGTGAACACCTGCTCGAAAACCAGTTCGGCGCCGCGCCGCGCCAGTTCATCCAGGTCCGCCCCCTGCGCCCTGAGTTCGGCCAGGTGCGACACCTTGATGCCGTCCATGTACTCCATGGTCAGCACGCGTTCGCTGGTCAGGTCCCGGTAAACGCGCGGCACGACCAGCCGCGGGTCGGCGGCGAACAGGGTGGCGAAGCGCTGCATGTGCCCCGCCTCAGTGCGGAAATCGCACTCGCGCCGGAACAGGCGCGAGAATTCCCGCACAATGGCCACAGGCTCCATCACGCGCGCGCCCTCGACGAACCGCTCCGCGAGCCGGGCCAGGTCAGCCATGATCGCCAAGTCCAGCTCCATGACTGTCTCGACGTGCGGGCGCCGCACCTTCACCACCACGTCATCACCGGCGACGGTCACGGCACGGTGAACCTGGGCAATGGAAGCGGAGGCCAGCGGCGTCTCGTCGAAGCTGGCGAACAACTGATGGATCGGCCGCCCGAACTCGCGCTCGACGATCTGACGTGCCTCGACACCGGAGAACGGCGCCACGGTGTCCTGGAGCTTCTCCAGCTCCAACGCCAGTTCCTCGGACAGAATGTCGTGGCGACTGCTCAACACCTGCCCGAGCTTCACGAACGTCGGCCCCAATTCCTCCAACGCCAGGCGGAAGCGCTCGTGGCGCGTCTTGGGTGTTTCCACCTCCGTAATCGGGTGCAGGCGCCCGAAGCGGAGATAGCGGCGCAGTCCCAAGGTCACCGCGAGGTCCCCGAAGCCGTACTTCAGCAGCACGCCGGCAATGTCCCGGTACCGGTGCCCGTGACGGACGGTCTTGTGAATGCCGGCCAGACTGTGCACAAACATAATCGTGCCTCTGCAACGCGCGGTTGCACGCGGGTTCAACGAAAATGCGAAGCCGGGAACCTACTCCGTCTTCCCTTCAGACTTCTTCGCTGCCAGCGCCGCTTCCAGGGCCGCAACGCGCGCTTCGAGAGCCTCCAGCTTCTTCTCGCAAGGCATCCGTTTTATCGCGTTCTGCACCATGCCATCAACCGTCTTGCCCAAACCCTCACGCGCCTTCTTGCCTTCCTCGTGCAGGTAATCGGCGAGCTTGCGGCCCTGCTCTTCACTGATCTTCGCCCGCGCGGCGAAGTCCTTGGCCAACTCCTCGATCTTGTCCTTGGTCAACGCAGCAAGACCAAGCCCGGCATAGAACCCTTTCTCGGCAAACTCTTTCATCGCGGCCACCTCCTTATTCTCGACCTCGTTCTCAGCTTCGTCCCAAGTCGAATATATCCAACTCGCCGGAGAATGTCCATCTCCAGCTCAGACACACCACATCCCGAAACATACCCCGTCAGACCGGGGTTACCCGGAACCAGGCGCCGCGCAATGACACCCGAGAGAAGCCGGAACGGGGAACGGCATAGGCTCGTAGTTCCGCGTTTACGCGGTCCGGGTGGCGCGTCGCCAAGCAAGAGGCTCGCGTGAAGGGACTGTCGATCTCGTCAAACAAGGAGCCCGCGAGGACGCGGGCGCTCCAAGTTCCGTGCTCGGTCCGGCCTGGAGCGCCCGCGTCCTCGCGGGCTGTCTTGGTCCCGCGTTAGGTAAATCGACAGACCCTGAACGCGGAACTGCAAACCCGCTCGACTCGCTCCCCGGGTGCCGACCGCTACCGCGCACCCGCCGGCTGCAGCACGAACACGTCGAGGTTGGCGGAGCCTTCCAATTCCTCCAAACGCAGCGTGTGCTTGCCGGCGGCCAGGTGCAGGCGCGCGTTGCCGCCGGCCTTGGCCTGGACGGCAAAGTAGCGCCAGTCGTCCGTGGTGCGGCACCAGCCGCCGGTCGAGGCAAAGCTGACCACGCCGTCGGGCTCGACCACCGGCTTGCCGTCGACCTGAACCCGGCGCACCACGTCGTCCTGGTCGCCGGCAGCGCGGATGAGCAGCTCGTAATCGCCCTCCTGCGCGACCTCGAAATCCCACTCCGCCCAGTAGCCCTCGTCGTCCCAGAAACAGTGCGCCTTGCCGCCCGATGCGCCGACCTTGTCCGCGACCTTGGCGCGCGGCTTGAACTTCGGGTCCGTGACATGTCCCTCACGCGCGATCACCTCGGCTTCGATCTTCAGGCACGCGGCGGGCGGCTGGAACTCCTTTGGCAGCGCCGTGGTGCTGACCACGGGGAACTCGACGCGCGAAATCCGCAACCCCTCCATGGCGCCCTGCCCCGTCAGCGTGATCAGGTGCGGCTCCGACTTGAGCCGCACGACAAATCCGTCCGGTGCGTCGGGTGCGGGCGAGTCGACGACCTTGCCGTCGAGGAACACCCACGGCAACAGCTTCTTCCCGGTCCAGCCAGCGAACTCGAGGCGATACCGGCCCGCTTTCGGGACCGTGAACGGCGCCCACCACGTGCGGAGTTCGCACGCCGGGCTGCGCGAGGCATGCCCGGCCAGCGGCGCGCGCGTCCCAGCGACCTCGAGCCAGGCCCCCTCGATCGGGCCCGCCTCGGGCTTCGGCACCCAGCACTCCGACCAGGTTGCGGACTCCGCACGTTCCAGCAGCGCTTGGCCGCGGAAGCGCAGGAACTTTGCGTTCGCCGCAAAGGCCCGCGCCACCTCGCCGGCGGCAGAGACCTCGACCGCCGCCGCATCGCCATCCGTCTCGATCTCGCCAGCGGCCAGCACGCCAGCAGCGTCCTGCTTACGGAACACCACGACGTGCGCGCTCCGCCCGTGCTGGATCCGCACGCCGACGGTCGTCGGCCCGTCAAGGCGCTCGAGAACCGCGACCGGATCGTCCTGCTCGCCGTTCATGCGCCGCACCTGCATCACGGCCAGAAACTCCTCCTTCTCCCGCGCCTCCTTCGGCGTCGCCTTCAGCGTCCACTCCGACACGACCTGGTCGGTTGGCAGGTCTTCCGACTTGCGCTTGTGCTGCGGCGCCACGGGATAGCCGTGCGTCACGGTTTCATCCAGCGTTGCCGGTGCCACGAACCGGCCCAGAAGGTGCGCGTTCTTCGCCTCGATCGCGAAGGACGCCATCCCGCCCTCAGTGCCGGTCCTTATCGTTTCGCTCGTGTGCGAGTGGATCAGCCAGTCGAGCGTGGCCGGGCCACCCGCCGTGGCCACGAGATCGTGCACCATGACGAACCCCGGCTTGATGAACAACAACCGCCGGTCGAACCGTTTCAGGGCGCTGGCGTAGATCTCGGGGTCCGACGCGTCGCCGACGGTGTAGGCATATCCCGGCGCATCGTGGTATGCGGTGATGAGCCCGTCGGCGCCATCCTTTCGCACCGCCTGGCCTTTCCCGTTCACCAGCAATGTGTTGTGCGCCAACGTCGTGAACGAGTACTCGTTGAAATGCCGGCTGCCGTACCAGTCGTAGTAGCCGCCGTCAATGGCGAGCTTCTCGCCGTAGGCGTTGATGGTGAAACTGTTCTGGTCCGGGTGCTGATGTCCGGCGATGAACACACCGCTGTGCATGCTGAGCGCCACGTTCTCACGCCCGTCGGCCAATGTCGTGTTGAACAGCACCCACCCGGTCTGGCGATGGTGAATGGAGGCCGGGATATCGACCGGCGGCTTGGGCGCCGTGCCGTCCACGGCCGCAGTCGCGCCGGCGTACCACAACGCGTACGCATCGCTCGTGCGCCGGCCGAGGCGCAGTGCGAGCGGAACGCCGTAGGGCCCCACAATGCCATGGTTCGGCGCCCCGACATCACCGAACGCCACGTTCCAGCCGCCGGGCGGCGCACAGTAGACCGCGTACCGTGCGGTTTTCGCGAACCACGGCTGCTTGTAGAGGTCGGCGCCACACACGGCGCGTGCCAGGTCAACCACGTCGGCCAGCATGCCCGTGCCAAAGCTCCAGTAACTCAGCCCCTCGTTGTTGTCGCCGTCGTAGCCCATGCAGGCGACGAACCGGTAGGCGAAGAGTTCCAGCCCGAACTCGAGCCAGTCCGCGGCAGGCTCGTGCTCGCCAAGCAGCGCCACCGCGCATTCCATGAGGCACTGCGTGTTGTGCCACGGGTGGTTCTGCGCCTCGTTACCGCGGAACGGCCTGACGTGATGGTCGAACTGCTCCGCGCGCTCGACCAGCACCGCCCGGACCTGCATGCGTTCCTCTGGCGTCAGGACATCGTACGCGGCGTCGTAGCACCAGCTCATGCCCTCCATGAACCAGCCGGACTGCAGATCGCAACGGCTCATCATGCTGCCGCCCTTCGGGTCCCACTTGCACGCCTCGAGCAACAGTTCCTTCACCCATTGCTTCGCCTGCGCATCGCCGGAGAGCATGGCGCACTTCGCCGCGTCGCGCAGGCGTCCGCCGGTCCGTGCGATCGTCTCGTCGGCAATCCGTCCGTACCAGTCGATCCAGTTCGGCCACTCGGGCGGGCCCTTGCCGGGTTCGGTCGTCTTGCCCGGATACGGCGGCGGGTCGGGCGGGACGCCCTGCTCGCGCAGGCTCTTGACACGCACCACCATCCGCTCGCACTCCGCCTTGTCGACCGGGCCGCGATCGAGCATCGCCAGGGGTAGAAACCGCGGGTGCGGCTTCTGCGCCAGTGCGGCCAGGTCCACCGGCGGCAGCACAAACGTATGCGCCTCGGGTGGGATCACGATGCGCTGGATGTCGGACCAGCCCTCCGCCAAGTCGCTCGCCTGCCACACGCGCCAGTACCAGGTGCCCCGCGCGAGCGGCGCGGCGGGCGCGAAGAAGTTGCGCGACACCGGCACGTCGACCGTCACGGCCGCACCGCCCGGGAACGCCGCGTCCTGCGCGTACTGCAGCCGGACACCCGTCACCTTGGTCGTCGGGACCGGCCAGTTGAACATCGGCACGGCGGAGTAGGAGACCCGCGTCCTGTCGGTCAGCACGCTCTGGCGCTCACCGGCACCGATCCGGATGTTGTCGATGTGCATGGTGATGGTCGCCTTGGCAGTGTCCTTGTTCTTCGCCCGAGCGTACACCGAGATCCGCGGCAGGACCAGCCCCAGAGTCACTGTCGCACCCGCACTGCTCGGCGGCAAGGCGCCGAATGCGATCTCCGCATGCCGCCACTCATTCGAAAACGGCTCTGCCACCCAGAAGCTATTCTTCTCATCGTAGTACGGCGCAATGGCGACATTCTCGCCCTCGCCGTTCTCGATCGTCTCCTTGTGGTCAAACGTCAAGACCAGGTTCTTCGTCACCGTCAGCGGCAGTTTCAACTCCAGCGGGCAGGACCAGCCCGGCGTGCGGTTGCGCAGTTCGAGGCACTTGCCCGTGCCCGTCGGCCCGCCGTCGACCAACCGCGCCTCGGCCTGGCTGGCCTCCAGCCCAGTGCAGGCCGCGAAGTCCGCCGCCTGCTCGAAGTCGAACCGGAACAGGTCCGGCGTCCCGGCGGTCGCCGCACCGCCTGCGGGGTCCGCGTCCGCACCCCGCAGGTCCACAACGCCCAGCACCAGACCCAACGCCGCACCAACCCACCGCAGCCACCGTCCCGCGTTGCGTGTCCGCGTGCCAATACCGTTCCCACGATGAAGCCGAAGCCTGCGGTCAACCATGGGTTACTCCTTTGTACTACCCGATTTGGAGACAAAGATTGGGTGACGAAGACCCACATCCAGGCCTCTCGTCTTTGTCTCAAGTCTTTGTCTCTCGTCTTCGTCTCTTGTCTCCCCGCGCCGTCTCTGCCGTAGTCGTTCTTTTGAGTATGGTCCTTTTTCCGCCATCCGCTCTTCGTGGCGGGTTCGTCACAACCCATCCCCTTCCAGCCGCTGCCGCACACGTTCCTGGGCCTGCGCGTGCAGCACCGCCAGACTCGCGCGGGCCTGGTCGGGCGGAACGTACCGCGACGCGGCAACACCGGAGCAGTTGGCGGCGACCGTCTCGAACACCCGGTGCGCCACCAGGGTATGCCCAAGCAGGTTCTGGTGCACGGTATCGACCAGGACCACCCACGGTGCATTTCCATGCCCGGCCCAGATGTCGGCCAGAAGCACATCGTGCTCCGCCGCCAGGGCCGCAATGGCCGCATTGAAGGCCTGCGCGGACGCTTCGCTGCCCTGGTCGAACGGCGGGTAGAGTTCGTAGGCCGACTGGGCATAGAGCGTGGTGAGCACGATGACCGCCTCGGTCTCGGCCTTGAGTCTGACCACGAGGCGCGAAAGCTCCTCCCGGAAATCGGCCACGGGCGTACCGCCGCGCATGTCATTACCGCCGTAGGACAGCACGGCCAGGTCCGGCCTGCGGTTCAGAACGTCCGACACGAAGCGCTCCACACCGCTCGGCCGCGTGGACGCACGGTAGGCCGGGCACCGGGGTGTCAGAACACTGCCGCCCAGTCCGGTGTTGATGAGTTCCATATCCGGCGTGCCCTGGAAGCGGCGCAACAGGTCTCCGAAAATGGCAGGCCATAGCCCCCCATGCACGTGACTCTCACCGAACACGACCACGCGTCGGAACGGGTCGGAATGCCGATCGCGTTTAGTGACGTAACGGAACGCGGGCAGGTCGGTCATCGCATCTCTCCTCGGGCAATCACGTCCGAAGGCAAAGACCTGAGACGAAGACTGGAGACAAAGACAACACAGCAGACGGGCGAGAGCGGCGTTCCGAGTCTTTGTCTATCATCTTTGTCTTACGTCTTTGTCTCCCCGCCCTGGCTCTACCCACAGCCGTTCTGTTGCGTACGGTCCTGCGTTCGTTAAGAGCTTTCCGTCGCGGGGCCGTCGCTGTCCGTACGTCAGGCCGTCCTAAGTCCTTACCCCTCCCGGTTCGCCAGCCGGAGAATCACATCAGCCGCCTCTGCGAGCCCGGCTGCGACCGGCACGTCCGGAGCAATCTCGTCGCGGTGCTTGGCACCGTGCCCGGTCAGCACGAAGACGCCGCGCCCGCCCATGTTCCGACCCAACTCCACGTCGTGCGCATGATCGCCGACCGCGAACGAGCGAGTCAGGTCCAGTTTCCATTTCCGCGCCGCCGCCTCGGGCGCGTGTGGCTTAGGCTTCATGCACGGACAGCCCGCACTGCGCTCGTGCGGACACACGTACACCTCGCGAATCGTGACGCCCTGGGCGGCCAGGTGTTCGAGAATGAAGCGGTTCACGCCGTCAACCTGCGCCGCGGTCAGCACGCCCCGCGCCAGCCACGGCTGGTGCGTGACCACGAACAGCGCAAACTCCGCCTGGAGCCGACGCAGTGCGTCCGCGACGCCCGGCAGGAACTGAACCTGCCCCGGCTCGCCCAGCGCGCCGCGATCCTCGATGAGCGTGCCGTCGCGATCGAGGAAGACCGCCGGTGTGCGTGCACGATCTGTCATGACGTTACCTGTCGCTGGCGAAACGGTCGGACATCGATTCATCTCCGGCCGCGCTCGATTGCGGCCGATTGCGGTCGGTGGTGTTCACGAGCTTGACAACAACCGGCGGGATCCGGGCCTCTCCGTAGATGACCATGGCCGGCCTCCGTCCGTGTGTTAGCGCCCTCACTCCAATCCGAGTTTCAGCAGCGCGTTGCTGTTCCGCCAGGTGATCTTCTCGTAGGCCGCCGCGGAGATCAGCCTTTCCGACTTGAGCTTGCGGAAGAAGCCGACGATCGGCAGCTCCTGCTCCTGGTTGGCGATGTCCGTGCCCCAGTGCAGCCGGTCCTGGAACTCGTCGAGGAAGCGCAGGCCGAACTCGAGATCGCGAGTGATGGCGAAGTAGCCGCTGCCCGCGGAGATGTCGCCGTGCAGGTTCGGGTACTTGCGCAGCAACTCGACCACGCGTCCCGGCGTGACGGGCCCCTTCGGATACCCGCCGCGCGTGCCCTGAGTGACATCCGTGCTGATCTCGGCCCAGAACGGCTGCGAGTGCGCAAGGAAGGTCAGGTTCGGGAACGCCTGCAGCACCTTCTCGAGCCGCGGCAGCCCCAGTTCGTCGATCAGGCCGTAGCAACCGCCCGCCTGCGGCCCGATGTGGAACGTCAACGGCAGCCCCGACTTCTCGACGTGCGCGAAGAAGTTCATGCACAGCGGATCGTCGAACGGAATGTTCGCGATGATCTCACCGACACCCTTGCAGCCCAGCTCCTTGTACGCTTCGAGCAACGGCGTGAAGTTCGCCTTGGTGTCGTTGCTGAGGTACCGCGGGTCGAAGCTGCAGAACGGGATCAGCCGCTTCGGGTACATACTACAGATCTCGAGCGTCTCCTCGACCGTGACCATGGTGTAACGCCACTCCGGGCTGAGCGTGGTCTGCACCACCGCCATGTCGATGCCCGCCGCGTCCATCATCGCGATCAGCCGTGCCGGGTCCGGGTAGTGCGAACCGTTCATGCGCGTGAGCTTCGGGTGCCGCGCCTTGCAGCAGTGAACGTGAATGTCGATGAACATGTTGCGCTCCTTGCGATGGCGCCCCCCCCTTCACCCGTGTGACAGTAGCACATGGGGGCCCGGCCGGCAAGCGTTGCCTGATGGCCTCCAGGGCTGTTTCGGCCAGACAACTGAGTGCTGTATGCAGTGTAGCACCACTCAGCAATGCAGCATAACTAATACGGTTGATTATGTCTATCAATGCCCAAATGCGGTCTTGGACAGCACAAAAACTTCGCCAACTGGCCTTTGCTGTCTCCAGGCTCGCCAGGTCGTGCAATGTTCAGCCCAGATTGGGAATACTCCCCAGACAAATAGTGACTATAACTTGACTGGCATTGAAAAGTGCCAATGCGGTCCGGAGTACTTGGATATCACAATCCATCAAAACCAGTTCTGTTGTGATAATAGGCTGCAGGATACCCCTTGTCTTGTTGGGAATATGGCCGGCACCGTGTATGAGGCGGGGACTAGCATGCCTATTGCAAACATTCAGGTTTCTATTCCTTCATTAAACAACGATGAGATTTCTGTCAGCGCTTGGTTTTACAGAAACGCGGCTGATAACACTTACGCCGACGCTGTTTTTGGAGGTTGGTATTGGAATTCAAACACCCAGCTTCAAGAAGGTTTTGACCTGCGTTTTTACGCCACCTCAACTCAGCCTCTTGAGTTTATAGTAACAACCAAAGATGCCAGCGGAAATAGAACAGTAAAAAATAATTCTTATGACTTCGCC
>Ga0156402_1220_pt1 | contig 12240 bp, 5 predicted proteins | sample RifOxyA3_FD_108045 | JGI IMG/M metagenome (GOLD analysis project Ga0156402, IMG submission 108045) | Lentisphaerae bacterium RIFOXYA12_64_32 | reverse complement strand
GCTCAACATAAACAGCCTGCCCGGTAATCCAAGCACAGCGGAAGAACGGAACATACTCATAGTCAACATGTAGGCCTACGCAGACCCCGGTGGCGGCGGACCATTGGCCCTTCCTCGGTTCGATAGGGGGCATCTGGTCGTCGCTTGGGCCGTAGCTGACATGCACCAGGTGCAGCAGAACGCGTGTGTGGGCCGCCGGGGCGCGATCGGTCGCGATGCCCGCCACGGCCTATTGGAGCAGGACGTCAGCCGGAATACCCAGTCCCTTGTGCAGACGCCGCATCATGGACACCGTCAAGCGCCGCTTGCGGTTCAGGACCTCGGAAATCCGGTTGCGGCCGCCGAAAAAGGGCGCGACGTCCGCCGGCGCCAGTTGCATCTGTTCCATGCGGAACTTGATGGCCTCGATCGGGTCAGGAGGCAGCATCGGACACCGGGCCGTCTCATAAGCCTCGACCAGCGTGGACAGTACGTCGAGTTCGTCGCCGGCCGGCGTGCCGGGCGCCGCGTCCCACAACTCGTCGATCCGCGCCAGGGCCGCGCGCCAGTCAGCGTCCGTCTTCAGCGGTTTGATATTCATGGCCTAGACCGTCTCCGCGTCCACACTGTCGTACTCGGCGTGAGTTCCGATGAACCGCACATACATCAGCCGGAACTCGTATCTCACGGCCACCACAAGGCGATACTTGTTGCCGCGGATGTTGAAAACCACTCGGTTCCCCGGCAGCAGACTGGCGTTCCCGTATGCGGCCTTGACCTCGGACGGCGTCCGCCAGTCGGCTCTCTTTGCCTCCGCATACCAGGCACGCAACGCCTGTTCGGCGTCGCCCCTGCCGGGTTGCTGCCAGAAATCGCGCAACCTGCTGAATGCGATGATCCTCACACCCAGCAATATAACCCGGTTTCCCAATTTGGGAAAGCCCTTCCCGTCCAGGCATCGTGGAGCGTCAGTCGCGGGTGCAGGGTTGGAGGTGGCTGGCCAAAGTGGCGGGACCGGCTCGGTCCCGCGGGTGTCGGAGCGAGCCGCTCCGACCACTTTGGGCGCCAGCCCCGGTCAACCTTCGACTCTATTTCCACCCACGACTGACGCATCGCCAGGCATCACCGTTCCCTGCCGCCCCCGCAGGCCGGCGTCACTTCACCAGTCGCAGCCAGCCGAACCCGGACGAGTCCTTGCCGCCGCAGATGCCGGGTGTCCACTCGAGCCAGCCGTGGAAACCTTGCCCGTCGTTGTCGTTAATGGTCATGGACCATGTGAGAGACATGGATGGGATCGGGCTGGCGACGCCGAGCGCACTCCACGGCACCGCCGCTTCGTATCGCGTCACGTTGCCGTCGCGCACGACCGCCAGCTTCCCGCCCTCGACCGGCTTCGAACCCGGCATCCACTGGAACATGGCCGGTCCGTTCGGGCCCTGGGTCAGTCCGACCTCGGACTCGGTCCCGTCGAACTCCGGCTTCGGGTTCGGCGCGCCGGAGCGGAAGGCGAGCTGAATACAGTCGCCCTGCCAGAGCATGGATCCGGACTCGGCTTGGAAGAACGTGTTGTCCTGGACCTCGGCCGCAAGATAGAAATTCGCCGCGTCCCAGGCGACCCGGACCTTGGCCGAGCAGTCATCCGCGCCACCGTAGTCTTTGGTGATCTTCACGGTCTGTTTGGCTTCGCCCCCCAGCTCGATCACGGGCGCGCCCCACTCGTTGAGCGCGCCGTCAATGACCGGGGGGGTTGCCAGAAAAGGGGCGCTCACCTCCGGTCGTGCCGGGAGCACCGTGATGGGCTGCACCACCGCGTCGCGGACGAATCGCGCCGCCAGGCGGTCCATACGCAGTTCGCCGGACTTGGGCGCGCAGCACTTCAGCAGCATGTCGCGGCGCTCGCCCGGCCGCAACTTGCCCGCGTCGATCGATGCCGACGGCTCAACGGTCCAGCCCGGCGGTGTCTGCAGTTCGAGCCGGCCGCTCTGGACGCTGCGGCTGTTGTTCACCATCTCCAGCGGCAGCAGGAAGCTCTCGCCGCTGCGCACGCTGGACACGGCCCCGAGCGTGACTTGGACCGGCGCCACGATCCGCAGCGGCACGCGGAACGTGCGCTGCGGCGCGTCCGCCTTGCGGCCAAGCCGAACCTTGATATCGAGCCGGCTGCCATCGCCGCCCTTGCCCGGACCGCATCCGGCCGGGACGACGGCGCATTGCCTCGGTTTCGCATTCTTCCCTGCGTCAGCCTGTCCCTGCGGCGCAGCCGTCTCAACCCCTTCGACGGGGGGCCAGTACACATGCTTCGCCAACGTCTGGCCGTCGCTTCCCACCGTGAGCATCGTCTTCTCGCCGTCCGGCCACTCGACGACCACGTATTGATCCTTGCGCGACTGGCCCCGGACGTGTACGCCCAGTTCTGCCGGCTCGCCCTCCGCCACGGTCAGCACGGCGGCGTCCAGGGTGACCTCGAGCTTGAGTTCGCGCGCCTCCTGTTCGAACAGGAACCGTTCCGCGGCCGCTTCGACAATCGAGCAGCCTTTGGAGTCGGCCAGAACCTGCCGCGCGCGTCGCATCTCATCCTTGACCGCCAAGGCTGGGCGGACGATGAACACAGCCACCTCGCGTCCGGCCAGAAGCTCGCTCCGCGCCGCCGGCCCGGCGTCAACCAGGCTCAGCGGCCCCTCGCCGCCCAGCGGCGTGACACGCGACCACAGCCAGGACTTGGCGGCAGCGGAGTCCGGCAACCACTTGCCCGGGTCGAGCGTAAACACAGCACGGCGCGTTTCCTCGGCGAAGTTTACCAGCACCACGCCGAGCCGACCGTCGCGTGCGCGCCACAGCGTGCCCATCACCCCCGGCAGCGTGGCCGGGTGCGGGTCAGTGCGGTTCCACGTCGTTGCGAGCGTACCCGACGGCTCATCCAAACGGATTTCATCCAGGAGCTGACCGTAGACGAGGAAATCCTTGGCCGCGAGGCGGTGCCGGCACAGCTTGCGCATGAAGTTGGCCTTGGCTCGGTGCTCGGGCGCGATCATCCAGGTGCCGTTCCAGCCAAGCTGGCAGCCCCAGAGGAAGTCACGGCCCTGCGCCATCACGAACCCCTGCAGATCGTCCTTCTCCGACTCCGGACTCGTGAAGTAGATGGTGTAGCCGGAGTAGATCGCCGGCAGCAGCGGCACATCGGTGTCGTACCGCGGCGACCAGGCCAGGAACCCGTCAATGTTGTCCATGTACGGCTCAGCGGTGTTCTCCGTGGTCAGAGACACGCCGTTGGCCGCAGCTTCCGCTTTGGTGCGGTTCAGCATCTCGCGATAGCTGTCGACCCAGTGCCGGCCGCCGCCGAGCGGGTGGCCGTGGCTCGGGTCGAAGCACAGCGCCGGCGCCGCCGCGCCGATCTGGTCCAGGTACACGCTGTTCACGCCGCACTCGTGGATCAGCCGATACACGATCTCGTTGACCTTGTCCTGCCAGACCTTCGTGGTCGGGCACATCGCGGCCAGGAAGCGCCCGGAGCCGTAGGTCTCGATGTTCGGCTCGCCGTTCTGCTTCTTGGTCGCGCCGGGTCGCCCGGCCGCCTCGAAACTCGGAATGTCGCGGTCCCACAGCCGGCCGTTGATGTACGGCATCATGACCTGGCCACGGCCGACCAGTTCGCGCACGACCTTATCAAAGTCCGGCTTGGTCGGGAAGTACTCCGGGTAACTGTTGTCGAACGGGATCACGTGCCAGTTGTACCAGTGTAACCCGACCGGGATGGGCGCGAACAACTCCTCGGTCTGGATCATCCAAGTGCGGACTTCGCTCGGCATGCCGCCGCCGAGCATCCAGAAACCCAGCTCCTTGAACGTGAGCGGAATGTCCTTGCGGTCCGCGATCCGGCCCTTGCTCGTCCACGCCTGTTGCACGGCCCAGTCGCGGTAGATCCGCGCCGCCTGCCACCAGTCGCCCGCATAGGCCGCCACCACGAACGAAAACGGCGCGACCACGTGCGAGCCCGGCACGCCCATGCCCTCAGCGTACGTCGCGAACGTCGCATCCTGGTCCGCCGTCAGGACCACGCGCTTCGTGCGTGCCCCCGGGTCGTGCGCCGCGAAGTACAGCCCGGCCTCGCCGCGGTTGAACGCCAGGAACTGCACCGGACACGAGCCGGAAGGATATCGGCCGGTCAGCGTCCGCTTGCAGTTCCGTGCCAGTGAGCCGCCCCAGTTGCCGTGCGGCAGCAGCACGTCGGCGGTACCTTTGGCGCACACGGTGCTGAGCAGCGGGTACTGCGCCTCCCACAGACCCCAGCGTTTGCTGCGGTTTGCGATGTCGATGGTCCATTCGCTCGCGCTTCGCCCTGCGCCCAGCGAGACCGAGGCCGTGACGTCGACGGCATCCGGCTCTTCGGGCAGGTCCAAGCCCTGCCAGCGCAGCACCAGCTTCTGAACCGCACCGTCCTTGACCAACTGTGCTGTGCACACCGCGGCGCTGGTGTTGTCCAGCGTGCAGATCTCGTCGTCGGTGTCTTTCGAGGTCTTCGAGATCTTCGGGTCCTTCGAGTCCTTCGACTCGTTCGGGTCAGGGGCGGGGATCGGGGGGCTGGCCGCGTGCAGTTCCAGTTTCCACAGCCCGGGTGCGCCCGGGCGCGGGGTCACGAACCGGACATTTCCCGCCAACCGGTTCTCGATGCCCAGGCAACCGAGTCCGTTTGCGGCGTCCGCAAACACGATTCGCAGCGCCTCATTCGCCAACTCGTAGGCGCCCTCCAGCCGCTCGGCCGCGGCCGGGGCCGCCGCCACGCCGGACGGCGCGCCCGTGACCACCCGAACCCCGGGCTCGCGCTGCGGCCCAAGCCAGCGCGAGAACCACGCCGTGTCGCCCGTAGCCGGGCCTAGGTACAGCCCGCCCGCGCGTTCGAGCCGTGGCGTCGACCACTTGACCGCGCCCGGCGTCACGTAGTACACAAACTCGTTCGCCGCGTCCCAGCACAAGCCCCCGTCGTAGCCCACTCCCACTGCGTCGGTGTCCGTGGCCATCACGGCCCAGTTCGAACCACGGTGCGACTGGCTCTTCGCGCCCGGCGTCAGCATCGGCTTCTCCGCCACCGGCTCGCCAATCACAAAACGGTTGTATAGGAACTTGCCGCGCGAGGGTTGCAGGAAGTGCTGCTCGTCCCACACCTGTTCCGTGTCCTGCTCCATGACCGCGCGGACGTCAACGACCGGCGAGAAGGGCGAGTATGTCCAGCGGTACACGGCGTGCGGATTGCCGGACACGGGACTGTCCCCGCCACGGAACGCAAAAGCTGTCTCGATCACGACCCGCACCGGGCTCTGGAATACGACCCGCGCCGTCGCCTTCGGATCGGCCGCAGCAGACACCTGCCGCTTCAACTCACGCGAGAACAGACGGTCGATGAAACGCAGTTCCGTCTCCTCGCTGCCCGAGAGCTTGAACACGATCCGATCCGGAAACCCGCCGAATCCGGTGCGCGGATGCCGCACCTCGAAAAACGAGTTGCCCACCGAAATGACGTCCTGCGCCTCGACCACCGCCAGGTCGGTCGCGTCCGAGGCAGGCGCCGTCACCGCCGCCTCCGGCATGAACGTAAACCGCCGCAGGCCCCCGGCTGGCGTGATGCCGGGCAGCACCCAGGCCAGGTTCGGCGCCTTGGCCGAAGTGTCCACGGCAAACGGCACCGCGCCCAGGACCTCGCCGCCGGGCCCGATCTCAACCAAACGGCAGCCCGCCGCCTGCTGCACCTGCTCGGCCGTCAGCACCACCGCCACCGGCTGCCGAAACCGTTCCCATGGCCCGTTCTGGACCTCGAACGTGACCGACGACGCCCCGGCCAACGCCCCGCTGCAGAGCAGCAGCAACGCCCAGCCCCGGTAGAGTGCTCTCGTCGCGATGGACATAACACGCGTCTCCTTCATTCTGACCACCTCAGCGGCTACTCTTGAATCAACCTGTTCGTCTTAACGAGTGTCCCGGCTTCGCTCAGAATCTTCCGCCGCGGCACGCGAGTGTCGAGGGACGAGGAGAACACCGAACACCCGGCTTTGCGCTTCTCCGACTCACGCCCCCGCACACCTGGCGACGGTTTAGCCCGAGCCGCACCGATGCCCACACCCCATGCTCCCAGCTCCACGTTCCACGCTACCCTACCGTCCAGTCCCTACGATAGGGTGGTCTGGGGGTGCCGTCAAGGATCGATTTGTGTCAGACTTGATAACTATTGCCAACTAAAAAGTGCCAAACCCGACAGGACCGGCAACTGGGCCCGGATGACATGCGAACATCGTTATATATTCCCCCACAATATGTTATGCCAACTTACTTGACGTTGGCACATGCGGTGCTAAGTTAGGAACCGTAATCAGTAAGCAAGGAAACGAAGCGAGGAAAGCAAGAAGCTAACAAAAGACCTGAAAACCTAAGATTACCCTTTCGCCCTGGCAAGTCCCTCCCCCCCCTCTTCCCCTACTTGTCAGGGCGTCTTCTTTTTACCCTAGTTGGGCGTGCAGTCCAGCTTCGCGAAAATGCGGCTTGCCCCAGCCGGGAGGTGATAGGCCGCTCAGTAGCTCGGCGCGTCCCACGCCGACGTGAGGTGCGCCGACCGGTCCCCGGTCGAAAGTCTCGGGCCGGGACGTCCCGAGGGTACTCTGCCCCGGTCCCGGAGGTCCCGGGCCACTGCCGTTCCTCCGCGCTTCACGCCAGCAGGCTGGCTATGTCCATTGCGGTCAGACGCTGCGCCACCGCCTGGTCCTCAGCACCACGCATGACGTCCGCGAACATTTCCGCTTTCTCGGCCTGCAGAGCCAGGACCTTCTCTTCGACCGTATCACGGCACACCAGACGGTAGGCGATCACCGGTTTTTCCTGGCCGATGCGGTGCGTGCGGTCAATCGCCTGCCGCTCCACCGCCGGGTTCCACCACGGATCATAGATGAACACGTAGTCCGCGCGGGTCAGTGTCAGCCCAGTTCCCGCCGCCTTGAGGCTGAGCAGGAACACCGCATTGTCGCGCGACTCGGTGAACTGCCGGACCACGTCGGCGCGCCGCGTCGAGGGCGTCTCGCCGGTGATCCAGAACGTGGGAATGTCCTGCATCTGTTCGTCGATCAACTCCAGCATGGACGTGAACTGGCTGAAGACCAACACCGAGTGCCCTTCGTCCAGAATCTCGCGCGTCATTTCCATCAGAGTGGCCAGCTTGCTGGACGGCACCGAGGTGGGTTGCTTCAGCAGCAGTCGCGGGTGACAGCACACCTCGCGCAGCCGCGTCAGGGCCGCCAGGATCTCGACCGGCCCCTTCTCCTTCAGCATCTGCCGCGCCCGGACCAGCTCCATATCGTACAGTTCCCGCTCTTCCGGGGTCAGGTCGATGCGAATCACCTCTTCGGTCCGGGGCGGAAGTTCGGGCGCCACGGCCTCCTTGGTCCGACGCAGGATGACCGGTGCGATCCGTGCCGCCAGTTCGCCGCGCCGGACCGGCCGCTCGTAGCGCTCCTCGAACGCCTCGCGCGAGCCGAGGAATCCCGGGTTGAGGAAGTCCATGATCGACCACAGATCCAGCAGCCGGTTCTCCAGCGGCGTCCCGGTCAGGGCCAGCGTACAGTCCGCCTTCAGAGCCTTGACCGCCTGACTGATCTGCGACTCGGGGTTCTTGATGAACTGCGCCTCGTCCAGGATCACGTGCGAATAGGTGCGGCCGCACAACCGCTCCAGGTCCATGCGCGCCAGGGTGTAGTTGGTGACCAGCAGGTTCCAGTCGCCGCTCTCGAAGACCAGGGCGCGCTTCTCGGCCGACCCCGTGTAGGCGGCGCAGCACAGCCCGGGACAGAACCGGGCCGCCTCATCCACCCACACGGACACCACCGATGCGGGGCACACCACCAGCGCGTTCAGCCTGCTCTTCTGACAACGGTGCGCTTCGAGCAGCGACAGCACCTGCAGTGTCTTGCCCAGTCCCATGTCGTCGGCCAGGATCGCTCCGACCCGGTGCGCGGTACGGTCGAACAGGAACCCGTAACCGTCCTTCTGATACGGGCGCAGCACGGCTTGCAGTGCCTCCGGCAGCGCGGGACAGACCGGCGCGGGCTCGGCCACGATTCGCTCCGCCAGGGGCCGCACCTCCGGCGCCACGCCGCTGCCGCTCAGCCCCGCAAACTCCTTGACCACCTGCCCGGCGCCGGTTCGGAACAGGCGCAATCGCTCGGTATCGCCGAACCCGAGTGCGGACACTTTCGTTTCGAGCTCGCGGAGACGCGCGCCATCAAGGCTAAGCCAGGCGCCGCCGCGCGTCCGCAGCACGGCACGGCCAGCCCGCATGGCCTCGGCGATCTCATGGTGCGACACCCGCACATCGTCGCGGACCCAGGCCACCTGCAGGTCCACAAAGTTGCGCTCCTCGCGCAGGTCCAGTTGCGGCAGCGGTACGGCATGGTCGTCGAGCAGCGGCGCCAGGCTCCCCGTCACGTCACGGGTCACGCCGGCCGGCAGTTGCCGCCACGCCAGCACCAGGGCTGTGATCCGCTCCGGCGTGCCCGACACCCGCACCGCGCCGTCCCGGCCCGCCGGCGTGCCCGCCTGGTCCAGAAAGCTGCGCACTGCCGCGAGTTCCGGCGCGTCATAGACGGTCACCACAAACCGCTCCCCGTCCGCGTCGAGCCGCCCTGCGGCCAGCCGCACCCCGGGCAGCACTGCGGTGTGGCCGACAAAGGCGCGCAGCAGCACGTCGGCGCCGTCCGGCTTCGCCTCGACTCGCACTGTGCCGGACTCGCTGCGGTGCGTCACCAGCGGTCCGGTCAGCAAGTCAAGCCGCCCCTCGAGCAGGTGCGGCAAGTGCTCGCAGATGTGCTGTCGCCGCATACGCGGCGACTTGCGCGAGAACACCTCGACGACCATTTCCCGCGACAGCGGCCAGTCGAAATCCAGCACCTGCCCGTCCAGGACCACGTCGTTGCGCCCCTCGGCCAGGGACTTGAAGATCTCGTGCACGTGATACCGCTTCCCGGCCGGCGTGCGGACCAAGGCGGCAATCTGAACCCAGTCCTCCTCGTGCGGCGTAAGTTCGATCGCGAAATCCGCGCCGCGCCGCGCCAGGCTCAGCGGCGCCTGGCTCGCCCGTTCGAGAAATCGGCCGGGTGCATCACCCCAGCGCTCCAGCCACGTGTCGAACCGGTCGCGCGAGACCTTGAACACTCGCAGGTTCTGCTTCATCGCCGCGTCGGCCCGGACCTGCGGCCCCAGCCAGTTCAGAAAGTCCACATCGCCGGCCGGCCACAACCGCCGGAACGCCTCGGTGTGGCGGACGCGCCCCCACAGGTTCAGAAGTTGCTGCATGCGCAGCAGCCCGCGCGTGCCGCCGTCGTTCAGGTAGAACCGGACCGTGGCACAGCCGGGTTCGTGGTGAAAATCCACCTCGACTTCGAGCTTCTTCGGCCGCTCGTCGGTCGTCATGAGCGCCGAGCCGAACAGCGGCAGTTGCTCCATTCCTTGCTCGTCGTCGCGCGGCGCGGTCGCTGCCCGCGGCAACCCGCCGCGGGCCGTTCCCGCCGCGCCGGGGACGGCCGCCGCGCCGCCACCCCACCGCTCATGCTTCAGGATCTGCTGGAACAGCAGTACCGTGGCACAGGCGTGCAGGCATCGGTCATTGATGTAACCACACGTGCAGGTCCGCCGCCAAGCGCCCTTCTCCAGACGCCACGTCGTCTTCTGGTCGCCCAGCGTCAGCACCAGGCCGGCATCCGTCCAGTCCAAGGCTTGAATCCGCTCACGTCCCAGAGCTCGAAATGCGTGCCGGCGAATGCCCTCCGGAAACGCGTTGCGCAGCTCCGCCTCCGAGGGCCAGCTCGACAGCCATGTAGGTGGTGTTTTCGGGTAATCGATCATACAAAGCCAAGCTTGCTCACCCGGGCCGGACCCGCCCCGTTCCATCCACGGGCGCCGCGCCGGAACTGCGCGGCGGCGCACTGGGGACCGTGGTGCCGGCCGGCGCCGGCCGGCGGACACGGAACGCACTGCACTCCTGGTGCCCGATGTTCCCGTCCGCAAGCCGTTCCCAGCGCGCCACCAGCCAGGCCGGCAACGTCTTGACGTCACGCTGGCGCATGATCACGACGCAGGCCGCGTCCCGGTACGTGATCAACTCCTCGAGCGACTGACAGAACGCCGGCGTCTCCAGCCGCGCCACGTTCGCCATGAACTTGATGTCGCCCTGGTCCGGACCGATGCGGTAGAACAGCAGCATCTCCTGCGGCGTTCGAACCGCTTCGACTTGCCGCGCGAACGGCGCCGTCCGCTCCAAACCGTTCTGCAACGGGTCGATCAGCAGAATGATCGCCGCCCCGAACGCGGCCACGCCGCCCCCAAGCCGGACCGCGTCTCGACGGGCTGGCCACTGACGGCACAGCCACTCCTGGCCGGCCCACAGAGCCAGGAACACCACCGCTGCGACGCCCAACGGCAGCTCCTGCAGAGCGGGGGCGGCGTGAAAACGCGGCGCAATCCACCCGGCCATGACCGCCACCAGTCCTACGGCCGGCGCGCTGCGCCCGGCGCCCAACAGCCCCTCCCACAACCGCGTCTGCAGGCGCCCCGGTTCCGGCTGCGTCAGCAGCCATGCGGCGAGCAGTGCGGCAGCCGGCACCATCGGCAGAATGTACTGCATGTGCTTGCCGGTCGGCAACGTGAACCCGCACGGCACCACCAGCATCCAGAGCAGGAGGAACTGCTGCCGCCGCACGGTCTCGTCCGGCGCCGGCCAACGGAACAGCCGGCGTCGCACCGGCCACAGCAGCACCAAGGCCAGCGGGAACGCTAGCGCATACATGCCCAGTCCGTCGACGAAATAATAATAGAGAGGTTTGGAGGAGGGGCGCAGAAACCGTCCGTACGACTGTGACGCGGCCATGGTTGCGGCAAACGCGTCTCCCGCCTGCAGGCGCGCCGCCTGGTGCAGCGCCGCAACCCCGAGCCCCAGCAGTGCCGCCACCACCACGCCGGTGCCAAACATCAGCCGGTATCGGCCCATCGCGGCATAGTACAGCACAAACACGGCGCCCGGCACGGCCACGCCCACCGGACCGCGAAACAGCAACCCGACCGCCAGCAGGCACACGACCCCGACCAGACGCCACGGCCGGTTGCGCTCGTGGGCGGAGTGCATCACCAGCACGCCTGCCACCGTCACCGCCGCCACGGCGTGGTCGAGATAGACACTGCGGGCGGTGGTCACGAACCCGACCGTCAGCAACTCCAAGGCGACGGCGCACCAGGCGGCGCGCCGCGACACCAACGCCACGCCCAGCGCGTACGTCAAGGCCAACGTCGCGGCGGCACAGGCGGCCGTGGGCAGCGCCACGCTGAACACATTCACGCCACCGGTCAGGCGCGACAGGATAGCGGTCAGCAGCGTGTAGGTGGGCGGATAGTCGGGGTACGGCTGGCCGTACACGGTCGGAAAAAAGGTCGCACCGTGCGCCAGCCACTCGCGTGCGAACATCGCCCATCGACACTCGACCTGAATGAATTCGCGGCCCGGGATGGCCACCGCGAACAGCAGCAAGCCCCCCAAGAAGACGAGAATGGCCTCGGTCCGCACCGCTGGTTGCGCTTCGCGATCTGGCATGCGCTTAACGTACTGCCCGTCCGGACAATAGTCACGACGACCGCGATCGGACCGGGCAATACGTCCGCGCCCCCCGGCAGCGGACCGCCCAGTCATCTGAGGCCGTTGCGCCGGTGTTCACGCCTGAGTCCCGGCTTCAGCCGGAAGCCCGCCACGCGCTTCAGCCCGTGGCACACCACGCCGCCAGCCACGGATGTGCCGACATGCCGGGAATGGCGCCGCCACGCTCATGGACACACCGTCCACTTGGGTGACCCGGAATTCACCCGACGAAAACGCCGGGAAAAGGCGCGGTTGCCGTTGTGTCGTAAGTGGCTTATCTGCGGCAAGTTATATGGTGCGCCCGGAGGGACTCGAACCCCCAACCCTCTGATCCGAAGTCAGATGCTCTATCCAATTGAGCTACGGGCGCATGGGTGGGAACGCGTCGGCAGGTACTATGCCACCAGGCCAGGCACATTCAATCGACGCCCGCCCCGACCGCCGAGCGATCAACGCGGTCACGCCGGTGCCTCAGGGCGCCGTGAGTCGGAACGCAGCGAGGAATCCGCAAGGCCCCAGTCTTACCATCCCCGCACCGCGCAGTCCACCAGGCCTCACCGTTGCGCGCAACATGAATGCCCACAGTAGGGGCGTGCGTGCGCCCG
>Ga0156402_1218_pt1 | contig 12437 bp, 8 predicted proteins | sample RifOxyA3_FD_108045 | JGI IMG/M metagenome (GOLD analysis project Ga0156402, IMG submission 108045) | Lentisphaerae bacterium RIFOXYA12_64_32 | reverse complement strand
CAGAACGACCCGAACAAACAGTGAGTAACGCCCACACATGATCGGCCGGTCTGCCGGCCGATCATAGGTTGGTGTTACTCGCACCGGTTCGCGCCGCCGCGGGTCTTGCGCCCGCGGGGCGGCGGCGCAGAGTGACACGCGAGTAACATGGGAGGTTTGTTCACGCGGTCCGGGCAACGCATAGCCACGGGGAACCGGGACCGCCTAAAGGCGGGACTACGAGCCTCGCACCCGACTCACGACGCGCGTTCCCGCCTGCCACGTCACGAGTCCTGAGCGAAGCTGGAATTCGCCTAGGTTCACTTCGCCGGTTCGGCCGCGGCCGGTTTGGCATCGGGGGCGTCTGCCGGCTTGGCGTCGTCGGCGTCGGTGATCTTGGCTTTGGCCTGGAGTTCTTCGAGGTAGCCGTCCACGGCCGCGCGCTGCTTGCGCTGCTTCATGTACCCCACGATCTCATCGCGCGACTCGGCCAGGGTCTTGTCTTTCGCCTCAGTGCGCTCGAGAACCTGAATGATGTGGTAGCCGAACTTGGTCTCCACGATCGGCCCGATGTCGTTGAGCTTCTGCGAAAACGCCGCGTCCTCGAACTCCTTCACCATGTTGCCGCGCTCGAAGTTGCCCAAGTCGCCGCCCTGCTTGCCGCTCGGACAGTCCGACTTCTCCTTCGCCAGCGCTGCGAAGTCCGCACCCTCGGTCAACTGCTTGCGCGCCGCCTCGGCAGCCGCCTTCTTCTCCTGCTTCGTCTTGTCGTCAGCGTCCGGCTCTGTCTTGAACAAGATATGACGAGCGTGCGCCTGCTCGGGCTGGCGGAACTGCTCGCGCGAATCGTTGTAGAACTTCTCGATCTCCTCGTCGCTGACCTTGGCCTTCTCCGCGGTTTCCTGCTCAAGCAGTTTGCCGATGCGCATGTCTCGCGTCATCTCCTTCTTGAGCGAGTCCACGGTCAACCCGGACTGCTTCAGCAAGTCCTCGAAGTTGGCCCCGGGCGGAATGCGCCCCTGCAACTGCTCGATAGCCTTGTCGATCTCCTCGGGCGTCACCTCGATCTTCAGGCGGTCGGCCTCTTTGACCAGCACCACGCGGCCGATGAAATTCTTCTTGACGGTGTCCTCCATCCTAGGCCGGATCTGCGCCAACTGCTCCGGCGGAATACCGGCCATGCGCGGACTGCTCAGCATCTGCTTGAGTTGCTCGTCCATTTCGCGCTGCGTGAGTTTGACGCCGTCGACGTCGACGATCACGCGGTTCGGATCTACAGGCGTGCCGATCCCGGGGACATCGATTGCCAGAACGGCGGCCGGCTTGACCTCCGCCGCGGCGTCCTTCTTCTCGTCCGCAGCCAGGGCGCTCACACCGCCAACGGCAGACCACACCGCCACGGCAACGCCTGCCGCCCCAATTCGCCACAGCCCTGTGTTCTTCATCACGTTACGCTTCCTTCGCTGTTGTTGCGCCGTCCGCGCGCGGTCCACCCGTAATGCTGAGCTTCACGAGTGGCGGCGAGCATCCAAGCAGAGGGGAATTCGCGCCTCTGACCTCTGGCCGGCCGCCGCCGTTCCTGACGGTGTTCGGGCCACGGCCATATTCGACGCTGAATGGCAGTGGTAAATTCAACTCCCGGCAACCCATTGAATCAGCGGTTCTCTTGGGTTACCGTTTTGAAAAGCCGACTACTGTACACCCGCAGAGGGCTAAGGCAATGTGCAGGATCGAATTCACCCGTGCCCGCACGGGCCTGCTGGCAATGTTGCTGGTCACGCTTTCCACCGGCCGCTCCGACGCCGCCGGGAACGAGGTGAAATCAGCCCCGTCGACCGTCCGTGTCGCCGCCGTGCAGTGCTACTCGCGCATGGGTGCGATGGAGTACAACCGCAGCCTGCTCACACGGCTCGTGACCAAGGCCGCCGAGGCCGGGGCCAAGATCGTCGTCCTGCCCGAGTGCGCCGTCACCGGGTACATGGACCCGGCCGCCGAGCGCGTCTGGACGTCGGCCGCGCACCCGGACGAGAACGAGTTCGACGCGCACGCAGTCGCCGAAACGGTGCCCGGCCCAGCCACGGAGCACTTCGCCGCGCTCGCGAAGAAGTTGGGCGTCTACCTCTGCCTGCCACTCGTGGAAAAAGATGGCGGCACGCTCTACAACTCCCAGGTCCTGCTGGGGCCGGACGGGACGATCCTGGCCCACCACCGCAAGAAGAACCTGTGGCTGCCCGGCGACGGCGCCTGGATGACGCCAGGCGAGAAGCCGGTCCAAGTCGTGGACTCGCCCTACGGCCGGCTCGGGTTGATGATCTGCTACGATGTGCACGTCATGCCCGAACTGCTCGCCAAGGCAAAGGCCGACATCGTCCTGTACTCGGTGGGCTGGTACGGACCGAACACGGAGAACTGGTTTCGCAACCTCTTCCCCGCGGGGTACGTTGTACCCAACCATTTCGCGGTGGTCGTCGCGAATTGGTCGGCGGAACCGGACAACCCCGGCTGGCCCGGGCACGGGTACAGTTGCGTGATCGACGCCGCCGGCAAAGTGCTCAGCATGGCCACGTCCGACCGGGGCGAGGAGATCGTCTTCGCCGACCTGCCGGTGGCTGCACCGGAGCCGGCGGGGCAATAGACGTTCCCCCGGCAAGATGATGATCGGCCGACGAAGGCTGATGGCAAAATCATGAGAAACGCAGGGGCGTGACGCGTCAGCCGCGGGTGGAGGGTGGACGGTAGATGGCCAAAGTGGCGGGAGCGAGCCGCTCCCGCCACTCTGGAAGGCCTGCTGTCGCACTAAATCGACACGCCCTTCAGGCGGTCTTGGTTCCCGCTTGGTCACGCGCTACCCGGACCGCGTGAACGCGGGACTGCAAACCTCGGACCGAGCAACCACTTCACCCCCGACGCACTACGGCACCAGCCGGGTCACGAACAGGCGTCCTGCCCCGGTCGGACCGGTGAAGTCGATCTCGGCCACCCAGTACTGCGGCCCCTCGGACCAGAACGGTTCGGGCTTCGGCGCCGGCAGCGCGATGTCCACCGTCTGCGGCGCGCCTGCCTTGACGCTGTCGAGCGTCTTGATGACGATACCCGGTTCGTACTGCAGCGGCAGACGGAACCGGATGTGCACGTTGCGGAGTTCGCACGCGGTTGGTGCATCCAGAGTCAGGCTCAGCTTCTGTTGTGCGGGGTCGGCAACGAGCAGGCCTTTCAGCCCGGGGAAGTCCGCGCACTCCAAGCTGTCCGCCAGCGCCTGCGCGGCGGTCGGCACCTCGATGTGGCCAATACGCTGCGGCAGCGCCTGCCCCTGCCCGTGCGGCAGGTTGACGACGACAGCCGCGCCGCGCGTCTCGAATGGCACCGTCTGCCCGTCGAGTTTAACGCCTTTCACGTTGGCCTTGCCGATCACGCAGGTCAGCGGAGTCGCTGTACCGAGGTCGCCCGGCACCGGCCGCGAAAGCGCATACCGCCGCGCGACGGCGGCCGCTTCCGCAGGTTCGGCCTTCAGTTCCGAGCACGTCACCTGCCGCGCGTACGCCGCCCACTCCGTCTGGTTGCAGTACCACCACTCCGGTTTGCCCGAGATCGTCTGGAAGACCGCGTCCAGCTTGTTCCACTCCTCGCCCGCCTGCCACGCGTGCACGCCGAGGAAGATGCAATGCGACCACTTCCGGTACGCCTCGGGAGACCTGGAAACCGGCTTCTCGAGATCCGCCTGGAACTTCTGCGCGTCCACAACCTTGTCGCCCGGCACGACCTGGCAGCCGGTGGAGAACTCGCCCGGCGCCAAGTTCGGGTTGTTGCGCACGAAGTCGGCGTACACGCAGTGGTGGTACCCCGTCCGGCGCACCGCCTCGGAGATCATCAGAAACGCCTCCGGCTTGTCGCTCCGGAACTGCCCGTACGAGAACGCCAGCGAGTTCAGCGGCGTTTCGGTGTCGTCCTCGCGCCCTACACGGTTGGCGCACAATTCCCACCAGATCTTGCCGGCGTCAAGCTCCGGTAGCTTCGGGTGCGTCATGGTGTGGCCGCCGATCGAGAACCCGTCCTGCATCAGTTCTTTGCAGTACTCCGGGCCGAAGTTGTTCTTGGCGTTGTTCTGCGTGAGGTAGAACGTGCCTTTCAGTCCGAACTTGGCCATGTGCTGGCGCATCTGCAAGCTGTTGAGACTGCAATCGTCCCAGCGCGCTGAGAACGCCCAGTCGCGCCCGTCATAGACCGGCGCAACGTCCACGCTCGCGCGCCCGGCATCGTCGGCGGTCGCGTACTCGACCTCGAGCTGTTGCGAGTACATGCGCAGCGTCGGCGCGACCGGGGCCGCCATCGCCGCACACACCAGGAGTTGCACGCCACCGCCCGCCATCAGCAGTCCTCGCAGCATCGGCCGACTCCTTTCCTGAATCTTCCGCGCAAACTTCGTCCACGTCAACCCGGAACGATAGCGGGTGCGGCGGCGATTGCCACCGCGACACGCAGCCGCCGGCAAAAGCCGACTGACGCGACACCACGAGCGTGCCCCGGTGGGTTCCCGCCGAGTCCAGCAGCAGCCATTTGCAGAATCGATGCCACTGGGGTTACGTTACACCATGAAGCGAAAGGTCTACATCGAAACAAGCTGTCCGGAGATCGTTTCGCCAGACGCCTTCCTGGGAGATGACCAATGAAGGACCCCTTTGTTGCCGAGGTGCGGAAGCACCGCATGGATCATACGCAGCAGTTCAAGTCTGACCTGCACTTGATCTGCGAAGATCTCCGGGCGTTCGAACTGACGCTGGGGAAACGCCTGGTTACGCTCAAAACAAAGAGGCGCCGGCCATCGACGAGGTTCAGCCCGCCGCGAGCGTGCGGCGGCTGAACTTTGGCTCCGGGCTGGCGCCCTGCGAGGGCGCCGCGGTTCACTTCGCGGTGATCTCGCCGGTGCCCGACACCGACTTGGAGACTTGCCCCGGGTGTCCGTAGTAGGTGATGTCACCGGCACCCGAGACCTCCGCCTTGAGCGACTGGCTGGCGAACACCTCGATGTCGCCGGTGCCTGTCGTCTTGGTTGTGACGCGCTCTGCTTTGAGGGCCTTCAGGTCCAGGTTCGCACAGCCGTTGCCGGTCGCCGTGAGTTCGCGCACAGCGCCTTCGCCCGTGACATCAGCGGTCCCGTCGACCTCGACCTTCAGTTGGGCGTCCGTCACTCCCGCAAAACTGACATCGCCGTTCCCCTCGACACGGAGTCCGGTGAGTTTCGGCATCTCGATACGGACGGACAACGGCAGATTGGTGATGATGGACTTGCTGTTGCCGATTTGCAGCTTGCCATTCGTGACGGTTGTGGTGATGAGCGGGACGAGATTGTCGTCGCCCGTGACCACGCACCGGCACGTCGCGCCAGACACGATCTGCACCGTCGCGGGCGCGGCGAGCTCGACGTCGCTGAACTCCGCCAGAACGCGTTCCTGGCGCAGTTCAGTCCCGGAGCCCCGGACACCGAACACCGCCGTACAGCCGCCGGGAAAGAAGGAGAACGACCACTTGGGGCTCTTGGCCGCGCCGGTCTTATCCCCCTGCGGCGTGCCCCGCCCCGTCTCCGCTGTCGCCTGTCCCGGGCTGGCGGGGCGGCCTTGGACCGTGAATCCCGCAACCACGGCAAGCCCCGCGAGGCCGAGAAACAGCAGGACCAGGCCAACGGCCAGAACCCAACCGAACCGCCCCGCCTTCCGCCGCATCAGGGATGAGACGCCCCACGCCAGCAGCAACAGAACGGCCAGGCCCCCGACGCGTATCAGCCATGCGGCGGTCGGCGACAAAGCCCCGAACAACGGCGACGGCAGCAGATTTGGCACGACGAACGCGAGCAAGACCAGTCCGATGGCGACGACGGTCGCCCAAATCGCCCTGGCGCGGCCGGGTCCCGGCGGCGGCGCGGTCCCAGCCGGAGGCGCCTGGCCAGGGGCCGTGGGTTGGCCATGGGTCACCCCCGGCACCGGCTCGGCTGTCGCCGCGGCGGGCAGACAGATCCACAGCAGGATGTAGGCCCCGAGGCCAACCTCGGTATAGATCGTGACCAACACGAACAGCGCCCGCCACAACCACGTCGGAATGGGCGTGTGCTCGCCCAACCCGCCACACACGCCACCGAGCATTTCGTCCTTACTCGACTTGCGCAGATTCCGCAGGGTTGCCCAAACCGAGTTCCACCCCCCGCCGGACGCCCCGGATGCCCCGGACGTCGCCGGGGCTTTGGTGGCGGCAATCGACTCGACATCCGTCTTGACCTGGCTCGCCTGCTGGTAGCGCCGCTCCGGTTCCTGTTCGAGGGCGTGCAGGACGACCTGGTCCAACCGTACATCGACCTGCACCCTCTGCGACGGCGGCTGGAAGTTGCCGACCGGCAATTGCCCGGTCAGCATTTCGTAGAACACAACGCCCAGGGAGTAGATGTCGGCACGCTGGTCCACGGTGTCGGGCCGGTCGCGCTGCTCCGGGGCCATGTAGCTCGGCGTGCCCATGACCTGACCCGCCTGGGTGATGGAGGTCAGGTCCGTTTCCGGCCCCACCAGCTTGGCCAGACCAAAGTCGGCAATCTTGACCCGGCCCTTGCTGTCCAGCAGAATGTTTTCCGGTTTGATGTCCCGGTGCACAATGCCTTCCTCGTGCGCGTACTGCAGGGCGTCGCAGATCTGCGTCACAACCGCCAGTGCTTCGCGAGGATTCAACGTGGCGCGGCGGATGGCGTTGCGGAGGTTGGTGCCGGACACGAACTCCATGGTGATGTAGTAGTACTGACCCGCCTGACCGAACTCGTGAATGGTCACGATGTTCGGGTGGTTCAGCCGCGCCAGCGCGCGCGCTTCGCGCGTGAAGCGCTCCGCGAACCGCGGATCGTCCGCCACCGCGGGCGGGAGGATCTTGATCGCCACGAAACGGTCCAGGGTCGTCTGTCGGGCCTTGTACACCGCGCCCATGCCGCCGCGCCCCACCAGGCCGAGAATCTCCAATTGCGGAAAATGCTTCCCCAAGTCCTCGGCGCGTGGAGGTTCGAAGTCGGCGAGGCGTCGGGCCTTGGGCGCCGCGTCCGAGGCCATGGGCGAGGCTTCCGTGCCGCCCGCCGCGGCCGCCAGCAGGCACCGCGGGCAGAGTCCCTGGGGTGCCGCACCCGGGGTAAGCAGAGCACCGCACTTGGCGCATTTCGCAGTTTCAGTCATCCGTCCGATCTCCTTCGCCCCGTCGGCCCAAGTCCCTTAACCTGCACCATACACCGCTCATATTACTTAGTGAAGCAACCGCCGCCGGAAGTTACAGCAGCGCGGCAACAGGGACAGGCGAGGAGGCGAGTGTGCGCAGGTTGACGGGGGGGGGGAGCGCCACGTCGCGATGGCGTAGCGGCACGAGCGGCAGGGCTTGGGCGTTCCTACCCCTTAATAGCGCCTTCCGCCAGGCCCTTGGTGAAGAGCTTCATGGTGAAGACGAAGAGGATGACGATGGGGATGCTGGCCAGCGCATATCCGGCCATCAGTGGGCCCCAGAGCTTGATATACTCGCCGGCCATGCGCAGAAGCTGCACCATCACCGGCAGTCGGGCGTGGTCGCGGATCACGATCAACGGCAGGACAAAGTCGTTCCACTGCGAGATGAAGTTCATGACGCCGACGGTTCCGAGAATGGGGCCGGCCAGCGGGACGACCACGACGCGCATCTGCTGGAAATGGTTCGCCCCGTCGATGTCCGCCGCCTCGAATAGGTCGTGCGGGATGTCCTCGACAAAGGAACGCAGCACGAAGATGGCGAAGATCTGGCCGCCCGAGGCCCCGACGATGACCAGTGCAGTGATGGTGTTGAGCAGGCTCAGGTCGCGCAGGAGCTGGAACAGGGGGATGAGATTGGCGATGGCGGGCATCATCATCAGGATCAGGATGGCGTTCCAGAGGAAGGAGGACAACGGCATGCGGTAGCGGGCGAAGAAATAGGCGGAGCAGAGAGCGACGAAAAGAGTGATGAAGGTGGCGCTGATCGAGATGACAAGGCTGTTGGCCAGACAGGGCGTGATCATCTCCCAGGCGTACCGCCAGTTCTCCCAGAACATCGGGTGGGTCAACGACGCCGGTTTGGAGTAGAACTGCTCGTTGTTCTTCACGCTCACCACCATCATCAGGTACATCGGCAAGAAGGCCATCGCGAGGACGCCCAGGATGGTCAGATGCTTGGCCAGGCGCAGGCCCCATGCCGCGAGCTTGTCGAACACCCCTGGCGGCATGGCGAAACGTTGCTCGAGATTCCGTTCATTGTCGGCGAAGAAGAGCCGCTTCACGGCGCCGCCGGCCGTGGCCAGCAGATCGTACGGGAAAGCGAAAAAGAACAACCCGAGCGCCACGGCGATGAAGTGCCCGGTGCAGAAGATGCCGACCGCCGTCGCGAGGGCACCGCCCCGCAGCGTGCGCTTCTGCCACGCCACCATCTCGCTCCAGTGCGTCAGGATGTTGCTCATCTTCTGCAGGCCCATGACCACGACGGTGAGAATGATGCCGACGGCACAGGCGAAGCCCATGTCCTGGTCGATGAAGGCCTTGCGCAGCATGAACAGCGCGGGCACGGTGGCATTGCCGCCAGGGCCGCCCTCGATGCCGGCCAGCGCCAGGATCATCCCGGCGTCCTTCAGCGTGTCGATGATCACCAGCACCAGCAGGAGCTTGATCGACGAGGTGATGAGCGGCAGCTCGATCTTGGTGAACTTCGACCACCAGCTCACACCGTCGACTTCGGCGGCCTCGTAGATGTCCTCCGGAATGCTCTGCAGCTTGGCCAGATAGGTGAGGACAGCGAAGGAACCGACCCAGGGGAACCCCCAGACGATGCAGGCCACGACGATCAGTTTGGGGTCACCCAGCCACGCCGGGCACTGGCCGTGGACGAAAACGCCGCCCCACTTGAACAAGACATCCAGCCGCACCAGGACGTCGAAGAACCCGGTGGTGAAAAGGAACTTGTTGAGGTAGCCGGCCGTCGCCTCGAAAAAGAAGGAGCGCCAGATCAGGACGATGACCAACCCCGGAACGACCATGGGGATCACAAAGAGGATGCGGTAGAGGAACTGCATCCTTTCGCTGCTGCAGCGATGGATGCAGACCGCCACCAGCAACGCGGGGATCATCTTCACCACATTGAATACGCCTAGGGTGAACGCCAGATCGAACGAGCGCCAGAAGTCACTGTTCGACATGAGCTTGACATAATTCCGCCACCCCACGTACTCCGAGATGTCGGAACCATTCCAGCGGTAGAAGCTGTGAAACACGCCGCTCAGCGCCGGGTAATACTGGAACAGCGCCATCAGAAAAAGCGTCGGCACCACGAAGAGATAGATCTCCCAGTGGTACACCACGGAACTCCATGGCATTTTCTTGCCTGCCATCGCGTCCTCACGTTGCTGCCCGAATCCGGAACTGTGTCTTGCACCTCAGAAGGTGTGACGGAATCGACCACGGGGCGCCGCCGAGTGTCCCGGAAGGCGGGTTCTCCGCAACCCACCGCCTCCGGTTACGAAGAACCGGGGTTCCAGGGCGCAGGTGCCTGCAGAGCGTGTCGATCCTTTCACAACTTCTCAGGGGTCAGGAGCCGGTTCTTTTCGCTAAATCAGCCTTGATGCGCTGCCTGGCCTTCTGCGAGTATTCGTACGGGCCCAGGGCATCCTTGGACATGCCCTTTTCGACCATGTGCATCTGTTGCGCGTGGAGCAGTTCGGGGAGAATCTGGTTGTCCCGGGTCAGCGTCCGGTACTTGACCCAGGCCGGGGCCGCATCCTCCGGCGTGGCGGCGAACAGCGCCTGGGCACGTATGCCGCTGAGAAGCTGCTCATTGAGGGTCATGCTCCGACGCCAGTCCCGCTGCTGCTCCTGGAAGTCGATCAAGCCATGTTCCTTGTAGAACGGCTCGAACTCCTTGACCAGGTCGTCATAGCTGATCTGGTTGACCTGGTACAGCGAGAAGAGTTGCAGCCACTTGATCCAGGTCTCGCCGCCAAGGTTGACGTTGAAGTTGCCGTAGACGCCGTCGAGACAGGGCTTGAACCCGGCCAGCAGCGGGTCGGTTTCCGTTCCAACGATGGCGGGGATCCAGCCGATAATCTTGTTGAGCCGCTCATTCTGCTTCTGTGAGGCGAGAAAGAGCAGGAAGTCCTGGGCCACCTCGGGATCCTGCCCCGTGCGGACGACGGCAAAGCTGAAGCCGGTGCCGGGGTTCTCGTACCGCGGACCGACCACGAGATCGCCGTATTCGGGGTCATCCTGGCTCGGCATGGGGAAGTCCATGAGGGCCACCTCAAACTTGCCCTTCGCCTGTTCCTGCAGGCTGCGTGCGTCCCAGGTCCCGGTGGTCATGAAGACCGCCCGTTGCTGCGCGAACAGGAACACGCCCTCGTCGCGCGACAGCCCGGTAAAGCCCGCCTGGCACTGGCGCGTGATGTCGCGGACCATCTTGAATTTGCCCTCGATCGGCCGGTCGTGGAAGCTGACCAGCCCCGCCTTCACCGCGACGTACAACTCGCTGTTGTCGACGAACCCGTCACGGTTGAAGTCAGCCTTCTCGATGAGTCGGTAGGTCAGAACGTTGCACAGGCTCCACTCCCAGATGCCGAAATGGTACTTGGAGCCGACAATGGGCGTGTAGGGCTGGCCCTGGCTGTTGACCTTTGTGGCAATCTGCTCGCACACGCCGATGAACTCGCGAAAATCCTTCGGCGGCTCGTCGCGACCGCACAGCTTTCGCAGAAGGTCCTTGTTGTAGAACACGCGGGTGGCGAACCGGGACAGCGGAACGGTCATGTACTCCTGCATCTCATAGGTGTAGCCGGTGATCATGCCATCCCGGTAGGTGTCGCGCAGGGGCGTGTCCTCCAGTTCGGTGCCCTTGTTGTAGGGGTTCGGGAGGTTGACGCACGGGGTGATGGGAACGCAGTAGCGGTTGTAGTACGACAGGATCACCTGGTAGGGAAGCCCGAGCCCCATCTCCACCATGTCGGACATGGTGCCGCCGAGGAACTGCGTGCTCATCCACGTCCCGTAGACACCCTCCGGGATGGCGTCCTGGAGGATCCGCACGTTCGGGTGCAGCTTCTGATACTCGCCGGCCAACTCAACGAAGCCGTCGCGGACGCCGGTCTCGAGCTGCCAGTGCCCGATGCGCAGCGTGGTGGTCCCGATCGGGCTTTCCTTTATACGGTACGACGCGACCTCGTAAAGCGCCCACAGGAAGACCGCGAGGACAACGCCCAGCGCATAGTATTTCTTCACGAAATTCATGATGCCCTGCCCACTGAAGACTCGGAAATGACGCCCTGTCGAGAACCCGGTACGGCTCCTATTCAATCGCCGTCTCGCCCTTCTCGATCTTGTCGATGCTCTCGAGATTCCTGCGCGCGGCGAAGTTACGCATGTCGCGGGGATACTCGGTGCGGAGCTTCTGGTAGAACTCCTTGGCGGTGGCCAGATCCCCAACCTCGAACTGCGCCAGCGTCGCTATCTCCCAATACAGGTTGGAGTTGTCCATCCGCGGGTTGGACGGATCCAGTTCCTTGGTCTTCAGGACCATGAGCTTGGCGTTGAGCTGCGCGTCGCCGTCATCGAGGATCCGATAGCCGCGGGCCAGCAGGTCCCAGACCCAACTGGTGAAATGCAGGTCGGGATTGGTCTGCACAAAAGCCTGTAGCGCGGCCACGGCCGCCCGGACGTCCTCGGGCTTGAACGAAATCATCCGCGCCTCCTGCGCGTAAGCGAACGCCTCCATCGCGGCGGGATGGCCGGGATGCGCCGCGTAGATCGCCTCGTAGTCGACGCACACGGCGGCATAGTCCGGCGTCTCGCCCACCGGGACGACGTGCCGCATCCGCACCAGGGCGAGTTGGCTCCACACGGCAAGGTCGTGCTCGGGAAACTCCCTGATGATCTGCTCGAAGAACGCCTTGGCTTTGACCTTGTCGCTATCGGGAGTGCGCAGCCAGTTGACGAGCGCCAGGCCGTACAGCGCTTGCGTCATCGCCTCCGTCCCCGACTTCGCCGCCCGGCGCGCCTGCTCGAAAGCCTTCTCGGCGGCGCTGAACTCCGCCATCCTGAACATCTTCCAACCGTGGGTGAAAGGATCCGTGGCCGCAGGATTTTCCACTTTCGCCTTCCCCGGCAAGAAGCGCACCGCGGCGGTGGTCAACCCCGCGATCACCAGCGCGGAAACCAGCAGAATGATGTTGGTCGTCTTCATGAGTTGGATTGCTTCCAATCGAGTACACCAAAAACTGACCATACTTTAGTTTTGTGGACGGATGATTTCACGGCCGCCCGCGGAATTACCCGACCTTCAGCGGCGCGAACACCGCCGGGGTGGTGCGGGCGGCAGGCAGGCGCGGCACATGACCGCCCCCCGGGTAATGCGTCAGCAAAGGGTGGAGCATAGACCCCTGCCACCTCGTGTGGCAGGTGAAC
>Ga0156402_1025_pt1 | contig 12603 bp, 11 predicted proteins | sample RifOxyA3_FD_108045 | JGI IMG/M metagenome (GOLD analysis project Ga0156402, IMG submission 108045) | Lentisphaerae bacterium RIFOXYA12_64_32 | reverse complement strand
TACCGGAAGGAATATCCTCTCCCCCGAACGGCCAATATCCGGCGGCCAGCCCCCAGGCCCGACCTGTCGGCCCGGAACCGTCCCGCATAGCCCCGAAAGGCCGCAACCGCCACCCTCAAAACCAGGTCCGAACCGTCGCCGTGCCGCGCCCGGCACTTTACCCTCTCGTGCATCGGCCTGGGTGGATGCAGAAAGAACGCAAGGAACGCCAGTCCCGGCGTCCAGCCAGCCCTCCTGCAACCCCATCACGGCATGTCGCCGACGGTCCATCCCCAGCCGGACTTGGGGCCGCCAGAAACCGCCCCAAGTCCGGCGCTCCCTCACGCCCATCCCCCGCCGACACGGCTTTCAACCCGTCCATCCCCCACGAGTTCGCCGCCGCCGTCACCAGGAATGACCATGGACATGGACGTCAACCAAGTGGAGGTGGCCCGTGCTGCCGGTCAAATCGATTCCGAGACAGCCGTGGTTATTCAGCGAACGGCACAGAATCTGGCGAAGACGGAGGCCGCTGCGATCCTGCGTATGCTTGAAGAAACACCCTTACCGCCAGTCACGGCCACGCGGGGACAGAACGTGAACCTCTGGGCTTGACGCAACGGCGCGGGTTGGTTAGGCTGAAGGTAACTACTCAGGTACCAGGGTTCAGGGTTCAGGCAATTCGGGAGGGGAAACTCATCCTTCCGGTCGAAAACCCAGCTCCAACGGATCGCGGGTGTCTAAAATTCGCCTGAACCCTGAACTCTGAACCCCGAACCCGCCCTACCTGAGCAGTTGCGACCCGCGTTCACTCGTCCGCTAGCTTGACCTCGCCAAGGTCCAGTTCCGTGGACACGGACTGACCGAGGATCTCCACATTGATGCTGACCCGCGCCTTCTGGCGCCGTCGCTCGACGATTCCGGTCAGGCCGCGCAACGGGCCTGCGACGATCAGCACCGGACGCCCGGGCACCAGTTCGGGCTGCACGACGAGTTCCTCGGTCAACTGCAACTGCTCGAGATGTTGCAGTTCGTTCAGTTCGCGGATGAGGTTCTCCTGCTGGACCCCATCGATGGGCAGGACGGACACGACCTTGTGCGACTGCAGCAGTACCGCCTTGGAGGTGTCCGGGACTTGGACAAACACGTATCCCGGGAACAGGGGCAGGAAAGTCTCGACCGTGCGACGCTGGTAGCGCTGGGCACGCCGGCGCAACGGCAGGTAGCAGAGCATATCGTGCCGGACGCAGTACTCGGAAACCACTTTCTCGCACCGAGGCTTGGTGTAGGCGGCTGTCCAGCACACTCCCGGGAGTTTGCGGATCTCCAGCATGGCGCCCCTTCGGTTCCGAAGTTCCGTCTGGCAGCGGCATCAGCCCTGCAACACGTCCGGTGCGACCCGCTGGATGAACTGCTCACACAGGGCCCGGACCTGACCCGCCGTTTCGCAGCCCACCGCCTGCTCCACGAGTTGTTCGGCCTCGTACATGCGGATGCGGCGGATGAGCCGCTTCACCAACCCGACGGCGACTGGACTCATGCTCAGTTCGTTGATCCCCAGGCCGAGAACCAGGGGAACCAGCAACGGCTCCGACGCCATTTCCCCGCAAATCCCCACCCATTTGGCGTGCGAGTACGCCGCCTCGACCGTCATGCGGATCAGGCGGATGATGGCCGGATTCGTGGGTTGGTAAAGATAGGCAATATCCGGGTTGGCGCGGTCTGCAGCCAACGAGTATTGAACCAAATCGTTCGTGCCCAGACTGAAGAAATCCACGTACGGCGCCAGCTTGTCCGCCAATACGGCGGCAGCCGGCACTTCGATCATCGTCCCCACGTCCAGATGCCGGTTGTAGTGAATCCCCTTCCGGTCAAGGTCCCGCTCGGCCTGCCGAAGGTAGTCCAGGGCCTCGAGCAGCTCATCCAAGGTGGAAACCATCGGAAACATGATCCGGACTTTGCCGAAGGCGCTGGCCCGCAGGATCGCACGCAGTTGACTCATGAAGATATCCGGCCGGCTCAGGCAGAACCGGATGGCTCGCATCCCAAGGAATGGGTTCAACTCCTCCGGCGTGTCCAAGTGGGACAGAAACTTATCGCCTCCGATGTCCAGAGTCCGAATGATCACGGACTGCGGATACATCTCCTGGACCACGGCCCGATACGCCTCAAGCTGCTCCTCCTCGTCCGGCAAGGTCGCCTGGCGAATGAACAGGAACTCGCTGCGGAACAAACCGATTCCCACCCCCGCGACCTGCTTGACCGTCTCCACCTCTTCAGGCAGCTCGATGTTGGCCGCAAGCTGGACCCGAAAACCGTCAATGGTCTCCGTGGGCAGATTGGCCTCAGCCTGAATTCGCTCGAACCAGCGGGCTTGAATCCGAATCCGCTTCCGGTAGTCTCGAAGTTCCTCTTCGGTCGGGTGGACAATGACCACCCCACGCGTGCCGTCCACGATAAGCGGGTCACCCTGGGCAATCTGGATCTCTGCCTTGGCTACCCCCACAACGGCGGGAATGCGCAGAGACCGCCCCATGATGGCCGTGTGCGACGTCCGGGTCCCAATCGACGTAATGAACCCCAGCACATGGTGGCGATCCATGCCGGCCGTGTCCGAGGGCGACAAGTCGTGGGCAACGATGATGGCAGGCTCGTCCAGTTTGGACAGGTCAACGTGCTCGCGCCCCTGAAGGTTGCGGATGACTCGGGCGGCAACGTCCTGGACGTCGGTCAGTCGATCCCGAATGTAGTCGTCACGAACTTCTCTGAGAGCTTTTCCGTAGTGCTCGATAACCTGGGCGAAAACGTACTCCGCGTTCCGACGCTTGGATTCGATGGTGGCAATGACTTCCCGCCCGAGAACCTGGTCCGCCACCAACATCAGGTGGGCGTCGAAAATGCTCGCTTCCTTCGCCCCGATAATCTCGCCCACACGGTCCCGCAACGCCACAAGCTGCTTCTCGGACGCCACCAAGGCGCGTTTGAACCGGCGGATTTCTGCGGGAACCTGCGCGGGAGTCAGCTCGACCTCAACGACCGGAGGAAGTTCGCGGCGAATCAGGAGGGCTTTGCCGATGACGATGCCGGCAGATACTCCACTCCCGGATAAATGCATTGCTGGCGGCGCTTGTCGCGCCGTGTCACTCTTCGTTGAACTTGGTCTGGATGAGTTTCTCGAGGGCATCCAATGCCTCCGCGGCATCTCCGCCACGAGCCGTAATGCTCAAGGACGTCCCCTGCCCGGCCGCCAGCATCAGCAGACCGATGATGCTCTTCGCGTCGCTGACGTGTCCATCCTTGGCAATGGTTATCTCGGACTGGAACCCGCCGGCGGTCTTGGCAAGCAACGAGGCCGGGCGCGCGTGCAGGCCGAGCTTGTTCACGATCACGCAGTGTCGTACCACTTTGCGTGAATCACCCATACCGAGCTCCCTGCGGGCACCCTGGCCTTTCCTGCATCCGTTTCAACAACCGGAACAATACCCCAGGACCAGCTCCAAGCGGAATATAGCGGCCCCGTGCTCCCTTTACAACATCTTCCCAACCTGGCCTCGCGTGATGGCCCCTTCGCCCCCATCGCCCTGGCCGTTCTCTTCCCGTCCTGGCCCGTCCTTCAAGCAGCTCTACATGGCGAGGATCGCCTGGTGCTGGTCAATCATGCTCATGTCACCACGCAACACGATGTCGCACGCCTGTTCGGCGCGCGGTATCCAGTCCATGACATACCGTTCGACCAAGGACTCGCGCGTCCGGTCCTGCAAGGCATCCCGCAGCATCAGGTAACTGACGTACACAATCGTCTCGGCGTCGCACAGGCGACCGGCCATCAAATCGTGGTATTCGGTGTCGTCGCGACGGGTCACGTAGTCAGCAGCCAAGTGCAACTTGGCGCAGGCCATATCGACAGAACTAGCCAACCGGCGCAACTTGCCTTCGTACTTCAAGTGGCTGAGATCATTGAGAATGGGGTCCATGACCCGCAACAGCACTCCTCCGATGGCGGCTACGTACTGGAGCTGCGTGGTGCCTTCGTAGATGTTGGTGATACGGGCGTCGCGGTAGAAACGCTCAGCCTTGAAATCGCGCATGAATCCGGTCCCACCGTGGACCTGGATGCCATCGTAGGCGACCTTGTTCGCGATCTCGGTCGTCATCGCCTTGACCAGCGGCGTCAGCTCCGCGGCCACCTTGTTGTAGAACTTCGACTTCTGCCGGACCTCGTCGGTCACGCCCTCGCCCTTCTCCACCCATTCCTCGTACAGATCGCGCAGGTCGACGTATTTGGTCGTTTCATACAGCATCGTACGTGCGGCCGCGATCTGGACCTTGGAGTTGACGAGCATTTCGTACACCGCCGGGAACTTGTCAATTGTCTTGCCGAACTGTTCGCGAGCCCTCGCGTAGGCGAGCGCCTCGCGGTAAGCGGCTTCGGCAAGCCCCAGCGCCTGCCCGGAAATCGCCACCCGGGCGCCGTTCATCAGGGACATGACGTAGCGGGTCAGCCCGCGCCGACGCTGACCGACCAACTCCGCCGGCACATCGTTAAACTGCAATTCGCAGGTCGGCGAGCCATGGATCCCGAGCTTATTCTCGATACGACGGACGATCAGTCGCGGACCGCGCTCGCACACGAACATCGACAGGCCTCGCCCGTCCTTGCTCCCTTCCTCCGACCGAGCCAGTACGAGGTGAACCTTGGCGCAACCGTTGGTAATGAACCGCTTCATGCCGTTCAGATACCACTGCCCCGTCGCCGGGTCCAGTCGCGCCTTGAGCTGCACGGCCTGCAGGTCGCTTCCCGCCTCGGGCTCCGTCAGGGCCATGGCGCCGTCCACCTCGCCGGAGGCGAACCGCGGCAGATACCTGGCCTTCTGGTCTTCGTTGGCGAACTTGGAGATCGTCTCGGCAATGTCCTGCAGGCCGAAAAGATTCTGCAGACTGGCGTCCGCGCGCGACACCATCTCGGTCATCATGGTATACAGAGTGACCGGCATATTCAAGCCGTTGAAGCGACGCGGCAGCATGACGCCCATGAGTTGGGCTTGCGCCATGTTCTTCAGGTTTTCCTGCGTCCCGCTGGCGTAGGTGACGACCCCGTTCTCGAGCTTTGGGCCTTCCAAGTCCACGGATTCGGCCCGGGGTGCGATCAGATCGCCGCAGATCTCGCCGACCATGTCAAGGACCTTGTCGTAGCTGTCCAAAGCGTCCTCGAACGACTCCGGCGCCTCCGGGAACTCCTGCGCCTGGGAAAAACCGTGCTCACGCAGGGAAACCGCCTCACTCAAGTCCCGGTGGATCAGGTGAAACTTCAGGTCCGGATTGTCGCGGTAGTAGTTCTCAGCCATCGTCCATGTCTCTTATGTGTGCTGACCAGCGTTGTGCGCCACTGTCCGTCCGAATCCCGTCAGCGCCCCGGGATTCCTCGCAAGGGCTCCAGAGTCCGTGACGGCCCCGTCATCACCTGGCTTCCCCCCTCCTCCGAACCTGTCCCTCTGCGCCAACCTAACCCGCCCTAGACGCGGGCCCTGTACGCGGCGATCATCTTCGGCAACACATCTCGCAGATCGCCCACGATGCCGTAGTCGGCGATCGAGAAAATCGGCGCGTTTGCGTCCGAGTTGATGGCGATGACCTTCGCGCTCTCTGCCATCCCGGCGCGATGCTGGACCGAACCGCTGATGCCGCAGGCGATGTAGCAACGCGGCCGTACGGTCACTCCCGTCTGCCCGACCTGATGGTCGTGGTCAATCCAGCCGGCGTCCACCGCGGCACGCGAAGCGCCGACCGAGGCGCCGATCGTCTCCGCAAGCTTGTAAACCAGGTCGAATGCTTCCTTGCTGCCCACGCCATACCCGCCCGACACGATGATCTGGGCGTTCTTGAGATCCACCTTCTTCGGACGCCGGCAACGCTCGATGATCTGGACTGACAAATCCACGTCGGCCAGATTCACTTTAACCTTGCTCACCTGGCCGGTCCGCCCCGGAGTCGGCGTTCCCAGCGGCACGACACCTTCGCGCACCGTCACCATTTGCGGGTCTTCCCAGGAGTTGGCGATAGTCGCGATGATATTGCCCCCAAACGCCGGGCGAATCTGCATCAGCTTATCCTTCAGGACACGCTTCGTCGCTTTGTCCTCAAAATCATCGATCCGCAGGTTCGTGCAATCGGCGGTCAGTCCGGCGAGCAGAGCGGACGCAACCCGAGGCGCGAGCGAACGCCCTACCGGCGTAGCGCCGAACAGAAAGATGTTGGGGCGGTGTTCGCGCACCAGATCCACCACGACCTTTTGGTAAGGCGAGGCGGTGAAGTGCTTCAAAGCCTTGTCGTCGGCGAGAAAAACATTGTCGCACCCAAACTCGTGCAGTGTGCCGGCCAGGCCTGCGACCCCGCTGCCGATCAGAACACCCTCGGTCCGCACACCCAGGCTCTGAGCCAGTTCATGGCCTTTGCAGACCAGTTCCAGGCTGACGTCGGCGATCTTGCCGTCCTGCTGCTCGATATAAACCCAGACGTTGCCGCGCTTATCCATCGTGTTCCGTGTCCCGTTGCTGTTTCAGGTTTCAGGTTTCGGGTGTCAGGTGTCAGGTGTCAGGAAAGAACACTCTGAGACTGAATCGCTGGCGCATTCCTGACACCTGAACGCTGACACCTGAAACCTGGCCCTTCCGGTTCTTCCGCAAGAGCCGCCCTCTAACTCAGGATGTGTTCCTTGATCATATCGTGGATCAACCCGTTGACGCCGTCCTGGGTCGGCGGCACCTGCTTGTACTCGCGCCGAGCCAAAACCACGCTCTCGATCTCCTTGACCTTGGTCGGGCTGCCGGCCATGCCGATGCGTCCGAGGTCGGCACCGATGTCATCGGCGTTCCACTCGTGGATCCAGAGGCCTCGCGAACGCAGCCGCTCCTCTTCCTCGGTCAAGACATTGGCGTCTTCGTAGTCCCGACCCTTGTGCCGCGCCATGAGTTCCGAACGCGTGACCGCCTTCTTGTAGCGCATAAGGCGCTTGGCGCCCGGCGGCCGTGGCGTGTTGGCCGAACCAACGACGGTCATCAGCAGCGGCAGTTTCGCCTCGGCGATCTCGTACCCGTCCTCGATCAGGTTCCGGACCCTGACCTTGCCGTCCTTCACATCCAGAACGTCCTCGACGTAGGTCACCTGTGGAAGGTCCAGTTTTTCGGCAAGTTGCGGCCCCACCTGGGCCGTGTCGCCGTCGATGGCCTGACGACCGCACAGAATCAGGTCAAATTCGCCCTGCTTGCGCACGGCGCAGGCCAGCGTGTAGCTGGTCGCCAGCGTGTCCGCACCGGCGAAGCGCCGGTCAGTCACCAGAATGCCCAAATCCGCGCCCATGTAGAGGGACCGGCGCAGGATCTCAACAGCCGTCGGCGGCCCCATCGTGCAAACCGTCACCTTGCCGCCAAATCGCTCGCGCAACGACAGCGCCAGCTCCAGGGCGTTCAAGTCCTCAGGGTTAAAGATCGCCGGCAGGGCGGCACGGTTGACCGTCCCGTCGGGTTTCATCGCGTCCCCCTTGATATTGTGCGTATCGGGGACCTGCTTGGCACAGACAACGATCCGCAGACTCACGATGATTCTCCTGACAAGGCCCAGAGACTTCGCACCGAACGTTCATCCCCCGGCCATAATCGAGCGTTCACGGGAAAGAGAAAGCTATAATATCGCCCCCCGAACTCCACTTTCAACCCACCCGTCCGCGTTTTCATGCTACCGACCAGGGCTGTTTCTTTTTCGGTTTCCAGGAGTTCGGCCGGTGGCTCGGACGGTCCCCGGCCGAAGGGAACTGCGGTCCGGGACGTCCCGCGCCACAATGCGTTCGATGCCCCAAAAGGCGAAAAAGAAACAGCCCTGGCTACCGACACGCGAGTCTGGCTTTCCCGCCGTCCTGCACGTATGGTACCCTTAACCCTAATCCTGGCAGATTGACTATACGTCTCGCGAGCTCATCCGCGCGCGTGCAAAAGGCATCGTGGGAATCTCAGATACAGCCACAGGCGGCGAAGCACAACGGGTCTGGACGGTGTCGGAGGTCAACCGCGTCGTCAAGGACCTGATCGAGCAGACGCTGCAACCGTTCTGGATCCGGGGCGAAGTCAGCAACCTGACCCTGCACAGCTCCGGCCACGTGTATTTCTCGCTCAAGGACAGCCGCAGTCAGATTGCGGCCGTCTTCTTTCGCGGTGCGGAGACCGCACGTCAACTTCAACTCAAGAACGGGGGCGAAATCGATGTCTGGGGGCGCCTCACGGTCTACGAACCCCGCGGCAACTACCAAGTTATCGTCACCCGAATCCGGCCCCAAGGCGTCGGTGCACTGCAGAAGAAGTTTGAGGAACTCAAGAAGAAGCTGCGCGACGAAGGTCTGTTCGACCCGGAGCGGAAACGCCCGATCCCGGTCCTGCCCCGCTGTGTCGGGGTCGTGACGTCGCCGGAAGGGGCCGCAATCCGCGACTTCCTGCAGATCGTGACACGCCGTTTCGCCGATGTCCACATCCGCATCTGTCCGGCGGCCGTACAAGGCGACCGGGCTGCAGGTGAAATCGCCGCAGCGTTGCGGTATCTGAATTCAACGCGCGCCTGTGACGTGATCGTGCTCACGCGCGGTGGCGGCAGTATCGAGGACCTGTGGCCGTTCAACGAAGAGATCGTGGCACGTGCAGTCACCGGGTCCAAAATCCCGGTCATCAGCGCGGTCGGGCACGAGCGGGACTTCACCATCTGCGACTTCTGCGCCGACCTGCGCGCCCCGACACCGTCGGCCGCCGCGGAATTGGTCGTGGCGAAGAAGACCGAGTTCCTCGACCGCCTGGGGCACTGCCGGCAGCGCCTGGTCGCGCGGTTGCAGCTGCACCTGGCCGAGGTCAAGCGCCGGGTCGAGCGCGCCGCCGGGCACCGCGTGTTCCAGGAGCCGGCCAACCTGGTACGCATGTATCAGCAGCGCCTGGATGAACTGCTGCTGCGTCTGCCGCGAGCCCTAGAGCAGCGCCTGGAACGGGCCCGAGCCGGGCTGGGCCTGCTGGCCGGCAAGCTCGAGACGCTGAACCCGCACCAGGTCCTGGGCCGCGGGTATGCAATCCTGCTCGACCCGACGAACGGCCGCGCCGTGCGCGCCACCGCGGATACCGCACCCGGCCACGAACTCCGCGGTATCCTGGCGCAGGGGCAACTGCGACTGACCGTGACGAGCGTCGAAGACGGCGGGACAGGCGACAGGTGTGAAGCGCCGGGAGTCAAGCCGGCAACGCCGCCGTAGGAGGAGACAGAGCCGGGGGTGTGGGTGTCCGTTTCGTCCGTTGGGTCCGTTTCGTCCGTTCCGAGTACGAAGGAGGCCGCTTCATGGCCGAGAAGAAAGACAAAGAACTGAAGTTCGAAGAGGCGCTCGAAAAGCTCGAGAAACTCGTCGGCGACATGGAAAGCGGCCGGCTCCCGCTCGAGGCGAGCATGGACAAGTTCGCCGAGGGCATGAAGCTGGCCCAGTTCTGCTCAGCCAAACTCGGTGACGCCGAACGCAAGATCGAAATGCTTGTGCGCCAAGCCGACGGTACGACCGAGTGGCGCCAGGTCGCAGAGCCCCCCCCCCCCGACGCTCTCGATGATACCGATGATCTCGATGATACCGACGATACCGATGATGACGACGACGAGCTGTGAGCGTGACGGCATCATTCGGCAAGGCTGGAGCCTTGTCCGACTTCGGCTGGCGGCTCGCCAGGCCTATCGCACAGGTCGGTCTTCTTTGCTGACACGTGAAACCTCCTATGAAACTCGCAGGATAAGCCCGTCCGCGGTGTGTTCTGCCGGTCCGGCTGTGCGGCGGGAGGCCAGAACGATAGTGGCGCGGGACCTCCGGGACCGCCGCAGGGTTCTCGGGTCCGTCCCGGACCGAGGCTCTCGGCCGGGGACCGGCTCGCTGAAGCTCGCCTCCACTTCCGCCTGAAAGGCGGTACTCAGGCAGGGACGCCAGAGTTTCACCCCGAGATGACCGGACGGGGCTGCCGCCCGCGGGCCGCTGAACACCGAAACCTGAAACCTCTCTCCCCGCGCTATTCCCCGCCAAACCCGGCCTTCGCCAGGTCGTCCATGCTCACGCCTGCGGACTCCGCAACCTCGCGTTGGCGCAGAATGTACTTCCCGATCATGTCGGCTTCGAGGTTGACGAGGTCGCCGGCCTTGGCCCACTTCAAGGTTGTCACATCGCGGGAGTGCGGAATGATGCAGACGGTGAACGTGTCGGCCTCCAGCCGCGCGATGGTCAGCGAGATGCCGTCCACGGCGATACTGCCCTTCGGGATGACCAGGGCCTTGATGCACGCCGGCAGTTCGACGGTCAGGTGCCAGTCGTCGCCGCGGCGCGCGAACCGCTTCACCGGTGCGGTCGTGTCCACGTGCCCGAGCAACAGGTGTCCGCCGAGCCGGTCGCCCATGCGCAAGGCGCGCTCCAGGTTGACGCGGCCGCCGGTCGGGACGCGGCCCAAGTTGGTGCGTTCGAGCGTCTCGGTCAGGGTGTGGAAGACCAACGTGCGGCTCCCGGCCTGGACCGCCTCGACGGTCAGGCACGCACCGTTGATCGCGACACTGTCGCCGACACGCAATTCCGCCAGCGGCAACGACGTTTGAACTTCCAACTCCGCCGCCTTGCCCTGCGGCCGGCGCGCCACCAGAGTCCCGACATCCTCAATCAATCCAGTGAACATCGAATCATCGTCCTCTGTGCTGCAATTCGTATCGACTGCGGACCAGACGGATCGCCGGGACGCTGGGGACAGTCCCTTCGAGTTCATCGAGATCATCGGAACCGTCGATATCTTCGAGACTTCGCCGCGTGCTCCGTGCTTGCCTGGATGCCGGTCGTACCGGGCCGACTGTGCCAGCTTGAGAGACATGGCCTGCCCAGTGTGGGCCATCCGCGGCCTACCATGCCACACGCCCCCAGGCATCGGCGTCTGAGCCGGTGCGGCCATCGAGCATTCGCGCGGCAGCCTGGCAGCGGCTTGGGGCTGCCAGGCTGCCGCGCGAATGCTCATCGGGGGGCCCGGGGGGACGCGTTCCCCCGGCGGGGGCGCGCGGGCAGAGCCTCCGCACTCCGGCTCCCCACGCGGCCTGTGACGACGAAGTCCGCGCCCACGCGCTGGATGCGGACGTCGCACAGCGCCAGCGCGTCGGCGAGCGCGATCGGGTCCGGACCGCCCACGACCGGGCGGCTGCCGCGGCCGCCCAGGATCTTCGGCGCCACGTAGAACTGCACCTTGTCCACAATGCCCGCGCGCAGGCAGGCTGCAGCCAGTTCACCGCCGCCCTCGATTAGCAACGCCGTGACCTCCTGTGCGCCCAGTTCCGCGAGAAGTCGTCTCCACTGCGCAGGCGTGGCCGGACTGACATTCCGCGGCGGATTCGTCGGGTCCTTCCAGATGTTCAGGTTCTTCGGAACGGCACGCTGCCGGCTCCACACCAGTTTCAACGGCTGCCGCCACCAGTTCTGCGGACTCCGCACCGTCAGATTCGGATTGTCCCGCCGCACCGTTTCGCCGCCGACCAGGATCGCACCGGCCCACTGGCGCAGCTTCTGAACCTGGGCACGTGCCTTCTCGCCCGTGATCCACTGCGACTCGCCCGACGCCGTCGCAATCCTGCCGTCCAACGTCATGGCCATCTTCAGGAGCACAAACGGGCGCCGGTGCTGGATCCAGCAGAAGAACGCCTCGTTCAGTTCGCGGCACTCCGCCTCCAGCACACCGACCTCGACCTCAATGCCCTTGTCACGCAGGGCCGCGACGCCGCGGCCGGCGTGGCGAGGATTCGGATCGAGGCACCCGACGACGACACGCGCGACGCCAGCCGCGAGGATCGCATCCGTACAGGGCGGTGTGCGGCCGTGCGTGCAGCACGGCTCGAGCGTCACATACAGTGTGGCGCCGCGGGCGCGGGCGCCCGCCGCCACATGCAGCGCCTCGACCTCGGCGTGGGGCAGTCCGGCCCGATGGTGATACCCGGCGCCCACCTCGCGGCCGTGGCGCACCAGCACCGCGCCGACCATCGGGTTCGGCGTGGTTTGCCCCCAGGCGCGCCGTGCCAGCCGCAACGCCTTGCGCATCCAGTCCTTGTCACTCGGAGCTCTCATTCTGACCTCACTGTGGCGCACGAAGCCGCCCCCGTCAAGCGCCGCGCCAGCGAACACACTCCCGCCACCGTGCCGTCAGAGTGCCCACTTCAGCCCGACGCATTCCCGCTTCACCGTGCTGCGTCATCTGAGGGTGGAGTACAGACCCCTGCCACCTCGTGTGGCAGGTGAACGGGTTCACTTGGTTACTACGCCGCACCGTGTTCCCTCTCTTCCCTTATAGTCCCCCCAAACTTATTAATCAGGGCGCGGTGGAGGCCAACGGCCAACGCCGCAACCGCGCCCTGTTAATAAGTTTTGCAGAAACGCGTTGCAGAAGGAATGGTATGCGCGGAAAGATGCAACGCCTGGTTACGAATCTGCTTCCCCTACCTGCGAGGTATAGGGAAAGATCTTCGAACCAGGCGCTGCGCTTTGGCACCCCAACGAATGCTCAGGATGCCGACACAAGATGGCTCCACTATAAGGTCTTCGCCGTGCCA
>Ga0156402_1152_pt1 | contig 12753 bp, 11 predicted proteins | sample RifOxyA3_FD_108045 | JGI IMG/M metagenome (GOLD analysis project Ga0156402, IMG submission 108045) | Lentisphaerae bacterium RIFOXYA12_64_32 | reverse complement strand
GACCAGATTTCGGTCTCCCATCTTCGTCTCCCCATCTTAATCTCCCCATCTTTGTCTCTAGCAATTGCGCGCAATGGTGGCAGAGCAGCGCAACCTGACGCAACGTGAGGCGCTGGACCATGGACCATGGACCATGGTCCAAAATTGCGGGGAAACTTGTGGCGACCGAGCACTAGTGTCCTGCAGTCATGGCCCTCACGGCTTCGTCAATGGACCAGAAGGTCCGGTTATCGGCAACTCGAAGCCACTCCACAATCGGCCGCGCCCCAGGAGAGATCACCCAGTACGAGTGCCGGGGAGCGTGATGTCCGGCGAACATGGGCTCCCATGCCGGTGCCACACTCTCCACATTGCGCAGGTCCACCAAAACGGGATCTGCATGCCCCAACTCGGCGAAGAACGAGTCCCAATGAGGCATCCATTCGTCGCAGTGGGTAAGGCTCCCGTAGAGGCGGAATACCCTCGGAGCACCCGACACTTCCCTGCACGGAAAATCCGACGATATGTACCCCTCGACGCGCTCGAGCAAGTCAATGGCCCACTGAGGCAAGTCTGACGCATAGCTGTTCTGCAAAGCGACCCGCGGAAGCGAGGCATACCGCGGATCATCTAGGAAAGCCGGTGTGCCGAATACGAAGTCATTGAAGTTCTGCCCTGAGACATACTCGCACCTGATATCGATCCCGTCACATCCGTGGTGTGGCTGATGATTCATGGACAATGGACGGATCTCAGCAAGTGCCTGCCGGAACTCACGTGCAGCAGTGTCCGTCAGGTGCCCGACTGCGCGCCTGACCGTGGGGCGTCTTGGTCTCTCTTGGTCCGGGGCCCGTCCCCATTCCTCACAAGTTATATAGGGATACAGTTGTTGCGTAAATGCCACGACCTCCACCTCGCAGGATTCGTCTCCCTGTCGGATAGTCAAGGCGCACTCCGGATGGAAGGATGGAGCAAATGTGAGACGGAGGCAGAACTCGTTACCGACCTGCCCCAGCCATTCCATCGGCCATTGCCCAAGCGCATAGCCCACTGAACGAACACCATATTGGTCCACCGTCGGAAAAGGATGCTGGTGCACACAGGAACTGGCCAATACGAGCAGGGCCAGTGTCAGTACCTTGATTGCGGTTCTCATATGCATCCGTTGCGCCAAACATCTGATTCTGCGAGGTTCGCACTTCGGGGGAAGCCTGGAATGCGAAGTCCGCCTGGGACTTGGCCGCTTCCCCGGTGTCCGTCCGTGTTTCTACTGTACCGCCGGTGCGGGAGGCGGGCAAGGGTCTGGGGCTTCTTGGCTTCGCTGCCAATCGGGGTCGCTGCCAATCGGGGTCCAATCGGGGTCGTACTTGTGGAAGTGATTTGCAGACGGCATGCCATGATACGATAGCTAGTATACACTAGCCTTACCGGCGATTTGTCGGCTCGTTTTCGCGATCCAAGCGATGCCATGGGCGGCCAAGAGTGAGTCACCGGGGTCAGGCATTGCCATCTGCTGGGCATGGCCTTTTCCGCTTCCGGCACGTCCTGAGTCGGCAGTCCCCGCGCGGCCAGCCGGAAAGGCAGGCAGTTCTTCCAATCCTTGCACTCCCATCCCACCGGGACTCAGTGTGTCAGAGTAGCCCCGTAAGTTTGGCAATGCGCGGCATTACGCCAATGGCATAGAGCGGGATGTTGACGATCCTGTCCTGCTGTTTCAGATTGAGCAACGTCGTTCGCAGCGATAACTTCGGGTTGAAACGCTCACGGTACACACCGAGACTCTTGCTCTTCGGGTTCACTCCCGCCTTGGCCTCCAGCGGCAGGACCATGCCGTTGAGGGTGACAAGGAAATCGACCTCGGCTTTGCGGCTCTGGCTGCGCCAGTAATACAGTCTGCCCCCCTCCTCGCCCGGCAGCGCCGAGAGTTGCTGGGCAACGTAATTTTCCACGAAGGCGCCACGGTAGGTGCTGAACAGATCGTCCCCCCTGACCACGGCTTCCACCGGAATGCGGGCCTGCGCGGCCAGCAGCCCGACGTCCAGCAGAAACACCTTGAAGGCGTTGCGATCGGCGGCGCCGGCCATGGGTAGTTGCACGTGCTCGACGGCATACGATCGGTGGATCAGATTGGCGTCGGCCAGCCACTGAAGGGCAGACTCATAGTCTCGTGACCGGGCACCCTTGGCCAGGGCGGAGAAGATGAATTTCTTGTTCTCTCTTGCCAAGTAGGTCGGAACCGAATCCCAAATGATGCCGAGCCGGGGCACATCCTCTCTTGCCGCATGCTTCGCGAAGTCCAACGCGTAGGTGTTCAGGATGTTCCGCTGCACGGTGGTTGGCAAATGGCGGATGCAATTATCGCCAAGACAACCATACATTGGATCCAAATCCCGGCGGGCCGTTTCTTTTCGATCTGGGCGGGCAAATCCACAGAGGGAGAAGGCGGTGCAATGGGCGCCACGACGCGCCCGTTCGCGGTTGCGCACTGCGGCGGGCGGTGGCGCGGGACCTCCGGAACCGCGGCAGGGTGCTCGGGGCCGTCCCGGCCCGAGGCCCTCGGCCGGGGACCGGCCGAGGCACCCCGCTTCGGCGCGGGATCTGTCTGCGTGCGGCGCACAGGCAGGCGCGCCGAGCCACCGCGCACTCAATCGCATTCCCGCCGGGGCACGCCACTCCTCCGCGAGGGCGGATTACCCGCACAGGTCGTTTCTTTTCCCGGGTCACCCAGAACCCGTGGGGGCAAACGCCGCGCCAGTTCGATACTCTTCGCGCTGCCTTCCGCAGAGATCAGCCTTCGGTTCCTACCTACTGGTGGATGGTGATATGGTTGCGTCCGAGTTCCACGTAGGTGTGGCCTGAGAATGCCGCAACTATCTGGGCAAGGTTCTGGTCGATCAAGTTCAGAAGTTCATCGTTGCCTATATTGCCGGTGGAAATCAGAAGGAGCCTGGGCGGTTCACCCCTCAGCAGATGCGAGATCACGAAGTCGGAATCCTTGGTGACGACAGTGCGCCGCTCCGCCACGGAAATCCGGTTGATCGCGACGTCGGGAGTCCGGTTGCGGAGCGGCAAGTCACGCGTGTGTGTCGCGCCATGCCCGGCGGCGCGCAGCCGATCAACGAGTTTCCTTGGCAACTGCGCATCGACAAGGAACTTCATGCCACCACAGCCTCAAGCCGCTTGACCTGACTCAAACGTGTCGCGAAGGCCAGGGCGGCCAAAATGTCAGCGGGTTCCAGATCGTCGTAGTCGGCGAGAATCTCCTTGGACGTCATCCCGGCACTGAGCAATTCCAAGATGAATTCCACGGGATAGCGCAGCCCCCGAATGCACGGCTTGCCGTGACAGACATCAGGATCGATCGTGATCCGCTTGAGCAGGCCTCGTTTCGTCGGTTGTGCTATTCTCCGCATCGTCGGCTCCTCGTTATCACACATGACGTTACATGTTCCCGTGCGTGGCGTCAAGCAGACTGCCGCAGTCACACGGGGCGTGGAACCTACAATGTACCGTCCAAGGCCGCCAAGCACCCTCACTTCCCACCGGCCATCGGTTCGCCTTTGACCAGGCACTTGATGGTGACCGGCTTGCCGGCGGTGACTTTCAGACGCTGTGTCATGCGGCCGTCGTGCCAGGTCTTGACGCAGCACGTGCCGTCGGCGGCAACCTTGGCATCGCGGATCACCAGCGGTGCACCGGACGGGGCCCAGCCCGTGGGCATGCCCTTCGGATCGAGGTCCTCGAAACCGCCGTTGACCAACTCCGCACCCTCGACCTGGACGCTGTCCGTGTAGGTCCAGATCGGCACGAGCAGGTTGGTCACGGTGCTGCGGAATCCGCGCCCCATGATCATCAGCAGCACCACGCCATCGCTCTCGGGCGTGAACTCGAGGCTGAACGGTGTCCAACGCTCAGACGGCAGGTCGGCGGTCACGGCGGTCAGACGGCTGCCGACCGGGTTCTCCCAACTGGCCACCTCGCAGCCCTTAATCGCCTTCATCAGCACCGGCGCGTCCTTGCCGAGTTTGCTGATGATGTGGATGTTACCCTGCGACGGAACGGTACTGCTGAGTGCGATGTTCCCGAACGGTTCGAGCCAGAGCACCCCGCCATGCCGTACGTCCCAGGAACCGCCGGGCGTCTTCTTCCACGTGACCCAGAGGTCGCCGTTGACCTTGCGCACCGCCAGGCTGAACAGCAACCGCGGGTTGACCTTCTGCGGCTCAATGCCGATCGCCGCGAACGGAATCGCGAACTCCGCCGTCCAGCGGTCCGGCGCCACGAGCTTGCAGGCGTAGCGCACGTCCTTCAGCGCCGCTTCGACCTTCGCCTTGGGCGCGCCCGCTTCGTCGCTGGTCTCAACGTGCCCGTCGGTGTACCCACGCCAAATCAGGATCGCCCCCGGTTCGTTGCCCTCGACCACGCTCAGCGCCACCTCCACCGCGTCGCTCTGGCCCCAGGCGTGTCCGCCCTTGACGCCGTCCTTCGCGTCGACCGGGTTGTCGAACACCGCATACAGACAGGTATCGTCCACGCCCAGCCACGCAGTGCTCGGCAGTTTCGCCTTGTCGCCGGTCGCCGTTCCGTCGAGCAGTTCCGCCTGATATGCTTCGCCGCTGTTCCACTCGCTGATCACGCCATCAACGCCGACCGCTCCCGGCGCGCGACGCACGGTGACGACCGGCAGGCCGAGCGGCATCTTCTTCTCCATCTCGCGCTGCACCAGCCACGCCGGCATGAAGTCCTTCGGCGGCGGCTCGGCCTGAACCGGCCACGAGCGGCGCGTGTCATCATTGATCAGCCCGATACGCTCAAAGGGGATCGGCTCAAACCCGGTCTTGGCCAGCGCCGGTGCGTCCGGCTTCAACCGGTAGTCGCCGTCGTACGGCGCCACCACGCCAGGGTCGCCGTCGTCCGGGCCGTTCCAATTCTTCTCGACCACCGCCCACTCCGGCTTGACCCTGCGGTTAACGCGCTTGACCGTGCCGTTGATTGAAATGTTGCGCGTGATGGCACACCACCACGGCGCGCCGATGTCATCGACCGAGAGCAACTCGGCCATGTGCGGATACTTCGTGTACGGCGCCTTGTCCCACGGCACGGCCTTCAGCGAGTTGAGCAGGCCGTTGTTGGTCGAAAAGCCGTGACTGGCGCGCGTGTCGCGCCCCGTGACCGTGCCATCGGGATTCTTGGTCCATGTCCACCACAGCAGACCGCGAATCTCCAGGTCCACGCCAACCTGACAGTCGATGAACAGGTTGTTGTCCACCACGTTGAACGGCCCGCCGCAGATGGCCACGCCATTGCCGGCGCGGAACAGGACATTCCCCCGGAACGTCGTGCCGGCGACGCAGTCGTCGAGGTGCACGGTGCGCACGTCGGTCGGACTGCCCGCCAGGCTGTCGTTGATGTGGTGGATGTAGTTGTAGCGGATGTCGCAACCGCGGAAGGTCCAGTTGTACCCGGCGTAGAACACGCCGCCTTCGGCCGTTTCGTAGTGGCACCAGTAGATATCGTTGTACTCCATAATCAGGTCGTTGCCGCCGTAGAACACCGCACTGTGCGGCGCGTGGTGGATCAGGTTGTTCGCCAGGCGCATACCGACCCCGTTCATGTTGATCGGACTGGCGTGCGTGCGCTTGACCCGGTTCGTGTAACTGATGTGGTTGTTCACCACCTCGAACCCGGCCGGCTCGAGCGTCTTGCGGTCGCCGCCCGACATGATCACGCCGCTGTACCCGACGTGATGAATGTCGCAGCCCAGCACCTTGTGGCCCTTGCCGCCGGTCAGTTGCACCGCGTTCCGCCCGACACTGCGGATCTCGCACGCGCGCAGGCACACATTCACACCGCCTTTGACCACCACCGCGTCCTGGCGCCCACCCTCGAACCCGATCCCGTCAAACGTGATGTTCTCAGCCTTGTCGCAGACCAGCATCGGTTCGGTCAGGCCCGCCACCGCCACGGTACAACGCTCGATCGGCTGCGGCGGCCAGAAGTAGAGCATCCCCTTGGCGCGGGCCACGTAGTACTCGCCGGGCGTGTCCAGCTCTTCGATCAGATTGAATGCGAACCAGCGGCCGGCGCCCCACGTGTCGAGGCCGAAGCCCAGCGGCACCTTCCACGTAATCTCGTGCTTCTCCGGGTCGATCTTGCCGGCACGCACCACATCGCAGACGTAGGCGCGCGCCCAGTAGCCGAGCATCCACACGCCGCGGTCCACATTCCAACGCGCCGGGCGGTCGCCGGCGTACCGAAAGACGCCGGGGCGGAACTTCTTCTCCTGCTGCGCCACGAAGTCGCGCAGGCCCGAGCCGGTGTCCACGATCTCCTCGAACTTCGCGAATCCCTCACTCTCGTTCGGCCAGCGCGCACACGTCATCCACTGACCGTTGCAGAGCACCTGCAGCAGCAGCGGGTCAACGCCCGTAAAGCCGCTGAACTTGTCCGGCAACTCCTTCACGTCTTCAGGAACGCCGGCGGCCTTCAAGTCCGCCTGCACAACATTCAGCCGCGCCTCCTCGGGCAGGAGCTTCAGGACCTCCGGGTCCGCGACCGGACTGAACCGGTCCGGCGCCAGGCCAACGGCGCCCGACAGCCACACGTCCGCACCCTTCACGGCGCGGTAGACGATCGGCGCCTCCACCGTGCCGCTGTCCTCCGCCGTCAACGTGAACGACGCGGAGAGCGGATACGTCCCGGCCTGCAACCAGACCGTCACGCCGCCCGCGGGCAGCGGCCCGGCCTTCTTCAGCGCCCGGACCGCATCGCGCGCCTTCTGGACCGTGGCAAACGGCTGTTCGGCCGTGCCCGGATTGGCATCGTTTCCCGTCGGCGCAACGTACAAGTCCGCTGCCGTCACAAGCGCTCCGGCCAGCGTGAAACACAGTGCGGTCGATCTTAGCAGTGATGTCATGGGCAAGACCCTCTTCCTTATTGTTTCGATACCGGCAAGTGCGGACTCCGCACCCTCACACATCCTTGAAATCAGACGCCTGACTCAACAGGTACGCATCACCAAGGTACTTCATGACCACGCGCCCGACCTGGGCGTCGGTTCTCTGGCGGACGGGCCGCACCACGACACCTTCGCGCACATGCGCGCCGCCGACCGTGGACGGCCCCTCGCTGGCCGCGCGCACCGTTGCCAGGCTGAACGAGCCGCGGTACAGGACAGGGGCGATCGGCACACCGAACTCGCAACACACCGCCTCGAACTCGTCGTACTCCAGAAACTGGCGGTCGACCAGCAGGTCAAACGCGCGAAAACCCAGCCCGCGCCCCTTGGGCAACCCGTAATCGAGCGACTGCACCGAACCGCCAAAGACTTCGCCGAAGATGATGACCTGTTTCGCCTGGCGCCGCGCCGCGATGGCATGCACGAGTTCGCGCACCCCGGGCACGGTCCACGGGAACCAGTAGGTGTTGATGGCGAGTTGCGCCTCGTCGGCCGGGCGCTTGCGGCGCAGTTCCATGGACCCGGCCATCTCGACGCCCTCGATCAGCCCCACGCGGCAGTTCGTGCCGTGAATCTTTTCGGTACATACGACCTCCTCGCCGTCGCGCAGCACCGCGGGGTAGTTCCGCAGGTTCTCGATGTCCGTGTACTTGTCGAACAGCGGGTGCGGTTCGTCCGGGTCGCCGCCGCACGGGTTGACCGGCGGCTCCCATTTCGTGGCACCGAAGAACTCGGCGACGTTCGTGCCCACCGCCCAGTCCTGGTCCGGCGGCAGGCGCACCGCCAGTCCGAACGAGGCCTCGCCACGCAGTTGAATTCTGCCGACACGGTCCTTGTCCTTGCCCTTCAGGTACTGGCGCACGTTCCAGGCATCGGCCCACGTGGCGGGAATCAGCGTGTCAGGCGGAAAGTAGACCAGCTTGTCGCCGTTCTGATAGGCACCCTTGGGCACCGCCATCTGCCAGCCCAACACGTCGCAGAGTTCGAGCCGGTCCGCATTCGGGTGCGGCCGCAGGTTCTCAACTCTCACCACGATCACCGTTACTCGCGTCGCCATAGTCTCTCTCCGCTCCTCCCCTGCCCTATTTCCTCCGTGCTCTCTGTACTACTATCCGTTGACTTCTTGCTTTTCTGGCAAGAAATCAGCGGAAGTTGGGTGTTGAGCGTTGAACGTTGAGTGTTGAATGTTTGCGGCCCGGCAGAGGACTCCGGCATCACCTTTGGTTGCGGCCCCGGGCCGCGCCATGTCCTCTGTGGTGAATCCTCTTGGTTCGAACCGATTCCTAACGTATCGTAATCTGGCGCGTAATCCATCCCCCTAGACAAGGGGCTTTTCGACGAGCGAAAGCAAGATCCCGGCGGCGATTGCCGGTAGTGTCAAGTTCAGCGCGAAAGAGAAGTGAAGAACAGGGAATCGCTGTCGCAATCGTGATCGCAATCGCTTCTCGATGCCGCGCCCTCCACGTTGCACGCCATCGAGGAACGATGGCGACGAGGATTGCGAGGAGCGATTGGGAACAAGGAGACACTCATGACCACGCGACGCGGCAACGGCAACATCATGGAATCCATGACCGTCAAGGACATGATCGGGGCGCTGAAGCGGACCCGCACCGCGATCATCGCGTCCGGCGGCACGGAACAGCACGGGTACCACCTGCCCCTCTCGACCGACTATATGACCGCCTACGAGGTCGCCAAGGCGGTGTCACGCCGGACTGGCTGCCTGGTGCCGCCGCCGCTGTGCTACAGTTTCTCCGGCGGCAAGCTGCCCGGCACCACGGACATCTCGCCCGAAACGACCACGCGCGTGATCACGGAAATCTGCCTCTCGCTCGCGGAGCAGGGCGTGCGCGGCTTCGCCCTGTTCGCCGGGCACTGCGGCGGCGAACACCTCGGCGCGATCCGAGAAGCCGGCTACCGCATCATGGAGCAGGCGCCCGGGACCAAGGTCGCCTACGTTCCGGTCCTCTCGCTCTCGAAGAGCTGGATGGAACTCCTGGCCGGCGGCGGCGAACATGCGGGCAAGGGCGAGACCAGCCTCGTACTCCACCTCCGGCCCGACCTGGTTCGCGCCGACCGGCCCATTGACACCGACAAGACGCGCAGACCGCGCCCGTCTGCTTTCGTCATCAAGGACTTCCTCATGCAACCGCGTCCCAAAGGCCTGCCGTCGCGCGAGGTCTTCTACACCTACGGCGTGGGCGGCCCCGACCCGAACCTGGCCACCGCCGAGTTCGGCAAACTCCTCTTCGACGAAATGGTCGAATGCCTCACCGACATCGTGCGGCGGCTGGAGAAGGCGACCCGGAGTTGACCCGCCGCCGCCATGAATCAGGTTGGCGCGCTGCACGCATGAACCTATATTCCTCAGTGACGTCAGCGATGTCCGGGGACAGTGTGTACCCCCGGCGGTCGATCGCGCCAAAGTGAGGGAGTGTTAGGGACCATGCTCACCCGCGAACACATACTCGAGACCCTGCGGAGCGCCAAGTCGGAACTGGAGACCCGTTTCCGGGTGCACCGGCTCGGTCTCTTCGGTTCGTACGCGCGGGGCGATAACCGGCCGGACAGCGATGTCGATATCCTGGTCGATGTCGACCCCTCAATCGGGCTGGACTTCGTTTCGCTCGCCGACAGGATCGAAGAACTCCTCGGCACTTCGGTCGACGTAGTCTCTACTCGCGCCCTGAAGGCACGCAACCGCGACAGTATCGAGCGAGATGTCCTCTATGTCTGAGCGCCTGACCATCCTTCTCCTTGACGATATCTGGGAGGCGCTCGAGAAGGTCGGCCGCTACACGGCAGGCCTATCCCACGATCACTTCCTCCATGACGAGAAGACGGTCGACGCGGTCGTCAGGAACCTGGAGATCATCGGCGAGGCGTCAAACCGCCTGCCGGACGAGCTCAAGGCGAATCACAACGACGTCGAGTGGCACAAGATCGTCGGACTGCGGAACCGGATTGTGCATCGCTACTTCGGGCTTGACCTGGAGATCATCTGGACCATTCTCGAGAAAGACCTGCCGGCTTTCCGTTCCGCGATCGACCGCATCCGAGCGGGACGGCGCGGTCCGTGACGCGACTGGAGGAGGAAGGCACGTCAGCCATGTCGCGTCCGATCGAACTCGTCCTCCATTGTTTCCAAGTCTTGTGCGGCGTCCTCGCGTGTCTGTGGCGCGATGATGCGACGTTGCCGTACTTCGCCGTCTGGGTCAACGGCCCGGACGGACGCCGCAGGACGGTCGGCGACGGCGTCGTCGAGATCGACATCATCGAGCAGCAGGGCCGACTCATCGGCGACACGAGCAGCCGTGTCGACCTCAACGTGCACTTCACGGACGGCGCGCATCACCAGCCCACGGTGGACATCGACGCCTCCGCGGACTTCCACGTCTGGGCCATGCAGTGGCAGGAGGGACGGATCGACTGGTATCTGGACAGCCGCCGCATCGGGACCTACACCGGCCCCACCCCGCAGGAGAAGATGTTCATCCTGATCGCGCTCTTCCAGTACTCCGGGTGGATCGGCACGATCGACCCGAACCTGACCTACCCGCGCGACTTCGAGATCGACTACGTCCGCGTCTACGCACGGACCGCGAAGTAGCCGGCCGACGGCCGCATGTTCTTCGGGAGCTTCGCCGTCCAGTCCAGGAGCCAGCCCAAGAGGTCATAGTATCGCGTGTAGATCGGCGGTCGTGCCCGCATCGTCAGCACCTTCCTTCCCCAGGCGACGTCCCCCCCCCCCGCGCTCGCTGAAGACTCGCGCCCACTTCCGCGTGAACGCGGAACTCAGACGAATAGCCCGGTCCGGTCCGCGCCAGAGTCCCGGCTTCAGCCGGAAGCCTGCGCCAGAGCTTCAGCCGGGCGCGTCGCGCGTTGCCTCGCACAACAACCTTATGCCATCGCCACGCAGCCCTGCCCTCCCGGACGTACCAGGCTCGTAGTCCCGCCTTCAGGCGGTCCGGGATGCGCGTCGCCAACTCGAGAAACCCGGACCGCCTAAAGGCGGAACTACGAGCCTCACCCACCTTCTGGCCGTGCCACGCCGCGCTCGCTGAAGACTCGCGCCCACTTCCGTCAGGGCGGGCGGGCGGGACGGATAGTCAGCCCCGGACCCAAACCACACCGCCGCCCTCGCGCTGGAACTTGCCCGGCGCGATCGGGACAAACTCCATGCCAATGTCCGGGATGGTCCACGGGCGGCCGATGACCGGCTTCGCGCAGGGCATCGCCTGCACGAGTTCGAGCCCCTTGGCGATGTTCGCAGGCGTGTAGCGGAACGATTCGACCTTCACCCCGGACAGCGGCGTCAGGTCGGTGACCTTGGTGTCCGCGATGTCGAGAACCTTGAGTTCCCCCAAAGTGGCGGGAGCGGCTCGCTCCCGCTGCCGGACCGAGCCGGTCCGGCCACCTTCCAAGAGCCGCAACGGTGCAAGGTCCGCAACCGCGGTACCGTCGAGGTACAACTCCTCGATGGGTTGGCCCTTGAGTGGTGCGATGTCCGCGATGCCGGTGTTCGACAGCCGCAACCGGCGCAAACCCGGACCGCCTGAAGGCGGTACTACAAGCCTCGCCTTGTCCGTGTCCGTGTTCGTGTCCAAGTTCGTAGTCCCGCCTTTAGGCGGTCCGGATTTGCTCGACGGAGTCTCGCGCTCCAGGTTCATGCTCTTGCCTTCGATAGGCGGCCGCAACGTCAAGATGTTGTACAGAATGCCCCCGAGCGCGTAGATGTCCGTTCTCCCATCGATCGCGCTGACTCGGCCCAGCGCCTGCTCCGGCGCCATGAACCGCGGCGTGCCCATGATCTGCCCGTCCATGGTCCGCAGCGAATCGCCGGCCTCGTCGTTGCGCAGCGACTCGATGACCGACGACTGCTCCAGGCCGACCGCGTCTTCTTCCTCGGCGCCCTTCTTTAGCACCTTCGCCAGACCCCAGTCGAGGACCAGCACTTCGCCGTAGTCGCCGACCATGATATTCTCGGGCTTCAGGTCCCGGTGCACCACGCCCTTGGCATGCGCGAAGGCCATGGCGTCACAGGCCTTGCCGAACATCGTCAGCAGGTGCACCAGGGGATACTTGGCAATGCTCTCGCGGTTGCCCTCGGCAATGCCTCTCAGGATGCCGTCAAGCGTGAGGCCCTTCACGAACTTCATCGTGTAATAGACGTTGTCATGGGCATCGACCCCGAGTTCGTGGACCGGCACGACGCTCGGGTGCTCGAGTTGGCCCGTGACCTGCGCTTCCTCGATGAAGCGGAGTATCTGCGGCTCGGACACTTTCTTCGGGTTCAGCATCACCTTCATGGCCACGGTGCGGCGGATGTTCAGGTCCTTCGCCTGCAGGATGGCGCCCATGCCGCCCTTGGCCACCAGCGTCCCGACTTCGTACCGGCGGCCTTCCTTGCCTCCCAGAATCGCCGTGGCGGACGAGCCGCTGCTTTCCTCCAGACCGACCCCGCCCTTGATGCCGTGCTTCGACATGTACTGCGAGATGGTCACGCCGCCCCGTTCGATGTCCATCTCCAGGGTGGGTTTCACTTCCATGGACTTGTCTTGGGCGTTGTCCATTGGCTGCATCCCCCGTGGGCGGTGACGACTCAGGTACCCCAACTCACCCGCGCTACGGTACCCCCGGCATCAGGGGCAATCAAGCCGGGCGGCGCCGCGTGGGTAATGCGTCAGAAGCTGTGAAAGAATCGACCGCAAGGCAGCGTCGATTGTCCTGGAGGGCGGGTTCTCCACAACCCACTAGTGCTCGGTCGCCACAAGTTTCCCCGCAATTTTGGACCATGGTCCATGGTCCATTGT
>Ga0156402_1171_pt2 | contig 13472 bp, 7 predicted proteins | sample RifOxyA3_FD_108045 | JGI IMG/M metagenome (GOLD analysis project Ga0156402, IMG submission 108045) | Lentisphaerae bacterium RIFOXYA12_64_32 | reverse complement strand
CCCCAACCCTCCACCCGCGACTCCCATGTTACTCGCGCGCCATCCTGCGCCGCCGCCCGGCTGGTCCGGGCGCAAGACCCGCGGCGGCGCGAACCGGTGCGAGTAACGTCAACCTATGATCGGCCGGTCCACCGGCCGGGACGTGCTGACGCATTACGCAAGGAGACGACGCGTCCTTGCATTCGGCCAACGGGGCGGCAATGTTGTTCTGAACTGTGAAGCCGAGGGAGTACCGGGACCTAAAGGAATAGGGAGCTTCTCCGATGCACAGGATTCTGACGCGATGGCTGGTTGGCGCGGTGGTCGGGTTGACCCTTGCCAGCGGAGTCCGCAGTGACGCGGGCAAGGCGGCCGGGCCTGGGGAATTGGACGAAGACCATTCACTGGCCTCGACGCTGGTGACGCCGCACACGCCGTGGGGCAAAGGCTACGTGCGTGGCCGGGTCTCGGCGCTGTTCCTGGTGAATCCCGGCTACCAGGGCACCAGTTACTCTGAGCCCGGCACACGGCTGCGTGAAGTGGTCGAACTGCTGCAGCGCTTCGACATCGATGCCGAGGCGGCGTTCGTCAACCCGGACGGGCAGTTCTACGGCGGCAAGGACGGCGAAGCACGCACACGGCGACTGCTCGAGAAGAAGTACGACGTCTACGTGTTCGGGAATGTACTGGTGGACAAGTTCTGTCCGGAGCTGCAGTACATGATCCTGGAGCGCGTCGTGAACGAAGGCGCGAGCCTGGTCTGTTGCGGCCAGGTGCCGAAGAAGATTCTCACCGACAAGCGGGCCTGGCCCGAGAAGCCAGCGTTTCTCACCGACGGTGTGCCGTTGCGGCAGATGGCGTTCCTGGCCGGGCTGAAGGCGGGCACGGAGACGAAGACGGACACCGACGCGGCCGCGCGCATCGTCCACTGCTACCGGCTCGGCAAGGGCCGCGGAGTCTCCTTGACGTACGACAACACGGCCGCGCTGGCGCCGTACCTGAAGTTCCGGTACCGGGCACTGACCGAATACGACTACTGGATGCTCCTCGCCGGGCGCGCCGTGCTGTGGGCGGCCGGCCGCGAGTCGGAGGTCACAGCCCAAGCAGACGCGCTGACGTGCGACCGGTCGGGTACCGGCCAGGTGACGTGGACGTTCCGCAACACATCCGCCAAGGCAACGGAGTTGACGGTTGACTTCACGCTGCGCCGCGATGACGGCTGGGTGCTGCCGCTGCCGGCAGCCACGTTGCGCGTCGAGCCCAATGCCACGGCGTCCGTGCCGGTGTCCGTGCCGGTGCTCCGGGCGGACTACTACTTCGTCGACTGCATGGCGAAGAGCGTCCGCGGGTTGGAGAGTTCCGGCGCGGCGGCGGTGACGGTCACGTCGCCGACCGGGATCGAGTCGATCACGGTCGACGCGCCGTTCGTCGAGTACGGCGGCAAGGCCGGCGTGGCAGTTGTGCTGCACGGTGGCCCGTTCGCGCCGGGCGACACGGTGCGCGTGCAGTTACGTGACAGTTTCGGCCGTGTCCTGGCGCGGCAGGACGTGCCGGTCTGGGCAGAGTCGGCACCCCGGACATTCTCGTTCGACATCGGGCCGTGGTGCAGCATCCTGATGCGCGCCGAGGCAGTACTGCTCAGCGGCGGCGCGGAGGTCGAGTTGAAGGAGGCGTCGTTCCTGGTGCCGAAGCGGCGGCGGAACCAGTTTAACTTCGTGCTGTGGGCGGCGCGCGGTGACGTGTTGGAGTATTACGCCTGGAAAAAACTGGGCGAAGCGGGGTGGAAGACCACGCTGGGCGGTTGTGGTGACGCGCAAGCCGCATGCGACGTATCCGTGATCCAGGAAGCCACGCGAATCGTCGAGGAGCACGACAAAGACGGCGTCATGAAGCCGCTGTGCTGGAACGAAGAACCGAAGTCGACCGAGTATATCCGCGGCCTGGTCGAGAAGCAGCAACCGGCGCGGCGGCAGGGGACGTTCGCCTATTCGCTCGGGGACGAGGGTACGACCAAGGGCTGCTGTGTGCACCCGACGTGCCTGGCGATGTACCGCAAGTACCTGGAGCAGCAGTACGGCACGGTCGCGCGGCTGAACGCGTCGTGGAGCACGGAGTACAAGTCGTTCGACGAGGTGAACCTGCTCGATCCCAAGGACGGGATGGAGAACGCCGCGGCGCAGAAAGGGCCGTTCCCACGCTGGTACGACCGCCAGGCGTTTGCGCGCTGGAACCTGGCGAACTTCTGCCACCGCTTCGTCGAGGCGTTCAAGGGCCTCGACCCGCAGGCCATCACCGGGTTTGAGGGCACCGGCGGGTTCGGTGACGACTATGACACCATCCTGGCGGCGACGACGTTCTGGTCGCCGTACCCGAGCATTGGCGACGACATCCTGCGCGGCGTGGCGAAGCGCGAGCACATCCGTGCCAATTGGATGGGTTACCACAAGCAGGCCGACCCGCTGATCAACTACTCCTGGCGCATGGTGATGAAGGAGATGGACAGCATCTGGTGGTGGCGCTACGACGGCTGCGGCTCGTGGCGCGGCTACATTGCGCCGACGCTCGATTTCTGGCCCGCAACCCAGGTGCTCTGCGACGAAATGCGGCCGGTCCGGGAGGGACTCGGCGACGTGCTGCTGAAGTCGCAGGTCCAGCACAGCGGCATTGCGTTCTTCTACTCGCTGCCCTCGGCGCTCTCCGGGCAGCTCGGCGAGAGCAAGACCTTCCCAAGCCCCGAGGCACAACACACGGGGTGGTTGCGCGCCATCTACGATCTCGGCCTGGACATGCGGTACGTGACCAGCGCCCTGGTCAAGGCCGGGGCGCTGGACTCGGGCGGGTTCAAGCTGCTGGTGCTGCCGGCGACACAGGCGCTCAGTGCCGACGAGGCGGCGGCCATCCGCCGGTTCACCGAGAACGGCGGCACGGTGCTGGCCGATCTGCGACCGGGCGTGTTTGACGAACGCTGCAAGCCGGTGAGCCCGGGCGTGCTCGATGCCCTGTTCGGGATCCAACGCTCCGGCGACGTGCCCGCCGAGCGGGTGGCCCTGGCCATTCAGGGCACGCTGGACGGCAAGCCGCTGGCGCTGACGGCGCAGGATGTCCGCGTCGACCCGGCCGTTGCCCCAGCCGGCGCGCAGGCGCTGGCAACAGCCGGCAAGACGCCCCTGCTGCTGGTCAACACGGTCGGCAAGGGCCGCGCCATCCTGCTCAACTTCGAGCTGCCGGGGCGGATCGCACAGGGCGCATTCCCCGCCGATTTCTACCCGTTCCTGCGGGCGCTGGTCGATGCGGCGGGAGTACGGCCGCCGGTCGGGTTCGCGGCTCCCGATGGCGGCGCGATCCCGAACCTGGAAACGCGCCTGTGGCAGAACGGCGAGATGACGATCCTCGGGGTGTGGTATGAACTGAACATCAAGTTCTACGGCGAGGACGGACTGGCGCGCGACGCCGCCGGACGCAAGGTCACGGTCACGTTGCCGGAGAAGCTGCACGTCTGGTCGCTGCGCGACGGCAAAGGCCTCGGCCGCGAGACGCGGTTCGACACGACCGTAGCGGAAGGCCGCGCCAATTTCTTCGCCGCCGCACCCTACCGCATCGGCGGCGTGAAGCTCCGTGCGGACTCCGCAACCCCGCAACCGGGAACGATGCTGAATGTCAACGTCGCCGTGGACGTGCCGAAGGATGCCAAGGCGACGCACGTGGTGCAGGTCGAGGTCATCGACCCGGCCGGGGCCGTGGCGGACTGGGGTAAACAGGTGGTGCTGCTGCCGGCCGGCAAGGGCGCGGTCAGCCTGCCCATGGCCTGGGACGAGCAACCAGGCACCTGGCGACTCCGTGCCCGCGAACTGTGGACCGGCAAAACCGACGAGTGCTCGTGGAAGGTGCGGTGAGCGGGGGCTTTGCCCCCGCACCCCCACCAGAGGACACTCGTGCCCTCTGGACTCCCGTTGGCCATTCGCTGATGCGCGCGCCGGTGGCCCGGCGCGCGCATCAGCGAATGGCAATCAGGGATTCCAAAGGGACAATGTTCCTTTGGCGGGGCGCGGGACAGAGTCCCGCACTCAGCTTTGCGACACACAACGGCAAGAAAGGGTCACTCAATGTACACGGCTGCGGTTGTGGGTGTGAAGCCGCCGTTCGGGCGGGTCGCGAACCTGATGAAGCTTACCGACCAGATCAAGGTGGTGGCGGTCTGCGACTTGAAGAAGGAATGGGCCGATGAGTGTGCCGCGAAGTTCGCGATCCCGAAGGCGTTCGGGGACTTCCGCGACATGCTGAAAGAGCCGTTCGACATTTTCGTCTCGTTCACCGGCACGTACTCGCGGCCGGAGCAGGTCATTGCGGCGGCCCAGGCCGGGCGGCAGATCTACACCGAGAAACCGCTGACCCTGTCCATCGAGGAAGGCCGGAAAATGCTCGACGCGGTCCGCCAGGCGAAGGTGAAGTACCAGATCGGATACCAGCTCCGCACCTATTACTTCGCCCGCGCCATGAAGGCGTTGATCGACAAGGGCGTGCTGGGCACGATCGGCACGTGCATGTCGCGGCGGTTCATGCCGGCCGAGCACTGGAAGGGCCCCGGCGGCAAACCGACGTGGTACGGCCGCCAGGAACTCAGCGGCGGCATCACGGTGGACTACACCACGCACGACATCGATTTGCTGCGCTGGTGGCTCGGCGACATTAAGACCGTGTACGCGAATATCCGCCGCAGCCGCTGTCAAACATCGGACGACAACGTGTGGGCAAACCTGCAGTTCGGCAACGGCGCCATGGGCATGATCGGCGCCAGCTTCTCAGCCACGTTCGGATCGTGTGACATCATGGTTGCCGGCGACAAGGGCAGTGCCCGGGTGGTGGACTACCGCGACGTCATGGTCAAGCTCTGGGGCGTCGAGGAGAAACCCGCATCGGCCTACGTCGACGTGACGCCGGACCCGGAAGACGTGACCCGCGTCCAGTTCGAGAACCTCGCCGCCGCACTGCGCGACAACCGCGAACCGTCGCCGAATATCGAGGACGGATTCCGCGCCGTGGAGGTGGCCGTGGCCATGCAGCGGTCCAGCCAGACCGGTAAGCCCGTCGAACTGCCGCTGGGGTGAGGACTCCGAGCATGGAGGGACGGGGACCAGGCTGACCTATCTGTCAAGCCAACGATGCCGACTCGATACCGTGGCTCGGCGCTCTGAGGACGTAGAGCAAGGCTCCAGCCTTGCAGTATCCCGCGCCGTCCTTCCGTCAGGTGCGAACCGGGAGTGTGACGGCAAGGCTGGAGCCATGCCGCGACTTTCCGGAACGCCGTCTTCCGGTACACGCCCAAGCCGCCATTGTTCGCTTGACTGCCCCCCTCCCCCTGGTCTTTCCTGTCCTACTTGGCCGCGTCGCGGATCAGTTCCTGCAAGGCGACGTCGTAGAGTTGCGCCCGGAGTTGCCGCGCTTGGCTCAGCATGACACTGAACCGCCGGTCCACGCCGTCGCCGGCAGAAGACGCTGACGGCACCGCAGGGGACGACGGTGCGGGCACGCCGGCCAGCAAGCGTCCGGCCTCGGTCGCCATCGCCTTCCATTGACTGCCGAACTGGGTCTCCACCACCTTGTACACCATCAACCCCTCAATGGCCCGACGCTCGCGCGCCCACAGTTCCGCGTCCGGCCGCACCGTCCACTCGACCCGCTGCAGGTCCGCCAGGACCCCGGCCGCACCGCCGCGGAAGGCGGTGACGGCCGCGGTGTAGTGCGTGTCCCAGAAGTAGCCCAGGGTCAGGTGCAGCTCGCGTGCGTTCGGATTCGGAGCGAGATTGACGGCAACGCAGTAGGTGCCGCCGACCGTGGCGGACGCCACCTCGGCCGGGTCGAACACCACCAGTGCGCCGCCATTTTCGTGGGCGTTCTTGTTGTGCAGGACCACGCCCCACTCCGCGGCTGGGTCGAACGCGGCCGGCTTGTCCAACACCTGGAACGCTCGTGTGAGGGTTGTCGCCCAGCGCTGACGTTCGCGCGGTGCCGAGGTGATGTACGGGTAACTCATCAGCGTGACTTGCATGAGCTGCGCCGCCGGGTCACCTTCCAGCGCCACGCGCAGGTAGAACCAATTCGGCGCCTCGGGGCGCTTGACGATCCGCACCACCATGCGGCCCGCAGCGTTGGACGCCGCGCCGGGCAGCGGCCAGACCATTTCCGCCACGGCACGTGTGCCCTGCTCCAGCACGTACGTGCCCTCCTGCAGCGTCGCCTTGTTCGCGACAAACGGCGGCTCCGTCCCCCGCGCCACGCGCACGTCGAGGAAGTATTCGTTGTTCCAGTTCCATGTGTTCTGCGGAAAACCGCAGGCCAGAAAGTAGTCGCCGTACCTCTGGATCACCGGCCGGTCGCCCTGTGCCGGGTCGACCACGAGATGGTAACGGAACCCAACGTTCCCCAGGGTCAGCCGCCGCTCCACGACCTCGAACCCGGCCCGGGCCGAGTCATCCTTCACCGGCACCCGGCTCTCCTTCAGCGCCGCAGGGAGTGGTTCGGCGGCCAGGCCGGTCGAAACGCTCAGCCCTATCGCCAGTGCGACGATCCATCCCGCCACCACGGACCGCGCACCGGGAATCACAGCGTTGATGCTCATCTCCACCGGCCCTCTTGGCAATCACTCCCCGTCCATCGCCGTGCCACAGTTCCGTGTGCCGTTTCCCGGCTGGGCCTCACGGAAACGTCATGGGTGAAATATGCACCCGCCCTCGGCACAAGGCAACGATGCCGACAAAGGGTTTACCCCCGGCGCCGGATTACTGATCAGCGCCGCCTTTGAACCGTGTGGCGCCAGGATCGATTGCAATCGGCAGCAGTCGATGGCGGGGCACCAGGAGCACGGGGCGCCGCCTCTCTGGAGCTGGCGGCTGCGCAGAACCCGGAACCTGGCGCATATTGTCCGACGGCGACACAGATAGCCCGTCCCTCGCCCCTCCCTCGCCCCCCACCGCTTGCGGACTCCGCTTTTCTGGTGTATTCTTTATTGTACGTTTAACTGTAATGTCGATTGTACGTTATAAGGGTACGAACCATGCAGAACCTGGTCTTGGACGAGGATATCCGGCCGCTCTCGGAGTTCAGGTCGAAATGCACCGCATTTCTCAAGCAGGTGCATGACACAAAGCGCCCCATGGTCATCACCCAGCGGGGCCGCAGCGCCGCGGTCCTCTTGGATGTTGGCGAGTACCAGGCCATGGTCGAACGACTCGAACTCCTCGAGGACATCCAGCGCGCGGAAACCGAGCTCGAACAGGGCTTGGGCGTCGATCACGCCAAGGCCAAGGCCCGGGTCCTGGAGGGCCTGCGGAAGTGAGGATCCAGTGGACGCCACTCGCGATCGAAAGAGTCACCACGATCGCGCACTACATCCGACAGGACAATCCCGCGGCCGCGATCCGCTGGGCCGAGCGCGTGTTCGCCAAGGTTGAGCGGCTATCCTCGTTCCCGCTCAGCGGTCGCCACGTTCCCGAAGTGGCGCGGGACGACATCCGGGAAATTCTGTACGGCAACTACCGCATCATCTACCGCGTCGCCCCAACGTCCATCGCGGTCCTCACCGTGCGACACGGGAAGCAGTTGTTGCCGCTGGATGAACGGGTGTAGTGGTGGGGCGTCGCCATAGGTCGCCTCGCGGCGGGCCTGATCTTGTCGGTTCCGCTGGCGCTGTTCTCGACCCCGAACCACTAATTCTCTCCAGATTCCCACATCGCGATTGGCGTTCCGAACGGCGGGGACTCCGCCGTCCGGAACGCCAATCGCCAATGGGAGGTCTGGAGGGTCAACGATCCTCCAGCGGGGGGATGCAGAGCGAGCCCCCGAGCGACCCCGGCCTTCTGCCGGGGGCTGCGAGCGCGAAGCGCGGGGGGGGCAGAGCCACCAGATTCACTTCAGCTTGAACTCGCGCTCGCCGCGGGTTCCGGTCGCCACGTCGGTGGCGACGATCTTCCACTCGCCGGGCGGATCGTTCAGGGCGGTGGTGATGGTGACGTCGAGTTCGCTGCCGGTCAGGGTCAGGCAGGCGCGGTAGGGCATGGATTCGGTGCCGTCCGGGCGGAACCACTGCAGGCGCACCAGGCGCCCAGCGGGGTTGGCGTCGCCCGCGTCGAGGCGCAGTTTCACCGTGACGGACGCCCCGGGCTTGACGCGCTTGGCCGCGTCCAGCTTGAGCTTCTTCGTCGGCGACTTGAGGATGGCGAACACCCGCGCTTGCGGTCCGTCGGCGGCGATCGCGGCCGTGGCGGTTCGGCCCAGGTATTTGCCGGCACGCACGTCGTACACGCAAGCAGGCTCGGCGAGCACGAGCTGCGCGTCGCCGGCCGTCTTGCCGCGCAGGACGATACCGATCAGTGTCAGGTCGCCGTTCCGGAAGCGGCGGAAGAACCAGTCCTTGCCGTTCGCCAGCTCACACGTCGACTTCAGGCCCGCCACGGCCAGCAGCGTCCGCATGAACGCCGGCCCTTCCGGATGCTCCGCGCTCGGGAACGGGAAGTTGAGGAAGATCACCCGTCCGGCGCCGTTAACCGCGCCGGCAAAGACGACCGGAACGCCGCCGACCGCACCCAGTGCCGCCACGTCCGCACCGGCCGCCGGCCCGGTCACGGACACGTCCGGCCGCAACGGGTAGTCGGTCAGCTTCAGGTCGTTCTCGCCCAGGCGCACCGAAATTGACGCCGTTTCCTGCTTGGCCCGTGGCTCGCCTTTCCGGGCGACGCCGAACAGGTCGTCGAGCCCCGCGGCCCAGGGCGTTGCGGCGTCGGCCGGCCAGCGCTTTTCGCAGTGCGCGCCCAGAACGCCCGGTGCGACGTCCGCAATCACCGTACCGCCCGCCTTGACGAACGCGCGGATCGCTTCGGCTTCCTTATCCGAGATCGCCTGCGAGCAGGCCAGGAACAGCACGCGCACGCCACCCTTCGCGAGTTCGCCGTTCCCGATCATGCGCGTCGTCAGGTAGCGATAACCGAACCCGCACCGGTCCAGGAGCCCGAGCACACTGCCCTGCGAGTGCGACGGACTGCCCGCGGCAGTGAAGAACGTCGAAGCATGCTCACCGGCCTGCGACCAGTGGATGGCAATCCCGTCGTCGGCCACCCGGCTCGCGGCCAGGAGCTGGCCCGTGCCGCCGTAGATCTCGCCGAGGTCCGCCTGCATCGCCTCGAAGTACGCCGCGAAACTCAGGTCGGTTGCGAAGAGCCCTTCCGAGCCGATAGCGGCAAAGAACAGGCTCGTGTTCACGGCGCCGTTGATGAGCTGGTCCCAGAGATTGATCGCCCCGGCGCGCGCGCCGTGCGAGCCGACGTAGCCACCCCACCAGTTGCCGCGCACGACCTCAGGCGTGACGAGCGAGCGCAGCAGTTCGTTGCCGCGCTTGTCCGAGTACGGCCCCCAGATCTCCTCACCCTCTATCGTCTTTTCCAGGTCGCCCGGTTCTGAGCCTTCCGCGCCGACCTTGGCGAACTTGTCGACGCTCTTGATGGCGGCCGACAGGAAATGGTGATAGTCGGCGTACTCCGTCTCGTTGAAGCCCATGTGCGCGTGCACCATGGGCCAGAAGCCCTTCTTCAGCGCCTCGTCGCGCGGCAGCAGCTCGATCTGCGCCCAGTCGCCGTACTGCGTGCCCCAGACCTTGTTCAGGCTCTCGAGCGTGCCGTACTGCTTCTGCACGTACTCGCGGAACGACGTCTGCCCGATCGGCGAGAGCCCGGACTTCTCGCTGTAGTAGTTCTCGTCGCCCAGCGTGTAGAGCACCGGCCCGTACGGAATCACCGGCGTGACACGGCCGACCACGCTGTCGCGCGCCTTCTGCTGGATCTCCGGGTTGTAGAAACAGCCGTCCTCGACCTTCTTCAAGTCGGCCCACTCGTCTTTGCGCCAGCCCTTGTCATCCACACCGCCCATGATGCGGTACGAGTACGACACGAGCGGGAAATCACACAGCGCCATGGCGCGCTCGTTGTCCGCTGTCGCCGAGGGATGGTTGAGCAGCCCGTTGAACCCGGCGTTGCGAAGTTGCTGCAGCGCCAGCCACCCGAGCCCCGTCCGGTTACAGGAGACCCCGCCCCACATGATGGACCGGAACGCGCCGGTCAGGTCCGACGCGCCGCCGAAGTACCGGCGCGGCTGGAAGAGGAACCGATACGTCGCGTCCTCCACGCTGCCGCCGACGCGCAGTTCGGCGTCCAGGCGCGTCGCCAGCGTCGTGGCGCCATCCAGACTGACCGCAAACAGAACCTCCTGCTGTCCAGCCGGCACCGCCTGCTCGGCCACATGGAACAGACGTCCCGCCGTGTCCGAGAGCGAAATGCGGACCGATGCCTGGCCGGACGGCAACGCCGACAACTTTGCCGTCACGTTTACCGTCTCACCCTTTTCGCAGAACTGCTTGTCGGTCACAACGTCGACCAGCGTCAGTGCGCCCTGGACCGTGAAATACACCGAGCCCCATTCCTCGGTCGCGGCGCCGGACTTCACGATCAGGTCGAGGAAATGCCCGCCCGCCTTCAGCGCCGGAATATCGACCGTCAGCGGGTTGTCGCCCGGGTTGAGCCGCAGCGGCACGATCGCCTGGTGCTCCACGGCGCCGAGCGTGTCGCGCACGGTTGCCAGCACTGTCGCGTCAACGCCTGCCTGGGTCGACGCACACCGCAGGGTCGTGGCAAACGCGCCCGGCACGGCCACGCTGACGCCGCCGTTGGCCGGCAGTCCGGTCAGGGCGATGCGCGGCAGTTTCGCGGGCATGGTCCACAGCAGCGTCTTGTAGACCAGCGAGAGGTAGTATTCATAGTTCGCGTGCCACTCCAGGCTGTACGGTTCGGGCGGCGTCAGGCCGTGCCCGCCATAGTACGCGCTGCTGCCGATGGCGTAGTTGAGCACCGCGATCCGACCCTGCTTGAACCGGAACGTCTCGACCAGTTTCGCCGGCAACCCGGTGGCGTCTTTCACCCCCCCGAACCGCTTCAGCGCCTCGGCGCCCGACAGGTACTCGAGCCCGGCCAGCGGCACCCCGGAGAGGATCCGGTCGCGGTCGTCCTGGATCGGTTTCGAGAAGATCGGCAGCTTGGTGCTGCGCGAGTAGACGAAGAGCAGTCCGGCGCCGTCGGCAACGCGTTTCAGAATCTTGTACTGCGCTTCCTTGGGCAGCACGTCGAACGAAGCATTGGCGAACACGAACGCGTCGTAGTCGGCATTCAGTTTCGCGAGGATCTCGTCGGTCTTCTCCTCGATCGCCGTGCCCTCGACGGCCAGGTCGTAGGGTGCCGCACCCGCGTCGGACTCGAACGACATCAGACCCGAGTGCGCGATGGTGAACGCCTCGAACTCCAGGTCGAAGCGCTGCCACAGTTCGACGATTTCGCGCGGCGCCACGGCGCGCGGCGCCACAAACAGCACCTTGGGTTTTCCCTGGGCGTAGGGCTTCGCCCACTCGATGTGCGGAGTCTGCAGTTTCGTCGTAACCTTGTTCAGGTAATCGCCATTGTGCCGCGCCAGGGCCGTACCCGCACCGAGCAGCAACACCCCTGCCAACACTCGCGAAAACCCGGCCCAACGCGCTGCGTGCTGATACATGAGTGCCTCCTCCAAGCCCTGACTTCCGCGTAATCGGAACCCCGCCGTTACGCCATTCCTGTAAAGAAAGTAGAGCAAGGCTCCAGCCTTGCTCAACCATGCCGCGCGACGAACCCGCGAGGAAACGGCAAGGCTGGAGCCTTGCCCTACTTCAGCCCGCAGCCCGCCAGGCTTGTTCCACAGGTCGAGTTTCTCTTCGACCTGTGCGGGTAAATCCGACCGCGCGGACGTACGGCCGCAGTGGCTCGGTGCGTCCCGCGCCGAAGCGGGGTACGCCGGCCGGCTCTGTCCGGCGACATGTCCGCCAGAGCCAGAGCGACGGCGGAAGCTGCTCGCGCGAAGACGGATCCCCGGCCGAGGGCCTCGGGCCGGGACGGCCCCGAGCACCCTGCTGCGGTCCCGGAGGTCCCGCGCCACGGCCCGCCACTGCACACAACCGCGAACGGGCGTATCCTGGCGCCCATTGCACAGCCTCTTCTCTCTGTAGATCTGCCCGCACAGGTCGAGTTTCTTTCGCGGCGGGTCACGCCACCCAACTCCCCGCTACTCCGACAGCGCCAGGCTCAGCAACATACCGTCCCACTTCAGTTCGTCCGCGTCCTTACGCATCGCCCGCAGACTCTGGCGCAGTTGGCAGGCCAGCGAAGGCGACTGCGCGTCCGCGGACTGCGCCTGCGCCGCGAACTCCGCGAGCTTCGCACGCAGTTCGGCCAGTTTCGCCAGGAGCTTCGCCTTCTCGTCCGGCTTGGGGATCGCGTTGGCCGCGGACTCCGCAGCGTTGACCGCTTCGGTCGCTTCCGCCAGGCACTGTTTCTGCCATTCGCGGACGTCGCTGCGGGTCCAGGCGGCCCCGTCGCGCTCAAACACGAGTCCGGGCAACAGCAGCCGCATGCGCGGCCCCTTGGTCGGCTCAGCGACCCGGGCCAGGGTTGCCAGCGTGCCTTCCGACGGCGGCACGGTCGCGCCAAACCCGAGATAGCCGAGCTTCTGCGGCGCCGCGCCGCTGCCCCCGAGCGACCAGGTCACGCCGCGGAACTTGCCGGTCGAGTAGCCGTACCGCACCAGGTCGAACGACCAGATATCGCCGTCTGCCGGGGTCGCGTCCAGATCGCTCCACGGCAGGAAACACTCGATGAACCACTCCCCCTGCCCTTTCGCTGTCGCCACCTTCCAGCCCTCGACATTCCAACTCGAATCCAACGACGTATTGACGCATTTCTCGTCGTACCGGATGGCATTGAGATTGGTGACGAACTTCAGGTACCCGGTGCCGCAGTTCTGCGGGTCGATGATGATCTCCACGCAGTCGTCCGTCCAGGTGACCGGGTTGTCGCGGTTCGTAACCGCCGCCTTGACCTTGTCGAGCTGTTCCTCGAACATCCGAATCCCCAGGTACAGGCCGGCGCCGTCGTAGCAAAGCTTGGCCGAGGTCTTCAGCGGCGCGGGTTTCGGGGTCGGACACCAGTACTGAAAGAAGTCCTCCATCGCCGGCAGCGCCTGCCAGCACGGGTCGTCCAGCTTGCCGTCCATTGTCGGCGGCGCACTGCACCGCTGGCAGGAGTAGAAGGAAATAAGGGCCGGCTCACTGACGGCCGCCGACATGGCCCCGACACTCACGAATGCGAGAAGCGACAACCGGCCCAGAGACAGCAGAGTCCTCACGTTTCTTCCTCCCTCACTGCGGGAGATCCCCGACAAGGCGCCCGCCGCCGAACCACCATCGATCACCGGGACGCGACGCGTGACCAACCGGCCCCGGCGTCCTTCATCCGCGAATGCTGCTCTCTGAACTTACGTCACAGACAGGTGACGGTCAAGCCCGGGGGCACAACCAGCGTAATGCGTCAGTCGCGGGTGGACGGTTGGGCGGTAGATGGCCAAAGTGGCGGGAGCGGCTCGCTCCCGCGGGT
>Ga0156402_1038_pt1 | contig 13918 bp, 10 predicted proteins | sample RifOxyA3_FD_108045 | JGI IMG/M metagenome (GOLD analysis project Ga0156402, IMG submission 108045) | Lentisphaerae bacterium RIFOXYA12_64_32 | reverse complement strand
CAGGGCCGCCGGCCCGCGGCAGGTCATGGTGTCCAAATGGTGCCCAAACAAGATGAAACTGGCGGAAACCAGGCAAAAACCGCGGACACCAAACGAAAAGCTCTACATGATTGAGTCGCAGTACGTTGTATCATACTTCACGCATGTCCAACAAGCTGCGAATTCTGCCTGGGTGAGTTACCTGGCCTCCACCTTGGACTCACGCACCACGTCCGACCGACCAGCGCCTTGCGGCTTCCTGTGTCGCGCACTATCTTCCGTTCCAAGTTTCCCGGGCGCCTGGGCAGGATACCGCCTCTCATGCTGGAACTGGACCATTTCCGACTTGAGAACGATACGACCGTCTTCATCGACAACCTGTCGGTGAAACTCGGCCCGGGGCAGAGTCTCGGCGTCGTCGGCCCGACGCAGTCCGGCAAGACGTTCTTACTCACGACACTGGGTGGACGCCGCAACTGCACGCCGGCGAAAGCGCGGGCCCCAGGTTTCTTCCGCCGCTGGCGCCTGAACCGCGGCACGCCCGCGGCGGTCCGGGACCTTGTCGAAAAGCACTTCGGCGTTCCGCTGCCGCACGTTCTGTCCGACGCCGGTGCGTCCCGCGGCCAGAGCCAGCTCCGGTCTGTCCTGGCCTACCTGCTGGGCCTCAAAGCCGACGTCGCCTACCTCGACACGCCGTTCCTGAATCTCGACGTGGTCACACTCCGCCAAGTCCGCGCGTTCATTCCGGAGTTTCTGCGCCTGACCGGCAAGTGCGCCGTGATCACCTCCACGGACGACGACCTGGACTTCGCCACCGTCACGGTCCGCCTGCAGCCACATCCCAAGGAGAGGACGTCCGCATGAAAACATGTGTTCGGTGTTCAGGGTTCAAGGTTCGGGACCAGAGATCAGGACAACGACGCGGCGCTTGCCGGTGGCCGGCCATGGCGCCGTGGTGGTCGCGACCGCTGGGCCTCTTGGCGCTGGTCGCGGCAAGTGCACTGCCATGCCGTCTGCACGCTGCCAATGGCGCGGCGCCGGCGCTTCGCGACGTGCTGGTCGTCGACGCCGGCAAGAACTCGACCACAATTGTGCTGGCCGAGAAACCGACCGCCGCCGCACAGTTCGCCGCACTCGAAATGCAATACCACTTGGAGAAGATCAGCGGCGAAAAGGTCCCGATCGCACAAGAACCGCAGCCCGTGAACACGCCGGTGAAGATCGCGGTGGGCGCCACGGCTCTCGGCAAGTCGCTCGGGTTCCCCGTGGACAACCTCGGGCCGTGGGAGTTCCTCGTGGCCGAGAAGAATGGGACCATCGTCACAGCCGGCGGGGACGACCCCCGCACCGACAAAGCCGAGTGGGGTTCCATTGGGCTCGTCTTCAACGGCAAGCCGAACGGGACCTGCCGCGCCGCGTTCGAATTCCTCGAGGAATTTTGCGGCGTGCACTGGTACCTGCCCTCCGAAGCCGGCATGGTCCTTCCCGCCGTGACCAGGCTGGTAGTGCGCATGGGTGAACCCGTACGCCGGCGCTCGGACTTCCGCTCCACCTCCTTCTACCCGTACCAGGTCAACGGCAACATGTTCTGCGCTCCCGACACCCCGGAACTCACAGGCGACAACGTCCCCGACAGTGACATGGAAAAATGGCGCCGCAACCTGTGGACCATCCCCGTCACGACCAAGGACATGCTGCCCGTTGTCGAGGTGCAGCGCTGGCTGCTCCGGAACAAGGTCGGCGGCGAACCGTACGGGCCCAATCACAGCATGGGCAACTGGATCACGCGGTTCGGCCCCGAGCACCCGGATTGGTTCTCGTGGAAGACCAAGGAGAAAGTCGACGAGTTCTTGGCCAAGTACCCCGACGACCGCGAGCGGTTCAACAAGTTCCACGAGATCGGCACGCCCTGCCTCACCGCGCCCGGCCTCTTCGAGCAGGTCGCCGCCGACGCGCGCGACTACATGGACCGGCAGCAAGGCAAAGGCGACCCGGCCAGAAAGGACATCCCCTACCAAGGCTCGCAGGGCCGCTTCTTCGGTATCGTCATGAACGACAACTATGTCCTGTGCCAGTGCCCGACCTGCAAGCCGCTCTACGAGAAACCGCCGGCGGACTGCCCGCTGTGGGGCGGCGCATCGGGCAAGGCCAGCTTCTACCTCTGGGACTTCGCCAACCGCGTCGCGCGCGAACTCCACACCACACACCCGGACGGCTGGGTCGGCGGCATCGGCTACCACGACTACATGCCGCCGCCGCGTGACTTCACCCTCGAACCGAACGTGGCTGTCACTATCTGCACCTATCTCGGCAACTGGACCCCCGCACTGCGCGAAACGGCCTACGGCCTGATCGGCGCCTGGCGCGACCAGGCCAAGTGTCAGTGGATCGGTCTCTGGGAGTACTTCTGCTACTGCTCCATGTCAGCCTATCAGCCGATGTTCCCCAAAGTCTGCCCACGCCTGCTGGGCGAGGACGTCCGGAAACTCTACCAGATGGGCGTCCTCGCCGAGTTCATCGAGGGCGAGGAAATTTACCGGTTCAAGGATGCGCCGGACCGGGGCTGGGCCATCTGGTCCAACCCCATCTGGCTCTACCTCAACGTCTGGATCCGGTTCAAGTTGTGGGACGACACCACGCGCGACGTGACCCGGTTGCTCGACGATCACTACCGGCTCTTCTACGGCCCGGCCGCCAAGCCGATCCAGGCTTTCTACGAGCGCATCGAGAACCGGGTCACCGACATGTCGCTGCGCGGGCCCAAGACCTTCAACGACTCGTCCAGCAACCGGCAGATGGCGGACTTCGAGTACCTCTTCCCGCCCGACGTCATGGCCGAACTGCGCCGGGCCGTTGACGAGGCCAGCGCCCTGGCCGTCGACGAACCCTGGAAAACTCGCGTCGGCTGGGTGCGGATGGGCTTCCTCGAACCGCAGGAGAAAGCTGCGGCCAGGTACGTCGAACAGAAGAAGAAGACCGCTGCCAATCGCCCGCGCGAAGGCGTCTGCTACCGGCTGACAACCGCCCCGGAAATCGACGGCGTGGGCGCCGACGCCGCCTGGGCCGCGCTGCCGGCGTTCTTCCTCAACGACTGGCGTACGGCCGCCAAACCCAAAGTGCCGACCTGGTTCCGCATCGGGTTCGACGATACCGCTCTCTACTTCCTGGTGCGCTGTGATGACCCCAACGTCGCGAAACTCCGAGCCGTCTACAAGGACCGCGACAGCGACGTGTACCAGGACGACTGCATCGAGGTCCACCTCACGTTCGATCCGGACCGGCAGCAACGCTGCCAGGTCCTGGTCAACTCACTCGGGACCATCCAGGACTTCCGCCATTCGGTGAATGAGGCAGGCGCCGACATCACCGACCTGAACTGGAATTGCGGCGGCGCCATTGCCGCTGCCAAGGTCGACGCCCAAGGCTACACGGTCGAACTGAAGCTGCCGCTCGCGGCGGTCGGCGGCGCTGCCAAGCCCGGCGCCCTGTTCTACGCCAACATCTGCCGCGAGAAATATTCCCTGGCCGACGGCGCGAGTCCCGACAGCCTGCACGCCTGGTGCGCCACCCAGGGCGGCTTCTCGGACGCCAAGTACTTCGGCCGCATCGTGCTGGCCGACACGGACGGCTGGCGCCTGTTCTTCAATCAGGAGACGCAGCCGCCATCGCCCGTCCTGTACAAGGCCGAAGGCAAGGACTGGATCGCGGCGCCCGACACCATCACGGCCGTGCCGGAACAGGACCGGGTCCGCTTCGCGATGAAGTGCCCGGCCGTAGCCCAGAACGGCAGGACCTATGGCGGCTTCACGGTCGCGCTGGACCCGCCTGTCGATCCCGCCCGCTTCCCGGTTGCGGAGATCGCATTCCGCAAGCCCAGCCTCGATGTGATGCTCGAACTGGTCTACGGCTATATCGGCGACGACGGCAAGGACTACAGCAACTACTTCCTCCCCTCCCGCGCCGGCGAGGTCAACGAAGCGACACAGGTTTTCGCCGGCGCCTTCGCCAACGCCTGGGACAAGGACAAGCCGCCGCCCAAGCTGATCAAGAGCATCACCGTCTACGGCGTCGTGGAAGGCCCGAAGACACCCATCGAATGCGACTTCGCACTCGAGTGGCTCCGCGTCTGCAAGGAGTCGTTGCGCCCGCCGCAACCGTGAGGAGCCTGATGCCCACGTCCACGGGTCCAGACTGTCTGAGTCGTGCGTCCGGGGCACTCCGCTGCGGTCCCGCCCGCGAATGGGGGCCACGCGGTTCAACACCTTCCCATGCCCTCGCGATTCTCGGCTTCGTCCTCTCGCTCCTCGCGGTCGCCGCACAGTCCGAGCCGCTGGACAAGCTCCTCGCCACGCCCGACGGACTGTGGAGCATCCCGGCCGACGGGTTCCTGACCCCGGAACGCGCTCCGTACTTCCGCTGGCTCTCCGCCGACAAGCAAGACGCCGTCCGCTATCCCGGCTACGCCAACAGCCCACCGCTCACGTTCCTCGACATGACGGTCTACGAAGCGGTGCTCCGCTTCACGGATGGACGGCTCGGAAAGCTGGAAATCTCCGTCTTCAACCGCGGCGACGCGGGCGCCGTTCGCGAAAAGGACCTTTTTGAGGGCTTCGTCAACGGCGTGCAGCAGCGTATCTCCGCCTGGGTCGGCTCCCCCGGACAGGAGGTCGGCAAACAACGACTGGTCGCCAACCTGACGGTTCGGCAGCGGAACTGGGCCCAAGACACCGTTGCGCTGCATCTCATCTGGAGCTGGTCCAAGAAGGCCAACGAAGGCTTCCGCGCCGAGTATGTCCAGATCGAACTCGTTCCTGCCGGCAACGAGGGCAACACCAAGCCGGACCGGGTCAATCTGGACGTCACCCAATCCCGCAAGGAAAGCCAGACCCGCGTGCGCCGCGAGGCCAACGGGGACGTCTTTGTCGACGGGGTGCCCATGGTCGACCAGGGACCGAACCGCGGCTACTGCGCCGCCGCCACCGCGGAACGCATCCTGCGCTACCTCGGGGCCGACGTGAACCAACACATGATCGCCCAGATGGCCGACAGCCAGGCCGATCAAGGCACCGACTCGGAGGCGTTTCTGCGCATGCTCAAGCGAGCTGGCGTCAAGATGGGATTCTCGCTCAAGGAACATATCACCCTGGATGCCGTCACATTCCTGCAGTCCATCGACCGCTACAACGCTCTGGCCAAACGCAAGAAAGCCCCTCAGGTCAACGTGCCGCGCGGCGGTGTGGTCGTCGTGTCCGACATCTTCCGCCAGCTTGACCCCCGCATCTTTCTGGAGATGAAGACCACCCGGGAGAAGAGCGACTACCGCGCCTTCCTAAGCACAGTCAGTCACCAAGTTCAGGACGGGATCCCGCTCGCGTGGTCCGTGTACTTGGGCCTGTACCCCGAGGAGAATACGCCGGCACAGGCACAGGGCGGACACTTGCGCATCATCATCGGCTTCAACCCCACCGCCAGAGAGATCATCTACACCGACTCCTGGGGCCAGGGCCACGAGTTCAAACGCATGCCCATGGACAACGCCTGGGCCATGACCACGGGACTGTCCTCCTTCGAACCCCACGGCGGCCGCAGCAAGTGACGAGAGGCGAGGGAGTCCGACGATCGACACTCCGTGCTCCACACAGAACGGCGGTCGCGCCAGGAACGCACTCCAAGCCGTCCGGTTTGGGAACACGCCTGGTTTGGTGCCCCCCCGCCCACCGGCACCGTCCAATCAGCCGATTTCTCGTCCACTTCAGCGGAAAAATGCTAGACATGCCGAACCGTCCGGTGCTATGTTCCTTACAATGCTGTGTTCATCTGACGAGGAGGCCTGCATATGGGGATTTGCCGCGACCGCCGAAACTTCATGTTGACCGACCATCTCGCGCCGCCACGACGGACCCGACCTCACTCGTTCACGCTCATCGAGTTACTGGTCGTCATCGCCATCATCGCGATCCTGGCGTCCATGCTCCTCCCGGCACTTCAGTCGGCCAAGGACCGCAGCAAACGCACCCAGTGCCTCGGAAACCTGCGCCAGATCTACCATGCGACCGCGTTGTACGCCAGCGACTGGGACGACCGGTTGCCGTGGCGCCCCACCACGGACCCGCACAGCGTCAGGAACCTCACCCCAACCTACAACTTCAATACCTCCCTGGTTGACGCGTATCTGAACGGACTGCGCGACTCCGTCATGTTCTGCCCTGGACGTCTGTACGAGAAGCGGAACCCGACCATGGTCGCGCTCGGGTACAACGAGTACTACGTGACCTATCAGTACAACGCGCTCCCGAACTCCGCCGCCTGGTTGGCGCCCTTCGTGAACCTCAGCCGTTTCGCTGGCACGGACTCGCGGTACGGACTGTGGAACTGCCTGACCCTCAAACGCATCGGTTGGTTCGAGTATTTTGGCCACGATGCGCCCATCGCCGGCGTTCCGCCAACCGGCATGAATGCCAACTTCATGGACGGTTCGGTGCGCTGGGTCGGCTGGGGCCAGACGCAACCATTTTTCACCACCGCGTCGGGCAACTTCTACTGGCCCACGCCGTAACGCCGCGCCCCCAATGCTACTAACTCACATTTTGCATTTCTCTTGTGTAACATTAACTATTGCCGTTTAACATGTTAAAGTATAAGTAGTAGGATCCTTCGGGGGTGCTGACAAGGCGCTGTCTCGGTGCTGGAGGACCGTGTCGTCCGTCCCCAACGGGGACACGATGCGGCGTAGCCGCCAATGAACCCGTTCACCTGCCACGCAAGGTGGCAGGGGTCTATGCTCCGCCCTTTGCTGACGCATCACGACGATGCCGCAGGGCTGTTTCAAGATTCGTGACCGTCGCGTGCAGCGAGTACCCCCGGCGTGTCCCCACGCCGGGGGGGGCGGCCTGAGGACAGGCCGCCCCTACCAGGTGTGCGCGGAGGTGTGGCCTTCCGAGACGCGGCGCCAGATCTTGAAACAGCCCTGACGATGCCGGCGTCACACTTGACCTCAGCCGAGCGAGGGTATATTCTTTCGCAAAGCAACAGTTTGGTTGGTTTATTCGAGAGCACGTGCGGTATCGGGACGGTGAGGGGACGGTCGACGGACGCATGCCGGGATTTCCCCGTCCTGCACGCAACCGGAAGCGGTGACGGTCACCGGCACCGAGAGGAGTGTGACGCTTGACTCTGCGGGCAGTCATCATCGGCCTCCTCGCCGCCTGGCTCATCGCCGGGTTCGGGTATGTCAACGACTGGGTCCTCGACCTGGAGCGCTTCACGGCCGGGCGCCTGCTTCCAGTCATCGTCCTCGGGCCGATGTTCCTCGGCCTGGTGCTCCTCAACCCTCTGCTGTTTCGGTTGCGCCGTTCATGGGTGCTGCGCCCGGCCGAAATCGGACTGATCGTCGTGCTGACCAGTGCCGCCTGCAGCATCTGCGGCGGCGGCCTCATGGACCACCTGCTGCAGACGCTCGTACTCCCACACCACTGGAACCGGGTCACTCCCGGGTGGAAAGAACGCCACCTGCTCGACTACGCCCCGAAACAGGCACTGGTCGACGTCCGAGACCGCGACGACGTACTGAACCGGTTCATCACCGGATCGGACAAAGTGCGAGAGGCGTCACCGTCCGCAGCGCGGCGATTGCGGCGGCTGTGGAACCAGGTTCCCTGGGACGCCTGGCTGCCGCCGTTGCTCACTTGGCTGCCGCTGGTCCTGCTCTCGGCACTGGCCTCCGTGTGCCTGGCCATCATGGTACACCGACAGTGGTCCGAACACGAGCACCTCGGCTATCCCATTGCCGAGTTCACCACCGCCCTGCTCGAACCGAGCGAAGGTCGGCCGCTCAACGCCATCTTCTACAACCGACTGTTCTGGATGGGCTTCGCCGCCGTCTTCCTCGTCCGCCTCAACAACGGACTCTGCCAGTGGTTCCCCGCGTATCTCATCCCCGTGCAACTCAGTTTCAATTTCACGCCACTCGGCAAGCTCTGGCCCTGGATCATGGACGTTCCGTTCGGCGGCAACACACTGCTGTACGTCACCGTGTATCCACTCGTCATCGCGTTCGCCTTCTTTGTGAGTTCCGAGATTGCGCTGACCCTCGGCCTGACCGAACTGCTCTGGGTCGTGATCGCCGCGCCCATGGTCAAGGTCGGCATCGATCTGTCGACCGACTACGGGCTGGGCGGCTGGTCCGCCTGGCAGCGTGTGGGCAGTTACACCGCCTTCGGCCTGATGCTGTTCTATGCCGGACGCCACTACTACGGGGAGATGCTTGTCCGCGCGGTGACCGCCTGGCGCAAGACCGAGCGGATCGATGCAAGCGTGTGGGCCTGCCGACTCTTCCTCGTCTCGACGGTCCTGATGGTCCTGCTGACCATGCGGCTCGGGCTGGAACTGCCTTACGCCGTCGGTACCGTGGCGCTCATGCTGCTGTCCTTCGTCGTCGTATCCCGGATCAGCGCGGAATCGGGACTGTTCTTCATTCACGCACGTTGGCAGCCGTTCACCGTGCTGCTCGCCATGTTCGGCGGCTACGCCATGGGCCCGACCTCGTTGGTCATCTCGGGACTGGTCTGCATGGTACTCTGTTTCGACCACAGCCAGTTCCTCATGGCCTACCTCAATAACGGCCTGAAGATCGGCGAGAAGCTCGACCTCGCTCCGGCCAAGGTCGGCGGCCTGACGATGGGCATGTACGTGATCGGCGCACTCCTGGCCACCGTCATTGCACTCTGCGCCACCTATCAGGCCGGCACCCCAACACAGTGCGGCTGGTCCTACCGCCAGACACCGGTCATGCCGTTCGAGGCCGCGGACAAGGAAATCCTGCGCCTCACAGCGACCGGTTCGCTCGAACAGGCGCAACAGTCGCCCTGGTACCAGCGTCTGGGTAGCGTCCACCCCAAGCCCAGCTTCGTCTGGGCCGCCACGTTCGGCTTCGTCGGGGTCCTGTTGCTCAGCGTCCTGCGGTTGCGCGTGCCGCGGTGGCCGCTGCACCCGATGCTGTTCCTGCTCTGGGTCACCTGGCCGGCTGCCCTGCTCTGGAGTTCATTCCTCATGGGCTGGCTCGTCAAGACCCTGAGCCTGAGGTTCGGCGGCTTCGAACTCGTGCGCAAGCTCCGCCCGCTCATGATCGGCATCATCGCCGGCGAGATCGCCGCCGCCCTGGCCTTCATGCTCTGGGGCGCCATCTACTTTGCGACCACCGGTGACAAACCCGCCCTGTACCAGTTCTTCCCGAGGTAAACCGAGTGCACAACGCCAGGGCTGTTTCAAGATCTGGCGCCGCGTCTCGGAAGGCCACGCCTCCGCGCGCACCAAGTAGGGGCGGCCTGTCCTCAGGCCGCCCCCCCCCCCGCATTCCTCACCCCCCGCCGACAAACGGCTTGCCCTGAGGGCGCCAGATACGTTCCGGGCCGAGCTTCAGCCGCTCAAACATGTCCCACACGGAGCGGATGGCGGCCAGGTGCGACTTGTCGTGGGCATCGGACCCGGGCGAGAACATGCAGCCCTCCTCGGCGAGGATGGCCAGGTAGTCGGCGTATTCGTCCAGGTACCCGGACGGATTGGCGCCGCAGACAAGATTCGCTTGTGCGTTGATCTCAATCGCGGTTCCAGTCTCGCGCGCCACCTGCCCCAGTTCGCGGGTGAAGGACTCCGGCACCACGCGTACCGAGTCGAACCACGGCCACTTCTTCTGGTCAAACTCGTACTTGCCGAACCAGTACGGGTGCACCAGGACATCGATCAGCGGGTCCTGACACGTTTTCAGGTGATGCCGGTGCTGAATCTCAACCAGTTTCCGCAGGTCGTACTCCTTCAGGTAGGTGCAGTGAATGCCACCAATGGCAAACTGGAACCCCAGCCTCTCCTTCACCTCCGCATTGAATGCGAACTCCCCGTCGCACCCGAGGAAGTTGAGCTCTACTCCGAAGTACACGGGCATGGCCGGTTGCGCCTGCTCCAGGTCGCGTCGGATCAACTCGTGCAATGGAAGCTTGTCCAGCGTGTTGAGGTGGTCCGTGATCCCCAGGCACGTAACCCCGACCCGCTGGCACTCCTCCATGATCGCGGGCACCGTCATGGTCTGGTTCGCGCACTTCAGGTAGTGCGTGTGAGTGTGAAAGTCGTACGTCGGTTTCACGGTTGCCTCCGTCATGATTCGCCAGGATCAGGATTGTGCCTCCCCGGCGAATGCCGAAGAGTCGGATCCCGGCACACTAAGGGGAGCAACGTAGACCAGGGAAGTGGCGGTGTCCAGTCAGACGTGCGGCGTCACTGTAATGCGTCAGCGCCCCCGGCCGGTGGACCGGCCGGGAGCCGCTGACGCATTACGGCGTCACTCAGAGCGCCTTCGCACCGGTGGACGGCTCCCCGGCGGATGGCGCAGCCTGCGGCGGGATGATGGCAGTGTCCTCTTCCTTCTTCGAGTCCGGCGCCGCATCGGCGGAAGCCGCAGGCGCCTTGCGTCGCAACATCAGAGATACTGCCGCACCCAATCCCATGGCGCCGGCCACCACCTGTACCAGTTGCCCGAGAAACGGCACAAACCCGGCCAGCAACAGCAGCAACCCGCCCCACAACACGGCCAAGAACGTGACGCCGACGCTCGCTGAATTGATGTTGCTCAAGACTCGGTCGCCCAGTTCGTGGGCCGCAACCGCCACGCCCGACACGCAGACATAAACCGTGACGAGGATCACCAGCAGCGCGAACAAACCGCGGAGCGCTTCGGGCAGGTTCTGAACCAGCATCACCGCCAACACCAACACCAGTGCCGTCAGCAATCCGGCAAGAAGGCTCCGCACCGGATGCTGCGCCAGAATCATACTCCCGTCCCGTAATGCCTGTGGACGAACCACGCTGTACATCAACAGCAACGCCAAGACCCCCAACCCGATGGCCGACCCGATCAGCAGGAAGAACGTCATCACCCGGGTCTGGTCGGGGAGCGGTAACTGGTGGAAACCATTTCCGCGCGGCGCCGGCCGTCCAACCCCGGGAGCATTCGCGGCCACCGACGCGCCGGGCGGCTCGCCGCCCGCCCAGGGTGGTTGCTGGAACGGCCGCGCGTCGCCGGCGACCACCGGCGCGGCAAAGTTCCACGCCAAACCCACCATGGCCAGAAGCAGAACCACAGAGTGCTTCATCTTCAGACTCCTTCCGTCATGCGCGGCGACCTGGCCGCCGACCTGCAAACGCTTCCTGGCGACTGACCTGGTACACCGCAAGGAACGCGAACGCCACCAGCAATCCGGCCACGCCAGCCGTCAGCGTCCAATCGATGTTGGCGGGGACATGAACCCAATCCCAAGGGCCTGCCACCGCCGCTTGCAGTGCGCCAACCGCGGCGGCAGGCAACCCCGCCAGCCATTGCCCGTAGAACTCGGTGACCAGGCTGACACCGGCGCCCCAGAACTCGCCCAACCCGACATTGAGCAGTACGGTGGCCGCGATCTCCGCCACGACGATCAGCACCAGAACTGGGATGACCGGGATGGCCGCTGCGGACTCCGCACGCGCCCGCACTGCAGCCATTACACCGCTCACGAACTCCGCAGGCGCCACATAGTCAACGCTCGCGAAGACCGTCGCCACGTCGCGACACGAGACCATCACCTCGCGGCACGGCGCACACTGGCGCACGTGCGCATCCACCTTGACACGCTCCGCCTCATCAAGCCAGCGGTACTCCAGGATCAGTTCTTCGATACGCTCACAACTCGGTTTCATTTGAGTCCCCTCCATCTTGGAGGTTTCGGGTTTCGGATCCTTCATCTCGTCGGATCGAACACTTCACTTGCCTAACCTAACAGCCTGCAGCCTATCCACCTACAGCCTCGCCCTACGGCGGGACCTGCCACTCCGCGATGGCGCCTTGCCGCAACTTCTCACGCGCCCGATGCAGCGCGACCTTCACCGCGGTCTCGCTCATGTGCAGAATTTGCGCCACCTCGGCACAGGCACAATCCGCAAGGTAGAACAACGCACAGACTTCCCGCAACCGGCCCGGCAGACCGTCCACCACCGACCGCGCCGCCGCGTGCCGTTCCTGCGTGAACGCAGAGCGGTCCGGTGCCAGCCCCGGATCTGGGATCGCCTCCAGAGCCCTTTCCGTTGCGTCATCCGGTTCCTGCGCAGTCCGCAATCGCCGCGCCACCACGTTGTGGGCGCAGTTGGCGGCGATCCGGAGCAGGTACGGCCTCAGAGGTCGCCGCGGGTCGAACTGCGCCAGATGTCGGTGTAACCGGATAAAGGCTTCCTGCGCCGCATCAGCGGCGTCGGCATGGTTCCGCGTGATGGCCCGGGCGCAGCCAAACACCGCGCCTTGGTAACGCAACACGATCTCGCGAAAGGCCGAATCATCGCCCCGAATCACCCGGGCGATGACCTCGGCATCACAGATTTCGTTGACCGCTTCCAGACTCACATGCTGTCCCCGGGATCCTCACACCGTCACACACCAGGCGCACTCCGAAAGCCCTCCCCCGTCCACGCCTCACCGCCCCTGTGCCGCCAACTGCTGGATCTGGTCTCCGGGCGCTTTGACCGTGATCGCCAGCCGATTCTCATCCTGGGTCACTGTGATCGCCCTCAAGAGACTCCTCAACAACGGGTTCTGAACACTGTTTGAATCATCGCTCTTCAGTATCACGAACCCCTGGATGATGTGGCCGATCCCTTCCGCATGCTCCGGCGAGTCGACGCCCAGGTTCAGCACCACGTCGACGTCCTTCGCCAAACCGCCGGATGCCCACACGTCGATCACGTACCGCGCCATCTCCTTGTCCGCCCCTGGCCAATCCACGGCCGGCCCGATCAAGGTTCCCGCCAAGACGCTCTTGTCGTTCTTCAAACGCTCCAACCGTGGCTGGTCTGCCGGCAACGACTTCGCAGCGCCCTGCAGCGTCGCGAGGAACGACATGACCGACGTCTCGTCGCCCACCACCATCGTCTCCGCGTCCACGACGGCGCCCATCTGCATCGTGTTCTTCTTCGCATCCAGGAACCGGCACGCGAAGTCGCAGTCCTGGCGCCCCAGGTCGGTCACGTTCGGCAGATTGCCGAACCGCGCCCGCACCGCCTGACCATCAAACCGCCCCTTGCACACCACGACACCCGCATTCGGCTGGCTCGAAAGAAGCCACAAGGTGTCGACGTCGCTCAGAGCGATACCCACGTTCTGCGACAGAAACTCCTGCACCAGACCGAACTTGTCCGCCTGCTGCTGCAGGATTGCCGTCATCAGTTCACTCTGCAACGCCGCCTTCAGGTCGACGCGCAAGACAATCTTGGTGCCCTGCGGAATATACCGGGTAACGTCCAACCCCGCGAGCGCCGACACCGTCGCCGTCAGCACCGCCCCGACCAGCAACTTCGCCATGACCTTCCTCATCGCCGTGACTCCTCTTTCTCGATCCAGTGTTCTGTCGATCCACCGCCGTCCCCCGTCAGGGTCCCGCGTCCGGAGCCCGTGGAATCGGTCTCGTCCTCAGCGCGCTGTCACCGAGTAATACCGATCACCGCTGCGGAAGGTTACATCTGGACCGCCCGTCCGCCCCGTAATGCGTCAGCGCCCCCCGGGCGGTGGACCGCCCGGTCACATCAAGCTGTTACTCTGGCGTTTTCGTCTGAGTACCGCCGTTCAGGCGGAAGTGGCAGCGACGCTTCAGCGAGCGGGCGCAAGGCCTTGCCATCCGCACACGTGTCGACACGCGGAGAAAGAAGACGCCACAACGCGAACATCTCCTCCGTGAGTAACATGGGAGTCGCGGGAGGAACGACTGCGTGCTGGCCCATGCGAGAGACCCCCGTGGCCTTGTGCCACGGGTGAATCGGGTTCGCCCGCCAAACGTGCGTGTCCCCACTCTCTTCCCTTTCCCCCGTCCGCCGGCCGGGAGCCGCTGAGAACCCGTGAAAAAATCGCCTGAGACGAATGGTCGTCTCG
>Ga0156402_1090_pt1 | contig 14202 bp, 10 predicted proteins | sample RifOxyA3_FD_108045 | JGI IMG/M metagenome (GOLD analysis project Ga0156402, IMG submission 108045) | Lentisphaerae bacterium RIFOXYA12_64_32 | reverse complement strand
GGGAGGCGGGGCGTGGCAGCGCGGGCGGCGGGCGTGGCAGCGGGGAGGCGGGGCGTGGGGCGTGGGGGCGTCGGTTGTAGCGGGGGGGGAAGCGGGGCGCTCCACGCCGCAAGGGCGTGGCAGCGGGGGCGGTGGGCGTGGCAGCGCTGACCCCTGGTGGTTTTTAGGGAGTGGCGGCGGGCGGGACGAGCGGCTGCGGTTGCCAGGGCGGGGTTGGCGTGGCGGTGGAGCCGGGAACGGGGTTCAGCCCGGCTTGCGGGGCAAACGGCTGGAGCACCTGGCTCTGGGTCTCGGGGAGACGCAGCGTGCCGCTCTTGCTCGAGCGGAGCCGGTGCTGTGATCCCGACTCGTCGCGGACGTAGAGAGTGGACGAGACCGAGTAGTCCACTTCGCTGCTCTGGCTAATGTCCATGGCACTCAGCAGCAATGGCAGGTTGCCGATGTGCACGGTGACTTGGTCGGTGGCTGTCGCCAGGCGCGGCACTTCGAGTCGCGCGTTGCTCAAGCCTTTCCCGACGTTGTGGCCGTTGAGGGCGATTTTATGGACCGCGCCGTCGACGACGAGGGGGAATGGGTTCTCGTTGGTGATCCGCAGTGTGAACACGGCGGTGGTTTCGAACAGGGACAGGTTCTCAAACCGCAGGTCGACCAGCGACACCTCCGGCGGGACGGTCGAGTCGAGTGTGGTGCAACCGCAGAGAAGTGTGAGCGCCGCGAGTCCGATCCAAAGGGGTATCTTCATCGTATGTGTCCTGCTCGGGGGGTGGGGGTTGGGTGTCGGGTGTCGGGGGGCGGGGGGACGTCTGCCCTCAGCTTTCTGCCTTCAGGTTTCAGGTTTCATCCCTCAACCCTCCCTTCAGAGACAAAGACTTAGAGACAAAGACTTAGAGACAAAGACCCAGATTTCGGTCTTCCCGTCTTCGTCTCCCCATCTTCGTCTCTCATCTTCGTCTCTCCGTCCAGTCCGGTTTTCCGTTTTCATGCCAAGTTTGGCACTCCCCGGTCTCACTCCAGCTTGTATGTGCGGCCTGCCTCCGGGATCTCGACGGCCCGGACGCGGGTGGTTGACAACAACAGTTCCTTGAGGTTCTTGAGTGCGTCCAACTCGCCGTGAACCAGGAACACGCACTTGAGCCGCTCCAAGTCCATGGCCCCGACATAGGCGAGGATGTCCTCATAGTCCGCGTGAGCACTGAAGGTGTTCAGTATTTTGACGCGCGCCCTGAGCGGGTATTCGGTACCGAAGATCTTGACCACCGGCTTGCGGTCCGCAAGGGCGCGACCGAGGGTGTTCTCGGCCATGTAGCCGACCACCAGGATGGTATTTCTCGGGTCCGTAATGTTGTTCTTCAGGTGGTGCAGAATGCGGCCGGCTTCACACATGCCGCTGCTGGACAGGATGATGCAGGGCTCCTTGCGTTCGTTCAGGGCCTGCGACTCGCCGAGTTCGGTCACGTAGTGCAGTCCCGAGAACCCGAAGGGGTTATCGTGGTGATCGAGGAAAGCCTTGTGCACATCCTCGTTGTAACACTCCTGGTGGACCCGGAAGATACCGGTCGCGTTCACGGCCATCGGGCTGTCGACGAAGATATCGATGTCCGGGATTTTCCTGGCGTCTTTAAGGCGGTGCAGGGAGTAGATCAACTGCTGGGTGCGGCCGATGGCGAACGCGGGGATGATGATCTTGCCGCCGCGTTTGACGGTCTCGCCGATGACCTGGGCCAGTTCGTACTGAGCCTGGTTCATGGGGTCGTGCAGCCGGTTCCCGTACGTGCCTTCGCAGAACAGGTAGTCGACATTCGGAATCGGGTCGGGACTGGCCACGATGGGCATGCCGTGCCGCCCCAGATCGCCGGTGAAGCAGACGGAGCGCGCCGTGCCGCCCTCGCGGAACGAGAGCTGAACCATTGATGAGCCGAGGATGTGTCCGGCGTTGTGGAATTCGCAGGTGACGCCATCCATCACCGGGAAGCGGCGGTGATAGTTGAGGGTGACGAAGTGCCCCAGCGCGGCGATGACGTCGCGTTCGTCGTACAGCGGCGGGTAGGCGCGCTTGGCGGGTTCCTTGCGCCGCATCCACTCGTAGTCCTTGGCCATGATGTGGGCGCAGTCCATCAGGATGAGATTGGCGATGTCACGCGTGGCCGGGGTGCAGTAGATGTTTTCGGTGTAGCCCTTCTTGGTCAGGCTGGGCAGGTTGCCGCAGTGGTCGAAGTGGCCGTGGCTGAGGACGGCCGCTTCGATCGTCGCCGGATCGAATCCGAGGTCGCTGTTTTTGTCGTGCGTTTCGGCGCGGCGCCCCTGGAACATGCCGCAGTCGATGAGGATGCGGTGGCCGTCAATGGCGAAGATGTGCTTTGACCCGGTGACTTCCATGGCAGCACCGAGTGCCTGGTACGTGAGTGCCATGATTGCTCCTTTGTGCTGTCCGGTCTGTGTTGTCGAGTGTTCCGGCTTCGTTCAGAAGCTATGCCGTGACAAGCGGGCGTCTGGTGTCGGGTGAAACGTCTTCCCTCAGCTTTCAGCTTTCATCCCTCATCCCTCCGTCTGGTGTCGGGGGCGCGATGCCAGTCAATCATCCATCAGGGGCCCTCTGGCGCGGGTTTGGGCGCCTTGGGCGGTTCTCCGCGTGTGAACAGCGCAAACCGTGCGCTGGACACGCCCGGATTCAGGTCGCCGGAAAGGACCAGTGTTGTGGGGGTCGGTTCGCCGGGATCGGCGTCGGAAACGACCAGATCCAGGCGCAGCGGTGCGGTTGCGGTTACGGCGGGTTGGCGGTCCAGGACAATTGCGACTTCGACGCCGAAGCCGTCCGGGGTGCTGCGGACGGCCGTTGAGACGCGGCGGAGATCATCTATGCCCTGCACCTCGGACTTGCCGTCGCGCGCGACGCGGACTCGGAGCAAGCCGGTGCCGCCGGGGAATTCGTCCGTCGTCGGCGCGGAGCCGTCGAGGGTGCGCAAGTCGACGAGGAATTCGACCTGGGCTGAGGTTGCTCCGCGCTCCACGCTCCCTGCTCCTTGTTCACCGGTCCTCGCTCCGTGCTCCGAGCTCCGCGCTCCGCGCTCCCTGCCGCCCGAGTCGTCGTGGACGGTGGCGGCCAGGAACAGGTTCTTGCCGAACGTTCCGGCATCAAGGCGCGCGGACAGGTCGCCGGGCCCGGTCCACCGCGTGCTGTCGCCTACGACCTGCGATACATGGCTGAGGGGGCAGCCCGAGCCGGGCCATTCACGGGTTTCGCCGTCGAGCCCTGGCGGGGCAGTCAGTGAAACGAGTTCGCCCACCATGCGGCACCAGGGCGCAACCTGGAATCGGACCTCAAAAGCACCGGACGCGTCCGGTGCGCCTGTGGCTGTGAGGTTGAGCGTCGGGCGGAGGAACTTGAGCGGCAGGTTGCCGTCCCCGATCAGCCGGAACTGTTGCCGGAACGTCTCGCCCGGGTTAAGCGTGAAACCGAGGATTTGTGGATCGACCTTCACGTTTGCCGCTTCGAATGTCCAGTCCGCCTTGAACTCCAGGCTGCGCGAGGTGGGATTGCGGCACTCGACGACGGTGACGGGGTGCAGGTCGTCCATGGGTGTGGCCGCCACGCTCTGGCGGAGTCTCTCGCGTTCCATCTGCAGGTTGCGCGCGAAACTCCGGACGGTGGCAATGTCATCGCAGGGCAGAGCGCGCAGCGACAGGCCGTCAGGCCCCAGGTTGCCCCAGACGAAACGGGAGGGTTGGCCTTGGGATGAGAGCGGCGGAATCGCGAGGTAATTGATGCCGCCCGGCTGCTCCCACCAGGCAAACCCCGCGCTGTCCGCATAGATGATCCAGACCCGGGGGCGGGTCGAGAAGAGCTGGGCACTCAGAGTGGACCAGAGGCGGCAGTCGGGGTCACGCCAGCCCGGCCCGTCAAAAATCAGAACGATGGGGATGTCCCGTGGCGTCGCCGCGAACTGGGCCTGGAGCCATGCATGCTCTTGTGCAACCCGTTGCGCGTTGGCGTCGCCGCGCAGATTGTCCACCGTCAGGAGGAGGATTCGGCCCAGGGTTGGGCAATCGATGGCCAGGTGCCGGTGGCTGGCCGGCCCGGGAAAGAAGAAGACCGGAGTGCCGGGGGCAGCGTCGGGCGTCACGCCGCGTCGCCCGAGCACGATCGCGAACGAGGGGCCAAGCGCCGCCGCTGAGATCAGGCAGTCTTGGACGGACGATGGGTCCGGCGCGGTTCCGGTGGGTTCGACCATCAGGGCGAAGGTGCAACGGGGTTCGGCGTACAGCGGGCCGATCGTGACGTCCGCGATGCCGCCCGGCTCAGAATGGGAAGCCCATGGCTTCGGAATCAGCGGTTTATTAACTTCAGGGAGAATCGGTTGCGTTACAGTCTGTGCAGAGTTCGCCGGTCGTGGCGCGATGCGGGGAAGTGGTGTCCGGCAGCCGACCGTGAGCACCGCAAGCACCGTGACGAGGGCAGCAACGCGGGTGAAACCGGTCCGACCTCGTGGCCGCTCCGGCGTTGACGCCAGGCCCGACAGATTGGGTTTGTGGCTGCAGTTCACGTCGCATTCCGTAGTACTGGGAAGCTCACGTTAAAGGATACCGCGCCTGCGGGAAAAGAAAAGGAAACGCGCGGGAAATTGCGACCTGTGTAATATAGGGGAACAGGCCCTGTCACCTTCCGACAGTACCGCGGGCGGCCCCCCGCCCGCTTCACGGTACGCACATGGAACAAGGCTCGTATGGCGGGCGGAGGGCCGCCCGCGGTACTGCCTGTCAGGCGGGGCCGGTCTGGGCCCGCACGCCGTCGTTCCACCCGCCACTGACGCTTCACCGGGCGGCAGAGTGTTGGAATGGCCGATTGTTGCGCTACCATAGACGTGCCGCTGTCGGCGCAGAAACATGAGGGCGAAAAGCGGATGGCCAGAGAGATGTCCAGCCACGAGTCCAACTCCACGGGCGGGGTGACGCAAGGTTGTCCCGGGCGTGCAGCCGACAAGTTTGTGCTGGCCGTGGCGCCGATGGCGGGGATTACGCACAGCGCTTTTCGGCGGCTCCTAACCGAGTTGGGCGGCTGTGACCAAATCTACACCGAGATGCTGGCCGGGACGGCGCTGCTGGGCGAGCGGCCGGATTCGCCCTATCTCAAGCGGCATCCCGGCGACGGCAAGGTGATCTACCAGCTCCTGCTGCGCGACGCGAACCGGATCGAGCCGATCGTCGACCGACTCCGGTCATGCCTTCCCGATGGTCTGGATCTGAACTGCGCGTGCCCCGCGGCCCGGGTCCGGCGCGTCGGCGGCGGCAGCGACCTGTTCGACGATGCGCCGCGGCTGGAGGCGGTGCTGCGCGAACTGCGCCGGGTCTGGACCGGGCCGCTCAGCGTCAAGGTCCGCCTGGGCAGGGATTCGAGCGACGGCTGGCGCGAGGCGTTCCTGGATCGGTTGCGGCTGATCCGCGACTGCGGCGTGAACAGCCTGAGCATCAACCTGCGGTTCGCCGCCGATCGACTGACGCGACCGGCTCGGCACGAACTGCTCCCGTGGGTGTGCGCGGAGGCGGGGGTGCCGGTGACCGCGAACGGCGATATCACTGGCCCGGAAACCGTCGCTGCGCATCCTGAACGCTTCGCGGCTTGCGCCGGACTGATGCTCGGCCGCATGGCCGTGGTGCGGCCGTGGGTGTTTGCTGCCTGGCGGGGGGGCGGTGCGGACTACGCCGCGCCGGACCTGGCCGGCGTCTGGCGCCGGCTCGTGACCTTGGTCCGCGAGGACTTTGAACCTGAAAAGGCCTTTCGCCCCATCCGCCTGTTCACCTGCTGGTACTCGCGCAACTTCGCGTTCGGGAACACGCTCTTCGGCAGAGTGTGCTACGCCCCGGACCTGGAGACGCTCCTCGCCCGGACCGAGGCGTTCCTGGCCAAGAACCCGGCCGTCGCGGACAACCCGTCGATGCGCGATTTCTGAGGTGCCGGAAGCGGTTGTGTTACCGGCCCAACCGCAGGACTCCCTCGGCTGCATGCGCCTTGTCGGCTTTGCTGTCTCCGCAACTGCGAAACACGCGAGAGTCGCGAACGTGATGTGGCTCGGTGCGTCTGGCGCCGACGCGGGGTGCTCGGGCCGGCTGTGTCCCGGCGAAGCTGCCTGGGCGAAGACGGATCTCCGGCCGAGGGCCTCGGGCCGGGACGGCCCCGAGCACTCTGCCGCGGTCCCGGAGGTCCCGCGCCACTGCCGGTTGCCGCGAACAACCGACCGTGCGCAGGCTTCGCCGTTTGTGGCTTCACCCGGCCAGTTCGCGCTTGGCGGCGGCGGCGATGGCGTCGAGTGCTTTGCCGAGCGCTGGGTCGATGGGTTCCGGTCGGTGCTCGGCCAGGATCTGCTCCTTGCGGGCGCGGCACCGGTCTTCGGTGCTGGGCGCGCCGTGGTCTTTCCACGCCTGGTAGTAGTCGCGGTCGAGCAGGGCTGGGAACCACAGTTCGTCGCGGTACCGGGTGGCGGTGTGTTCATGGTCGATGAACATGCCGCCCGGACCCAACTCTTCGAGGGCCTCGAGACCCAGGGCCGCGTCGGACAGGTCGGGTTGGCGGAGGACGCGCTCGACGTACGCGATTACCTCGTTCTGCAGGGTCAGGATGTCCAGTGACGTGGCCTGGTCGACGCCGCAGATGCCCATGTGCCCGAAGATGTCCGCGCCGGCCGCCGCACCCATGGCCAGGGTCACGCCGGCCTCCAGGCCCGCCTGCGCGTCGGGGCGCTTCGAGTCGGTGAGCCCGACGTTGATGTAGACCGGCAGGCCGTAGTGCTTGCCCATTTGCGTCATGCCGACGCCGAACACCGCCTGCTCCGGACCGGAAAAGATCATCTGCGTCGTGCGCATGTCGAAGGCGTGGCAGATGCCGCCGTAGCAGACGGGCATGCCGGGCCGGACCAACTGCGTGATGCAGATGCCGGCGAGGATCTCCGCGTTCTCGACCGCCATGGTGCCGGCTGCGCTCATGGGCGCGGACAGGCCCATCTGCGCCATGGGCCCGATGGGCACCGGGAGATTGAGTCGGGCCGTTTCGTACAGCAGGTCGATGCCGTTGAACGGGAAGCGCAGCGGGCTGATCGGCTCGAAGAACGGGTAGCAGAGCGGTTGCGCGGTTGCGGCTTGCTCACTGCCGCGCACGGCAATCATGATCTCGTTCAGGTACCGGGCGGAGGCGCGGTCGTGGTACCAGAACTGGATCGGCTTGGTGGTGTTTTTCAGCATGGCGACCATGACGTCGACGCAGCGCGCCGCGACCGGGAGTTCGTGCGGGTCGGACATGGCGCCGGCGATGTTGATGTTCTCCAGGGCATCGGCGAAACGCGCGGCGGTGGCGACATCGTCGAGGGTCGTGAACCGGCGCGGGCCGCCGATGCTGTCGACCCAGTTCGCTTCGCCCGCAATGCTGTTGTAGTTGCGCGCGCCCTGGCCGAACCGTGCGGCCTTGCGCACATCGCGGCCGTAGAGGGTGAACGACTTGCCCGCCTGCTGGAGTGACTTGGCGACCAGTTCGGGCGGAATCCGCACGCGCTGCAGCTTGACGTCGACGTTCGCGCCGGCAGCGGCGAAGCGGGACAGCATGTCCGGGTGCGGCACTTCGACGCCGGTCCGCTCGAGAATGCGCAGCGACGCCTGGTGGATGCGCTGAATCTGGTCCGGGGTCAATACTTGGCTGAACATCGGCGTGGTCTCCTGAGCGAAGGCTTGGTCCTTGGTGCTGCGTTTGTGTCCCGAGGCGATGGTTTGCCGGGGGCTTTCCGCCCCCGCACCCCCGACCAAGGGGCGTCATTGACTCCCCTTGGAACCCCTCGGGGTTGCATCGGGAATCGGGCGGGCATCCCCCGAGCCGGATGCCCGCCCGATTCCCGATGCGAGGCCGTCCGCCGTTTCGGTCCCGCTTTGCGGGACGTGCGGCGGAGTGGGTTCAGCGCTCCTCGCGAGGCGGTCCCGATGTGGCGACGGGGGCACGCGTCGTAACCCGTCCGTGAATCCGCTTCGTTCCGCGTGGCAGGCTCAGGGGCATTGGCTGACCCCTGACCCCCGTTCTTACCTCCGTGCGAACTGGGGCAGGTACGGCTTCTGGACTGCGAGCAGGTCGTCGGCCAGGCGTTGGGCCTGCTCCACCGATCCGACCGCCCCGTCGAGAACCAACGCCTGCACGAATTTATCACGGCTTCCCTCAAGTGCCGCTTCGACGACCGTTTCGACCCATTGGAATCGCGACGCCAAGGTGCCGGCGATGAAGGGCGGCAGCGGCGGGAGGATCAGGGGCCTGAGTCCGGTCGTTTGGGCGACGGCCGGGCTCTCGACCACCGCGTCGGCGGGTAGATTCGGGACTTGGCCGCGGTTCGGCAGGTTCACCGAATACACGTTCCCGGCGTCCTGCCGGATGTCGTTCAGGATGTCCGTTACCTTTTCGGAATAGCCTCGGTCCTGGGAGAGGTAGTCGGCCGGGAGCGGGTCGGGGGACACGGCGTCGGCTCGCTGCGCGGCGAAGCTCTGGTCGCCGCGCTCGATAATGCTCTCGAATCCATGTCCGCCGAATGCGTCGATGCCCAGGGTCTTGCCGAAGAACGCTTTCTCGCGGCCGAACATGTGCGGGAAGAATTCGGCGACGTGACTGTCGCCCGGGGCTGGATAGGCGCCGGTCAGCGCGAACAGTTGCCACGTCAAAGGATCTGAAATGCTCGGGCCCGCCTGGTCGCGACTCATGGTCCCGGATGGGTCCGGGAGGTTGGCGACAACCTGGCTATGGCCACAGGCCTCGAGTTGCGCGAGTTTCCGGGTGGCGATCTCCCTGAGCTTGGGCATGGCATCCTGGCCGTCGACGCGTACCTCGGTGAACCACGTCAGGTGATTAATCCCGACGGCGGTGTAGCGCAGGCGGTCAGCCGGGACCTCGAGCAGGGTCGCCAGGCGGTTCGCCACACCGGTCACGCCGTGACAGAGTCCGACCATGTTTGCACCGGTCGCTTTGCGGACACCGCGGCAGACCGCGCTCATCGGGTTGCTGTAGTTGAAGAACAGCGCGTTCGGCGCCAGTGCCAGGACGTCACGGGCGATATCGACCATGGCGGGGATCATGCGCAGCGCGCGCGAGGTGCCGCCGGGCATGACGGAGTCGCCGACCGGCTGGAAGATGCCGTGCTTGCGCGGCACGAACACGTCCTGTTCCCAGGCGCGGCGACCCCCCACGCCAATGGTGCAGATGACGATCGTGGTATCGGGGAGAAGCTGCCGCCGGTCCGTGGACGCGCTCAGGACGAGTCTTGAGTCGCCGACCTGCAGGACCTTGCGCGCCAGCTTGGTCGCGACGTCAAGCGCGTCGGGGTCAGTATCGACCAATCCCAGTTCGCCTTCCCAATTCTTCCGGACCATGTCGGTCACCAGCGCGCGGGTGAACACGGCGCTTCCGGCCCCGATGAGTACGACTTTCTCCTGCATGTGAGCACCTCGTTCCGGTTGTATGGATCGGTTGCTGTTGTTGCCTGGTGGCAGTGTGCGACGTTCGCGTTCTCCTGAGTATAATACACACCGCGCCGGTGCGAAGGGCCATTGTACATTTCAGCCATCGTGTTGTACATTCGGGTCAGGGGCAGTGAGAAACGGCGGCCGAAGGACGATCCGCCCGATCAGCCCCATCAATCCGATGCGTCCGATGATATCGATGACCCCGAATGGGTCCTATGAGACCGAGTGGGGTAGCGCCGTCCGCGTGATCGAAGGCGGCGCTTCCCGCCCCCTGAACTGAACACCGAGGCACGCCTATGTCCACGAAGTTGATGCGTTTTACTCTGAGTGCAGAGAATCCCGTCGTCGCGTCGCGGGCGAGGTACAGCCAACCGCCGCCGGCGCCGGTGTTCGATATGCACTACGATCTGGAGATGGGGGTTGTGCTCCATGGGCGTATGAGACGGTTCCTGGGCGACACCGTCGCGGAGCGTGGGCCGGGTGAAGCCTGGCTGTGCGGCATGTGGGAAACGCATGGATTCGACATTGTCGAGGCTCCTTGTGAAGCGGTGGTGATGGTCATCTGGCCGCCGTTGCTGGCGAGTCAGCGGTTTCCGCAAGTGCCGGCGCTGTCGTTGCTGGCACCGTTTACACTGCCAGTCGGGCAGCGGCCAGGCCAGGCGCCGGCACTGGCCGCGGAGATACTGCATCTCGGGCAGGGGATAGCGGAAACGGCAGCCGGCACCGGTGCGGCGCGCGCGGTGCGGTTGCAGTTGCAGGTTGTCGAGCTCTTGGTGCGGTTGTGGGAGACGCTCGATGGGCAGGGGGTCGCGAGCAGCGCCGTCGGTCCGGACGCATTTCACCGCCTGACGCCGGCGCTGGACCGGGCGTTTGCGTCCCGCCGTGCCGTCGGCAGCGACGAGGCGGCACGGTTGTGCCGGATGAGCACGCGCCAGTTCGCCCGGGTGTTCCACGACCTGATGGGGATCACGTTCGCGCGTTTCGCGACGTGTCAGCGGCTGCACGGTGCGGCGGACGCGCTGCTCAACACTGACGAGCCGGTCAAGACGGTCGCGGCGGAATGGGGATTCGTGGACGCCAGTCACCTGCACCGGCTGTTCCTGAAGCACTACGGCTGCTCACCCGCAACGTACCGCTCTCGCTGCCGAAGTCAGGATCCGGGGTGAGGTGAGTTGGGACGAGGGGCGGGTTGTGAGTGAGTGTGGGTGTGTGGGTGGATGGTGACTCAGGAAGTGGTAGAGTAGGAGCGAGTGGCGGAGCGACAGTACGGATTGACCGCGGCCGGGGTTCGGCATTGGGGCGGCAGGCGAGATTCGGGCCGGGATGGCGATCGGGCAAACGCAAAGGAGTTAAGGAATCATGGCGACGCTCAGAGTCGGGTTTGTGGGTGCAGGCGGGAACGCGATGGGGCACATGAAAGGCGTGAAGGCCGTTCCGGATGTCGAGATCGTCGGCATCTGCGATGTGGACATCGAGCGGGCGAACAAGGCCACCGCCGAGCTGGGCGGCCGGCCGTACTCCGACGCGCACGAGCTGCTGAAGAAGGAGAAGATGGACGCGTTGTACGTGAGCGTGCCGCCGTTCGCGCACACGGACGTCGAGATCAAGGCGGCGCGCAAGGGCATCCATCTGTTCGTCGAGAAGCCGGTGGCACTGGACATGAAGACCGGGCTGAAGGTGCTGAAGGCGATCCAGGCCGCGGAGGTGATCTCCTGTGTCGGGTACCAGCTTCGGTACTCGGAGACGGTGGACCGCGCCAGGAACTGGCTGGCGGGTCGCACGGTCGCCATGGTCAACTGCCACCGCTGGGGCGGTGTGCCGGGCACGCCGTGGTGGCGCGTGATGTCCAAGTCGGGCGGCCAACTTGTCGAGCAGACGACGCACAACCTGGACATGATCCGCTGTCTGTGCGGCGAGATTGTCGAGGTGCATGCGAACTACGCACTGCGTCTGTGCAATGACATGCCGGACTTCGATATTCCGGACGTGATGGCCACGACGTTCAAGCTGGCCAGCGGCGCGGTCGGGGTGCTGACCTCGAGCTGCGTCTTCACGGAGGGCGGCGGCAAAGGCGAACTCGAGATCATCGCGGGCAAGAAGATTCTGAAGTGGGGCCATGCCGCGATCAGCGCCACGCCGGGCGAACACCCGGACCTGGCCGCACCGGTCGGGCCGATCCCGTCGATTGACGCGACCTTCATGGACGCGGTCAGGACGGGCGACAGCTCGAAGATCCGCTCCCCGTACCTGGACGGGTTGAAGAGCCTGGACGTCACCTTGGCCATGAACAAGTCGGCCGTGATCGGCAAGCCGGTCAAGCCGTACTTCGCGACACACGCGGAATGAGCGTGGAGGGTGCTAAAGCATTGCCTGGCAACCGCCGCCGTGGGTTTTGCGGATCACGCGCCGCTCAGCTCTGCGCCCTGGCCCGGAACGCGGTCGGGGTCTGGCCGGTTTCTTTCTTGAACAGGCGCGAGAAATAGTACACGGTTTCGCAGCCGCTGCGCTCGGCGACCTCCTTGATGCTCAGGGTCGGCTCGACAAGCAGTCCCTTGGCCTTCTCGATGCGGGCGTGGATGATGCGTCGGATGGGCGACTCCTTGCCCTGACTGCGGAACAGGTGTCGCAGGTAATCGCGGCTCACGTACAGTTCGTCGGCCAGATCGCTGACCGAGAGTTGGCCTTCGCACTCCTCAATCAACTCCAGCGCCTTGTCAACGATCTTGTCCTTGTCCGGCCCCGCGGGGTTGGCGGCGGCCACTGCGCGTTCGGTCAGGCCCACGATTTCCAGCGTCAGTCCATCGGCGACGCGGCGGAAACCGGGCCGTCTGTCGCTGAGTTCGTGGACGAGCCGCTCGCAGGCGCGGCGCAGGAGGCCGTCGGGATCCTTCCAGGCGCCCGTGTGCCGCTCCAGGCCGCTGCCGATCAGGCCCAGGCAGATGGTGGTCACGGCGGTCGGGTTGGTCTGGTCATGCAGCACACCGGCCGGAATCAGCGTGAAGACGCCGCGCTGCACGGGGTGCCGGAGCGTGTCGACCTGGCTCGTGCCTGTCCCCTCGACGTAGTAGACGAGCTCGAGTGCCTCGTGCGTGTGCAACGGGCAGGGGTGCCCACGCTGCAGTTTCACCACGGCTGCAAAGTGCAGTTGCACCGGGGCCGCGGACGGGATCGGAATGTCAAGGCGTCTGGGCATGGCTGACTCACGTGTGGTCCGTGTCGTAGTGGGGGTCTTCCACCCCCACACCCCCGGCCAGGGGGCGTCATTGACTCCCCCTGGACCCCCTCGATCAGCTTCGGGCAAAATGCGACCGCTGCCGGCGGTCGCATTTTGCCCGAAGCGGTGCCGTCCGCCGCGTGCCGGTTACCGGCACGCGGCGGAACAAGAGAACCGCAAGGGCCGTCACTCCTGTCCCAATTCCTCCGCCTCGCAATGTGTGTCGTTTCTCTTCCGAAAAGTGCAATACGCCGTCCGAAACGTGCATTGCCGGGAACGTTGTTCGCAGGCATTTTAGACGGCATACACTCAGAATGCAATCTTAATCGTTCGAGCACAGGGCATCAACAGCAATAGTCTTCCCGAACGCCAAACACCAAACACTGAACACGCCCCCGCGTTTCCCAACCTCTGAACCCTTGAACCCCGGAACCCGAAAGGAACTCTCCCTCATGGCTCGCAAACGCATCCCGGTGATTCTGGACACGGACATTGGCGGCGACATTGACGACACGTGGGCGCTGGGCTTCATGCTCAGGTGTCCGGAGTTGGATGTGCGCCTGGTGGTCAGCGGCACGGAGGACACGCGCTACAAGGCCAAGATAGTGGCCAAGTTTCATGAGGCCGTCGGCCGTGCGGACATTCCGGTTGGCATTGGCGTGCCGACCCAGTATGACCCTGTCCATAAGACGCAGGCGGCCTGGGTGGAGGACTATCGGTTGGAGGACTACTCCGGCACGGTGCACGAGGACGGCGTGGCGGCACTGATCGATACGATTATGAGGTCGAGAGAGACGATCACGCTGATCTGCATCGGGCCGGTCCCGAACATCCGCGAGGCGCTGAAGCGTGAACCGCGTATTGCGCCGAAGTGTCGTTTCGTGGGCATGCACGGCAGTATCCACATGGGGCACGACGGCCGGCCGGGCGCGGTGGCGGAGTACAACGTGGTGCGCGACGTGGCGGGTGCCAAGGCGGTGTTCACGGCGCCGTGGAAGAGCATGGTCATTACGCCGCTGGACAGTTGCGGCTACGTGGTTCTGTACGGGCCGAAGTACCAGCAGGTGCGCGCCAGCAAGGACCCGATGGCTGCGACGATCATCCAGAACTACCGCATCTGGCGGAACTCGGGCGGCATCTTCGAGACGCGCAGTTCGATCCTGTACGACACGGTGGCGATCTACCTGGCGTACACCGACGCGCTGCTGAAGATGGAGACGCTGCCGATCGTGATCACCGACGACGGCCACACCAAGGTGGATCCGAAGCACGGCAAGCGCATGCGCGTGGCCACCGGCTGGAGGGATCTGCAGGCGTTTGACGACCTGCTCGTCGCGCGGTTGACCGGGGGGAAGTGAGGTGCCGGGGCGTCGGCAGAACGCCGGGGCTGCCGCCGGGGTACGTGGTCGGCAGCACCGGCTCGTCCGGGCGGGGCGTCGATTGGGAAAAAGGGGGGGGGCGCCAACCGCCCCCCCTTTTTCCCAATCGACGCCCCACGGGCACAAGGCCCG
>Ga0156402_1232_pt1 | contig 14550 bp, 8 predicted proteins | sample RifOxyA3_FD_108045 | JGI IMG/M metagenome (GOLD analysis project Ga0156402, IMG submission 108045) | Lentisphaerae bacterium RIFOXYA12_64_32 | reverse complement strand
TCCTCGACTTTGGCTGGACAGCAAGCCCAGAGACACAACGGCCTGCGTGACAGCCTCAGTGGATCGATGAAACTTGGCATGGTTCACGGTTCAGAGGTTCACGGTTCAGAGGTTATCGGATGTGAGCACAGATTCGCCCAACCTTGAACCCTTGAACGGTGAACCTTTGAACCATGCCCAACTTGTCCCCTTCCTTGCCCTGCCGCGAATCCCCTGCGTCGTGACGAGCGTCGGCTCGCGACGACGTGTGAACCGCAAGCTCGCTCCCTTCTTCCTGCCTTCCGGCCGGCGGCACCGTTGGCCGTAGCCCCGTCAGTGACCCTCATGGAAGCAACCATGGAGTTGCAACGACAACAGCACCTATACCACTCCATTGGCCACCTGTCAAGCGGCGTACAAACAAGAAAACTGTGGTGAACGTAACATGTTGCCGGTCAAATCAGTAGATCTACTCATACCCGTATCCGTAGAACTACGTGCATTACCCGTGAATCCACGGATATGGCACTCCGGGCAACTACGTAGCCTGATGCCGTGAAGCGAAGTATCGGAGGCGAGCAAGGCGTACGCGGGTGCAGCGTCCTGCGCACCCGCTCCCGGCGCCCTCACGGCTTGACGACCTTCGCGCGGATGGCGAACCGGATCAGTTCGGCCAGGTTGCGCACCCGCAGCTTCCGCATGATGTGCTCCCGATGATCCTCCAAGGTCCTGACACTCAGAGAGAACATCGCCGCCATCTCCACGTTCGTCTTGCCGTCGACGACGGCGAGCAGCACTTCGCGCTCCCTCGGCGTCAGGCAATCCCAACCCGGCCGCAAGGGGGGACGCCCGGATTTCCCCCACTGGAACATCAGCGCTACCTCGCGGGCCACGGCAGGACTGAAGTAGGCGTTGCCTCCGGCCGCGGCGCGGATCGCGTCCACCAGTTCCGCGGTTGCCGCGTCCTTGAGAACATACCCCGTGACACCCACTTGCAGCGCCTGTCGGATACGGTCCGGCTCGGCATGCATCGACAGAACAACGACCCGGGTCGCGGGATGATGGCGGCGGATCGCCTTGGCCGCCTCGATGCCGTCGAGTTTAGGCATGCCGATGTCGAGTACGGCCACGTTGGGATGAAGCTCCTGCACCATCGTGACGGCTTGCGCGCCGTGGGCGGCAGTCCCCACGACTTCGATCCCCGACTGCTCCGCCAACACCGCGGCAAGGGCCTCACGAAGCACTCGATGGTCACCAGCAAGAATGACGGTTGTAGGCATGAACTCAGACGGCTCCCGACTCCCGGACCTGCGGATCCCGGCTGACTCGCAATATAGCACGCCATCCCCGGCCGATGTTCGCAACGTCCTAGTGGTACGGACGGCCATGCGCATCCACGTGTGACCGCAGGGGGTGGACGCGGGGTCGCGGCAGGAATTGGGCTCAACACATCCGGGTGTTCGTGCCGGGTCGCGGCCTGCTCGCGGGCGCCAGCGGGCAGGCAACTGCCGCGGTCTCGACTTGTGGTTTTCCCTCTTCGTCTGCATGGATCCTGCCGGTTTCGTGACATCAATGTACCGGCGCATCCGCGCGCGGCAACCGCACGCATCGGAGCAGAGGATTACAGACGGGCGGGATGCCTGGCCCCTGGACTACCGTGTGTCGACTGTGCCCGAGACATAGAGGTTACGCTTGTAGCGCCAGCTCTTGGCCACGCGGACTCCGATAGTGCTGTCGACGCTCCCCGTGAGTGGAAGGCCTTTCGGGCGGAAGTAGAAAGCGGTGCTCGGGCAACCATGGAGATGGACGCGCCAATTCTGGCTCTTCTGCTCCACGACGGTAACCGAGAGGACATCGCCTTCGCGCGGCAGCCAGTAAGGCCCCCCGGACTCCTGGAAGCGTGCCAGCAGACGCGGTGCGTGGTGGGATAGGAAGCTCTCCTCGGGGCAGCCGTTCACGAACTGCATCACGTGCTCGGGGCGCCGATACCCCCTCTCTGCCTTCAGCCGCTGTTCCACTTCCGTCAGTTCAGCCAGAAGTTCGTCGATGGCCGGATCGTCGAGCACGCAATGCACCAGGGCCTTGAAGCCGGAGTCGGAACGGAAAAGGTGGCCGTCCCGGTGCATGAACTCGGACGCCTCGTGCCAGGGACGCAAGGCGCCGTGGTAGCGGATCGTGTCGGGTTTCTCGATGCCGGCAAGCATGCGCCCAATGTGCGGGTTCCAGGGGATGCCGATGAGCAAGTTCTCGAGCGCGTCCTCTGTCTTGCCCAAGCGGAACTGGATGAGGGCGGTCACGTAGCGGGCTTCCGCCCAGAGCATCTCCCGGTGCCAGCGGGACGCCGTCTCGACGTCCCCCAGGCTCAGGTAGCAGGCGCCGATCATGTTGAATGTCCCGTCCAGGGCCTGATAAGACTGGCACAGCAACAGCGTTTCGATGGCCTCCTCGTAGCGCTTCTGGTCGATGAGGGCGACTGCCTTGTTGGTCAGGGCGCGGAAGAACGGACGGAACTCAAGGTGAGAGTAGAGTGGGGTGGGTAAGTCGTCGTCCATATTCTCTTCCTCAGACGTGCCGGTCGATGCCTCCGGTGGCCGGTCGCATTCCTTGATGTACTCCGTCGGATCGCTGGCGATCAGCCGATCGGCTTCCTGCTGTCCGAATGTGGCCGCCCTATCGAAGTGCGCCAGTGCCATCTCTGTGTTGTGGTACATCATCTCGCAGAGCCCGAGATGCACGAGCAGGTCGACGTGGTCGGGCTTGAGTTGCAGCCCCCTCACGAACGTCTTCCTTGCCTCGTCCCACTTGCCTTGCTCGTACAGTTCCAGCCCATCGTCCAGGCACTGCTCGGCAGGGCTTTCCGCCAATCCGGTCGCATTCATCGGTTGCATGGCATCCTCCTTTACGGGTTCCTCTTCACCCAGTAGCGTCAGTTTTTCTTCAAGCAACGCGCACAGCTTGGTTAACGGCTGGCGCGCCCGCTCCATCGACTTCCGTTGCGATGGAGATAGGGGTTTCCTCAGTCCCTCCAGCATGCCCACAAGCCGGCCTGCGACCTCCTCAAGAGGATCGCTTTGGCCCTGGCCAGGCACGGTCTCAACCATCTGGGTGAGTTGCGCCCGCAATCGCTGCCGGTCGACGCGGGACCGACCGCCGAGGACCAGGTCCAGGGAGTCGCAGAACAGCGTCCACTCGGGCTTGGAATCGAGAACCGCACGTACGTCGGCTGCGGTGTCGAACGCATGCAGGCGCTGCTGCCGCACGTGTTGCCCTTCGCGCACATTATGCAGAATGTGGATCTTGTTGCCCAGGATCCGTGCGAACGCCATACTGCGTTACTCCTATCCTCTGTAGTACTGTCGCTAATACAATACACACTACACCAGGAAATGCAAATCCCGGATCGAAACGCTCTGCCGAGGCGCGATTCCCGTTCTGGTGTTCCGGCCGCTGCCGAGTATATTCAGGCAGTGCTGGAGCAGAGGAGCGTTGGCCTGGTCAGCAATGCGCGACTTACACCGCCCAAACCGACGTCTATCCCGTTGGCGCGACTTCGACGCTGTGCGCGAGTTTGTGCGCGGCCTGAAGCTGAACACACGCGCCGAGTGGCAGTCTTTCGCGAATGGGCGAATGCCTGATAAGGGGCCGTTCCCCACGGACGTTCCCAAGAGGCCGGAAGCAACCTACAAGTACGGGGGCTGGGCCGGCTGGCCCGATTGGCTGGGAACCGAGGCCGCATCGCATCGGCGGTGGCGGCACTTCCTGTATGCTCGACGTTTCGCCTGGTTCCTGCACCTGCAAACGCAGGCCGAGTGGGTGGCCTACTGCAGAGGGAAGCTGGCTGCCAAAGGCATCTGTCCCGAGGATATTCCGTCGCGTCCCGAGGTGGTCTACCGTGACGCGGGGTGGGTCTCGTGGCCTGACTGGCTGGGGACGGCATGCCGGGAGAAAGACGGTATCTGGCGGGACCCCTTCCCGGTTGCCAGGGAGGTCTCGCGGTCGCTGGGGCTGAAGACTCGGGAAGAATGGCTTGACTACTGCAGCGGCCGCCGTCCGGACCTGCCGCCCCCGGCTATGGGCATAACCTCGGAACCTGACGTCGTGTACGCGGACTGCTGGGTCTCTTGGCGGGCCTGGTTGGGTGTCAAGTTGGGCGCCAAGCACCGGAGGAACTACCGCGATTTGGCGACGGCGAAGGCATTCGTCACGCCACTGGGGTTGCGCAACAACAGGGAATGGCGGGCCTGGTGCCGGGGCAGCATGGCGGAACTGCCGTCGAAACCCGACGACATTCCGACCTGTCCGGAAGTCGTGTATCGCAAGAGAGGATGGATCTCATGGGGTGACTTCCTGGGCAGTGGCAGCATTCCGGCGGCAAAGCCCGGTGAGTTCCGCGCATTCGACGACGCCAGGGCGTTCGTTCGCAAGTTGGGGCTGAACTCCGGCGACGAGTGGCAGCTCTACTCTCGTGGCGTCCTTCCCGGGAAGGGCCGGCGCCCTGCGGACATTCCATCCAATCCGCACCGGACGTATCGTGATTGCGGCTGGCGCGGGATGCCGGACTGGCTGGGGCGTGATCCCCTTCGGGTGGATAAGGCACGCAGTTTCCGAGACGCGCGGGCATTCGTGCGGACGCTCGGCCTACGCTCTGCCATGGACTGGCGGCTGTACAGCAGACACCGGCTGCCAGGTCACGAAGCAAGACCGCTGGACATTCCATCCAGCCCTGACGTACACTACAGACGCAAGGGCTGGTTGGACTGGGGCGATTGGCTCGGCGTCGAACGCCCCCACCCGGGACGACCGATGCGGTTGTTTGGCGCCGCGCGTGAGTTCATACGCGGCCTCGGCCTGCGCGGCAATGCCGAATGGCGCACCTACTCGAAAGGCGAAATGCCTGACAAGGGGAAGCGCCCCATGGACATCCCCGGCCAACCGGAGCGGCACTACAAAGGCCGCGGCTGGCTCTCCTGGCCGGACTGGCTAGGAACCCGCCCGAACGCTCCGGCGCAAGTCCACCGGGCTCGGCGAAGGCAGGACTCGGGAGGCGGGGAGCCTGACGGCTCCTCCAAGACTGGACCTGACGTTCTGCAGCCTGTGGTTCAGGGCCGCCGAATCCGTGGAAGGCGTGGTGTCCAAATGGTGCCCAGGCAACATGAAACTGGCGGAAACCAAGCGAAAGCAGCGGAAACCAAGAGAAAACGTCCACGTCATTGATTCGCAGCATGTTGTATCATAATGCACGCATGTATAACAGGTTGCGTATTCTGCCTGCGTGAGTTACCTGGCCTCCACCTTACTGCTTCCGAGCCTGCAGCAGGCGCGCCAAAAGGCGTTGCGCGTGGTCCAGGGCTGTTTCAAGATCTGGCGCCGCGTCTCGGAAGGCCACGCCTCCGCGCACACCAAGTAGGGGCGGCCTGTCCTCAGGCCGCCCCCCCCCGGCGTGGGGACACGCCGGGGGGTACTCACCGCACGCGACGGTCACGAATCTTGAAACAGCCCTGCGCGTGGTCTGCTGCCCCTTGCCTTCCCCGGCCTCCAGTGCCAAGGTATGGACAATGGGAGGGTTCTGCCGAATGCCCCAGACCTCCCACCCTGGAAAACCTTAACGCTATGCTACCGACGGCAACACCCGATTGGACGCGTCTGGGCAGCATTGTGACCCTGCCGACCGGCGTGGAACGCCTGGTCTTCCTGCTGCTCACCAAGAACCAGGCCCCAGGCGAGAAGACATGGTTCGATGACCTCTGCACAGAGAAGCTTTGCAACGCACCCGCGCCGAAGTAGTCCCCGTGATGCGTTGCTGTCGTGCCGGGCGGCCCGGGACGACGGAATCCGATGTTGTTGACAATGGAGGCCCCATGACCAGGAAAGGCACGTCACCACGTGGTGGCCAGCGGAACGAGATCAGGCTCTCAGAGCAGATGCCGAAAACCACATTGGGCCGCACCGGACTCGAGGTGTCCGTGCTCGGGTGGGGTTGTCCGGGCCCGGGCGTGGCCCCCGGGGCCATGGAACAGGTTTGGGACACCTACCACCGGTGCGGCGGGAATCACTTGGACACGGCGGCCGCCTACGGCGATTCGGAAGAGATCATCGGCGCGCAGCTCAGCCAGCACCGCCGGGACTTCATCGTCGCCACCAAATCGCATCCGGTGGACGCGGATCAGACCCTGCGCGACATCGAACGCAGCCTGGTGCGGCTGCGGACCGACTGCGTCGACCTTCTCTACGCGCCGCACGGCTGCAGGGACGAAACGCAGCTCAGCAACAGCCTCAGGAAAGGCGGCGTCATCGAAGGCGCCGTGAAGGCGAGAGAACGCGGGCTGACCAAACACCTCGCATTCAGCTTCGACTACTTTCAACCGATGGACATCCGGCGGCTCCGGGAACTGATCGCCACGGACGTGTTCGACGTTCTGCAACTTCCGTACTGCCTGGTGAAGGTCGAGCCGGTGGACGAAGAGCTCATCCCGTTCGCACGCGAGAAGGGCATGGGGATTGTCGCCAATTTCCCGACGTTGAGCGGACTGACGGGGCGGGAGTGGGGCGTGTTCTACGCCGATTTCGAGGGCCTGGTACACACGCCGGGGCAGGCCACGCTCCTCGCACTGCTCTGTCACCCGCAGATCGATTGTGTGCTGACGCGCCTCAGCAGTCCGGAGCGGGCCGAGGAGAACTGCTTTGCGGGGCGCCGCGTCGCGGCCATGACGCCGGCTCAGAAACGCACGGTGCGCCGCCGCGTCGAGGCCAGGGGCGCAGTACGATTCCTGCAGCGAGACGAATGCCCGCCGGCGCCGCCCGACGTTGCCTTCCGTCACAGCATGATCTACTTTGACCTGTTTACGCGGTTCGGGTTCGGCGGCGCCAGGCCGGTGGTCGAGCAGTTCCAGCAACGCGTGGCGCAGCACCCGGACTTCCCGTGGACGCAGGCGGCCCGCGAGGCGATCGACGAGGTGAAACGGACCTGCCCGCTGCCGCTGGTGAAAACATGACGACCTGTGCAATAAGTGAAGCGAGACCGGGCTGGTCGTGGCGTCGGTCCAGAACGGCCGCGCGCCCTCCGGCAGTACGGCGGGCGGCCCTCCGCCCGCCGTCCGAGCCTTGTACTACGTGCGTGCCGAGAAGCGGGCGGGGGGTCGCCCGCAGTACTGTCGGAAGGTGACGGGTCCTGGTCCGCCTATCGCACAGGTCGAAAAATGACGCAGTGAGCGTGTACGGCGCCACGTCGAACGACGGCAGTCTCCCGCGCCATGAGCAAGCTCGGACGAGCGGTTAAGGAGGGTCCAACTATGCTGAGCACCAAGGACAGGGACACGATTCGACGTCTGGCCGGCGAGGTGGCGCAAATTGCCGCGCTGCCCGTCCAGGAGCAGAAGCGGCGCATGTGGCGCCAGCTCAACGGCCGGAGACCCGTGCGCCCCATGGTCATGATCGACCAGGTGTGCTGGAACGAGATGAACGTGGACGACGAACTGACCCTCCGATGCGAAGACCGCGAGTGCCGGACGTACGAGGAGCAGTTGCGGAAGATCCTCTGTCAGTGGCGACACTTCCGCGTGGACATGGTAGTCGAACCTTTCATCCGCGTGCACAAGGCGGTGCGGAACTCCGGGTTCGGCGTGTCGGTGAAGCACGACATTGCCGTGAGCGACCCCACGAACAGCGTCGTCGGGCAAGCCTACTTCAACCAGTTCGAGACCGACGCCGACCTGGACAAAATCAAGATGCCGGTCATAGGGCACGACACGGCGGAGACCGCGCGCCGGCTCGAGGTGGCGCACGGCCTGTTCGACGGGACGCTGGACATCTTCGAGCAGGGCGTCGACCCGTACCTGTCGGTCTGGGACCCGATCAGTACTTGGATGAACGTGCAGAGTGTACTTTTCGCGCTCGTCGACCGGCCGGAGTACATGCGCGAAATGGCACAGCGCATGGTGCGCGGCTACCTGAGTATGCTCGACCAGCTCGAGGCCCAGGGCCTGCTGTGCCACCACCAGTCGCTCATCCACTGCACCGGCGCGTACACCGACGAATTGCCCGCACCGGGGTTTGACCCGGCGCGACCCCGCACGAAAGACATCTGGATGTTCGGCCTGGCGCAGATGTTCTCCACGGTGTCGCCGGCCATGTTCGAGGAGTTCGAGATCGACATGTGCATGCCGATCTTCAAGCGCTTCGGTCTCGTCTACTACGGGTGCTGTGACCCGATGGACCTCAAGATGGCGCAGGTCCGCAAGATCCCCAACGTGCGCAAGATCTCGATGAGTCCGTGGGTCAACGAAGAGATCGGCGCAACTGAGATCAAGGGTGATTACGTGTACTCGCGCAAGCCGAACCCGGCGCTGCTGGCCTGGCCCGAGTTCAACGCGGGCGAAGTCCGAACGCACCTGCAGGCGACCGTGGACGTCTGCGCCCGCCACGGCTGCCCGCTCGAACTGATCCTGAAAGACATCAGCACCGTGGGCTATCAGCCGCAGCGGCTGTGGCAGTGGGCCGATATCGCCATGGACGTGGTCGGCGCGACGGACTACGTTTTTCCCGCGACTGACGCGCGGGAGAAGAGGCGCGTTGCACAGTCGCGACCTCAGTGGTGACGCAGTGACTCCATGACGCAGTGACTCAGTGAACCAGAACTCACCGCCCCGAGCATAGGAGCCGGACAACCTGAACTCCCGCGCCAGGGCGCGAAATGCGGCTCGCGGTACGCTCGCGCTCCAGGGAACCACCTCACAGGAACCGGTCTTCCGGTCCTGAGTTGGGTGGCATTGGGGTCAGACTCAGAACTCGACCTCGATCATCTCCAGCGTTTCCAGCCGCGCCACATCGAGCGCGACGGCGCCATCTTTGGTCGTGACATCCAGGCGCTTGCCGTCCGAGACCCGCGTGCAGACCAGCGGCGTCTTGCCTCCCGGCAACCGCAGCGTTGCCGTGAGGTCACGGACCGGCACGTTCGGCAGTTCCCTCTGGTAGTTCACGAACCCGACCAAGTACGCGTCCTTTGTCGTGCTGCGGTTCACCGTGATCTCGACACACGGCGGCGCATTCGTGTCCAGCACGATCGCGGACGGCGAATACTCGCGGAAGAGCCACTCGCCGAACGTCTGCTGCGCATCCTGCTGCAGAGAGAACACCGGCGAAGAGATGTAGATGCATTTGCCCTTGCCGAACCGGTTGACGGTCAACCCGGCGTAGTCCGTCACGACCCCAGGCGGATTGCTGTGAATCGAAGCGTACGGCTCGGCGTCGGGGTCGAACACGGGCTCGACGATCCGGGCCAGGACCTCGGCACCCGTCGCCTTGACCAGCGGCGCGGTGGCGTGCGCCGAGACCAGCCAGTGGCGTGCGACGAACGACAGGTAGTGGAAGCGCTTCGCCTTGGCGTTGCTGTACGAGACCCCGAAGACATCCGCGAGCCCGAAGTCGCCGGTCGTCGTCCCGTCCGGCTCGTAAAGCGAGGTCATGCCGGTGGCGATAAGCGTGCCCCCGCCCTTCACGAACGCACGCAGGCGTGCGTTCTCCTCTTTCGTGGTGTACATCACGTTGTTCACGATGATGGTGTTCAACCCGCGGTAGTCCGTTTCTTCGTTCGTGACGACGCGAAAGGGGATATGCGCGCGGGTCAGGACGATGGACGCACCGGACATCTCGTCGACCGCGGGTTTGCCGCCGCTCGGGCTCATGATGTCGGTGTTCGCGGTCTCGTCGACGTAGGCCGCCGAGGAGTAGTAGAACGCCTTGTCCGCCGCGATCACGGGTTGATGTCGCTTCACGGCACTCGTGAACGGTGCGAGCTTCCGCGCTACCGCGCCAAGGCGTTCGTAGACGTCGTTCTCCAACGTCCCGTCGGGGTTGATCGCGTCGATGAAAAAGTACGCGCCCGCGTTTGCCAGCGTCGTGGCCGCCTCCGCGGTGAGTTCCGCCTCTGACTTCATCGAGGTATGATCGCGGAGGTTCACGCAGCGGCTGGTCATGAACTCGTACGGCAGATCCTTCGACGCGGCCGCGAGCACTTTCGAACCGAGGATGTGCTGGTACTTGCCGCCGTAGAAATCACCGGACGTGTAGTCGCACGCCGCGGCGATGCCGAGCGTGTACCCCTGCATCCAGCCGTGCATGATCGTCGACGTCTGGTGCGTGACGGTCATGTCCTTCCGCGACTTGATGAACCGCGTGATCTCCTGGCTGAACGCGGCCATCGCGCGCTCGCGGAAGCGCTGGAAGCAGATCCAGTCCTTGCTGCGCCAGTCGATCTTCCGGGGGATCTCCTGACCGGTCTCGGCGAGATACTTCTCGCGGCAACTCGGGCAGACACAGATGCCCGGCCAGAAGGTCATGTCGTTGAAGATCCCGTCCACGTCGTAGGCGATGATTTCGCCCACCTGCGCCAGGACAAAGGCGCGGTACTCGTCGTCGTTCGGGCAACTCCACCAGTAACGGCCGCCGTGCTGATTACCATTGACGTGCGTGACCCGCCACGCCGGGTGCGTCTTGGCCGAGTGATTGTGGTAGATGCTGGTGTAGTACGCGACCGGCACAATCCCTTCCCGGCGCAGCAGGTTGACGGTCTCGCCGAAAATGTCACGCCCCTTGAGATTGGCGTGCATGTGCCCGACCTTGGTCGGGTAGTAGCAGTTGCCGTTGTGGCAGGTGGCGTAGACCATCGACGCTTCCGTGCCGGCTTTCTTGACCATCGCCACGTACTGCGCCGGGTCGAACTTCGCCATGAACGACGGATCGTCCTCGGCAATGTGATTGTCGATCAGGAGTCTGGCATAGCAGCGTTTGTACCAGTCGTTCATGGGTTCCCTCGCACGGCGGTTGCGGACAGGTTTTCGCTCTCCAACGCACTGGCGAGAGACCATAGCGCCAACCCCCTCGAGTGCAAGACCGAGAACGCGGCCCCCAGGGCTGTTTCAAGATTCGTGACCGTCGCGTGCAGCGAGTACCCCCGGCGTGTCCCCACGCCGGGGGGGGCGGCCTGAGGACAGGCCGCCCCTACCGGGTATGCGCGGAGGCGTGGCCTTCCGAGACGTGGTGCCAGATCTTGAAACAGCCCTGCGCGGCCCCTGTCGGTGTCGCTAGTGCTCGGTTGCCAGAAATGCCCCAGCAATTCCACCGTCAGAGCGGCATCCGGGTGTGTCTTCCGTCCCCAACGGGGACGCGCATGTCCAGCCCAGGGTCGAACGGCCCTGGGTCTTGTGACCGTCTCCCTCACCGATCCGTGCCTGAAGGGGACGAACACGCGGGCCGCCTCGTGCGCGTCACCGTGGCTCGGCATGCAGCAACCCTTCAGGGTGCAATCGGGTTCGGGCATGCCGGTTCCCAGGGTTTGACAACCCTGGGCTAGACATGCGTGTCGCCTTTGGCGACAAGGCGAGGGGTCGGGATTCCCACCGCACCGCACAGGAATCCAAAATGCAAAATGTGAGTACTTCTCGGCGACGTCACCCTATGGAGCACGGCGGCAAGTCCGCCACGGGCGGCGCGACACCGCTTTGGCTGAGGCGCATTGCCCACGCAACGTACTCCAGCCAAAGCGGCGTCGCCGGGCACTCACTCCAGGTATGGCTTCAACTGAATGAAGTTGATGATGAGTTCTTCGCCTGGGGTGGCCTTTTCGTCGCTGAACGCGATGACTTGAGTGGGGGACTTGGCGCGGAGAATGATGCGGTTGAGGTTGATCTTGGCGACGTTGTCGTTGTGTTCGTAACGGCCCTTGTTGCGCGTGTCGATGTGGACGAAACTCCTGTCGCCGAGGATCTCCGCACCGTCCAGCTCCGCATCGATGCCGTATCGGCGCGGGTTGTACTTCTTCCCGACGACATCGTTACGGTCGGCGGTGACGAACTGCAGGCAGTAGGCTTTGCCGACCTCCAGCCCTTGCACGGTCTGGCTGATGCGGTTGGGTTTGTCGGCGTTCCGAGTCATGACGCAAACGGTGTCGCCCGCCTTGCCGCCGCCCCAGCGGCCCTGGCTGTTCTTGCCATAGCCGGCAATCGTTTCCGCGCGCACAGAACCTTCGGCGGCCGGCGACGAAACCCAGCCGTTCAGGCCGGCCGCGAAATCGCAGTTCGCCAAAAAGCCGGGGGTGTACTTGAACCCGTAACGCGCGGACAGCATGTCCTTGTTGCCTTCGACCGCATAGTGACGCATGAGCATGAACGACCAGCGCGCGAGCTCCTCGTCGCCGTAATACGTGCCCCAATACCCCGTGGTGGCCAGCCCGGCAAAGTCGGGGCTGTTGGCGATCAGGTTCACCTGCATGTCCAGGTAGTACTTGAAGTCCACCGCCGGATTGTGCTCCAGGGAGATGATGGGGATCTGGTTGAAGTTCCCGAAGATGATGCCGGTCCCGGCGGCGGCGTTGGGGTAGAAGGCGTTGAAGCGACGCATGGTTTCGCCGATCATGTTGTCGAGATAGGCGGCGGCGGCTTTCTCGTCGGCCTGCGGGTGGCAGTAGGCTTCGAACAGCAGCCGCCCGCGACCCTTGGAGGCGTTGAGACTGGCGGACATGAAGTCGGTGTGCAGGGAGGCGATCCCGGGCTTGCCGACGATCCAGGTGTAGACCCGACGGTTCTCGGGGTTGCGCAGCCGCCACAGTGCCTTGGTGTAGTTGTCGATCGTGGTGCGACCGAAGAAGAGTTCGTCGCTGGTGAAACCGTCGTACTGCGGCTGCGTCAGACCGGGGTGCTTCTCCATGCGCGCCTGCACATCGGCGGGATCGTCCACAGGAGCAACGCCGAAGTTGGCCAGCCACTTGAGGCCAAGCGCCTTGGCTTCGGGGAGTGCGTCGCCGGGCAGCGAGCCGCCGTTCAACGTCGTCACGGCGCAGAGGATGTGCTTCTTCATGAAATCCCAGCCGTAACTGCCGTTCTCCTTGACGTAGGAGTCCGCGCAGGGAGGGTAGTCGAAGATCTCGGGGATGGAGTGCACCAGCAACCGCGCCTCGGCGTTGCTGCCGCTGACGGTAATGCGGTGTTCGCCCAAAGAGAGCTCACGGAAGGCTTCGAGGCGGGCGGTGGCGGCGGTGATCGCCGTGTCCCGGTCATCGATCTGGACGGTCAGGCCGGGCGGTGGTGCGGCGGTGGTGAAGGCCACAAAGACCCAGCCATCGCGGGGATTCACAAAGGTGATTGTTTGCGGCGCCGAGTCGTTCTTCACCGGCTGGTTCAGGACTTCGGCGACCAGGTTGTTGAGCTGTTTTATGTTGCTGCGGTCGATGGCGGGGATGTCGATGATGCTGATAGAGTAGGCGGCTTGAACGACCGCCTCAACCCGGTCACGACGACGCAGCAGGACTTCCAGCGTGTAGTCGCCGGAGGCGAGTCCGGCGAGCGTGACAACGACTTTGCCGCCCGCGAGCGGAACCGTCTGCAGGGGAATGGGGTTGCCCGCGATGGTGACAAGGCACTCGTAGGCGTCCTGGCTCTGGGGCAGGATGCCGTAGAACTTGAGGGCCAATTCCGGTGCGGCACGGGGGATCCGGTTCAGCAGGGGTTGGAACGGAACCAACCTCGGCGCGGCGACAATGGACACCTGCGAGGAGGAGCCTTTGCGGGCCCCTTCGCTGATGGCTTCGAGCTTCAGGTCGGCGAAGTGAAGTTCACCGGTCAGGTCGACGGCGAACATGGCCAGACCGTATTCCTTGTCGCTGGAGGCGAACAGCGGGAAGGTCTTCTCCATGAAGGTCCATTCTGAATCGGCCGGCAGGTCCTTGAACCCTACGTCGTCAACCCAGCCGCTGTTGTGAACGACCAGACCGGCGTGGCGGCTCTTGAAGCCCTTGGTCTTGATCCAGGCGCTGAGCTTGTACGTTTCGCCGGCCACCAGGACCAGACCGTGCTGGCGCGCGTTCACCTCACCGGGCCCGGTCCCGTCGTCATGCAGGACGATGGAAGCTTTCTTGCCCTCCGGACCGCCGGTGCGGTAGTAGCTCACGGTCTTCGCGGAAGACGGTTCCCAGAATTCGGGGAACTCGACCTGTTCGGCGTCAAAGGCGCCGTTCACCAGCAGATTCTCACCTTCGCCCACCGCCGCCCCCGCAGTCGATGCCAGAATGGCGACACCCAGCAACGCGAGACAGTGTTTCATTCTATTCTTCTCCTCCGGGTTGCCAACCGACGGCGGCGGCGGAGTGATCCTGTAGCGGCCGCCTCAATCCCTTACGGTCCATAGGTATAGCATTGTCCGGATCCAGATGCAAGGGACACGCGGGCACGGGTCCCGCGCCGGTGTATGGCCTTCCGGCCGAGCCACGACCGTGAGGGAGTGGTTTCTGAGAGACCGCTTGCTAACGCGCGCGGCTCGGACAGGCATGCACCCGCCACTCCCATGAAACTGAAGGCGCCCAGAGCCCGCGAGGACGCGGGCGCTCCACGGTCTGGCACGGGGTCTGACTTTGGAGCGTCCGCGTCCTCGCGGGCTCTGGAAGCGTCGTTGGCAGTTTCACCTTGGTATGACCGGGCGGTCTGCCGCCCGGGGGGCGCGGACGCATTACCCGACGTGCCCCAAGGCTGTTTCAAGATCTGGCGCCGCGTCTCGGAAGGCCACACCTCCGCCCACACCTGGTAG
>Ga0156402_1166_pt1 | contig 15103 bp, 11 predicted proteins | sample RifOxyA3_FD_108045 | JGI IMG/M metagenome (GOLD analysis project Ga0156402, IMG submission 108045) | Lentisphaerae bacterium RIFOXYA12_64_32 | reverse complement strand
GGGGGGGGGGGGGCGCCGTAGCGTCGTGCCCTCTCGTTCCCCCCTTCTTCCGGGTGGGCAGCCACGGCTGCCCACCCGGAAGAAGGGGGGAACGAGAACGCGTCTGTTGGCGCCCCCAAACCCCTAATCGCGATCACCACCGGTGCAAGACCGGTGGCGTCGGCAATGGCACAGATCGAGAAGACGCCAGCTACTCGCAGGCGCATGACCAGCGATCTCCCGCCGCCGCTTGACACCCACCCTACGCGGGGCTAAAGTTCCGACGGAACTTAGCAGAATGTAGGCGCGGTGGAGGATTTCATGCCAAAGATCCACAGGGGAGACGAAGCGCAGCAGGAGCGATTGGTGCGGTTCCTTTTTCACCGGCGGCAGGCGACCCGGGCGCACCTGGCCCAGGCGCTGCGCATTCGCAAGAGCGCCATCACGGACCTGTGCAACCGCCTGATCGCCGATCAGACTCTGCGGGAGGCGAACCCGGAGCGGCAGCGCAACGTACTGCTGCAGCTCAACCCGGACCGGTTCGTCGCCATCGGTCTGCAGCACGCCGAGAGGGGCGTGTGCGGTGTGCGAGTCCGGGCGGACCTGTCCTGCGAGGGCGAGACGTTCTACCCGCTCGCCGAGAACCTGACCGGTGCCGCGCGCCTCGACGCCATTGCGGACTGCGCCCGCCGCTACGTTCGCGTCGCCGCGTCGAAGCAGCAGCGGATCGGCGTCGGGTTCTGCGACATCGGCATGGTGGATGCCGTCCGCGGGTACTCGATCCGCGCCGCCGCTGTGCCGGGGTGGGAGAATCTGCCGGTGCGCGACCGGCTCAAGACGGCCACCGGGCTGCCCGTGGAACTGCTGATGCACACCGATTCGCTGTGCCTGGCGGAGAAAACCCACGGCGCAGCCAAGGCCATGGAGGCGTTCATCTTCATCCAGGTCGGACGCCGCATCGGCTTGTCGGTGTTCCTCAACGGCGGTTTTTTGCGCGGTAACACGAACTTCTTCGGCGAGCTCGGCCACACGGTGGTGGCGCCGGCGGGTGACATCTGCAAGTGCGGCAACCGCGGCTGCCTCGAGACCGTGGCGAGCACCGACGCGGTGGTGCGCAAGGTCCGCGACCACCTCACGCCGGGCAGTCCCGCGACCGCGGCGCTCACAGATGGCGTGGTGACCATCGATACGGTTCTGACCGCCGCGCGACAGGGGAACAAGCTGGCGCGGCTGGCGCTGGAGGAAGCGGCGCTGGCGGTCGGCAACGCGGCAGCGTTCATCATCAACATTCTGGGCATCGACAACCTGGTCCTGGGCGGCAAGCTCACGGAGGCGGGCGACTTGTTTCTCGACCCGGTCCGCGGCGCTGTGGCGCGCAACTGCGTGCACCCGGTCAGCGAGAACGTCACCGTGTGCCTCGGGCAGATGGGCGAGTACGGCAGCGCCACCGGCGCCGCCCTGGCCGTGCTGCAGGCGCACTTCGCGGAGCGGTGACGGGTGGCGGAAGGTGTTCAGTATTCAGTGTTCGGGTGTCGGGCGGGGAGAGTATGGTTCGTGACCTGCCGCCTGGCTTGACAGGTGCGTCAGTTCACTCCGGGCTCACTTCCCACCCGGGGGCGCCAGCCGGTTTTCCGCCGGCACCGGTGCGGAGGCGCCCTGGGGCGGCTCCCGCTCCGGCTTGAACTCGCGCGCCAACTTCTGCGCCTCTATCATCTGGTCAGCGGTCATGCGCTGGACCACGAATTCGCGTGCCCCATCAATCCGGGCAGCCATGGCTTTCCCGTCGTCATCCTTGGCATGAGGTTGGGCGCCAGCAAGGCTGAGCCACATGTAGGCCTGAATGACGTCCGGCGGCACTCCTTTGCCCGTGACATACATGAGCCCCAGGAACGCCTGGGCGTCGGCATGGCCCTGTAACGCTGCCCTGCGGAACCACGTGTCCGCCTCGGGCTTGTCGTGGCGCAACCCTTTGCCCTCAAGGTGCATGATTCCGAGCTGGTACTGGGCCTCGGCATCGCCTTGCTCAGCCGCTTTGCGATACCACTTGACCGCTTCGGCGTCGTCCTTGGGCACGCCCTTGCCACTGGAGTACAGGGTTCCCAGCGCGCCTTGTGCGCGTGGTTCGCCCTGCTCGGCCGCTTTGCGGAACCACTTGACCGCTTCGGCATCGCTCCGGGGTGTGCCCTGTCCCCTGGCGTACATGAGCCCCACGGCACCTTGCGCGAAGGCGTCGCCCTGTTCGGCGGCCTTGCTCAACCACTCGAGCGCCTCGGCATAGTCCCGATCGACGACCAGCCCCTTGGCGTACAGGACTCCGAGAGCCGCTTGCGCGTCGGCATCGCCCTGCAGGGCGGCTTCGCGCAAACCCGGGGCCGACTTGCTCAACCACTTGAGCGCCTCAGCCTTGTCCTGGGGCACGCCCTTGCCCGTGGCATAGGCCATGCCCAATGCACACTGCGCCTTGAAATCGCCCGTCTCGGCGGCAGCCCGGATCTCCTCGACCGGCTTCTCGTCCCACTTGGTTTTCGGGCCTGAACCCGCCGCCGGCTCCCCGGCCCCCGTAGCCAACGACAGCACCGTCAGACAGCCGCAGACGGCCGCAAGAACGGCCATACTCACTCCATGCCACATGGTTCGGTCACTCCTTCGCCCTCACCAGCACTTGAAGAGCCCTCCCGAATAGCTGTCTCACGCTGAGTTGCCGGTGCGGTGTAACAGTAAGCGGTGGTGTGGCACGCGTCAAGATTCGACCAGGACGCCTGGTGCTGCGTCAGTCGCGGGTGGGAAACTCGCCGCAACGGGCATCCGAGCCGCGACTGTTAGGGAGCGGTCTCTGGGAGGCCGCTTGCTCACACGCGCGGCTCGGACAGGCGTGCACCCGCCACTCCCACACAGAACCTTGGAGTTAAGGCGCTAACGGCGGTGGCTTGCGCATGTACCCCAAGATGGTGCTCCGCAAAGTGGCAGCATGGCTCCCGCCTTGCTGTACCGTTTCCGATCCGCGCCAGGGCTTTCACCCTGGGCGGGAGAGTGCAAGGCTGGAGCCATGCACGACTTCCTCAGAGAGTTTAGCTTGACCGGCATGCCCCTTGCGCCCCGCCCCGCCCAGGGCTGTTTCAAGATTCGTGACCGTCACGTGCGGCGAGTACCCCCGGCGTGTCCCCACGCCGGGGGGGGGCGGCCTGAGGACAGGCCGCCCCTACCTGGTGTGCGCAGAGGCGTGGCCTTCTGAGACGCGGGGCCGGATCTTGAAACAGCCCTGCGCCCCGCCCCCTTGGACTTGACAGACGCCGGTTGTCGTGGCAACTTCCTGGCGGTTTGGCGGAGCTCTGTGTGCAGTGGAATGACGGCGGCGTGCCGTCCGAATGCATCCACCGCCGCGGACGGCGTGGCCGTTCCCGCGCTCCGCGGGATATCGAGCGCGGCACAGTCACCCGTGGAATGTGCTGCCAAACCGCATCCGCGTCTCTCCAGTTGGATGGCACATGCCGCCAGGACCGTCGCCCATGGAACACGCTGAGCAGAACGTTGCGGCACGTCGCCCCCCGGGCGTGCGGTTCCTCGTCCCAGTCATTCTCGTGGCGGGTGTCGTCGTGCTTGCCGTACTGCTCTGGCTGGTCCTGCGCCTGGCACGCCCGCAGGAGCCCTTTATCGATCTGTCGTCCGGGTCTGCTGTTGCCACCCCGGCGGAGGTGGTGGTCGAACCTGCCCCCGATGTCCTGCGTTTTGCCGTTGCGACCATGTGGAGTCTGGATTCGACGTTCGTGATGTACAAACCCCTGGTCGAGCACATCGCCCATGCCGTGGGGCGCGAGGAGACCCTTCTTCTGCGTACGTCCTACGCCGGACTCCGGCAGGCCTTGGAACGGCGCGGGGTCGATGTCGCGTTCATCTGCACCGGGCCCTACGTTTGCGCGTTCCCGTCCGGCCAGATCAAGTTGCTCGTGCAGCCTGAGTTTGCCGAGGGTGTCGCCTACCAGTCGATCGTGATCGCACGGCGCGAGAAGTTCCCGGAAGCGATTCGCAGCCTGGAGGACTTGCGGGACCTCGTGGTCGGTTTTTCCGATCCGGAGTCCTTTACCGGACGGTTCGTTCTCTGCGCCAAGCTGTTCGAACAGGGTTTGGACCCGGAAACATTCTTCCGCGGCAGAGTCTGGACGGGGAGCCACGATCGCTCGATTCGTGCCGTGGAGTCCGGTCTGGTGGATGTCGCGCCCGTGCACTCGGTGGTCTGGCATTCGGCGCTCAAGGAGACGCCCGCGCGGCGCGATCGGCTGATCGAAATCTGGCAGAGTGACGTGTTCGGCCCCCCGCCGGTGGTGGTGCGAAGCGATCTCAGCGATGAACTCCAGGGCGCATTGCGCAAAGCGTTCCTGACACTGCACGAAACCGCGGAGGGGCGGGTTCTGCTGTCCGCGGTCGGTATTGCGCGCTTCACGGAGGGTCGCGCGGAGGACTACCGCACGGCCATGGAAGTCTGCGAACGCTTCAAAGCCGGAATGGGAAGGAAACCGTGATGCTGAACCGACTGTCGTTGGATCAGCTGCTCCTGCTCACCGGCGGCGCCTGGCTGTCCGCGGTCCTTCTCGTGGCCACGGCGATCGCAACCCGGAGCCTGATCGGTTTGGAAGAGGCGGCCCTTACCAGCCGCGCTGAAGCGGTGGCCAAACTCGTGTCGCGGGAGTTGGTGGACCCGATGCTGACGGGCAATCGCGTCGCGATGTTCGACATCCTGCGCCGGACGACCGGGGGAGTGGACGAACTGCGATACCTGTGTGTCGTGGACAAGCATGGGCAGGTCGTGGCGGACACCTTTCCGGGCGGCTGTCCCAGGGCGCTCTGCGACCTGTTCCGCATCGCGGCCGACCAGCCGGTTCGGTTCCGCACCGATCAAGGGCCCATGCTCGATGTCGCTGAACCCGTTCTCAGCCGTGATTTGGGGACGGTACACGTGGGGTTTTCGCGGTCCGGCCTGGTCCTGGCGGTGCGCCGTCTGCAGATGCGGCTCGGCGCTGTCTTCGTGCTTGCCGCCGTTCTGCTGCTGGCGGGCACGCGCGTGGTGGCGAAACGGATCGCCCTTCCTCTGCACGTGCTGGAGCAGCAGATCTCCCGCTTCCCGGACGAGGCGCCGGAGAACCAACCGGAGGAGGTCTCCGGGACGCGCGAAGTCGATGCCTTGGCCCGGGGCTTCGCCGGGATGAAGCGGCGTCTCAGTCTGCTGGAGCGCGAACGAGCCGCCACGCAGCACCGCATGATCCACGCCGAACGGCTCGCGTCCCTTGGTCAGTTGGCCGCCGGCCTGGCGCACGAGATCCACAACCCCCTGGACGGCATGCAGGAGTGTGTTCGCTATCTGCAGGCCGACCCGCAGAGAAGCGATCGCGCGGCCAAGTACTACCCCATGCTGCATTCGGGGCTGGAGCGGATCGCGCAAACGATGCGGGGGATGTTGACCTTTGCCCGGTCCGGCCAGGACTCATCAATGGAGCCCTGCAACGTGCAGGATATGATGAAATCGCTCGCCTTGCTGGTCGACGCCCAGTTCGGTGAGCGCCGGGTGCACTTCACCTGGAGCGAGGAGGGCTGCGGCGTGTGCCAGTGTGCGCGTCAACCCATGACGCAGGCATTGCTCAATCTGGTCCTCAACGCGGCCCAGGCGGTCGAAGGCAGCCCGGCCCCCGAGGTCAGTGTCTGCACCCATTGTGACACCGAGTGGGTCTACTTCTTCGTCGACGACAACGGCCAAGGAGTCCCATCCGAGCTGCGAACGGACATCTTTAAGCCGTTTTTCAGCACCAAGCCGATCGGCAAGGGAACGGGGCTTGGGCTTTCGGTGTCGCGCGATCTGGTCCGTGCCATGGGCGGTGATCTGTTTCTCGATCCAGCTCCCAGCCCCCTGGGCGGCGCCAGATTCGTCATCCAGTTACCCAAAGTCACCGATACGGAGAACCGTGATGGACGACGCAAAGACGAAAATTCTCATCGTCGACGATGAGCAGATCAAGCGGACGATCCTCGAGGACGAACTGCAGGACGCCGGCTACGCCGTCACCACCGCGGCCAACCCGCTGGCGGCGGCGCCGTTCCTGGCCAAGACGGCTTTCGACGTCATTCTGACCGACCTGCGCATGCCGGGCCAGGACGGCCTGTCGTTCCTGCGCGACCTCAAGCAGCAGAACCCCGAACAGCCGGTCATGGTCATGACCGCGTACGGGACGGTCGCGACGGCGATCGAGGCCATGAAGCTGGGGGCTTGGGACTACCTGCAGAAGCCGTTCGCCACCGAAGAACTGTTGATCAAGCTGGACAAACTCCTCAGGTACGAACGGTTGACCGATGAGAACCAGATCCTCAGGCAGCAGTTGGCGCGCACGAGCCCGACCCCGAATATTATCGTCGGGGCGTCGCCGGTGATCCGCACCATGCTGGACCGGGTTCGCATCCTCGCCGGGCTCGACACCACGGTGCTGGTCGAAGGCGAGAGCGGGACGGGCAAGGAACTGGTGGCGCGGACAATCCACGAAACGTCCCTTCGCGCCTCGGGGCCCTTCGTGGCCGTGTCCTGCGCCGCGCTGCCGCGCGAGTTGATCGAGTCCGAGTTGTTCGGCCACGAAGCCGGAGCCTTCACCGGCGCAACCAAGCGCCGGTTGGGGCGGTTCGAGTGCGCGCATGGCGGCACCATCTTCCTCGACGACGTGGACGACATTCCGCTGGAGACTCAGGTCAAGCTGCTCCGCGTTCTTCAGGAACGGATCGTCGATCGGGTCGGCAGCGAACAGGGAGTGCGGACCAACGTCCGGGTCATCGCCGCCACCAAGAGTTCCCTGGCCGACCTGGTGGCGGCCCGGAAGTTCCGCGACGACCTCTACTACCGGCTGAGCGTCGTCCCCATCCACATCCCGCCTCTGCGTGAGCGAAGGGAGGACATTCCGCTCCTCGTGCAGTATTTCCTGGAACGCCTGGCGCTGACCATGAATCGCGGTCCTCTCTCAATCACCCCCGACGCCCTGGCCACGCTTCAGGCCCACGACTGGCCCGGCAACGTGCGCGAACTGGAACACATTGTCGAACGGATGATCGCACTCTGCCCCAACGATGAATTCACGGAGCGGGATGTCCCGCCGTTGAGGCCGTCCGTGCAGATCAAGGAGCATATCTCGCTGGCGTTGGAGGGGGTGGAGACCATCGATATGGCCGCGGTCTTGGCCGAAACCGAGGAACGTCTGGTGAAGTGGGCGGTTGAACGGGCCAACGGAAACCTGGCCCGGGCCGCGGAAATGCTGCGAATGCCACGCTCAACCCTCCAGTACAAGGTCAATAAGCTCCAGGGCGAGCGTCCCCTGGCCAGCCCCGAATGAGCGCGGTTCCCAACCGCGCCGCCTGGCCAAGGCCAAACAAGAGATGATGCCGCCGTGAAGGGCCGCGCAGTCCGGGGGCGCAACCAATGGGGTCGCGGGGAGTTGTGTACCGGCACGGGCGACCGGTTCTTGTCACCGGCGACGAATCCCCGCCAACATAGTGTTAATCTTTACCAAACCCCCCGCTTCCGGGGCTATTCCGAGCGAAGATGGACTCTGCCGTTGTCGGGATTCCCCCACTTTGCCGCGCCCTTTCCCGTTGGCAATCATTACCATAGGGTCGCATGAAGCATATTTGTAACATATTAATGAATAAGTAGATAGTTATGTGTCATGATATACTGGCAATCCAACTGCTAATTATTCATCGATCAAATGTAATTCTGGCTGTCTGGTGTCGCGGGACGTTTCATGGAGGCTCGTGGCGGTCGCGCCGTGCGGCAGACGGAAGACGGGCCGGAAAGGGCCGACGTCACCCGCCGGGTAATGCGTCAGTCGCGGGTGCACGGTTGGGCGGAAGATGAGCAAAGTGGCGGGAGCGGTTCGCTCCCGCGGGTGTCGGAGCGAGCCGCTCCGACCACTTTAGGCGTCAGCCCAAATCAGACTTCGACCTTATCTCCACCCGCGACTGACGCATTACGCCGCCGGTTCCGTGAAGGTAGCTGAGCAGGCATTGCGTGAGTATATTGCCCGCAGGTTTTTTGCGTGACGCTACCGCGGCAGGACGGGGTGTGCCGTGCGCAGGAGATCCTCGGGGACACTGCGGGTGTCTGTATTTGGATGCACACATTTTCAGGAATTCCGGACATGCGTGAACAGTCTTGCGTATCGGTCTGCCCTCCTTCCAAGCCGAGGCGCCTGGAGTCCGTGCCGACATTGGTGGATTCAGAAACCCCTGCGTCGGGCGACGCGGTTTGGGCTGGACCGGCGTGGGTGAGTCTCGACGGCCTTCAGACCTGCGTTCTGAGCGCTGATTCGGATGAGTTCATCGGCGCGGTTCGCGCCATCGCCGCCGGCCGCGTTGCGTCGCTGGCCCCTCTTCTGGGGGAGGAGACCGACCTGTCGCAACTCAGCCCCGGAAAGATGCTTCGGACGTCGATGGCGGCGCGCATCTTCGGCGCGTCGGAATGTCACGCCGATCGGCGCATCCTGCCGTCAGCATGTGCCGCGGTCGAACTGGTCCATACCGCGAGTCTCTGCCACGACGACGTGATCGACAACGCACTGATCCGGCGCGCGCGCCCGACGTTGTGGCGCAGCACGGGTCCTTCAACGGCGATCTTGATCGGGGACATTCTGCTCTGCGAGGCGATGCATCTGATCACGGAGGTTGTTGGATACCGCTATGTGCCGACCTTCCTGGACAAGATCGGCGAAGTTTGTCGTGCGGAAGCCGAGCAGGAGTTGCGTTTCCGCGGGAAGGCCATTCCCGAAGAGACGTGCTTGCGGTTAGCCCGAAGCAAGACCGGCCCGCTGTTCGCATTTGTCGGCCATGTCTGCGGCGGAGAGAATCCGGCCCTCGCTCGCGCCCTTGAGGAAGCCGGCTACCGCTTGGGGACCGCCTACCAGGTTGCCGACGATCTCCTCGATGTGGCGAGCACAGAGGACAAGGCGGGGAAGACCCTGGGAACGGACCGGCAGAGAGGCAAGCACACCCTGGTCCAGAACGCCAGCGTGTCTCGATCCGATGTCATCCGCCGGGTTCGGGACATGCTCTCGTCCGCCGGCGAATGCGTGTCGGCATGGCCAACCGTCCAGAACGGCATCGAAGCCTTCATTGCCCTTGATTTCGAGCCGGCGATCGCGAAGCAGGTCAGCGCCTGGAACGCACAAGCCTGAATCCGTCGTCAAGCCCGGGGAGTCGGACTGGAAGAGTGGAATGACTTCGGTGGCAGAAAGCCAGGCGAACACCTATGAACTGCCGCTTCCATCCCAGACCCCGGACGGTCTGGAGGGTGAAAGCAGGGCGGTGATTGGATCGCTTCCCGACGCGCTGCTGATGCGGAATGTGGTCTGGTTCTGCCGCCTGCGTTGGCACGTGGTCATTCTCCTCACGGCTTTCGGCCTGGCCGGGATGGTGCCGGGGGTGTTCGCGTTCCTGGGTCTGAGGCCGCAACCGCTGTGGCCATTTGTCATTGCGTTCCTGCTCGGCGCCACCAACCTCGTGTACCTGCGGCACGCCCGGTCGCACAGCAGTTCTGAGACGCCGCTCGGCGGCGAAGTCATTCTGTGGTGCCAGATCGTTGTGGATCTGATCCTCCTGACCGTGGTCGTACACTACGCCGGAACCAGAGTGACGAACGTTTACCTCGTCTATCTGTTTCACATCGTCCTGGCCTGCATCTTTTTCTCCCGCACCGGAAGCCTGCTGGTCGCCCTGGTGGCCTGCGGCTTGTTCTCGTCGTGCGTTGTGGTCGAGTCGTTGGGCCTGGCGCCGCCGACCCAGGTCTACGACGCCAGTGTCGTGGTGGGTCAGCCGGGACTCGGTTCCATGCTCTTTCACGTCAACGTCGTCACCGTCCAACTGATCTGGTTGGTGGCCTGGTACCTGACGTCGCAACTGTCGGCCATGGTTCGCGCCCGGGATCAGGCCCTTGCCGCGACGAATCGGCAACTGGTTGCCGCGCAGAAGGAGAGAGCCACCCACATGCTCCTCACCACGCACGAACTCAAAGCCCCGTTTGCGGCGATCTGCGCCCTCTCCCAGCTTCTGTCCAGGGGATATTGCGGCCCGCTCTCCGACAAAGCCCTCGATGTCGTGATGCGCATTGCCGCACGATCGCGACGGCTGGGAAAGGAGATCCAGGACATGCTGCAACTGGGGAACCTGACCGCTCCGAGTCAGGACCCTCCCGTGTATATCCCGGTGCCCGTAGTCCCCGTTCTGGAGTGGTGTGCCGACTACGTCAAGCCGTTGGCCGAGGAGTGCGGCGTGACCATGCACCTGGACGTGACGGCGGCCCGTGACACGGCCGTGACCACGGGTGTCGAGGAACACCTCAAGATGATGTTTGCCAATCTGCTGACCAACGCGGTGACGTATTCGCGGCGGGGCGGGCAGGTGTACGTGCGTTGCTCACTGAACGAGGACGCCGCTCCGCGGGTCGTCATCGAGGACCAGGGGATCGGGATCCCTGCGGCGAAGCTGCCGCGGATCTTCGATGAGTACTACCGCACCGAAGAAGCCGTCAGCCACTGCCGGGAGTCCACCGGGCTTGGGCTGGCCATCGTACGGCGTGTGGCCGAAGCCCACCGCATCAGGATACGGGTCACCAGCGCGGTTGGCGCGGGAACGACGTTCGAGTTCCTGCTGCCCCACGAGAAATGAATGACCCACGGCCGGTGTCGGCGACAGGACAAGCCGCCGTCCTGCAGCCTGCCGCCCGGTCGACCCGAGTCGTTGCGGTGTTACGGCAATCAGGTATCAAGCCTGTTGGCGCAAACGCTTCGAGTGTTCCTGCGGCGAGCATCTGCGGTGCAGGCAGGCGCCGAAACGGGAATGCAGTCGCCAACAAGAGGAGACGATTCATGGCCTATCTGCTGATGGTTGACGACGACGAGGACTTCGCCATGGCGACGCAGACAGCACTGGAGGCTGCCGGCCATGAGGTCAAAATTGTTCTTGAATCGACACGAGCGGTCCAGGTGATGGAGGAGCGGCGACCAGACCTGATCATCCTGGACGTCATGTTCCCCGAAGACGCATCGGCCGGATTCACGCTGGCGCGGCACGTCCGGTGCTACTCCGAAGGACTGAAGGACGCGCCGATCCTGATGCTGACGGCCGTCAACGGCAGGTTCCCGCTGGGGTTCAGCAGCAGAGACATCGACAACACCTGGTTGCCGGTCACGGATTTCCTGGAGAAACCGGTCGACATAGAAGTGCTGCTCGCCAAGGTATCCGCCATTCTCAACGCCAACGATCCGCGCCGGAAATCGGGCGAGAAATCAGCCGGGGCATGACGGCTGGCGAAGCGTCCCGGCACGACCGGTCCTGTCAGGGAAACCCTCTCCGGCGACTCACCGCGCTGCCCGCGGCTACGGTGTGCCTCGCAGCAAGTTCGAACCAGGTGAGTCCTTACAGTTGGAGAACGGGATGACTTCGGATCCACAGGACTTGTACTGCCGGATCCTGTCCTCCGTGCCGAGGCCGGATATCGGCACGATCCTGGTCACGGGAGGCACGGGCTACATCGGCGGCCGTCTCGTGCCTGAGCTTCAGGCGCGGGGGTACCGGGTTCGGGTCATGGTCAGGGCTGGCTCTCCCGAGCTGCAGGGGCGCTGGCCCGGTGCGGAGATCGTCGTCGCCGATGCCCTGAAACCGGAGACACTGTCCGGCGCCTTGGCCGGGGTTGGGGTCGCCTATTACCTCATTCACTCCCTGCTCCTGGGCCCGCGGGAGTTCGAGTCCGCCGATACCACCAGTGCCCTGAATTTCCGCAACGCCGCAGCAGCAGCAGGCGTGAAGCGGATCATCTACCTGGGCGGCCTGGGTGACACCCACACCCAGTTGTCGGCGCACCTCAGGAGCCGAATGGCCGTGGCCGACGCCCTCCGCGGAGACACAGTCCCGGTCACTATCCTGCGAGCCGCGGTGATCATCGGCTCGGGGAGTGCGTCCTACGACATCATCAAGAGCCTGGTCCGACGCCTGCCGATTGTCTTCATCCCGCCCTGTGCCAAGAGCCGGTGCCAGCCCATTGCAATTCGCGATGTGGTTCGGTACCTCGTCGGCGTCCTGGAGGTAGACAAGGCAGCCGGCAAGTCGTTCGATATCGGCGGCAGCGATGTGCTGACGTACGAGGAGATGCTGCGGGTCCTCGCCCGGTTGTTGGGCCGCCGGTGCCTGTTTGTGCCCGTGCCATTCGCGCACATCGGCTTCTACTCGTATCTGTGCAGTCTTCTGACTCCGGTTCCCGCCCCGATCATCTCTTGCCTCATGGAGGGCCTCAAGAACGATGTGGTGTGCCAAGACGACAGCATCACGCGCATCGTGCCCTTTCGCCCCATCTCTTACCGGGAAGCGATCATCCGGGCGCTGACGGTCGAGGAAAAGGACCGGGTCCACACCCGCTGGTCGGACGCCTACCCGCCGGCGCACGAACTGGCGGTACACCTGCGCGACCTGAACGGGAAAGTCGCCTACACCGCGTCGTACTCGCGGTTGACCGACAAGAGTGCCGCCGCGCTGTTCAGTTGCATTTCCGGGATCGGCGGCAAGGAAGGCTGGTTCTACAGCAACTGGATGTGGCGTCTGCGCGGCATGGTCGACCGGCTCCTCATCGGCGTCGGCAGCTCGCGGGGGCGGCGCAACGCCAGCGCACTGAGAGTCAATGACGTGGTGGACTTCTGGCGTGTCGAAGACCTGAAACAGGACCAGGCACTGCTGCTGCGTGCCGAGATGAAGCTTCCCGGTTGGGCCTGGCTCGAGTTCCGGATCGCGCCCGAGGGAGAGCGGCGACGGCTGTCCGTGACCGCCTACTACGAGACCAAGACCCTGTTCGGAAAGCTGTACTGGCTCACGTTCCTGCCGTTCCATTTCCTGATTTTCAACAATCTGCTCAAGCAGATCGATCGGCGCAGTGCCACGTAGGATGACCGGCGACATTCGGTCGCCGGGGGGATGCATTACACATGAACACCTCGCCGTCGGACTTTGAGCTGGTTGACGGTTCGCGGATCGCCATCGTGGGCGGCGGCCCCGCCGGCTCGTTCTTCGCATTCTTTCTCCTGCAGATCGCCGGTCGCGTGGACCTGAAACTCGAGGTGGACATCTACGAACCGCGCGACTACTCCCGGTCCGGTCCGGCGGGCTGCAACATGTGCGGGGGCGTCGTCTCGGAGACCCTGGTCCAGCTCCTGGCTGTCGAAGGAATCAATCTGCCTCCGTCCGTGGTCCGGCGCGGGCTTGATTCGTACGTGCTGCACACTGACGGCGCTGCGGTGCAGATCCGCCTGCCCCAGGAAGAAATGCGGATCGCCGCGCTCTACCGCGGCAGTGGTCCGAAGGGGTCCGAACTCGGGAAGTGGGACAGTCTGGACGCCACACTGCTCGGGCTGGCCTGCGGCAAGGGAGCCCGCCACATTCCGCAACGGGTGGCCGGTCTGGCGTGGGAGGACGGCCGGCCAGTCGTCAGCACCCAGGACGGGCGGTCGCAGCGCTACGACCTGCTGGTCGGCTCGTTCGGGGTCAACTCGGGCGCGTTCGAGTTGTTCCGGAGTCTGGACGCGACGCTGGCCCAACCCAGGACGGCGAAGGCCTACATCGGGGAGTTGCACCTGGGGGCGGAGAATATCGAAAAGCACCTCGGCAATTCCATGCATGCGTTCCTTCTGGACATCCCCGGCCTGGAGTTCGCCGCCCTGATCCCCAAGGCCCATTACGTGACGGTGTGCATACTCGGACGCGACGTGGACGCCAGCCTGATCGAGCGGTTCATGACCAGCCCCGAGGTGAGCGCTTGCCTTCCGGCGGACGCCAACGCGCGGTTGCAGGCCTGCAAGTGCTCGCCACGGATCAACGTCGGTGGCAGTCGCCACTGTTTTGGCGACCGCGTTCTGCTCGTGGGCGATTGCGGGGTCTCGCGGCTGTACAAGGATGGAATCGGCGCGGCCTACAAGGCGGCCAAAGCCGGCGCGGTCACGGCCGTGTTTCACGGGGTTTCCAGACAGGATTTTCAGAAGTACTATTGGCCCATGTGCCGGACTTTGGAGCTGGACAACAAGCTGGGCAAGCTCATGTTCGCGTGCGCCATCTTCGTCAAGAAGATGGGGCTGCTCCGTCGTGGCATGCTCCGGTTGACGGCAGCGGAACAGGCGGAACGGGGCCCGCGCATGGACATGAGCATGATTCTCTGGGACCTGTTCACCGGCAGTGCGCCGTATCGCGATATCGCCTTTCGCGCGATCAGCCCCGGCTTCCTGCTGCGGTTTGCCGCGGCGACCGTGGCGGCGCTTTTCTGTTGGAACGCACCCAAGAAGAACGCCTCCGCTCCGAAGCGTTAGTGTCGAATCTGGCGTTGAACAAGGATTGCGGGGACGCAGGAGACGGCTCATGAACGAAGGTGCACTCGGCAGACTCTACGAGGACGGCGAGACGGTCGTCAACCAGGGCGAGGTGGGCAACTGCATGCACGTGGTCCAGAGCGGCCAGGTCGCGGTGCTGATCGCCGGGCCGGGCGGCGAGACGCAGGTCGGGACTCTTGGCACGGGCGACGTGTTTGGCGAAATGGCGCTGTTCACCGGCGAACCGCGGACCGCCACGATCCGCGCCCAGGGGCGTGCCCGAATCCTGACCGTGGACAAGCGCCAGTTCCTGCGTCGCGCGCACGAAGATCCGTCCCTGGCCTTCAGTATCCTGCACAAAATGGCCCACCGAATCAAGGAACTGAATCTGGAAGTCGTTCGCCTCAAAGGCGCCGGTGCAGGCCTCTGATCGCGCCGCACGCGCCCTGCCGGGCAGCGTGCTGCGTCAGTGGCGGGTGGAACGACGGCGTGCCGGCCCATGCGTGAGACCCCCGTGGCCTTGTGCCACGGGTGAATCGGGTTCGCCCGCCAAACGTAGGCGCCTCCCCTCTCTTCCCTTTCCCCCGTCCGCCGGCGGCGGACGGGGGAAAGGGAAGAGAGGGGACACGGTGCGGCGTGGTAACCAAAATGAACCCGTTCACCTGCCACACAAGGTGGCAGGGGTCTATGCTCCACCCTTTACTCCCATGTTACTCGCGTGTCACTCTGCGCCGCCGCCCGGCTCGTCCGGGCGGGGCGAC
>Ga0156402_1091_pt1 | contig 15181 bp, 9 predicted proteins | sample RifOxyA3_FD_108045 | JGI IMG/M metagenome (GOLD analysis project Ga0156402, IMG submission 108045) | Lentisphaerae bacterium RIFOXYA12_64_32 | reverse complement strand
CGCATGACCTTTCTGACCAAATGGCCTTTCCCGAAAGCACGAACCCACCGCTGCACCGTCACGGCCCCACCTATCGCATAGGCCCGACGAGCATCCGAGCAACTACGGTGTCTCCCTTCCTCAAGTTCCCGAACCACCTGCAACTTGAACGCCTCACTGTACCGAACTATCGTCTCCATAGCCACCTGCCTTTCTGTATGCAGGTGTCAACCTATAGCCGGACAAGACAGCATGGACCATGGTCCATTGTCCATAGTCCAGAATTGCGGGGGAACTTGTGGCGGACGAGCACTAGTGTGCCGTTCAGGAATTAGGTGTACAAAACAGTTATCACAGTGTACGAGGGCTCCTAACGCTCATCCGTCAGCAGGACGTTATGACCACCAATTTACTGAACGGCACACTAGGCGCCAGCCCCGGTCAACCGTCGACCCTATCTCCACCCGCGACTCCCATGTTACTGGCAGGGCGATTCCCGCCGCCGCCCGGCTCGTCCGGGCGGGGCGCCGATGGGGGGGGAAAGGGGGTGCCGCGCCCCCTTTCCCCCCCCATCGATCGCCCCACTGCCGCAAGGGCAGTGGCGGCGCGAGCCGGCCAGTAACCCGATAGGCATGACCGGCCGGTGCGCCGGCCGGGGGGCGCTGACGCATTACGGGACGTGGAGCCAACGGTTTGGCGTTCTGCGACTGTCGGAGTATGGTGATAGTATGCCTCGCACGCAGCCGTGATGACGGAGGGAGAAGAGCATGCTCTCGCGACGTGAGTTTCTGGCCCGGTCCGCGGTGGCAGGGGTTGGCGGCCTGCTCGCCCCTGCCGCGCTGCGTGCCCAGTCGGCGCCAACCGACATTGCGCCCAACATCCTGTGGATCCTGACCAGCGAACAGCGCTGGGACTCCATTGCCGCCGCCAGCAAGTATGCCTGGCTGAAGACGCCGAACCTGGACAAACTCGCCGCCGAGGGGACTCTGTTTGCTGAGGCTTACTGCCAGAGTCCATCGCCGGTCGCCTCGCGGGTCTCGATGCTGACCGGTCGGTATTGCCATCAGACGGGCGTGTACGCCAGCTTTGAGTACCACCATGACGAGGCGGGGTGCAGCCTGCCGTTCTTCACGGAGCGGTTGCGCCAGAAAGGCTACGCGGTGATGAGTGTCGGGCGCGAGTGCCACAACCGCGTGTCCCGCAAAGACCCGTACACGCCGGACGGCAAGGCGTACAAACAGCTCAGTGCGTTCTCGACATTCGAGTTCCGTGACATCTGGCAGCTCGGCCCGGTCCCCTACAATTCATTGCGTCCGGACAAGGACAACGTTGAGCAGGAGACGCGCGCGGGCATCCTGCGCCGGACCGGCACGCGGATGCAGCCGATCGTGGCCGGGACCAGTCCGCTGCCCGCCGACAAGACGCAGACGGCACTGATCACCGACAAGGCGCTGGAGTGCATGCAGTCGCAGGTGCCCGCGAACACGGCCATGTTCCTGCGCGTCGCGTACCTGGCGCCGCACGCTCCGGTCCTGCCTCCGGCGCCGTTCGCCACGCTGTACGACACTGCACCCATTCCGGCGCCGGACCTGGACCCGGCCGTCATCAGCGCCATGTCGGTGCAGACGAAGAACCTGTACAACCTGAACGGCGTTCATGAAATGACCGAACCGCAGATCCGCCGCATGCGCGCCAGCTACTACGCGTTCTGCAGTCATCTCGACGATCAGATCGGGCGGCTCGTAGGGCAGTTCAAGCTGCGCAGCACGCTGCAGAAACGGCCGTGGGTCATTCTGTTCTGTTCCGACCACGGCTGCATGCTGGGCGACTACGGTATGCACGAGAAGTGGGCCTTCTACGGGCCGTCCGTCAAAGTGCCGCTCATCGCGGCCGCCTCCGACGCGCGGTTCCCGAAAGGCAAAGTCTGCTCCGATCTGGTGGAACTGGTCGATGTGCCCGTGACCTTGCTCAAGGCCGGCGCGACGCATGTGCCGCCGGAACTGGTCGGCCGTGACTTGGCCGACGTGGCCAACAGCGGCGTGCCGCCGCGCAAGTACGTCATCAGCGAGCGCAAGGACTTCGGGCGCCGGGCCATGGTCCGCACCCAGGACTGGGCCTTTGAGATGCAACTGGGCCCCAGGCCGGACAGCACGGCGCCGCTGCTGGCCTCCGGCATCGAACACCTGCGCAAGCTGCCCGTCAGCGAGCTGGATGTCAGCCTCTTCGACGTGCGCATGGATTCGGAACAGAGACAGGAACTGGGGCAGGCCGCCGCCCACAAGGCCAGGTGCGAGAAGTTTCGTGATTTCCTGCTCAAAAAGATATGCGGCAACGACCGGATCGAGGTAGACTGGAGTCAGGAAGTGCCGCCGCCACCCAATGCGGAGAAACAGGGCAAAGGCGCGGACACAGACCCGATCTGATGGGCTCGGAACGGCTCCGGCAGGCCGTCGGTGGATAGGCCGTAGGTAGCCCCCGTTGCAGGCCGCTTACTCCTCGATCGCGCCACCTTGCGCGTGAGTCGAGTGACTCGAGCACACCCCGCGCTTTGAGGCGTGGATGAAGTCCAGCAGGTAACGGACTTCCGGACAGACTTCCGTGCTTTCGATAGCGGCCAGGGCCTGCGACAGGTTCAAGCCTGAACGGTAGAGCTTCTGGAAGGCGGCCTTGACCCCGGCCCGGGCCGCATCGTTGAAACCAGCCCGTCGCAACCCCACCACGTTGAACATACTGATCGTGTTGTCGTTGTTCACCGTCATGTACGGCGGGACGTCCTTGTTGACTCGCACGCCGCCGCCGAAAAACGCCAACGTCCCGACGCGGACGAACTGGTGCACCGCGCATCCCCCTGAGATGATGACGCGGTCTTCAACCGTCACGTGACCGGCAAGCAGCACGTTGTTGCCCAGGATCACGCGATTCCCGAGATGGCAGTTGTGCGCCACGTGCGACAGGGCCATGAGGAAGCAGTCGTCGCCAATGACCGTGGCGCTGTCAACGGCGGTGCCGCGGTGCACGGTGACATGCTCGCGAATCCGGGCCCGGTTGCCGATGCGCACGTAGGACTTCTCGTTCTTGTACGAAATATCCTGCGGCGCGTCACCCAGGGCCGCGCCCATATGCACTTCGCAGTCGTCACCCAGCGTCGTGTTCCCGCAGATCATGACGTGCGGCCCGATCCGGCACCGGTCGCCGAGTACCGCTCCATCCTCGATGATGGAGAAGGGCCCGACCTCGACATCGACGCCCAGCTTTGCGCCCGGCGCCACAATAGCGGTAGGATGAATGTTCAAGAGCGCCTCCCTCAGAGGTCATTCATTCGGTGTGCCTGCACAGACACCCGTGCAGGTCGAATGTGGATACGATAAGGTTTGGACTGGCTAAAATCAAGATACCCGCAAGCTCGAACGGTAATGCGTCAGTTGCGGGTGGAGATAAGGTCGAAGTTTGACCTGGGCTGACGCCTAAAGTGGTCGGAGCGGCTCGCTCCGACACCCGCGGGAGCGAGCCGCTCCGGCCACTCTACCGCAGCCCGCGAGTAACATGGGAGGCAACGACGGACGGCCCCCATGCCGGCGCGCGACCACGGCCGCGCCGGCTCTCACTGCGTTCGGAACGCTCGCGGCGGCAGGCCAGTGGCCTGACGAATACACCGCGAAAAGTAGTTGGGGTCTTCCCACCCGCAGCGGCGCGCAATCTCCTTCACCGGCGCGTCGGTCTGCTTGAGCAGCGACAGGGCGTTCTGCACCCGCAGGTTCGTGACGTAGTCGTTGGGGGAAATGCCAATGGCCGCGTGGAAACGCCGCGACAGGCTGGACCGGTGTAACTCCAGGCGCAGCGCCAACGAACCGATGTCCAACGCCGGACTGGCCCATTCGGTGTGGATGATCTCCACGGCGGACTGCACGGCGTGGTCGGCAAAACTCCGCGGTTGCCCGCCCGCCGCACAGGCGAGCAGCTCATAGGCGCGCGCGCTGGCTTGCCGCTCCCCGTCCGGTGTGATGTCGCCCATGGCGGCTTCGAGGGCCGCGAAACGCACCAATGGCGCCGGACCGGCCGTGTAGACATCGGCGCGCGCCAACCCGAACGCTGCGACGGTCGGCGCCGCCAGCGGGCCGTCCATGGTCCACCAGTGCAGTTCCCACGGCTCGTCCAAGGCGTGAATGCGATGCTGCATACCGGGGAAGTAGACCCCGATCTGCCCCGGCGCAATCCGATGCGACACGCCGTCGATGACCATGGCGCCAGTCCCCGCCACACCCCAGAAGATCTGGACAAAGTCAATGATGCGTGTCTTCCGGGTGTCATAGTACCCAGGCAGGACCCGGTAGTGCCCCACGCTGCGTGCACCCAACGGCACGTCCACGACCGGTGTCTTGGAGGGGCGATAGACGGTGCGGAGTAATGGGTCCATGGGTAGACTCCGATGAGGGGATGCACGCCGTGGCTCGGTGCGTCCCACGCCGACGCGAGGTAGGCCGACCGGTCCCCGGCCGAGGGCCTCGGGCCGGGACGGCCGGAGGGTACTCTGCTGCGGTCCCGGAGGTCCCGCGCCACTGCCACACCCCGCATATCCCACAGCCTGACCTGTCACAAAACTCCAGATTATGTCACATCTCTGCGATTGTCAAGATAGGCAATTGCGGTGCATATTCAATCGTAGAGGCACATTTTTGCTAACCGGCAGTTCGAGTGAACGGGGGATCGAGCCGCACTCTGCAGGTTGGGTCGGGTCTCCCTGAGCGTGTCCTGAAGCGGTATGGAAAAGACAAAGGAGTGGCCATCGCCATGAAGGGTCCCAAGGTTGTTCTGATCGGTGCCGGGAGTGCATTTTTCGGGCGGCAGACCATTTGGAGCATGGTATCGAAGCCGGCGTTGTGCAACGGCACATTGGCGCTGGTCGATCCGGACGCGAAGAAGCTCGGGTGGCTGGAGAAGGTGGCGCGCCGCTGTATTGAAGCGCGTGGTGTCCCGCTGAAACTGGAGGTGTCGACGGATCGCAAGAAGGTGCTGAAGGGTGCGGATTTCGTGACCCTGGCGTTTGCGAATTCCGGGGTCGAGTTGCGCGGCGTGGATGCGCGGATCAGCACCCAGCACGGCATGATCATGTGCTCGGCGGACACCATCGGTCCCGGCGGCACGATGCGCACGCTGCGCGAGGTGCCGCGCCAGAACGAGATTCTCAAGGATGTCGAAAAGCTCTGCCCGGACGCGTGGGTGATCAACTGGGTCAACCCGACTGCCGCCATGGGCATCGCCATGATGCGGCGCTTCCCGCACCTCAAGTCGCTGGCCATTTGCGACGGCCCGCACAACCCGCGGTTCGACAACGACCTGATGGTGCGCGCGGGGTTGGCCAAGTCGCACGCCGACATCACGGATGCACTCCGAAGCCGCGTGCGGATCCGCTCTGGTGGCGTGAATCATTTCAACTGGCTCGTGGAGATGACGCACGAAGGCAGGGACGTCACGGAAAGCATCAAGAAGAAGCTGCGCGACGCCAGCCAGGCCATCCACGTCGCCAAGTCGGAAAAGGGCAAAATTGAGATCACGAACCAGATCGCCTCGCAGCTTGCCGACGCGGTGGGGTACGTGCCCATGTGCATCTGGCATACGCAGGAGTACCTGCCCTACTTTCAGGGGCACGATGTGAACAAGAACGACGCCCTGACCATCCGGCAGTGGAGCGTCGAGGTGCGGCGCACGTGGATGAACGAGTGCTGGACCGACATGCGCAACATCGCGTCGGGCAAGCGCACGGTCGAGGACTTCCTCGCCAAGACCAGCGGCGACCACGCCAGCGACATCATCGAGGCCATGTGGGGCGGACTGCCGAAGCGCTTCTACATCAATGTCCCGAACAACGGCGCCGTCCCGAACATGCCCGACGACGCCTTCCTCGAACTGCTCTGCGACGTGAACATGAACGACGTGCGGCCGCTGCCGTTCGGGCCCATGCCGCGGCCGCTCACGGGGTACCTGCAACGCGTCCTGGACGAGCACGAACTCGCGGTTGAAGCGGCGGTTACGCACGACCGCAAGATCCTGCGCCAGGCGTTCCTCGCCAGCATGGTCGCGGTGAGCATCTCGGACGTCGACGCCTGCATCGCGGAACTGCTCGCCGCCGAGAAGAAATACCTGCCGGCCGCGTGGTACCGGTAGGGTTCCGAGGTTCAAGGGTTCAGAGGTTGGAGGCTTCAGAGAACGGCCGGGGAACGGAGGGTCGAAGCCCGGCAGAAGAACGAGCGGTGCGGCGTGGACCCAGCTTGTAGTTCCGCGTTCACGCGGTCCGGGTTACGCGTGGTCACGGAGCAACGCGGGGACCGCCTGAAGGGCGCATCGATTTGGTGCGGCAGCAGGCCTTCCAGAGTGGCGGGAGCGGCTCGCTCCCGCGTGCCGGACCGAGCCGGTCCGGCCACTTTGGGCGTGGTTGCGCATCTGAGGTGGTTAAATCGACAGGCCCTGAAGGCGGGACTGCGAACCTGAACTGCCCCGGTTCGATCCTGAGTCGGGGGCATCGGTACACACCCCGTGAAGCGCGGTCGCAAGTCCGCCACGGGCGGCCTCAGCAGCATCCTCACCATTCCCCTCGGCAGGGCTGTTTCAAGATCTGGCACCACGTCTCGGAAGGCCACGCCTCCGCGCACACCCGGTAGGGGCGGCCTGTCCTCAGGCCGCCCTCCCCCGGCGTGGGGACACGCCGGGGGTACTCGCTGCACGCGACGGTCACGAATCTTGAAACAGCCCTGTCCCCTCGGCCCCGAGTCTTGTCTCCCGCTGGCACCGACTGTACAGTAGCGCCGGGCATAGCCCCCCGGGGGAGTGGCCAGGTCCCGGGGGGATGCCGCAAGCCATGTTCCTGCCCAAAGACAGCGAACGACACCGGATGAACTTCAGGGGACAGGTGACATGAAGACGCGCTGCGAATGGTGCGGGAACGATCCGCTGTACGTCGCGTACCACGACACGGAGTGGGGCGTGCCCGTGGACGACGACCAACGCCTGTTCGAGATGCTGACCCTGGAGGGCGCGCAGGCGGGGTTGAGCTGGTTGACGATACTCAGGAAGCGCGAAGCGTACCGGACGGCGTTCGAGGGCTTCGATGCCGAGCGGATCGCCGCCTATTCCGAGCGCGATCTGGCGCGCTTGCTCGCCGATCCGGGCATTGTCCGAAATCGGCTCAAGCTCGAGTCCGCGGTCCGGAATGCGCGCGGCGTCCTGAAGATCCGCGAGGAGTTCGGGTCCCTGAGTGCTTTCCTCTGGCGCTATGTCGACGGCGTACCGCGCCAGAACACGTGGCCGTCGATGGGCACACTGCCGGCCAGGACGGAGGAGTCGGACCGGATGAGCAAGGACCTGAAGCGGCGCGGGTTCAACTTCGTCGGCTCCACTATCTGCTACTCGCTCATGCAGGCCGTCGGCATGGTGAACGACCACGTGGTCGGTTGCTTCCGGCACGATGCGGTGAAGGAGTTGGCCCGACCGGGCACGGAGCGACCGCAACCGAAGCACGACAGGAAACTTGACGCCGGTGTTCAGGGCGAACCCCGTGGGCGATGTCGCCCCCGGAGATGAGCGCATCTACTTCTGCTTTTCCCACCCAGCGGTCACGGGCAGTTCCCAGCGGTCGGCGGAACGCGCCTCGAAGCCGCGGCTGTCGCCCTTGACGAACACGCGCAGGGCGTTGCCCTCGGGGGCGGGCTGGATGCCGCGGATGGCGTAGCCACGCGACGTGCTGCCCTCGATGGCGAAGAGCGTCTGCCCCGTCACGGTCATGCCGGCGAGCGGGCCGGGCTCGACGTCAAAGTACGAGGTACCACGGGCAGAACCGACCCCGAGAATCCTGCCGCCGACAGTAGCCGCGGGAAGCTGAAGTTCGGTTCCGAGCGCGGCCAGACGCGTGCCGGCGACGAGCGCCGCGGCGGCCAGTCCTTCGCCCTCCGTCAGCACTGCGGCGAACCGTGCGTCCGTGGCGACTTGGCCGATATCGGTGGCGAGAACCACAGGTGCGGTGCTGGCCTGCATCAGGCTGATCAGGATATCCAGGCCGGTAGCGGTCTGGACCGCCACAGCGACGGCGCCGTCCGGCGTGCCCGGCGGCAGCGGCACGAGGCGGACGCCTTGCACGAGCTGCTGTCCCTTCCGATTGCCCACGAAGACGGACACAAACGTCGTGATGCCGGTGGCGTTGTCGACGCGGCGGATGAGGTAGGGCAAGACGGCGCCCACGTCGGTGTTGGTGTGGTCGCGCTGACCCCACCCGTCGCCGACCCGCACGGTCTCGCCGGCGCTGCCCGGGGCAAAGGCTTCGAACGTGTAACCATCCGCGAACGACCAAGCCACCCGCCACGGGTTGGTCCCCGGCGCAGTTCGGACGTTGGCCAGACTCATACTGTCTTCGGACAGGACGAAACTGCCTTCATAGCTCTGCCATTCCGGGCCAGCCTCGACCGCCTGCCCGCCGGCGACGGTCACCGCCGCGTCGTGCCGGTCGCCGGGGTTGGTCGGGTCGGCGGGCCACGTCACACAGCCGAGGTTGACGCTCTTTGCCGCGCCGCGAATCGAGAACCGGACCTTGTACTTCGTGCCGCGCCTGCCCTCGATGGCATTGACGCCACGATACCCATCCGACTCGCCGCAGAGCAGAGCCACATTGACTCTGCCGCTGGTGCCGTCGGGTTTCGTGCTTCGCAACCATGCTGACGATGCATCGGCATGGCCGCCCTGGCCGAACCCCCAGTCCGCCGCGCCGTCGCCGATGTAGCAGCCCCAACCGCGCGGCTTGGCCTCGTCGCCCTGCCTGATAACCGAGGGGTTCGGCGCGAGGTTCGGCCCCGGCGTCCCGTCGCTGCGGACTTCGCAAATCTCGACGTCGTCGACAAGAACTTCACCCAACTCGGCAAGGTGGAAGCGGAGCGCGAACCGGACGGGTTTCCCTTGCTCCGAGGCCGGGGTCAGGTTGAGCCCGTCCGTCGTCCAGTCGTTGTTCGGGCCATGGAAGACGTAGTCGCGAACGCCGCTGCCCGAGACACGGAACAGGTCCAAGACGTACGACCCGGCACCGCCGTGGTCGACGACCGCGCAGGTGCGCCGGTAGACGCGGTCCGTGCCGTAGGCGTCGGAATCGGCTTCCATGACTTTGACGCGCGGCAGGACGGAGAACAGGTGGAAGCGACCGCTGCGGCCTTTGCTGACCTGCTCGCGGCCGTCCAGCATGACGAGGTTGTGGGCGAAGGTGCGGTACGTCTTGATCTTGTCCGGGTGGTCCCAGAGGTAGCCGAGGTCGGAGAGCAGTTCCTTGCCGTCCTTCCAGTAGTAAAGGTCCAGGCTGTCGTAGTGGTGGTGCCCGCCCCAGTCGCTGGCATTGAGCAGCAGCAGGCTGTCGCGACCGGTCGCGCCGGTGCGCAGACCACCTTGGGAAAGGAAGGGAAAGACCACATCGGAAAAGGCCAACGGCGGCACGGTGTGTGCTTCGAACCCCGGTTCACGATAGAACACGGCGTCGCGCGCGGCGCCGCCGGACGGGGTGTCGGCGATTTCTTTCAGGAGTGCGACGTAGTCGTTGGTCGGGTACGCCACGGCCAGAAGCTCGGCGAACGAGACATCGATCCCGGTGGTGCGGTACGAGTCGGCGGACGGCGGGAAACGCAGGTTGCCCTGGAGCGACCAGACCAGGTCCTGCCAGCAGTCGCCGTAGCGTGTGTCGCGGCAGGCGTCAAAGTCGTCCAGACGCGTGCCGTCCGGGGCCGTGTAACCCGCCGGGTCGGCGTAGCGGCGGAACGCGAGCGCGAACGGCTTGATGCCGTGCATGGTCATCATGGCGTAGGCGGGCGATTCCGAAGTGCCGCCGTCAGGCAGGAACCACTCCTCGACGGTGCGCTTGAACCCGTCGAGGCCGAACCGGACCAGGCCGGGGTGGCCGACGATCATGCCGACAACAGCGGCGCCGGTGCGGTTGCCAACCGACTTGTTGTTGATGGCCGGGTCGCACACGGCCAGGTACGTGCTCTCGAGCAACACATCGTGCTCGATGCGGCGGCGCTCGTCCGCGGAGTAGACCGGAATCCCGTTCTCCACGGCGGTGCAGGTCAGGTCGTACGCGGTGGCCACCGAAACGACCCAGCCACCATCCATGCCGGAGCTCCCGATGCGGCTGGCGGACCAGTAGCCGGTGAAAATCTTGCGGTCCGGCTTGTTCGGCGGGTAGACCAGTTCGTCTTCCGGCAAGTCGTTGATGTGCTCGGCGGCGACGTGCGGATCCATGCCGGCGTACTCGCCGTAGCCGTAGCCGGCGTAGACGAGGTACTCCGGGAAGACCTCGGCGAAGCGCAGCAGGACAGCCTTGGCGCCGTGGGCGTAGCGTGGGTCGTGCGTCAGAACGTACGCCAGGCTGAGCGTGGTCAGTTCGCTGGTGATGGCGCTGATCTTGCGGCTGCGCGTGATCCCCGAAATGCTGGGTCGCGCGCGGGTGTAACCGAAACATTTGAACGTGTCGCCGCCCATGAAGGTGAGTTTCTGACCCCGACCCCACTTGCTCTCGACCACCACCTCTTCGGGGAACTCCGCATCGGGGAACACCGTTTGGCAAACTTTGCAGGTCAGCTGGTTCGGGTTCGCCCCCGACCAGGACCACTGGCCGTTCGGGTGCCACGGCAAACCCTTGGCGCGACAGGCCGGACACGGCCCCATGCAACCAGGTGTGGTCCACTCGATCATGGTCGACAGGTAATCGGGCGAGACCTTGGCGAGAATGGCGTCACCCGACTTGCGGACGCTGTCCGCGTAGGACTTGGCCCACGCGTAGCTCTCAATGTTCCGTGTCGCACGCTCCAAGTCGGCGGGCTTGATCAGACCCGTGGGGTGCACGACCTGTTCGCGGTACTTCTCCCAGTCCGACCAGTCCGTCGGGCCCGGTGTCGCAGCACGCATCTCAATGACCCTCCCGTGGAAAAAAAGAAGAACCGCAGCGGTCAGTGCCCATCGGCAGCCTCGCACGGTGTGGCGAATGGGTATGCTCATCGACTACTCCCTCCGTCGCTTGACACGTGCGGGCAATATAGCCTGTCTGCCGGGGTGTGGCGCCAGTGTGTGGGTGTGGGAGTGTGGGGGGGTGGGGGTGAAAGGCGGGAGGCGTGGGGTGCGGGCGGCGGCGGAAAAATCAAACTCGCCTGACAGGTCCGACGCGTCCGACAAGTCCGCCCCGCTGCAGTCTGAGCCCTGAACCGTCCCCTCAGCCCCGCTACCGTCCGGCGGCGCGCTGGACAATCCGCAGCGGGGCGTCTACACTTTCGCATGCGCAAGACATGGAACCAGGCGTTGGCAAAGGCGTTGACGCGGCCGCCGCAGTTGCGGGGACTGCAGACGTATCGGCTGGACGAGCGTTGGGCGCGGGTCATGCATCGCCCGAAAGCCCACGAGTTGGTCCACGTCCTGGACGGACGCGGCACGATCGTTTCACCGCGCGGCGAGTGCGAGGTGACGCGCGGCGACACGTTCGTCATTCTGCGCGGGACACCGCATCGCGACGCCTTCCCCGTCGGCCTCACGTATTCGGTGCTGTACGTGTTCTTCGACTGGCCAGGGGCCGAGCCCCTGCTGCGCCACGCCACGCCGGAACGACTTCGACACACGCCCGCCACGGCCAAGACCCTGGTGCACCACCTCATCAAGGAACTCGAGTCGGAGTATCTCGGGGAGCGACCGGACGCCGAGTCGCGCCTGCAACTGGTGCTGCTCGAGGTGCTGTTGTGCCTGGTGCGGCATTCGCAGCCGGCGGCCGTGCCGGCACCGCGCGCCAAGGTGGACCTGGCCCTGGAGCGACGACGCCGTTTGGCGCAGCAAACCCTGGAGTACTTGCGCGAACACTTCAACGAGCCTATCCACCTCGAGAACCTGGCGCAGTTCTCCGGAGTCAGCACGTTCCATCTCTGCCGCGCCTTTTCGCAGGAAATGGGCATGACCATGACCGACCTGCTGACCTCGCTGCGCATCGAGAAGGCCAAGGAACTGCTGCGCGCCGGAGACGTCCCGATCAAGGAGATCGCCGACAGCGTCGGATTCGCCGACGCTAACTACTTCGCGAAGGTGTTCCGCAAGTCCACCGGCGAAGCACCGAGCGCATTCCAGGCACGTGTGATGGAAGACGGCCGGTGAGCGCGGAGCATGGGGCACGGAGGAAGAGAAGACCACGCACTGGTGTTCGAGTTTCAGGTAAGCCCCCCCCTCGACACTCGACACCCCACCCTCGATCCAGTGTTCTCGATTGATGATACCGCCGCAGCCCACGGAGTACCGCGGCCGGGGCCGGTGATGGATGACAACGTGAACCACGACACACAACTGACGGTTCGCGAGATGGCGCAGCAGGCGCGCGCGGCGGCACGGACGCTGGCGACGCTGAGCGGCGAGGCGCGGGCCCGTGCCCTGGCCGCCATGCCGGCGGCGCTGCAGGAAGCCAAAGACGCGCTGATGGCCGCGAACCAGGCGGACATGGCCGTGGCGCGCGCCGCCGGCCTGGCCGAACCGCTGGTCAAGCGCCTGGCCGTGACAGACAAGGTGTTCCGGTACATGCAGGACCGGCTCGAAGAGGTGGCAGCCCTGCCGGACCCGGTCGGGCGTACCCTTGAGGGCCAGGTGCGGCCGAACGGACTGCGCGTCTGCCGCGTCAGCGTGCCCATCGGCGTGATCGGCATCATCTACGAGTCGCGGCCGAATGTCACCACCGATGCGGCGGCGGTGTGTCTCAAGAGCGGCAATGCCGTGATCCTGCGCGGCGGCTCCGAGGCGCTGCAAACCAACCAGGTGCTGGCGGACGCAATGATCGCAGCCACGACGGCGAACGGCATGCCGGACGGCACGATCCAAATGGTGCGGACGCCGGGGCACGAGGCGGTGCGCGAGCTGTTGCATCTGGAAGGGCTGATCGACGTGATCATCCCGCGCGGCGGCAAGGAACTGGTCCGGACGGTCGCGGCGGAGAGCCGTATACCGGTGATCAAGCACTTCGAAGGGATCTGCCACCTATACCTGGCGCCGGACGCACCGACCGAGATGGCCGTGGCGCTGGCGGTGAACTCGAAGTGCGAGCGGGTCGAGGTCTGCAATGCGCTGGAGAAGCTGCTCATCGATGCGGAGTGCGCACCACGACTGCTGCCGGCCGTGGTGCAGGCCTTCGCGGCGCAGAAGGTCGAACTGCGCGGATGCCCGCGCTGCCGCGAACTCGAACCGGGCCTGACATCGGCGACCGACGAGGACTGGACAACCGAGTACCTGGCACCGATCCTGACGGTGAAGATCGTCGACGGACTCGACGACGCGATCCGGCACATCAACACGTACGGCTCGGGACACACGGACGGGATCGTGACGCAGCGCCTGGACTGGGCGGAGCGGTTCGTGGCTGCGGTGGACTCGGCCTCCGTCATGGTCAACGCGTCGACACGGTTATCGGGCGGCGGCGACTACGGCATGGGCGCAGTGGTCGGGATCAGCACGGACAAACTGCACGCCCGCGGCCCGGTCGGCCCGCGCGAACTCACCAGCTACAAGTGGATCGCGTACGGCGCCGGACACCTGCGCGGGTAATGTGGGGGCGACCCGCCCCCACACCCCCGGCGAGGGGGCGTGATTCACTCCCCCTCGACCCCCTCGATCTTGGCCTCGGGAAGCGAATGGGGTGCAACCTCCCCATTCGCTTCCCGAGGCCGGAGGTCGTCCGCCGTCTCGACCGGTCTCCCGGTCGGCGGCGGAAGCGATGGCAGCAGTGGCGCGGGACCTCCGGGGCCGCGGCAGGGTGCGCCCGGTCCGTCCCGGACCGAGGCCCTCGACCGGGGACCAGCAGGAGCACCCCGTCAGGAACTTGCGCGGTTCCATCGGGATTCCCCCTTTGCGCCGGACGTGCAGGCGACCTCACGAGTGCGTGTGCATCGAGAGGTGCTTCTGGCAGTACTCCTTGCCGCCGGTGCACTCCATGCAGACGCGGAAGTCCATGTTCCGGTCGTCGCGCTCGGTCAGGCCGCACACGGCGCAGCGATGAAAGGCATCCGGACCGACGCGCGACTTGATGACCTGCGCCTCGAATTTCATCTTGCGCCGTCCCATGCGCATGCGATGCACGATGAGCTCGCCGAAGAACAGGAAGTAGTTGAGGCAGGATGCAATCACCATGAGCCTGGTTGGCCAGGCTGAGACGAGGAGGAGGAACCCGTACCAGACCCAGGTCAGCAGCGCCAGGTGCTTCACTTTCACCGGGAGAATGAAGAAGAGCAGGATCTGGAAGTCCGGGAAGAGCACGGCGAAGGCCAGGAACACGGACCCGGCGAGGAACCCGCTGCTTGCGGAGCCCGGGACGACAAACCAACCGAACGCGAGTGTCGCGAGGTAACCCACCAGCAGGTACACCGTGTAGCGGAACTCGCCCCACTCATGCTCAAGCGCGTCGCCCATAAGGCAGAACATATACCACCCGAAAGCCATGAAAATGAAGTTGGTGCCCGGCGGAATGAAGAGAAACGTGATCAGACGCCAGACTTCGCCCTGCTGCACGCGTACCGCGTCGAGCATCAGGTCGGCGAGGGAGATGAGCTGCATCTGGCTCAGGACATAGGCCGTCAACTGCCCGGCAACGAGAATGAGGCTCAGGTGCGGAATGCCGAGCCAGCCCAGGCGGCGCCCCAACCGGGTGAGAATGCGTTCCACGCGGGTGTCGATCTGAATCGCCATGATGGTCTCGAGGGGCTCCTAATCGTTCTCCGCAACTGATCCGGCATGGCGGGTTCGCCCTGCGCGCTTGCGACAAGGTTGCGACGACGGACAACAATGAGGCGAGAGGCAGCCGTGCGGCCCCTGGCACATCGACAACGGTCCTCGCTGATGTGGAACCGCTCCGTGGGACCGAACGCCCTATAGCATGGCATGCGACGCGCCGTTGTCAACGGGATGTGGGGGAATGCATCTGCCCCCCCCGGGCGGTGGACCGCCCGGTCATGTGTGGGCGTTACTCACTGTTTGTCCGGGGCGTTCTGGCAACGTGGCGGGAGCGGCTCGCTCCCGCGGGTGTCGGAGCGAGCCCTTCGACAGGCTCAGCGTCTGCGACCGCTCCGACCACGTCAGGCGTCAGCCCAGGTCAGACTTCAACCTTATATCCACCCGCGACTCCCATGTTGCTCGCGTGTCACTCTGCGCCGCCGCCCGGCTCGTCCGG
>Ga0156402_1356_pt1 | contig 15394 bp, 11 predicted proteins | sample RifOxyA3_FD_108045 | JGI IMG/M metagenome (GOLD analysis project Ga0156402, IMG submission 108045) | Lentisphaerae bacterium RIFOXYA12_64_32 | reverse complement strand
GCGTGAACCCCGGGGCATTGACCGCGTCCAGCACCGTCATGCCCGCCTCGTCGAGGCGGCGCTCGAACACGAGCAGGCGCCGCGCCAGGTACACGATCAACTTGTCGCCCTGGCCCTCGATCCCGTCCGGCAGCAGCCCATAGACCAGTTCCGGCGACCACGGCTTGCCGAACCCGGCCTCGACGGTCAGCAGGCTCCCAGCCCAGCCGCCCGGCGACCGGTCCAGGTTCACCGTGTGATAGACCAGGTTCTTCTCCGCCACCACCAGCGGCCCGCTCCGCAACCGCCCGCAGGTCGGGCAGGAACGGGATGCCGGTGTCGGAACGGACGGACGGACAATCGCCGGGTACACAAACCCGTCGGGCAGCAGTGCGCGCGTGTCCGGCTGTGTCGCCCCAACCTGGGCAAACGAGAACAAAACGTAGCACAAGAAGCGCTTCATCGTATCCGTATTCCCCGAATCCCCCTCCCGGACTCTCACGATCCCGAGGCATGGCTTCCACCGATTCCCCTCGCAACCGGAGATACAAGTGGAGAGGTCCTGGTCGACGCGCGGTCGGCCACCGCAGCCGGAGAGTATCGCCAGGCCAGCCTGCGGTCACTGCGCCGGGTCAGAGTTGGCGGGCGGCGGAACCCACTTGACGACGGGCGGCTCCTTCTCGCCTTTGTACTCGTAATGGAAATACGTCCTCTTCGCCCGCGCCGACTTCGCGCTGGCAACGAAGAACGTGTCCTCACGCCCAGGATCCCTCCCGACCACAAGTTCTTGCGTCTCCGGAAAGAGACGCTGATATTCGCTCTCCATGAGGTTGCGAGGGTAACGCTTAAACATATAGAAATAGGCCGCCACAGAGCGCTCGATGTAACCCGGCCCCACGGAGGAGTAGGAGCGGTTGGCCGACCGGAGCCATAGCATCCATGCCAGCAAGCCGATGGCCACGGCCAGAGAAATGACGACTGCAAATGCCTTTCCGCGGTTCACAGGTGCGAGCCGCCTCGCGCGCTGCCAAGAACCTCCGCGCATGGTTCAGTGAGACAAGCGCAAGACCTGAGCGGTCCTCATTGCCCGCCGCCACCGTCAGCCGCTCGGACGGGGCTGGCAGCTTCGTCGACTTCGCGCGCAAGGTTCCGGTACGCGTTGGGCAACTCGGCCTGCCGTTCCCGCACGGCATTCAAGAGGCGCTGGATCTCCTGTAACTGGGGAGTCTTGGTCCCGCGTTCCGTGACGATCTCACGCAGTGCGGACGGAATCCGCTCCTTGGTCAGCAGTTCGGGAGTGCCATCGGTGGACGCGAGATTGCAGATGAGAAGAACGAAGTCGCCGACCCGTTTGTCGTGAGGCGCCCACACCGGCAGGTCTTCTGTTCGAGTTCGGGCGCGCAGTTTCCGGTCGAACGTCTCCTTGCGGTTCTCAACCTTGCACAGAAGCATCTGATAGCCCCTGGCGAGGATCTCCCCGCAAGCATTGCAGGCCTCAACCCTCACCTGCGGCACTTCGTTGGGGTCCGACAGGAGCTTCAACAACGCATCGACGGCGACCGGAATGTCTTCGCTGCGGAAGTCAACGAACTTGTCCCTGCCGGAGCAATACCGGACTGCCCGCGTCCGCCAGTGTCTGGAGGCTTTCGGATCCGCTGCCACGGCCAGCAAGGTGCCGAGCTTCAGATCCCCCTTCTCCTTGACCGAACCCAGGACGATCTCGATTACTATCCCCTCCTTCCCTTCGGAACCATCATCCACCGCTTTGCCGTATTCATTGCACAGGTCAAGGAGCTGTGGGGAAGTCAGTTTCCGCAGGTAGTCCACGCCCAGGTCATCGCTGTTTTTCGCGGCTTTGATGAAGTCAGCCAATATGCCACTCTGTTGACTGTAACATGGGGAAGGACCACAGGTCAACATCAAGACAAGCAAGGCCGCCAGTTCGGATACGCCAGACCGCATTTGACGCCTCCCGTCACCAGTTCATTGTGCCCAATGGTTCTACTGCGTCGATCAGAGAGAACGCCGTGTCCCATGCGCTGCCCTTGTACGTGCTCTCGTGCGCAGACTGCGTGGCTGGGAACAGGTTCTTCTTCCAGTTACCCACTAGCTGGTTGTGTTCGCCGAGGTAGGCCGAAAGGGAGTAATGGGTCGCCCCATCCACGATCCTGCCCCATACACTGAGGCCAGACCACTCATGACAGAGCTCGACCAGTCCGTCACAACGCAGGGCGGCGACGTTGGCCAATTGCCCATTCCAGTCACCCGGCTCCAAGACGTTGGCGGCAGTGTACTTTGTGGTACCGCCGGTGAAAATGTACTTGGCCGCCAAGAGAATTCTCAGTCTCTGTGTGTAGGTTGGGGAATTGTCGTACTGCCCCCAGTACACAGGTGCGGCACTATGGAAGGCCTTCCAAGTCGTCCGCACGCAGGTATCCGGATCGGCCTGCATTTCGGTGACCTCGTACTTCGCAGAATCGAGTAGATCGTTCTTCGTGCAGTTGCCAGTGAAAGCTGTCAGCAGGCCAGCGTGGCCCAGGTCGGAGATGGCTGATGCCATCTCACGGTGTAACCCAACCGCGAGCTTGATGAGCACAACCGTAGCTTTCACCTTATCGTTGTCCACTTCGTTGCCCGCGGGTGCCTTGTACCTGAGTTTCAGCACAACTCCCTTCTCTGGACTGAAAGATCGTCCCTCGACCCAGAGTTCGGACGGTGGCGCCTCGGTGGCGAGGTCCCAGTCAAGGTCCGTCACCGCGCTGCCCTTGGTCGCGGTGTCCCATATCTTGACGCTCGCGGCGCCACTATCGAGTTGCAGTTCCAGCGTTCCGACGGTCATTGCGGGAGTGAGCGAGAGTTTGACCTTCGCAAGGTTGTCCTCATCGAGGACCGGGTTCTCGTCCAGATCCGGAACGGGCACAGACACCCAGCCACTCCCAGCCGCATTGATGGCGCCGTCCGCGTCGTCATCGTCCCAGTTGACCAGCAGGAACGCGCCTTCCCCCGTGGGGTCTCCCTCGTCGGCCTCAGCCAGGAGCGCACTGGGTGGCGAGTTGTCCACTTCTCCGTTGTCAAGATCACTTCCGCCGTTGGCTATGTCCAAGTCCACCTCGACCACATACACGACGGCCTTCTTGAACGACGTACCGCAGGTGACGTCGAGCGTGTAGGCGCCGGGCTGGTCGAGGGGGATGGAGCGTTGGAGCAGGCCGTCACCGACCGCCGTGCCGCCGGTGAAACCCCAGCAGCCGGGCAGCGGCGGCCCGGAGGACGGGACCGCCGTGGCGACCAGCGTGGCGCCGGCCGTGTCGGACTTGGCGATGACGTACGCCTTGGTGTTGACGTTGTCGGTATCGCCGTCCGGGATTTCCGTCGCGCCGGGAACTGTGAGGTCCGTCACCGCAACGACGGTCACCGCCAAGGCCGCGCTGGTAACCGGGGAATCGTCACGGGTTCCCACGTCGGGAGGGCTCACGGACGCGGGCGCGTCGTCGATCGTGGCGGTGATCGAGATGGCGCCTGGCGCCGTGGGCGCGGTCAGAACCCCGGCGCTGGTGATGCTGCCCCCGGTCGTGTGCCAGGCAATGACGTCCGTCGAGTCCCCGGCCTGTTGCGGCGAGCCGTCGTTCGCCCAGCCGCTCCAGGCACCCCAGTGCCAGACGCATTCGCCATCGTAGGAGCCACTGCGGGTCCGCTTCTGGGGCGTATACGTATCGAGGTCACTGTACCCTGAGATAGAGTAGGCATACCCCCCGAGTCCGACACAGATGAGGGTCGGTCCCGTGGGCTTGCATGGCGGGTTGCCCAAATCGATCGAGGGATTGGGGCTCCAGGAATTCCGCGTCTGCTCCTGGTCGGGCAACGGATCGCCGCAGTCCGGGTTCTCGACGCAGATTCCGCTGCCGCTGCCGGCGCAACCGGACGTGACCGTCGCCTCGACCGTCGGGTCTTCGGCGCGGGCATCGGGCCATGGCCAGATCAGGCACGCGCCCATGATCAGGAGCGACACCAGCGCGGAACTACGGTGCGCGGCAGAGACGGAGAGACGGAGAGACGGAGAGTTCATTCGGGCATCCCCTTTGGTCAAGTTCTCGACTCGACGTGTCCACTATACCCGCCATGGCACGCGCCGGCAAGCGGGTTTTCGCGGAATCTCCGTGCGGCAAAGAAACGACCTGTGCGGGCCGCGGAACCGGCGATGCGGGCCGAACTGGCGAGGACGCGTCTGGAAGGCGGGTTCTCCGCAACCCGCCTTTCCGGATCCCGCCCGGTTGCGGAGAACCGGGGTTCCAGCGTGGCACGTCGGCCTTGTCGCCCTGACCCTCGATGCCCTCCGGCAACAGCCCGTAGACCAGTTCCGGCGACCACGGCTTGCCGAACCCCGCCTCGACCGTCAGCAGGTTGCCAGCCCAGCCGCCCGGCGACCGGTCCAGGTTCACCGTGTGGTAGACCAGGTTCTTCTCCGCCACCACCAGCGGCCCGCTCCGCAACCGCCCGCAGGTCGGGCAGGAACGGGAAGCCGGTGTCGGAACGGACGGACGGACAATCGCCGGGTACACAAAGCCGCCCGGCAGCAGCACGCGCGTGTCCGGCTGCGCCACCGCGGCGACTGCGAAGGCCAAGAGAGGCAAGTAACCGGCGCGGACCACCACAGTGATCGTTCCATTCTGGACTTGCGCGAATCGCGAACCGTCCATCGGTCCCCATGCCCGGCACGTTCCGACGACCAACTGTGGGACTGCTGGCCGCCACTTCAGTCAGGCCGATAGTTGCCCTCGTGCCCCTGAGAGGACCGGCGCGCTCCGCCGGGAAGCACGGAGGCATGGCGTTCTTGGTGGGCGGGGCGTGCTACACGAGTCCCGCCTGTCATATGTCCGCATTGGGCCATGAGGTCGACAGATGGCGGCTATTGGAGCCTTTGCTTGTTCTTGCCGGTGAGGAGCAGTTGGACCAACCGCAGTTTCTCCTCCTCAGGCAAACCGCTTCGCCGGGCATAGCCTGCCGCATCCATTCCACTACTATCCTTGGCGTTGGCGTCCGCACCGTGATCGACAAGGAACTCACACAAACGCGATTTCCCGTCAGCCGCCGCCTGCATGAGCATCGTGCGGCCGCCTCGGCGCGGGTTTGGCCGGTTAATGTCGAGACCGGACCCAACGAGCAACTTGATGTCAGCAAGATCGCGATCTTCCATCGCCGTCTGGACCAACCGGAGGATCTCCGGGACCCCCTTTGCATACTGGACGACACCGAGCCCCTCCTTGCTGACAGTTGCCAATTCGGGATGGTGGTCAAGCAGTAGCTCGCATGCCCCGATGTTGCCGATCGACGCAGCCACCATCAAGGGGGTCATGCCCTTCTCGTTGACACTATCCACACTGACTCCTCCCCTAATCACCGCGGTGACTTGCGAGAGGTTCCCGGCTTCGACGGCGGCAAACAGGGCAGCTTTGGCATTCGGGTCCGCGGCCGCGCGCCCAAGTTCGGCATGGGTTTGTCCTTCCAGGAGTCGAAGGATACGTTGCAGAACGAGTTGCTCCTCAGGCGCTGCGGGTGGAGTATACTGTCCGGCCTGCAACTTGATGCCAAGTGCTTTCTCGACATCGTCTTTGCTCATCCGGGTTGGGTCGGTGATCCTATTCCTGAGATAGTCCAGCACTGTGAACCCCTTTTGGTCCTTGATATCCACGCGACCGCCGTTCGACAGCAGGAATGTGCAGACTTCGAGGTTTCCGTTCAGCGCGGCACGCATCAAGGGTGTCGTTCCCCAGTTGTCGCGGCAGTTAACGTCCACGCCCTGGTCAACAAGAGCCTTTACGTCGGCCAATACCCCCCCTTCCGCCGCTTCAAAGATGTCCGCGTTCGTTCGGGGGATGGCCGTGGCAGCGACAACCATCAGAGTGCAGACGAGCATCCGGACGACATGCATTGGTGTATCTCCTATCCGTCGTTAGTCGGGTTCGGTCTAGTCTAGTGGTTTGACCAATCCCAGCTCTCGAAACTGTTTGAACTGGGCGTTGCCGGTGTTCCGGCGGCTGGGTTCAGAATTGACGTCGGATCGGCCGCCTCCAAGTCCTGGATATGTTCCCCCAGTTCGCGAGGCGTCTCGAACCCGAGGATATCGTCCGCATCCACATCTATTCCCGTCGTTGTCTGGACCGCGTCGTGAGCAAATGATGCGCACGTGAACCAATAGGTCCAGTCTTGTACCTGTGCAACGTAGGCGTCGAGAGCCTGCTTCTCTTCTGGACTGAGGAGAAAGAACCGACGGATTCCCCCCAGGTTCTCTCCGTCGAAACTCACACGGACATCGGTTCCCGCGCCATTGGCGAGGCCAGCGTCTTGTATCCAAAGATGTTCGTCAGGCCACAGGCCAAGCGTGAACCAAGATATCTGCGTGGCATTCAAGTACTTCGACGCGGAGATCCACGCGTGGCCTGGCGGACGGCCGTCCACCAGAAATGGTGTACCCGCACCTTTGGTTGAGTGCACTCCCAGTACCCACTCGCAGACGAGAACATTCACGGTCACCGTATTCCCGCATTCCGCCGTTACTGTCTTGTAGTCCGTGGCCGAGGTGGAAGCGGTGTTAACGGTGACGGACACAACGTCTCCGGTTCCTGCGGCGCCGGATGTCCCTCCCCAAGCCGGCTTCGCAGGGGGCCAAGCTGCCGAAGCAGGAGCCGGGATAGCCTTGAACTCAATTGCCTCTCCGAGGCGCACTCTGAGCGGCTGGGCTATCTCCTTGAAGTCCCCGATGCCGCCTCGACGGTATTGGACCCGATCCACCGCGACGACGGTCACCTGCAGGGGGGCGCTGAGGACCAGGGAATCGTCACGGGTTCCGACATCGGGAGCGCTTACGGACGCTGGCGCGTCGTCGATCCCCGCGGTGATGGAAATAGTGCCCGGCGCCGTGGGCGCGGTCAGGACCCCGGCGCTGGTGATGCTGCCCCCGGTCGTGTGCCAGGCGGTGACCGATGTCGAGTCCCCGGCCTGTTGCGCCGAGCCGTCGTTCGCCCAGCCGCTCCAGGCGCCCCAGTGCCACACGCATTCGCCATCGTAGGAGCCAGTGCGGGTCCGCTTCTGGGGAGTGTACGTATCGAGGTCACTGTACCCCGAGATCGAATAGGCATACCCCCCGAGTCCGACGCAGATGAGGGTCGGTCCCGTGGGCTTGCATGGCGGGTTGCCCAAATCGATCGAGGGATTGGGGCTCCAGGAATTCCGCGTCTCCTCCTGGTCGGGCAACGGATCGCCGCAATCCGGGTTCTCGACGCAGATCTCCCCGCCGCCGCCGCCGCCGCAATCGGACGTGACCGTCGCGACGGGCGTCGGGTCTTCAGCGCGGGCATCGGGCCAGGGCCAGATCAGGCACGCGCCCATGATCAGGAGCGACGCGACGAACGCGGAATCACGACGTGTTTGGAAAGACGGAGAGTTCATCCGGACACCCTTTCCCTTTTCGCCTGAGTACCAGCCCCAGGGCCATTCGATTCTCGATTCCCCTCAACCACAGAGTTCACAGAGGGCACAGAGAGCAACGCATTGATAAACAGCACGTTATGTGCATCCAATTCACCGCCGCCACCATCCTCTGTGACCTCTGTGCTCTCTGTGGTAAGGGTGCTTGTGTGGCGAGGAATCGAATGGCCCTGGTACCAGCCCTGAGCGCTACTATACCCCCATGGCCGGCGCGGGCAAGCGCCTACCGTGGGGTTTCGTCATGCGTCGGTTAGGTTCGGAAAATGGACTGGTCGGGCGACGGGCGCCGCGGGACGTCGCGATCCGGACCGGCAGGTCGTCCTCGTACTCGATCCGGGCCTGGCGCCCGTCCGGGTACACGACGGCGGCTATCTTCCCGAACTCATTGTACTCGAGCGTCGTGAACCGGCCGGGGAACAGAGCCCGTTCGAGCCTCGAGCCGCGCCACGCGCCACGTCGCGCCCTGGTCCGGCGACTCGAAATACCAGCGCCGCACCCCCGCCTGACTGAGAACCAGGCAGTCCCCCTGCCGCTCGAGCGTGAACCCCGGGGCATTGACCGCATGCAACACCGTAGTGCCGGCCGCGTCGAGGCGCCGCTCGAACACGAGCAGACGCCGCGCCAGGTACACGATCAGCTTGTCGCCCTGGCCCTCGATGCCTTCCGGCAGCAACCCGTAGACCAGCTCCGGCGACCACGGCTTGCCGAACCCGGCCTCGACGGTCAGCAGCGCGCCCGCCCAGCCGCCCGGCGACCGGTCCAGGTTCACCGTGTGATAGACCAGGTTCTTCTCCGCCACCACCAGCGGCCCGCGCCGCAACCGCCCGCACCCAGGGCACGACCGGGAACCAGGCGTTGGAACGGACGGCTTGATAATCGCCGGGTACGCAAACCCCTCCGGCAGCAGTACACTGGTGTCCGTGTCCGCCAACGCGACGAACGATAGGAAAAGCAGGAGAAGAGAAAACCGGTTCATCGCATCCGCAGTTTGTTTCCTGCCGGGGTGCGGTTCCATGCCCGAGGCCCCCCATCCCTGAACCTGTACGTGTGTCCATCACCCGCAAGCGGGGCCGGAACCGAAATGGGCAACCACGGCGGAGTTCACCTTTCCGCTGCTTCGAACGTATTGAGGTAGTATTGCGCGGTTCGCTGGACGTTCTTCGGCAGGTTGGGCCGGGCGAGCACCGTCTTCACGAATTCCTTGGTCCGCTGTCTGGTGCCAAGTTGTACGTGCACCCTGACCAGCATGTCTGCGACCAAGGAGTCCGTCTCCTTGGCATGTTCCGCCTCGATAAGTATAACGATCGCCTCTCTGCTGGCTTCGTGCCCGGCAGTTCTGTAGGCCCCATGGAAATCGGGGTTGGACAACGCCTGCTGTAAGGCGGCCGTCCGATGGGGCCGAGGAAGCGAGCGGTCCAGAATGGCGCGCTCAATCTCGCAATGTCCCCACTCGAAGCTGGCGTCCTTCGGGAAATCCTCGCCGGGTGCCGGTCCGCCCGCGTCTTTGTTCACTTCGGACCGCGAAGACGTAAGGAATATCTTGGTCCAGCGGTCTCCCGACCCTTTGAGCCGTTCCACCTGCTTGACCGCTTCGCCTTCCCCCTGCTGGGCCAACACCACAAGAACAGCGACACAAAGGGCCTTGACGTCCAAAGCAGTTCTCTCCTCCGGAGCCAGATCCTTTGCGTTCTTGTCGGGAACAACTGGGAGTTTTTCAAGGACCTCTTGGATTTCCTTCACAAACTCCCTCTTGGCCTCTTGCGACAGACTTGGCAGCACCTTTGCTTGTTCTTGCAGTGCCAATTGCGCTTGGGAAAGAGGCAGGGTCGAGAGGCGGGCATTCGCCTCCCCTTGTGCCGCCATGGTCGCAGTGCATGCCAGAATGAGGCCGGTCAAGAGGCCTACAAGAGCAGATAGCTGATTTCTCACGGTGTGCTTCTCCTTCGAACTCGGAAACGCTCGCGACCTCATTTCTCGACAACCGCGTCCCGGGGTGTTGTTGGGCATCAATCCGCCCCGGGGTATGGACCCGTACAGTTGTAGTAGTTCCACCAGGCTTGGACGTTGTCGATGTAACCTGCGTCAGTGCCGGTGTCACTCTGATGGTCGATTTCCCATTGGTACGCTTGCTTCTCGGCTTCTTGCGGAAGCCCTGCGTTGAACCGATTCACCGACCAGAGGATGAACCACGCTTCCTGTACTCCGTGCACGTTCTCGTGCCCCATCACGCTGGCGCATATATTCTCCGACACGAAAGCACTAGGCCCCAGGGCACACGCGTCTGTGACCGTGCTTGTAGACCCCGCGTGGCCCAGATTCTGGTCATAGGCAATCGAGCTGAGACCACTGGTGTCGATGTCGTACTTCCACTTGGCAAACTGCCAGGCCGCGTTGCGGTCCCCGGGTATTCCGGCCGGTTGATTCGCCTTGTAGTCGAATACTGTATACACATACACGTTGGTCTGGACGTTGGGGAGGACAACCTCCGGGGGCGGGTTTGGCGCCAGCACGGCCACGAGACGTACCGTCTTCAGGTTCGGGTGTTTCTCCGTCTTCGGTTCCTCGAACGCCTCGTACTTCCATTGGGCATCGCTGTTTTTGGACAGCCACCCATTGAGGACGTGAGGGTCGGGCGGAAACACAGACCAGACGGAGAGCAGTATCCACCCTTCGCGGCCCGAGGGGCTTGTCGATATGCTGATCGTTGTCGAACACTCGTCGTCCGTTAGTCCACTCCAAGCAGTTTTGGCGCGTATGGACTCCGGAACGTCGGTCTGCAACTGGACTCCAACCACATACACCACGGCCTTCTTGAACGACGTTCCACAGATGACGTCGAGGGTGTAGGTTCCGGGCTGGTCGAGGGGGATGGAATGATGCAGCGCGTCGATGGCCGTGCCGCCGGTGAAGGTCAGGCACGGCGGAACCAGCGTGCCTGAGGACAGAACCGCTTCCACGACCAGTGTGGTCCCCGCCGTGTCGGACTTGGCGATCACGTACGCCTTGGTGTTGACGTTGTCCGTGTCGCCGTCCGGGACAGGGGTCGCGCCCGGGACCAGCAGGTCGGTCACCGCGACAACCGTCACCGCCAAGGCGGCACTGGTGACCGGGGAATCGTCACGGTCGCCGACGTCGGGATCGCTCACGGACGCTGGCGCGTCGTCGATCGTGGCAGTGATAGAGATGGTGCCCGGACTCGTGGGCGCGGTCAGGACGCCGGAGTTGGTAATGTACTTGTGCTGCGGAGTGTCAAGGCTCGTGTGCCAGGCGGTGACCGAAGTCGAGTCGCCGGCATGTCCGGGCGAACCATCGTTCGCCCAGCCGCCCCACACGCCCCATTCCCACACGCAATCGGCATTGTACGCGCCACCGCGGGTCCGCTTCTGCGGCGTGTAGGTGTCCTTGTCGCTGTAGCCCGAAATCGAGTACTGATACCCGCCGAGCCCGACGCAGATAAGGGTCGGCCCGGTCGGCTTGCAGGCCGGGTTGCCCAGATCGATCGACGGGCTGGGGCTCCAGGAGTTGCGCGACTCCTCCTGGTCCGGTACCGGGGGCGGGCATTCCGGGTCGGTGACGCAGGGACCCTGGCCAGGTGCGCCGACGCACACCGAATCGACATCGACATCGGCCTTCGGGTCTTCGGCGCGCGCATCGGGCCAGGGCCAGGTCAGGCAGGCGCCCATGGCGATCAGCAGCGCCGCCAGCGCGGCACTACGGTGCGTGGCAAGGCCGGACAAACGGACAAACGGACAAACGGACAAACGGCGGCGTTCATGCGGAGATCCCCTTTCACAAGAACTCTCAACCCAACGACCCTTACCCTACACCCCACAGCCGCTGCGGGCAAGTGCCGTGCGCGAGGATTTGCAGTGCGTGAAAGGTGAAGCCCTGGCGATGCGCCAACGGGCGGCAACAGGCGGATGGCTCTGCCCCCGCGCCCCCGCCAAAGGACGCGTCGCGCCCTGGTCGGGCGACTCGAAGTACCAGCGCCGCGATTGGGCCTGACTGAGAACCAGGCAGTCCCCCTGCCGCTCGAGCGTGAACCCCGGGGCATTGACCGCGTCCAGCACCGTCATGCCCGCCTCGTCGAGGCGGCGCTCGAACACGAGCAGGCGCCGCGCCAGGTACACGATCAGCTTGTCGCCCTGGCCCTCGATGCCGTCCGGCAGCAGCCCATAGACCAGTTCCGGCGACCACGGCTTGCCGAACCCTGCCTCGACCGTCAGCAGACTGCCCGCCCAGCCGCCCGGCGACCGGTCCAGGTTCACCGTGTGATAGACCAGGTTCTTCTCCGCCACCACGAGCGGCCCGCTCCGCAGCCGCCTGCACCCGGGGCAGGACCGGGAACCCGGGGCCGGGACGGACGGCTTGACGATCGCCGGGTACACAAACCCGTCCGGCAGCAAGACGGACTGGTCCGGCTGCGCCATCGCACTTGCCATGATGAGCAGCAGGATTACACCCGCGACACGGTTCATCTGCGTTCCCGTCCCGCGATGGAAACACCAAGAGGTCTCGGAGGCGAGGTCTTCTCGCGCGTTACGATTCCAGAAGCATACGTCAAGCGAATGCCTGCAGTCGCGGCAAACCCGCTGCTGGTGTTACCTTCCGCAACGAGGGCATGCGGGCAGAGTTGTCCGGTACGTCACTCTTCTGGCTCCAATGGAAAAAATTTGCCGCTCCTGTCAATCATGCCTCCTCTGCCATCAGGCATGCGCACATATGCCAGGCCATGCTCAAAACCAGAAATGATCAAGTCAAACCTGGGGCTGATGACGACTCGGCCTTCACTATCCAATACGCCGCATCTTCCGCTTTCCGGCTCCATGAAGCCTGCCAATCCTTCGGAGAAAGGCTTTACGTCCCGGTAAACAGGCCTGACAATCCATGCCCCCTTCTTGTCGATCACGCCACGCCTGTTGCCCATCGCCACGGTTGCCCGGTCCTCGAAGAAGTCCATAGCGTCATCGTATTGGGGTGGGATCACCATGCGCCCCGAAGCGTCCACGTATCCCCACTTGCCATCGGCACAAACAGGTGCGAGCCCGCAGCAAAAGCTGCCGCAGCGCTCGTACCGCAGTGGAACAACTACTTCGCCCCCGCGGTTGATGAACCCATACTTGCCGCCCCGCCTCGCCATGGCCAGGCCGCCCACGAAATCCGCGATGAAGTCGAAAGGCTCCTTATTCAGCAGTTCGCCTGATCGAGTTATGAGATGCATTTCCCGTGGTCGGACACTAACCGCCGCAACGCCCTCATCGAAGCTATGCGTGAAGTTGAACCGCAGGGGTATGACGACACGTCCCGTCTTGTCGATGTAGCCGCACTTGCGTTCCGCGCCTTTGCCGATGCAGACCGCAGCCAGCCCTTCCGAGAAGCTCATCGCAGAATCGTAGCAGACCGGGATTGCCAGGTTCCCGTTTGCGTCGATGAATCCTCGCTTGCCACGAGCCAATGCTTCCACCTCGCCTTCCGTACGCCGGAACTTGGCGCCGACTTCGACCATCGCCAGACCTTCCTTGTACGTCCACATGATATCGTAAAACGGTTCGCAGACCATGCGTCCGGTCTTGTCTACCACGCCCCATTTCTCCCCCATGCACACGGGCGCAAGTCCTTCCGAGAAGACCTCGATGTCATCGAAACGCGGCTCGATGACGTATTTGCCATGGCAATCTATGGCCCCCCACTTGTCGCTTCCGTGCTCCATGACCCACCCGAGTCCTTCGGTGAATCCCCTGGCGCACTTGTACTTGGCGGCGATTCTGATCTCTCCCTGATCGTTGACGTAGCCACGCGAACCGAACCTGAGAGTGCTGTGTAGAACCTCGTTCGCTTCCGCAACAGCCGCGACATCTGCCATACGCACCCCTGCATCGTCCCCAGGTTTCGCGTCGGCGCGGGGAAGGGAGGTCAAGAAAAGAACTGCAACCAATGCGGCTTGTGGGTATGACATTCGGACTACCCCAAGAAACACACCTGCAAGACACTCAATACTCTTGCAAAACCGACCGATTCGTGCGGGAGGCGGTTCGCGAGGCTCCAAGCGGGGCGCTGGGTTCTTGCAAGAGTTTTATTCCAGGAACCAGGCTACTATTCGGGCAGCGTTCCGTCGCTGACTCGGAACCGTCCGCCGTTCTTGTGATACCAGAGGATCTTGCCGTCCGCCTGGCGTTTGGCGTTATTGACGTTCTCGGTGGGCGCCCGCGCTTTCTCAAGGTCACCATCGTTCACAAGCCTGTTCAAGAACTCCGCGCCGTCAGTTCCTCGCCCGACGTCACAGCTTATGATGGTCAGGTACTGAACCCCGTTCTCCCGGAATGCCGCTGTGAGAAGATCGAATGTCGGATACGTGGACGGCTGGTTGATATCGAGACTGTCTGTGCCCAACTTCATGTAGCCCGGGAACCCCGAATGGTCTATGATGATGATTCGCGCTTTGTTCGCGGCAGCGTCCAACGCGTCTTTGATGTCTTTGGCCTTCTTGAACAGCACATACCCGCCGGGACCGTAGGATTCCTTCGCCCGATCGGTTGGGGCGTCAGTATTGTCGGCGATGAGAACCAAGTCCGCGTTCTTGCGCTCGAAGAACCGCAGCTTCTGGACGTTTTTGGCCGTTGTGCCCCCGCTGTTAAAGGAATCCGCGTCCACCAGCACTAAGCGGTGGGTGGTTGTCCGCCCCCCTGCCGAGTCTTCCCGCTCGTATTCCAGTATGTACGGGCCTTCGCGCGGAAACACCACTGTTAGCTCGCCATCCGAGCAGTCACCTTCGAAATCGACCCCGAAGACATAGGGTGCCTCCGACGAAGGAGGCGGGTCATTGAACCCGGAATTATCGCCCCCGTCACTCCCAGTACCGTCATCCACGGCTTCGGGAGGGCAAACCTTCAGGGACATCAAGAAACCCCCTTCGTCGTCTTTCCGGTACGGCAAGGGCAGGACCGCCGACGAGGAAGACGCCGATGAGGTCGAACTCACGGTGGTGATGGGGCCTCCTGACGAGATGCGCACAATCTGCATGTCCGTTTCCGCAACGGAGTGGATTTCGTCGATGGCGATTATGGTGCAGATCAACTTGTCCGTGCAGATGACCGTGCCGTCAGTGGCCTCATACCTGGCTTCGATGGTCACGTCGCCGACGTCTGAACTGCCGGCCAAACCTTCGACGCACGGCGACGCCGGAATCGCGCCCAGATTGGAGCTGGCGCCCAACGTGAACTCCTCCGTGGTGTCGCCTCCCGCCATGTCGATCAGCAGCGTCGTCTTGGTGCTGTCTCTCCAGACCTTCAGTCGCCCCGCAGCGGAACCGGTTGCCTCGATAATGACCTTCCCGCTCGCCAAGCCAGCCGGCAGTCCATCAAGAGACAATGCCACCAAGTCATTCTCGGAGCCACTGGCCCCCTCGGCGACATCCGGGACATCATTGTCATTGTCATCGTCCCCGTTCGTCGGTACGAACAGCCCCGGGGCTGCCTCGTCCGAGTGATCGTTGTGGTCGACATCATCGACAACCCCGTCGTGATTGGAGTCTCCGTCCAACTCCAAGTCCACCACATACACGACGGCCTTCTTGAACGACGCACCGCAGGTGACGTCGAGGGTGTAGGCGCCGGGCTGGTCGAGGGGGATCGAGCGTTGGAGCAGGCCGTCGCCGACCGCCGTGCCGCCGGTGAAGCCCCAGCAGCCGGGCAGCGGCGGCCCGGAGGACGGCACCGCCGTGGTGACCAGCGTGGCGCCGGCCGTGTCGGACTTGGCGATCACGTACGCCTTGGTGTTGACGTCGTCAGTATCGCCGTCCGGGATTTCCGTCGCGCCGGGCACGAGGAGGTCCGTCACCGCAACGACGGTCACCGCCAAGGCCGCACTGGTGACCGGGGAATCGTCACGGGTTCCCACGTCGGGAGGGCTCACGGACGCTGGCGCGTCGTCG
>Ga0156402_1186_pt1 | contig 15748 bp, 10 predicted proteins | sample RifOxyA3_FD_108045 | JGI IMG/M metagenome (GOLD analysis project Ga0156402, IMG submission 108045) | Lentisphaerae bacterium RIFOXYA12_64_32 | reverse complement strand
GGTCGGGGGTCGGGGGTCGGGGGTCGGGGGTCGGGGGCGGCTGGTTTTGCTCAGAAACTTCCGCCTTCGTCGGTGCACTTCGGCGTGACAAGACGCCGTGGCAAGCGGGTGTCGGGGAGCTGAGGGCGATGTGTCACGGTGCCTTGCCATAGGCAGCCGAGATTCGTGCGGCCGCGGCGCAGACCGCCTTGACGATTGCGGCCATGTCCTGGGCTGGCGCCGCGTGCGCGCCCAGCGAGGCCACGACGCGACCGCGCGGGCCGCAGACCGGCGCGGCGATGTAGCGGATGTCCGGAAGTTCGAGAACCGCATGGCCGCACTCGCGGATCCGCTTCAGTTCCCGGCGCATTGCCGCCTCGTCTCTGAGTCCGCCGCCGAACCGCGCCAGCGGGTACTTTGCCAGGTGCAGATGCAACACGTCGTCGTCCACGTGCGCCAGCAGCACGCGGCCGGTGGCTTGCGAAAGTGCCGGGCCGACGCGTTCCGGAAGCTGGCTCTCCAAGTGTCGCCACCCGGACATCGCGTCCAGACGCAGCAGGTTCACCTTCTCGATTCCTTCCATGACCGCCAGGATGCTGTGGTGTCCGGTGTCCAGGGAGATGCGCGTCATCTCGGCCCAGGATGCTTCGACCAGCGGTGTCTGGCTGCAATAAGCCTGTGCCAGGCGGCAGGACCCGGCGGCGAGTGCGTAGCCGCGCCCTTCCGTCTGACGCACCAAGCCATGCTGTTCGAGGGTACGCAGGATCTTCGTGGTTCCGGGCAGGGTGATGCCCAAATGCGCGCTGACCGCTGACAGGGTGGCCGGGCCTTGGGCGAGTCGCTCCAGTGCCGCGAACGCGCGGTCCACCGCTTGAATGGATACGGGGCTTTGGTTCATTGTTAACTCCTGGCTAATGAACTTCACCAATAGAATACACCGCGGCGCGCGGTCTGTCAAGTGCGGAGGGCGCAATAGCGGGAGGGGGGCGTTCGTCCGCCTGGCTCGCGGCAGACCGCCGCGCCACGGGACGGCAGCCCGCGAGACGCGGGCGCTCCAAGGAGGACGTTGACACCGCGGTTGGACACGGCGGTCTTCCGCCGTCTCTTGCGGCGCGATACTTGGGCACGGTCGCTTCACCCGTCGAGTCGGGCAGGGGATTGACATCGCGCGAGTCTCCGCACATAGTACAGACGGAAGAGTTGCTGCCCAGCGACGGATCCGGATACGACCTTGGAAAGGCGGCTGCGGCCATGCGGAAGACAGTCTTCACACTGATCGAATTGCTCGTGGTGATTGCGATCATTGCCATCTTGGCGTCGTTGCTGCTGCCGGCGCTTTCGACGGCCAGGGAGAAGGGGCGGCGTTCGGTCTGCGCCTCGCAGGTTCGGCAGTTGGGTGTGTATCACCTGATGTACGCGGATGACAACGGTGAGCACACTCTGGCGTACTCGACCGGCAGTTCGGGGGCCGGTTACCGCTGGTATCACGTCCTGGAGAACGACCGCCTTCTGACCGACCACAGCATTCTGGAGTGTCCGTCGCAGCGGATCACCGACACGTCGGTCACGGGCGCGGCATGGCGGTTGAGTTACGGGATCACCCGCACTGCCGGTTCGGCTGAGTGGCTGCCGATGAACGTCAAGCTCGGGCGCATCAAGCATCCCAACGAGACAGGTGGTTTCACGGACACCTGTGCCAACTTTGACGACGGCAAAGTCTTCCCGACGTTCTACAGCGCCGTCAGTCCGGCCTGGGGTGACGTGATCTCCATGCGGCACCAGTTGGGGTCGAATTTCAGCTACTACGACGGGCACGCGGACTGGCAGCCGCACACCGGGATCTACTCCCGAATGCGCTTCAACTTCAACTGAGCGTTGTTGCCAAGCGCCGCGGATCCGCCTGGCTCGCGGGGTACCGGTACGCCACGGGAAGGCAGCCCGCGAGCCGCGGGCGCTTCAGGGGAGGCGCGGCCCGTGCTCGTCCTTCGCATCTGCGGGCTTGACGGACTCGCTGCGCCGGCGTAGCTTGCTCCCGGTCTTGGCATGGTCTCCCCCACGGCGGCGCACACACGAGGTACGATGCTGAAGATGACGTTCAAACACACTCCGCGCGAGTTGGCATGTCGGCCCTGGCGATTCGGAACGGCTGTGGCGCTCGCCGGTGCGCTCTGCGCCGGCGCTGGTTGTGCCGGTGCGGGGCGACGTTCCGTCGCCGCGGAACGGGCAACCGCACCACCCGGCAAGGAAGGAACTTCCATGGTATGGTCCCCCGCCTACGCGCCCCAAGCCCCGTCTGTGCAATGGTACGACTCGTTCACGGCAGCCTTGGACGCCGCCGCCAAGGACTCGAGGCCAATTCTCCTGCACGTCCTGCAGTCGTTCGATGTCTCGTCGGTCGTGATCCGGGAGTGGCTGATGACCGAGCCGCGGCTGGTCCCGGCTCTGCGCGGGTTTCATTGCGTGAGTGTTCCGGCCGATCACGCAGCGTTGAAGGGCAAGGAGTACCCGCGCTGCGCCGCCGCTATTCTCGGTCCGGATGGCGCCCTGCGCGCCGTGGTTCGGGACGCGCCGTTCCGCGACGAGTTCGTGGCACGCTTCCTGGAGACGGTTGCCGATCCGCGTGCACCGGGCGAACTGCGTGCCGCGGCCCTGGCGCAACCGCAAGATGTCGCGCTGGTGCTGAAGGCTGCCGATTATTCGAGTTCGGCTGGGCAGCTTCCGGAGGCGGTTCAGGTTCTGAGCGCGGCGGCAGACACCCTCAAGGATGCGCCGGCTGCGGTCGTGGTCCGTAACCGACTCGAGTGCTACCGTGCGTACGCTCCGGGCTGGGTTTGGTCGCGGTTTCAGTCGGGTATGCCCGTATTTGAGCAGTTCGGTCAGAACAAGGTTGACGAGAAGGCGTTTCAGGCTGCGCTTGACGCGACGCGTGCCGCGGCTCAGGCCATGTTGGACGGTGAGGGCTTCCAGGCGATCGGGGCGGCGCTCGAGGGACTTCAGCGCGCCGGCGAGGCGCCGAGGCCGTCCGACGCATACCGAGCGGCCTTCGAGGCACTGGGGGGGGCAGTGAAGGCTGTCGGCGAACAGGGCCTGACCGACCTGCGTGCGTTTCTCGACACGGGCAAGGGCGAGCCGGACGACCGCACGGACGCCTGCCAAACGTACCTGCGGCAGATCATGTACGCTCCAGAGAAAGAAGCCGAGGCGGTTAAGTTTACGCGCGAACTGATCGGCCGGCTCACGGATGAGCGGGAGTTTCTTGCCCTGCTGCCGTTGCTCGTCGAGGCCGTGATCCAGCTCGACATGGAGAACGAACACCTGCAGTTGGCGGAGCGCGTGGTGCACAGTGCCGCGCACAGTCCGGCGGCGGCCTCGGGCAACCTGAAGCTGGCCGACCGCGCCGTCGAGCAGGGCGACCTGCCGCGGGCATACCAGTGCTGGGACGCGGCGGAGCAGGCGGCAACTGGGCAGTGTGAAGCGTTGCGGCGCGCCGCTTGTGCGGCGCGGGCGCTGGTCGATGCATCCGCCAGCCCGAACCGTACCCGCTGGGCGCGCCGCAAGGCTGCCGACGCGGTGGTGCTCGTCCCCGACGCCGGCGCGTTCCTCGATGCGCTCGGACGCTGGACGGAGGACGAGTTCTTTCCCATCCTGTTCCAGGACGACGCGTACGCCCCGCGTTTCATCGAAGCCTACCAGCCCAAGACCGTGTACCTTGCGCCCGCGAGCGGCACGGCAGCAGTGGATTTGGACGTCGCACGCCGCGCGGTCCTGGCCGCCTGGAGCGCCAAGGGCTTTGCCGGGGTCTCGGCCGCCGCAAGCAGCGACTTGGTTGAGCGTCTCAAGGAGCTCGGCGAGAAGCCGATGGGCACGGTGTTTGTCCAGCCCACCGCCGGTGAGGCACTGGGCGGGATCGCGCTGGCTGCCGGACGGTTCCAGGGTCTGGAACCGATCGCGTGCCCGAAGAACCACACCGCGCAGATCGGCAGAGCGGAGATCGGCGAACTCGCCAGCCAGATCCGTGCCGGCTTGGCGCTGTACGACCTGCCCGAGGCGGACGGCCGCTGGGCGGCGATCACGCTGGCAGCCGACGTCCCGTTCCGTTGCACTGGGACCGAGTTCCCGAAGTGGGGCAGCAGCGGTGCGGTGGACGACTACCTGGGACGGTTCGACGACTCGACGCGCTACGCGGTGGTCGGACGGCTGCTCGGCGATGCGCCGCGTGCCATTTACCAGGCCATGTGCTCACTGTTCCTCGTCCCGGACCGCGCCCTGTTCTTCAACAACTACGGCACGGATCCGAAAACGATCTGGGGGTGGTACCGCACTGCGGAGTCCGCAGCGCTTTTCGCCAAACGCATGCCGACCGACGAGGTGCACACACCGGAGAACACGGTTGCGAAATTCCGCGCCCTGACCACGCCGTGGAACCGCTACGGAATGATGTTCATCAATTCGTCAGGCGGCGCGACGAGTTGGTCGGTCGGTGGCGGCGGCGGCAACACGGACGATTCCCCGGTCGGCGTATCGTGCGCCATCCACATCATCCACAGCGGCTCCGCGGCGGACCCATACAACCCCGACACTCTGGCCGGGCGCGCCATCTGGGGCGGGGCGTACTGGTATTTCGGTTCGACTGCCGAACCGTTCCTGGCCGCCTTTCAGCCCGTCTGCAACTCCGTACCGCGGGTGTTGGCGGGCGCGCCGTACGCTGCCATCTTCCGGCAGCGTACGGACGACCGCTTCTGGTCGCCTTGGCGGCTGATGATCGTGGGCGACCCGCTGTTTTGTCTGCGCTCCGAGCCGGTTTCCCGCACGGAATATCAGCCCGCCCAAGGCGAGACCCGCCTCGAGCTGGCACCCGGGGGCGTAGACCTGGTGGCGCTGCGCACGGCTGTCCGTCTCGGCGACGGCGTGGCGGCGCGGCAGATTGTGGACGCGGCCGGGCCGGCGGCGCCGTGGCTCCTGAACGACGGCGACGCGCTGGCACTGGCCGTCACCTGTCTCCTGCGCCAGGAGGCGTACGCCCAGGTGACCGAGCTGTTCCAGGCCGCCGCCGAAGAGGCGAGGAAGCAGCCCACGGCACGAATCGGCGCCAGAGCTGCAACCGCGGCCCTGTTCGCCAAGGCGCTTGAAGCCAAGGACGTTCCGGCACTGACAAAGAACCTGTGCGATATGGGCGCGACCGGCGCCCCGCCCGACTTCATCCTGCGCCACGTCAGAACGGCACTGGACGGCGCCCCGCTGAAGACGAACCTGGAGATGTGCGAGTCATTCCTTGACGGACTGCTCGCGGCGCCCGAACTGGCGGCCTGCAAGGTGAAACTGGAACTGGACCGTGCCCGCGGTCGCGTCACCGCGATCGTCGACAAGCCGGCGTTGAGTGCGGAGGATGTCGGTGCGGCCCTGACCGCGCTGCAGGCGTGGCTGGACCTCAAGCCTCCAGAGCGCGAGATCAAGGATCTTCTCAAGAAGTTCAAGGACGCGTATCTGAAGAAACTACCGGGCGCGACCGTGGAAGCATTCGGCGACGAGCTGCGCAAGCTCAAGGCCGCTGATCCGGTGCAAGCCCGGGTCATCGGCGAGTTTCTGCGACCTGCGCAGTAAGCGGATCAGGCCCCGTTACCTTCCGACGGTACCTCGCCCCCCCCCGCGCCCCTACCATCCGGGAGTACTGCGGGCGGCCCCCCGCCCGCTTTTCGGCACGCACGCAACCCAAGGCTCGTATGGCGGGCGGAGGGCCACCCGCGGTACTGTCGGTCAGGCGGGTCGGTCAGGCTGGCATCGCGATCTGTCCTGGCTCACTCCGCCCATTGGGCAGGTCGAATTCTTGTCGCCACTGCCGCCGGCAACTCAGCCGAACACGGCCCGCATGCGGTCGCAGTAGTAGCGGACGAGATCCCACTCGCCATCGGGCGCGATGCGGTGGTCCGGGCACGGGATGTAGCCGCCCAAATCCACCAAGGGCTTGAGCCGTTCCACCTCGGCATCGATCGCGGCACGGTCGCGCGCAAACACCACTTTGTTCATGCCGCCGACGCCACGGAGTTCCTTGCCGTACTTCTCGCGCCAGGGCTTGATGTTGGCGTCCCAGGTCCCGACTTCGATCGGGAACATGGTGTTCACGCCGTTCCCGAACCAGGTGGGGATGAGGGCGTCGATCATGCCGTCGCAGTCCAGGGAGATGATGTCCAGGCCGTGGCTCTTCACCAGGTCCGTGATGCGCCGGTAGTGCGGGCCGACCTTTTCTTCGAAAACGTGCGGCGACACGAGGGGCCCGTTCTTGTAGCAGATGTCCTCCCAGAAGTGCGCGAAGTCGAACTTGGCGCCCGTGGCCAGCGCGAACTTCGTGTTCTGGTAACACACCTCGGCAACGGCGCCGATGATCTCATCGAAGAGCGGCTCGTCGTCGACGGACAGGTAGGCACTGCCCTCCACGCCCAGGATGTTGCGGACAACGCCGAACAGGCTGCCGCAGTGCAGGCCGTAGAGGTAGTCGCGGCGGCCCGAGCGCAGGAACTCCAGCCCGCCCTGGTCCCACCGCACCATTTTATCGTTCACGCGTACCACGCCCTCAGTGACGCGCTCCGGTGACCACTGGTAACGCCGGCGGTAGTGCTCCTCCCAGCTCGCGCGGTCTTTCAACAGGTGCCCGATCTCGGCGGGAATCGAGCCGGCCCCCGGCTGGCTGAGCACAATCACGCCCTCGCCGGAGAGCGTGTGCCGGGCGCCGTCCGGGAACTGCTCGATCACCTTGCCCTCGAAGAAGGGCCGAAGGTGCGACGCCGGGTGGAACGCGGAGTACCAGTTGAAGTCGAACCCGAGCCGGGCGCCGATCGCCGCATCGACCGGGTTGCCGTCGCCCCAACCGCGCGCCTCCTCGGCGCTCAGGTGCCCCTGCTGCGCCCACTTCTGCAGCGTCTCGTGCCAGAAACCAAAGTGCACCACCGGCAGTCGCTCCGCCGGCTCGTAACGCAGAATTCGCATGGCCATTTCGGACGGTGTCATGACGGTTCGCCTCCTCGAAACGATCAGTTCCAGTTTCTGGGTTTCGCCGTACAGCGCCCTCGTTCGGGTTCCCGTTCGTCCGTTTTTCCCGGTGCGACCCGAGTCGGTATTGAATCGGCCCCGGCTGGCTACCGTCTGCCACCGGTCGACACAAGAACCCAGGCTGACGCTGTCGCTCTGCCCTGGGCTATTATACGTTGCCCCTTCAGGGCAAGCCGATGGTCGCCTCGCGGCGGGCCTGATTCTGCGGGTTCCGCTGGCGCTGTTCTCGACACCGAACGGTGTCTCTCTCACTATGGCGTTGCAGTCACGGCTGTGCAAGCCGCCGGCCTTGTCGCTCAACCTTTGCGGGGCTATCTTCCGCTCGTCACCCGAATCAGGATACGACCGAGCGCACAGTGGCTCGGCGCCTCTCGTGCCGAAGGCCTCGGTCCGGGGCGGACCCGAGCACCTTGTTGCGGTCCCAGAGGTCCCGCGCCACTGCTGGCCCTTTGGACAGTCCGACATTGCGGGTCACGACGGCACGGTCCGTCAGTCCACGTAGAACCGAGGACACCAGGAGAGACGCACCATGGTGGAAAAACAGGATCTTCTCGTTCGTGCCGCTGTTCTTGTCGCCATCGCTCTGGCCGCCACTGTAGCCGCTCAAGGCCCGGCACCGGCGGCCGCCGCTCCCGCAACGCCGGCCGTGACGGTGACAACGCCCGCGGGTGAGCCCACTACGGCGGAAGAGGCAGGACTGCAGAAGAAGTACGGCGACAAGGTCAAGCTCGACGCCTATCGCGCTTACCGCACTCTGGTGGACGGACTGCCGCCCGAGCAGCAGGCGTGGGAGCGCGTGCTCGAGGACCAGCTCGGCGGCTTCTACTTCCCGCTGTACCTCAACGCCCGCCTCAAGCCCGGGTTCAAGCCGGAGACCTGCGAGTGGGGGTTCATCAAGGACGACCCCGCCTTGCCACGCGTGCTCCTGATCGGCGACTCGATTTCCCGTTCGTACACCGTGGACGTGCGCAAGGCGCTGGCCGGCAAAGTGAACGTGCACCGCGCCCCGACCAACTGCGGCCCGACCGACACCGGACTGAAGTGCATGGACGTCTGGCTCGACCAGGGCGCGGGCAAGTGGGACATCATTCACTTCAACTTTGGGATCCACGACCGCCGCAAGACGCCGGAGCAATACGCCGCGAACCTGGAGAAGGTTGTCGAGCGCCTGAAGCAGACGGGCGCCAAACTCGTTTGGGCGCGTACGACCCCGTTCGGGGAGAAGGTCGCTGAAGGGCAGGACGAGAGCGTGCCGCTGAACCGCGTTGCCGACGAGGTTATGAAGAAGCACGACATCCCCATGGACGATCTGCACGCCGCAGTCATTGACAAGCTGGCCAGCGTGCAGGGCAACGACCACACCCACTTCAACGCCGACGGGATCAAGCTCATGGCCGAGCAAGTTGTCAAGGCCGTTGAGCCCTGCCTCGCTAAACCGTGAAGCCTTTCACGGTCGCTGAAGCCGTCGGGACGCGCCCGTCGTTCCTGATGGCCTCGCCCGAAAAGGCATTGGCGGATAAGGTATGGACGGACAAGCGCTTTTCCGGAACGCGCGTGGGGGATTTCGCCCCGTACCTTTTCGATGACCTGCGGATCGCGCCCGAAACACTGCGGACGCTCGACAGGAAGCGTTTCGATGACATCTGTCAGGCCTACGACTCGCCGAAGATCAGAAATCTGTCGCGGTTCCTTCTGCGGCTGAGAACGGGGGAGGCAGACGATGAATGAGGCGATTCGCAGTCTGCTCGACCGTTACACCCGCCGGACGGTTTCGCGACCGAGATCCGTTACCTGTTGCAGCCGATCCCGTTTTCCGTACGTGCCTATTCGTTGCCCGACTTGTTCGCCGGCAAACTGCACGCGGTTCTGTTCCGCAAGTGGGGCAGTCGCGTCAAGGGCCGCGACTGGTATGACATGGTCTGGTTTGCCGGCCGGCATCCGAGTGTCAGCCTCACTCACTTGGAGCAGCGCATGCGGCAGTCGGGCAACTGGACCGAACCCAAATCCCTCGACGCCGCCGACCTAAGGCGCCTGTTGCTCGATGCGGTTGCGCGACTGGACATCGATCAGGCGCGGGCGGAAGTGGTTCCGTTCGTTCGTGACCGGCGCGCGCTGGACGTATGGTCTGCCGGTTTCTTTACTGACGTTATCGGCCGGATCACACCGGCATCGGGCACGGGCGACAAACCGTGAGTGGTTGCCGAGAAGCGACGGCTACGAGGGTTGCGAGAAGCGATGGACAACGAAAGGGGTTTCCCATGAACACGATTTCCTTCATGTCGGCCAACTTCATTGCACGGCAGCTCGGGTATCACATGGCGCAAGGCTGGGGGCAGGGCGACAAGTCCGTCAACGAGTGGTTCAGCCCGCTGGGCACGTTTGGCGAACGGTTCGACGCGATGCTCGCCGAGGTCGCCGACCTGGGTTTCAATGCGCTGGACCTTTATGCCTCGCACCTGCACTACCTCTGGGCGACGCCGGAACACATCGACATTGCGAAAGCGCTGCTCGCTAAACGCAACCTGCGCGTCGCGAGCTACGCGGGCGGTTTCGGCCGCAACGCCGTCGAGTTTCGCGCCGCATGCCGGCTCGCGGCGGCGCTGAACATCCGCGTGCTCGGCGGCGGCACTGCACTGCTGAAGGACGACCGTGCGACCATGGTGGCGACACTGCGCGAGTTCGGCCTGGTGTTCGGGCTCGAAAACCACCCGGAGAAGACGCCGGAGGAAGTGCTCGCGAAACTGGGCGAGGGCGATGCGGACGTGATCGGCGTGGCCGCGGACACAGGCTGGTTCGGCACCCAGGGCTACGACGCGGCGGCCGCACTGCGCGTGATCGGGCCGCGGCTCAAGCACCTGCACCTCAAGGATGTGAAGGCGCGCCGCGCCGAGAAGACGGGGTTCCAGCTCATCGACATGGGCCACGAGACGTGCCGCTACGGCGCCGGCATCGTGCCGATCGAGGCGTGCGTGAAAGGACTCCGTGCGATCGGCTACAGCGGCGCCATCAGCATCGAGCACGAACCGGAAGACTTCGATCCGCGCGAGGACGCCAAGGCCTGCAAGGCGATGATCGAAGGTTGGCTCGAGTTGGGCGAGCGGCCGCATGTCGCGGCGCCCGTGAAGCCGTTCCGCTGCGTGGTCGTGGGGTGCGGCAACATCTCGGGTGCGTACGGCCGCAACCTGACGCCGTACCCCGAGTTGCAGATTGCTGGCGCGCAGGACCTGGATCCGGCCCGGGCCCAGGCTTTCACCGGCCAGTTCGGCGGCAAGGTCTACGCGACGCTCGATGAGGTGCTGGCCGATCCCGACGTGGATTGCGTCGTGAACCTGACCATTCACCAGGCGCACGTCGACGTCATTACGCGCTGCCTTCAGGCGGGCAAGCATGTGCACACCGAGAAACCCCTTGCCGGTTCGTACAAGGATGCCCGCGCCCTGGCCAAGCTGGCCCGGCGCCAGAAGCGGCGGCTGAGCTGCGCGCCCGTGACCTGGCTCGGCGAAGCGCAGCAGACGGCGTGGAAGCTGATCCGCGACGGAGAGCTCGGTACGCCGCGCGTTGCCTACGCCGAGGTCAACTGGGCGCGGATCGAGACGTGGCACCCGAATCCCGCGCCGTTCTACGAGGTCGGGCCGGTTTTCGACGTCGCCGTGTACCCGCTGACACTGCTGACCGCGTGGTTCGGACCGGTCCGCCGCGTCACCGCCGGTGGCAAGGTGGTCATGCCGGAGCGCACGACGAAGGACGGCAAGCCGTTCACGGTACAGACGCCCGACTGGCAGGCCGCGGTGCTGGAGTTCGAGTCCGGCCTGGTCGCGCGCGTCACCGCATCATTCTACGTGGGCAATCCGAGCCGCACGCAGCAGGGCCTGGAAGTGCACGGCGACGCCGGGTCGCTGATTCTGGATACGTGGACCGGGTTCGAATCGCCGGTGCGTGTGGGCACGTTCGGCAAGGAGGCGCGTCCGGTGCCGTTGGTGCGTGAGCCGTACCGCGGCGTCGAGTTCGGCCGCGGCGTGGTCGAACTGGCCGCAGCCCTGCGCGAGAAACGCCCGCACCGCAACGGCGCCGAGCACGCTGCGCACGTGGTCGAGGTCATGCAGGCGATCCTCGCCGCCGTCAAGACCGGCCGCGCCGTGCGGGTACGCTCGTCCTTCCCCGCCCCGGCACCGATGCCGTGGGCGGAGTAGGCGGCGCGGGGCATGGAGGGCGGGGGATCTGGATTCGCGGTTCGCCAAGCTCAAGGATTGTGCTTCCGCTTCCGCGGGGGCGGGAGCTTCTTGAGTCGTTCCACGGCCTCTTCGAAGTCCGTCTCCACCTGTGAAGGTTCGGCGAGTTGCTGCGTCCGGTACGTGTCGAACTCGGTTTCGGCCTTGGCGGCTGCCAGTTCGTGGCTGACCTTGCCGGTGTGGGTCAGGATCTCGCGTTCGCCGGCCCGCATGAAGTCGTCCAGCTTCGCGATCCAGTCCTGCATGTACATCGGCCTGCGGCGGCGTGCCTGCAGTTCGGCGAAGTCCAGGTACATCGAGACGATCAGATTCAGTTCCTCCAGCTCGGTCGCCGTCAGGTAGTTCTTCGCCACGGCCACGTCCGCCTTGCGCGGCCGGCGCCCCGCCCAACTGGTCAGGCCCATGTTCGGCTTCGTCGCATCCGCTCGTTCCGCGATCACCTCCGCGGCCGTGTGTCCGTGCGCGGCCCAGTGCATCTTGTTCTGCACGGTGGCGAAGAACCGCTGCGACGCCTCGACGCGTGGATCGTAATCGATGCTGGTGGCGTAGATCTCCAACACCTTCCTCCAGAATACCTTTTCGGCGGAGCGGATGTCACGGATGCGCGCCAGCAACTCATCGAAGTAGTTACCGCCGCCCGCCTGCTTAAGTCGCTCGTCGTCGAGCGTGAAGCCCTTGACGATGTACTCGCGCAGGCGCTGAGTGGCCCAAATGCGGAACTGCGTACCCCGGTGCGACTTCACCCGGTACCCTACCGAGATAATCACGTCGAGGTTGTAGTGCAACGTCTCGTAGGACTTGCCATCCTCCGCAGTTATCCGGAATTTCCGGATAGCTGGATCTGGCATGAGTTCCCCCTCCTCGAACACGTTCCGGATGTGCTCGTTGATCGTCCGCACGTCCTTCTGGAACAACTCGGCCATGAGTCTCTGCGTCAGCCAGACCGTTTCGCCGGCGATGCGCACCTGCAGGCGCGTGGTGCCGTCATCGGTCTGGTAGAGCAGGAACTCCCCGCCCGGCGCGGGAATGGGCAAGGTCTTGTCGCTGGCTGCTGATCTCATGATGGTCGCCATGTCAACCTTGTCGAAAACCTTGTCGCGAACCTTGTCGAGGTATCAAGGCCCTTCTGAGGCGGCCAGTGTATCTCGACTCCGATGGGGCAACCCATCTGCCGAATGCCATTGCTCCCGAACCGGACGGCGGCAGCGTCCGCCGAAACTCCATCCGCCCGGCCTTGGGAAGGTAGCACGGCGCCCTTCCGGTTCAAGGGCGAGGAGTGGCACGTCGCGTACGTCTTTGCACTTTCCCGGGTTTGACACTATTCTTCGCAACGGCAATCGCGGCACCGCCCCCGGGCGAGGCCCTCCGCGACTGCGGTCCGAGACGACGTGTCGCGTCCCGAAAGGAGAAGACCCGCATGCCACTGTTTGCCCGCCGAATGGTGCTTGCGCTTTCCGTTGTCGTTGCCGTGACGGCGCTGGCCATCCCGGAGCCGCCGCCGGCCAGGACGGTCCTGACAACGGGCTTCGAGCCCGGACAGCCCGTGCCTGCGGCGTCCCAGCATCAGGTCGTCAGCGACCATGGGCATGCGAGTGCCGGCTCGCTCACCGGCGAAGTGACCGAGCCGGACAAGGCCTGTGCCCTGCAGGTCCCGTTCGAGGGCAAGGCCGGGGAGGTGCTGAACGTCTCGTTCTGGATCCAGGGTGACAAAGGTTCGGCGTACGCCGTGTGGTTGCGCGCGGGCGACAAGCGGCGGCCCGTCGGGCGCGATCCGATCAAGAAGCAGTGGACACACGTCGAGCTCACGGTCCCGCTCGCGAGCGACGGTCAGCAGGTTCTCGAGATCGTGGCGCCGTCGTCCTTCGGCGGCAACTCGCCCGGCAAGGCCTGGCTCGACGATCTCGCGGTGACGATTCAGCCGCCGCTGGTCCTGGACTGGCCCGAAACGCCGCAGAGCTTTCCGGCGCTGGCCTGCGACGCACAGGGCACTGTTTGGCTGGCGTTGCTCGAGCGCCAGGCGCCCAAGGTCCGGGGACGCCTCGCGAAGGTGGTCGACGAGCAGGCACGTCCCGTGCAGTCGTTCGAGCCGGAAGGCGCCACCGGCATGGCGCCGCCGGTCGTGGCGGGCCTGGCGGACGGCTGCGTGCTCGCGTTCCCGGTCGAGCAGCAGGACCGCTGGCGCATTGCCTATGCGTTCGTGACGGCGGGCAAGAACGAACTGCGCTTTGTCGACGGCCCCGGCACGTCGAACATCTCTCCCGTCCTCGCGGTTGCCGGCACCGATGTGCACCTGCTCTGGGAATCGAACGCGGGTGAGGCGCGCGGCATCCATGCGTGCACGATCACGCCGCAAGGTCACAGTGTGCCGCAACGTCTCTCGGGCGCGGCCGCCAACAGTTACAACCCCGCCGTCGTGGCGCTTGCCGATGGTCGGCTTTTTGCCGCCTGGGACTCGTTGCGCGAGCAGAGCGCCGACCTCTACGGCGCCTGGTTCCGCGACGGCACGTGGGAACCTGAGAAGCGCCTGACCAACAACACACGCATCGAACGCCACCCGGCCCTGGCCGCCTGGAAGGATCAGGTCTGGCTGGCGTGGCAAGCGCAGAGCTACCGCGGTCTCGGTTTGAACGGCGTCAACGAGCAACTGCTGGCGGTGGCACGCCTGGATGAGCAAGGCGGCCTGCTGGCGCCGAAGGGTCTCTTTGCGAAGGTGTCGCCCAAGGGCACGTTCCTGATGCGGCCCCAACTCGCGTTTGATGCGGACGGACGGCTGTGGCTGACGGTGCGGCGCTCGCTGCACCTGAACGGCGGTTGGGCACCCGAGGCCTGGTGCTATTCCGGTGACCAGTGGCAGGGCCCGCTGCGCCTCCACCCCGTGCAGGGCCGCTGGCAACCGGCGCCGCTGACCGCAACACCCAACGGCCTGGTCACCGCCACTCAGTTCGACGACCTGCCCGCCCGTTGGGAGCAGATGGGCATTCATCCGGACTGGAAATCCGGCGTTGCGGTGAGCGCACTCCCGGCCGCACCGGCTCCTGCACCGGCCGCACTGGTCACCGAACCGCTGGAAATGCCCGAGCCGGACTTTGCGCTGAGGGAGAAGATGGATAGCTGCTCCGCACTGCTGCCGCGGCAGCAGGTCAAACTTGGCGGCAAGGTTCTGACACTGTTCTGGGGTGACTTGCACGACCACACCGACCTGTCGGTCTGCCAACGCCGCACCAACCCGCCCGGACACGACCTGTTCGCGAATGTCCGCGACATTCAGCGGCTCGATTTCGTCGCGCTCACCGACCACGGCTACAACTTCGACCCGCCGCAGTGGGCCCTGAATGGCGAACAGACACGCCAGAACCACGATCCGGACCGCTTCGTGACCTTCCTCGGCCAGGAGTGGACCTCGAGCAAGAACCCGCCCGCGCCCGGCGGCAAGGCGAACCGCTACGGCCACCGGAACCTGATCTTCCTCGACCCGTACCACCCGAACTTCTACGACTCGTACGACGGCGACATCAATCCCCGCCAGCTCTGGGACCAGATCGGCAATGCCGAGTTCATCACCATCCCGCACCAGTTGGCGGACTGGAAGTACGAGGGCCGCGGCAATCCGCCCACCGACTGGAGCTTCCACGACGACAAACTGCAGCCGCTCGCGGAGGTCTTCCAGGCGCGCCAGTCGTTCGAGTACCTGGGCTGCCCGCGCCAGTCGCCGGACGGCGCGCCGTTCAAGGGCAGCTATCTCCAGGACGCCTGGGCGCAGGGGATCGTCATCGGCACCATCGCCAGTCCGGACCACGGCGGCGGCAACGGTATGGCGGGCGTCTGGGCCGAAGACCTGTCGCGCCCCGCGATCTTCCGCGCCCTGCAGGCACGACACACCCTCGGCACCTCGGGCGCCAAGATGGGCTTGTTCTTCCGCGCCGGCGACGCGATGATGGGCGATCGGGTTCCGCGCCCTGACGGCGCGATCACGTTCCAGGTCCATGCGCTCGCGTTGCGCCCCATCAAGGAACTGGTGATCTTCCGCAACAACGAGATCGTGCACCGGCTCGAACCGAACCAGTGCGCGCTGGACGTGGAGTGGCGCGACGACGCGGTGCCCGCCGCCGACTGGCTCTGGTACTACGCCCGACTCCACACCGACGACGACCAACTCGCCTGGTCCAGCCCCATCTGGTTCGAGGCTGCGAAGTAGGCACCCGGCCAGCGGAGATGTGCCGCTCTCCCGAACACGCCCCTGGAAGGTAGGGCAAGGCTCCCGCCTTGCCGGTTCCCGCCGTTGATCATGGCGTCGGCGAGGTCCGCTCACCAAGCCACCCCACGATGCAGACGCCTTCGCACGCACCCGTGATGCGTAAAGGGTGGAGCATAGACCCCTGCCACCTTGTGTGGCAGGTGAACGGGTTCATCTTGGATACTACGCTGCACCGTGCCCCCTCTTCCCTTTCCCCCGTCCGCCGCCGGCGGACGGGGGAAAGACATCTGAGGCGGTCCGT
>Ga0156402_1337_pt2 | contig 15802 bp, 9 predicted proteins | sample RifOxyA3_FD_108045 | JGI IMG/M metagenome (GOLD analysis project Ga0156402, IMG submission 108045) | Lentisphaerae bacterium RIFOXYA12_64_32 | reverse complement strand
TCGCTCCCGCGGGTGCCGGAGCGAGCCGCTCCGGCCACTTTATTGGGCCCCGCGAGTAACATGGGAGGGGAGCGGAACGGGACTCCGGTGTTCAGTGTTCAGGAGAAACGGTGCGCCCTGGAGCGCCCGCGTCTCGCGGGCTGAACCGGCGCCAGGTGCGCAGGTGCGTTCTACGGTGTTCAGTGTTCGGTGTTTGGGTGCCGGGGACAACACAGCGACCTGTGCAGGCCAGAATGGGGCCGTGGGTGCCGTGGCTCGGCGCGTCTCGCGCCGAAGCGGAGTGCTCGAGGCCGGCCGTGTCCGGCGACATGTCCGCCAGAGCCAGAGCGACGGCGGAAGCTGCTCGCGCGGAGACGGATCTCCGGCCGAGGGCCTCGGGCCGGGACGGCCCCGAGCACCCTGCCGCGGTCCCGGAGGTCCCGCGCCACGGCCCGCGCCGTGAACTGTCCAGCACGGCCGTTTTCAACTGTGGATTCATCCGCACAGGCTGTAAAGTAGCCTCCAATCGCGGCAGGGCGAACGCGATGGAACACAGATCGCAACGCCGGACCGGTGACGGAGTCAGGGCGAGAGCCAGACGCCCCCGTCACGTCTTGGCAGGTCCAGCAGCCAACGTGGGCCCCGGTTGAGGCGGTGTTTCGCTGACAAACCCGTGCGCCAGGGAGCGAATGCGCTTCAGGTCCGGCTTGCCGGAACCGAGGAACGGGAGTGCGTCCACGGCGAAGAAGCTCTCTTTCTTGGGGACCCAGAGGTTGGGCAGTCCAGCGGCGCCAAGGGCCTGGTGGACCTTGACGACATCGAGGCTGTCGGTCTTGTACAGCACCACCAGGCGCTCACCCTTCTTCTCGTCCGGCACGGCGGTCACGACACAGAGGCGTTCCGAGACGGCGCCGGCCGCGACATGGATCTTCTCCTCGATGAGCAGGTGCGGGATCATTTCACCGCCGATCTTGCTGAAGCGGCTGAGCCGGTCCTGGATGGCGACGAACCCGTCGCCATCGATCACCGCGATATCGCCGGTGACATACCAGCCGTCACGGACGACCTCGGCAGTCCGTTCCGGGTCGTCCAGGTAACCGCGCATGACGTTCGGGCCCTTGACGAGCAGCAGTCCGGACTGGCCGCACGGCAGCGTGGCGAACGTGTCGGGGTCGACGACACGCACCGCGATGCCGGGAATCGGCAACCCGATCGTTCCCTCCCGCTTCGAAATCTGCAGCCCTGGGGCGCCCTGCACATCCGGCAGGTTCAGGCCCACGATGGGTGAGAGTTCAGTGCAGCCATAGCCCTCGAGCGGCGCGACCCCGAACCGGTCCCGGAACGCCTCGGCGAGGCGGGGCGTCAGTTTCTCCGCGCCGGTCACAAGGTAGCGGAGGCTGCTGAGTTGTTCGGGCGAGCACTTGCGGATGTACCCGAGCAGGAACGTCGGCGTGGTGCACAGGATGGCCGTCCGGTACTTCGCGGTCAGGACACCGACGGCCGCAAAATCGAGCGGGTTCGGGTGGTACACGACGCCGCGGCCGGTGCAGAGCGGATACCAGAGCGTACCGGTCAGGCCGAACGAGTGGAACAGCGGCAGGATGCCCAGCATCCGGTCGTCAGGCTTGAGGAACACGACCTGGTTCAGCCCCTCAATGTTGGCGTTGATGTTGGCGTTGGACAGCATGACGCCCTTCGGCGTGCCCGTGCTGCCGCTGGAGAACAGGACCGTGGCCAAGCCGGGCGCCGGCAGCTTGGGATGGGGCCGGACGACACGGTTCAGGACCCACACCGGAACGGCCCAGGCGATGAGCGCGGCGACAGCCTTGTCCCACCCCGTCACGGTCTTGACGAAGTCCTCCATGAACACCATCTGACTGCGCTCCGGCAGATTGGCTTTGGCCAGGAACTCGCGCGAGGAGAAGATGGTGCGGATCCCGCACTTGGCGATGGCGTGGTTGACGGACTCCTCGGCCGCGGTGAAATTCAGGTTGACCGGACACCTGCCCAGCGCCGCGATCGCCAGGTTGCAGAGCGCGCCGCCGACGCCGGCGGGCAGCATGACACCGACCATGGGGTCCTGCCCCACGCGGCGCCGGATGGCCCGGGCAAATGCGAACATCGCCACCATGGCCTGGCCGTAGGTCAGGGTCTTGCCGGTCGAGTCGGCCATGCAGAGGCGGCGCGGGGCGCGGCGCGCCTGGCGCAGGAACCGGAAGGGCAGCAACTCGTCCAGGCCCGGACGCATGCCGAATGCGTCCGCCGCCAGTTCGCACACGGCCTGGCGTACCTCCCAGGCGCTGGATGCGCCCGGCAGCGGCCGCCCGAACGAAACGGTGACCGGGTACGGGATCGGGCCGGGCATGCGGCTGAACGGCTGGCCGCCGGCAAAACTGAAAACACTGCCCCACACCCCGTCGAGGTGGACCGGAATGATGGGCGCGTCAGCCTTGCGCATGATGACCTCGAACCCGCGGTTGAACGGCAGCAGGTTGCCGGTGCGCGTGATGGTGCCTTCGGCGAAAATGCAGACCAGTTCGCCTTTCTCCAGGTACTCCGCGGCCTGGCGCAGGCTGGCGACCAGGCCTTTCGGCCCCTCGTCCTTGGAGATCGGGATGGCTTTCATCAACCGGCACAGTGGGTTGAACCATTTCGACTCGTAAAACTCGCGCGCCATGATGAACCGGATGAAGCGTTGCGTCGAAACCTGCAGCAGCACGGCGTCGGCATAGGACATGTGATTGCAGACCAGCAGCGCCCCGCCTGTACGCGGCAGGTTGTCGCGACCGCGGACGCGGATGCGATAGACCGAGTGCGTCAGCGCCCAACCGAGGAAACGGACGAGGAAGTCCGGCAGCAGGTACACGGTGTAGACAAGAAGGCCGAACAGAACGACACCCGTAACAAGGAACACCTGCGCCGGGGTCAGACCCAACCGATCGTTCAGCAACCACAGCACGGCGGCAGCCAGCAGCATGGCGCAGAAGCACAGCATGTTGGTGGTCGCGAGAATCCGGCCGCGACTGTGTGCCGGGCTCTTCTGCTGGATGTAGGTGTTGAGCGGCACCAGGTACAGGCCGGCGCCAGTCCCGAGCAGGAACAGGCCGACCGTGGTCCAGGCCACCGAGGTCACGGTCAGCGACACGGCGACACTGCACAGGCAGAGCAGGCCGGCGCCGAGCGGGACCAAGCCGAACTCAACCTTCTCGCCCGACCAGCGGCCCGCCAGCACACTGCCCAACCCGATGCCCAGCGCGGTGATGGTCAGGAGCGTCCCGCCCCGCAATGGGCCGGCCCCCGGCATGGTGTCGGCGTACAGCAGCACGTTCATCTGGAACAGGGCGCCGACGAGCCAGAACGCGGCCGAACCCAGCACGCAGAGGTACAGCGCCGGGATGCCCCGGATCTCGCGCAGCGCCGCCAGCGTCCGGCGCACGAAACCGCCGCCCGCGTCGCCGGCAACCGGGGACGCCGCGGGCACGGGCGGAATCATCAGCCCGGTGCAGACGCCGGCCACCGCGATACCGACCAGGACTACACCGGTGAGATGGACCTGGTCCCGGAAGCCGACCGTCCAGCCGCCCGGCAGCGTCAACCCGCCCTCGAAGAAGCGCAGCAGCGGCGCCGCGGCCGCCGTCCCCGCAATGATGGCCAGAAACGTCCAGAGTTCCAGCTGCCCGTTGCCGCGCGACAGGTCGCGGTCCGGCAGCAGTTCAGGGAGCAGCCCGTACTTCACCGGCGAGAAGAACGTACTCTGCACGCCCATCAACCCCAGTACGATCAGCATGCCCGTCGGGCTGTGCCGCCACAGGGCAACGCACCCCAGGACCAGGATCACCGCCTCGGCAATCTTGGCCCACACCGCCACGCTGCGTTTGCTGAACCGGTCCGCCACGACGCCGGCTACCGGCGAGAGCACAATGAACGGCAGCGTGAATACCGCCCCGGCCATGGGGACAAAGCGGCTGTTGTCGCCCATGATCTTGGCCGCCATCAGGCAGATGATCAGCTTGAACGCATTGTCGTTGAACGCATTGAAGAACTGCGTCGCCAGCAGGGCGCGCAGACCGCGTCCGGTCGGTTGGGTGGGTGTATCCATAGGTCCGTTCTTTCGCTTTCTGAATTCGGGCGCTCCACTTGACTCAATCTGCCACAACCTGCAGGGGCGCTGGCCCCCTGCCGCCTCACGCGGGGGAATCCAGCCTCGCGGAAGTACGGCCGCGGTGGCTCGGCGCGTCCCGCGCCGAAGCAGGGTGCGCCGGCCGGCTGTGTCCGGCGAAGCGGCCTGGGCGAAGACGGATCCCCGGCCGAGGGCCTCGGGCCGAGACGGCCCCGCGTACTCTACCGCGGTCCCGGAGGTCCCGCGCCACTGGCCGCCGCCGCGGCGAACGCCCCGGGATCGCGGACAAAGCCGTCAATGGCCGCGACGGCGCGGTCCCGGTCCAGGTCGAGGGGGACCATGTGCCCCGAGTTCTCGAGGACCACCAACGTCTTGCTCCGCGACCCCGCCGCGGCAAAGAAACGGCGCGAAGCGGCGTTGTCCGTCACCGCATCCGCTTTGGGCAGGATCAGGAGGAGCGGGACCTGCAGGTCCGCGGCCCGGGGCGCATTGGTCCGGGCGAGATCGAACACGCCGCGGTGCACGGCGCGGGGGATGAACCGGTCCAGCAGGTCGTACCGCTTCAGCGCCGGATCGCGCGCGTCAACCGGCATGATGTTCTCCAACATGTCACTGCGGTGCAGGATGACCTCGGCGACCCGGTGCCAGGCGCGGGGCGACAGCAACGGCGAACGCCGGCCGGAAACCTGGACCAGCGGCGCCAGGAGCACAACACCGTCGACCGCGCCCGGATGGTTGAGAACATAGTCCAGCGCGATGGCGCCACCCAGCGAGTGACCGACCACCCAGACCTGACCGTGGCTGGCGCGCAGGGCCTTGATCTCGCGGTCCACCGCCTCACGCCACTTGGCCAGGCTGGTCTGGGAGAATTGCGCCATGGGCTCCGCCGAACCCGGCAGGCGCATGGCACGGCAGGCGAACCCGCGCGCCGCCAGCGCCGGTGCGATCTTCGCATATGCCGCCGGCGACTCGCCGAACCCGTGGATCAGCAGCAGTGCGGTCGGGCCCTCGCCCACCGAGAACTCGCGACAGCCTTTGCGCACGCCGTCCGGGTCACGCTCGACCCGCGCTTCCCAGGCCCTGAGGCGCCGGTGCGTGATGCACGCGTAAGTCGCATCGCCGCCCACGACGCACGCCGCCGCCAGCGCCAGAATCACGATTGCTGTTACCATGAACATCCGCTCCCTTCGCTTACCATGTCGCCGCATGCCCGCCATCGCCAGCGCTCCAAGACGTGTTTCACTGATGGCTCGGCATGAATGCACGCCGCGTGCCAATGCCGCGACAGTGGCGCGGGACCTCCGGGACCGCAGCAGAGTGCCTCGGGGCCGTCCCGGCCCGAGGCCCTCGGCCGGGGACCGGCCCGAGCACCCCGCTTCGGCCCGGGACGGTCCGAGCCACGGCCAGCTCCGACAACGCTGGCGGCTTGACACCATCGCCAGCGCATATACAATTCGTGTATAGACATGGACCTGCAGTGCATACAGTGCGTCAAGGCAGCTTGAAGGGGCCAACGAGCACGGAAACCAGGGAGGACTCGCCCATGCCATTTCTGACCGCTGACGAGCGTCGCTTCATGGAAGCGGCGGCGGAACTGACGCACGTGAACCCGTTTCTGCCGGAGCGCATCGAGTGCGAGCGCCGGGTGCTGGGCGCGGAATTCGTGCCGCAGGAGATGGTGTGGAGTCCGCGGCCGGAGGCGCCGGCGGAGCCGCCAAACGTGCTGACCATGAGTCGCCGGGTCGAGGAGCTGGTGTCGACGTTGCGCGCACGTCTTTCGGGGAAAGCGCGGCTCGCGGCTGGTGAGGCCGAGCTGTACCGCGACCTGGTGGCGTACGCCCTGTACTACCGCTGCCAGGAGGCGTTCTGCAAGATGATCCCGGAAACGGAGACGCTGCCGGCGGCGGAGGGTGCAAAGCGGGTGCCGTTCTGGCGGACGTTCCGGCGCGACGCGCAGGAACTGCTGGGGCCTGTCGGCGGCGTCGACGACACGACCACGGCACACCTGTTTGCCAGCTGTTTCCAGGTCCGGCGCGCCTTTCACTACATCTTCCGCTTCATCATGGGCGGATCGATGGCGGCCGCGCGGTTGCGGGCCGCGGTCTGGCAGTCGATCTTCACGCACGACATGCGGCGCTACCGCCGGGCGCTGTACGAGCGCATGGGCGACATCACGGTCCTGATCACCGGGCCGTCCGGCACGGGCAAGGAATTGGTGGCGCGGGCGGTCGCGTTTTCGCGCTACATTCCGTTCGACCCGACGCGCGAGTGCTTTGCGGTGCTGCCGGGCGCGGGGTTCTACGCGGTGAACCTGGCGGCACTGAGCCCGACCCTGATCGAGTCGGAACTGTTCGGGCACCGGCGCGGCGCGTTCACCGGCGCGCTGGAGGACCACCCCGGCTGGCTGGAGACCTGCGGCCCGCTCGGAACGGTGTTCCTCGACGAGATCGGCGAAGTCGACCTCGGCCTGCAGGTCAAGCTCCTGCGCGTCCTGGAGACCCGGACCTTCCAGCGGCTCGGGGAGACGCAACCGCGCCGGTTCGCCGGCAAGCTGGTGGCGGCCACGAACCGGAACCTGGCCGAACGCATGGCGTGCGGCGCATTCCGCGAGGACCTGTACTACCGCCTGTGCTCGGACATGATCCGCACCCCGTCGCTGCGCGAACAAGTGCAGGACTCGCCCGGCGAACTGCACTCACTGGTCCTGTTCCTGGCGCGCCGGCTGGTGGGCGATGCGGAGGCGGACGCACTGACCCGCGAAGTCGAGCAGTGGATCACCCCGTCACTGGGCCGCGACTACGCCTGGCCGGGCAATGTGCGCGAACTCGACCAGTGCATCCGCAACATCCTCATCCGCAAGGAATACCGACCCCCGGAGAAGGCAACACCCGAGGATGACTTCCATGAGGCGTTTGCGACCGGCAGGCTCACAGCCGAAGAAGTCCTGCGCCGCTACTGCACCGTCGTCTACGCGCAGACCCGGAACTACCTCGAAACCGGCCGCCGCCTCGGCCTGGACCGCCGCACCGTCAAGAGCAAGGTCGACCGCGAGTACCTCGCCCGGCTCGGGGTTGAGGTCGGCGCGGATGCGGACGAGGAGTGAGCCACGGAGCCGCCAGTGGCGCGGAACGGCCAGTGGCGCGGGACCTCCGGGACCGCAGCAGGGTGCTCGGGGCCGTCCCGGCCCGAGGTTCTCGGCCGGGGATCCGTCTTCGCCCAGGCAGCTTCGCCGGACACAGCCGGCCCGAGCACCCTGCTTCGGCCCGGGACGGTCCGAGCCACTGTCCGCGTCCACGTCAGCCCCGGGCTCACACCCCGACTTCGGCCATCAGGACCTGACGTCCCGAGTCGGCGGACAAGTCGGCGGCGAAGCACAGGCGCATCGTCTCGTACGCGTCGCGCGCCGACGTCTTGGGCGGCAGTCCTTCGGCGACGCGGCGCACGATGTCGTGGGTCTGGTCGAGCGTGTTGTGGAAGTAGATGTGGTCCTCGGGCGTGTCCCAGGTGCGGTTCTCGACCCAACTGCTGGTCATGCACGTGGGCGAGTCGCCGAACGCCCAGCGCTTGAGGCGCCGGTCGAACACGTCCGCGAACGCCGCGCCTTTCGTGCCCTCGATCATGAACTGCAGGGCGTGCCCGTCCCCGCGCTGCTGACCGATCACGTCCTGCAGCGGGTCGCCGCGGAACGTCGCGCCCACGGCCATCATGAAGGTCAGGTGCCCGACCGCGCCGTTCGCGAACCGGTAGGTGGTGTGGTAGTTGTCGCGCACTTCGTAGTAGGGGATGACATTCGGCGAGCAGGCGGAAAAGACATCGACCACCGGCACGTCGGCGCCGACCCACCAGCGCGGCAGATCGACGTAGTGACTGAGCTTCTCGCCGAACATACTGCCGCCCGTGGCCAGCTTGTTGCGCCATGAGCCCTTGTGGTGGAACTCGCTGCAGATGTAGGTGCAGTGCGTGTTCACCACCTGGCCGAGCAGTCCCGCATCGACCCAGTCCTTGACCTGGGTATAGAGCTTCGAGTAGCGCAGTTCGAACCCGATCTGCAGGAAGGCCTTCCGGCGCTCGGCCGCCTCCACCATCGTCCGCGCGTCGGCCAGGCTGTTGGCCATCGGCTTCTCGCACATGACCGCCTTGCCCGCCTCGATGGATTGCAGCGTCAGGTCGCGGTGCGCGTCGTTCGACGAGGTGATGAAAACCAGCGGCACCTGCGGGTCGTCGAGGATCTCGCGCAGGTTCGAGGTGGCGCGCACCCCGTACTTGCTGCGGAGTTCGCTCACCCGCGCTTCGCGGATGTCCTGCGCCACGATCTCCGTGACACGGTCGCACTCGCGCAAGTGCTCGATGACCGTGCCGCCCATGCCGCCCGCACCCAGGACTCCGACCTTCATTGGCGATGTCTCCTTTTCGGTATGTGGTATTGGAAGATAGTGCGGGGTACAGGCCTGTCAACGGGTGCGGCGCGCCCCGCGCCGAAGCGAGCGGCCAGTGGCTCGGACCGTCCCGGGCCGAAGCAGAGTACTCGGGCCGGTCCCCGGCCGAGGACCTCGGGCCGAGACGGCCCCGAGGCACCCTGCTGCGGTCCCAGAGGTCCCGCGCCACTGGTCCCGCGCCACTGGGCCTCCACCACCTTGAACTCGGGCCAGGGTCACCTACACTAGACGCTGCGAACTCCGCAACCGGGGAGCGGTTCACGAACTGGCGGGAGGCACACTCCCAAACACCAACGCGAAGGAGGAAGATCCCCATGGCGAAGCTGAAGATCGGCGCGTTCTTGGCGAGTTTCCGGCTCGGGCTCGAGGGCGGCATCCGCCAGGCGGCGGCGTTGAAACTGGACGGACTCGAAATCTCGAGCGTGCGCAAGGTCAACTCGACCGAAATCGATCTGGACGTCGAAAAGATGTCCGATGCGACCATCGCGCGCGTGAAGAAGCTGATGCAGGACAACGGCCTGGAAATCAGCTCGACCTGCGGCGACATCGGCGGGTTCGCGCACGAGGACAAGGCGAAGTTGAAGGACATCCTGGCGCGCAGCAAGCGCATCATGGACACGACCAAGGCGCTGGGTTCGGGCATTGTCCAGACCCACATCGGCCTGGTGCCGCACGACCGCAACGCGAAGCTCTACAAGATGATGCAGGAAGCGCTGGAAGATGTCGGCGCGTACGGCGACCAGATCGGTATCGTGCTCGCCTCGGAGACCGGTCCGGAATCCGGCGAGGACCTCAAGACGTTCCTCGACACGATCAAGGCGCGCAGCATCAAGGTGAATTTCGACCCCGCCAACCTGGTCATGAAGAAGTTCGACCACCTCAGTGCGATCACCGCACTGAAGGACTACATCGTCCACACCCACGCCAAGGACGGCAAGCGCGGCAACGGCGAAGTGCCGCTGGGCGACGGCGATGTCGGGTTCCCGCGCTACGTGGCCGCACTGCGCGCCATCGGGTTCAACGGCTTCTACGTGATCGAACGCGAAGTCGGCCAGAACCCCGCCGCGGACATCGAGAAGGCGAAGCGCTTCCTCGACACGCTGTAGTCGGCGCGGGACGCGCCGAAGCACGCGCCCAGTGGCTCGGACCGTCCCGGGCCGAAGCAGGGTACTCGGGCCGGTCCCCGGCCGAGGTCCTCGGGCCGAGACGGCCCCGAGCACCCTACCGCGGTCCCAGAGGTCCCGCGCCACTCGGTCGTGCCACGGTCCCGCGCCACTGGCGCGGGCGGCACGTCACGGGTAGCACCAACTGCCGAGGCAGTCGGAGAGACCGGCATTGACGGGATTGTCGCGGATGTAGGTCCGAAGCCGGTCAAGTTCCCGCTCGTTGCGCACAATGTGATCATACGGCTCGGACTGCCAGAGCGTGCCGCGCCGGCCGAGCAGTTCGTTGATGCGGCGCCCGGAGAAACTGGTCCATGAGTGGAGGATGTTGTCGAGACTGTGTCCGGGACGCGGTTCGACCAAGGCGTGGACGTGATTGGGCATGACGACCCACGCGTCCAACGCGTACCGATCGCCGTCAAAGTGCCGGACCGCGTCGGCGACAATACGGGCGCAGGATGGCTGTCTCAGCACGCACGCGCCGTGGCCGGCATCGAGCCACTGCTGCACGCGGTCCGAGAAGAGCAGGTAGTAACGCTCGAGATCTTCCGGCGAGTAGGGTTTTGGGTGACTGCGCTCCCATGCAGCGCGCTCGGACCGGAGTTGACCGAGCAATGCCGACGGCAACGCGTCGTCGAGCCGAAACGTCGCGAAATAGGTGGCGCCGTCCTGGCGCCAGTGCGGGAGGTTGCGGGCGTGGATGTCGAGTCCGTCGGCAAAGTCGAAGTTCTTCATGATCAGGGCCTCCTCTTTGCGGCTATTATATAATAGCATCTAAAAAGATTAGCGTCAAATTGAGGCCGGTGTGACAGTGGCTAGGCGCGCCCCGCGCCGAAGCGCGCGCCCAGTGGCTCGGACCGTCCCGGGCCGAAGCAGAGTGCCTCGGGCCGGTCTCCGGCCGAGGTCCTCGGGGCGGCTGTGTCCGGTGAAGTTGCCTGGGCGAAGACGGATCCCCGGCCGAGGTCCTCGGGCCGAGACGGCCCCGAGGCACCCTACTGCGGTCCCAGAGGTCCCGCGCCACTGGGAGCGCAAACGCCAGCCGGTTGTCGGCGTGCACGGTCAGGTTCGCGCGACGCACCTGCGGGGAGGTGAAGCACAACCCCGGTCTTGGGTCCGCCCACCTTGACGGTGTGTGGACCCGGTGGTATTCTCTGATCAAATACCGGCACAGTGAATGACGGTCGGTTGCATGATAGGGCCTCAGCACAGCGGCCCGCAGGTGAGCCGTGCGGCCATGAGATGAGACAGCGGCGACAGGGAGTTGCCGTGGGGACAGGATAGCCAAGTCGAGGATGGTGGATGGATGGTCCGGGCCGGGGAGGCCTTTCCTCGGTTCGTCTCATGCTACGTTCCGTGACCCTTGGGAGCGTTTATGAGAAAGCCGCGAAGCGCCAAGGTATTGGACGTCGTTGCGCTGGTCCGCGATATTCCCGAGAAGGGCTTGGCCCGCGGCCAGGTGGGGACCGTTGTCCAACGCGTAGGCTGAGACGCGGCGCCGGCCCGGACCGTCCCGCGCCGAAGCGCGCTTCCAGTGGCTCGGCGCGTCCCGCGCCGAAGCGCGCGCCCAGTGGCTCGGACCGTCCCGCGCCGAAGCGTGCGCCCAGTGGCTCGGACCGTCCCGGGCCGAAGCAGAGTACTCGGGCCGGTCCCCGGCCGAGGTCCTCGGGCCGAGACGGCCCCGAGTACCCTACCGCGGTCCCAGAGGTCCCGCGCCACTGGTCCGTGCGGGGACGAACGAAGAGGGACGTTGGCATGATGCGAGACTGCGCTCTGTTTGCTGTACTGAAGCGCATCCCGATGCTCGCGGGGGTCGTGGCGCTACTGCTCGGCACCGCCGTCGACGCCGGCGTGCTCTACGTCAAGGCCGATGCCGCCGGATCGAACAACGGCACGTCCTGGGCAAACGCGTACACGAGTCTGCAGTCCGCCCTGACCGCCGCCCAACCCGGCGACGAAATCTGGGTCACGGCCGGGACGTACTACCCGTCCGCGAACGCGACCGGCAACCCGAGCCCGACTGATCCGCGGACCAAAACGTTCGCGATGAAGACCGGCGTGGCGGTGTACGGCGGGTTCGCGGGCACAGAGACCGCGCTCGACCAGCGTAACATCACGGCGAACGTGACCACCCTCAGCGGCGACATCGGCGCCCCGGGGAACAACGGCGACAACAGTTATCACGTGGTGACGATGCAGGGCATCGACAATGCGCGCCTGGACGGGATCACGGTCACCGCCGGCAATGCGAACGGGAGTCTGGGGTCAAGTTATGGTGGCGGCATCTATGCGTATGGCCCGGGCAACGGTAACGCCCTCGCCAACTGCATCGTCAGCGGCAATTGCGCCCGTCCTTATGGCGGCGGCGTGTGCTGCTACAATTCCTCGCCGGTCCTCACCAACTGCATCATCGACACCAATTTCGTCGACTACGGCTACGGCGGCGGCGTGTACTGCTACAATTCCTCGCCGGTCCTCACCAACTGCACCGTCAGCGGCAATCGGGCCTGGTTCTATGACGGCGGCGGTGTGTACTGCTCGGACTCCTCGCCGGTCCTCACCAACTGCATCGTCAGCGGCAATTCGGCCGGCTTCGACGGCGGCGGCGTGTACTGCTCGGACTCCTCACCGGCCCTCACCAACTGCACGATTAGCGGTAATTCGGCTTCCGATGGCGGCGGCATGCACTGCTTCTCTTCCTCACCGACCATCATCAACTGCATGATCGGCGGTAATTCGGCTCACAACGGCGACGGCGGCGGCGTTTGCTGCGGGTACTCCTCGCCGTCCCTGACCAACTGCACGATCAGCGGTAATTCGGCTTACTACGGGAACGGGGGCGGCGTCTACTGCTACGACGATTCCTCGCCGACGCTGGCCAACTGCATTCTGCACGACAATACCAGGCAGGCCGTGTACGAGGAGGACACCTCCTCCGCCCCTGTCGTCAGGAACTGTTTGTTCCAAGCCAACCCCGACGGTGACTACCATGACTGCGATACATCGGTCACACTCACTGGTGCCGCGGCGATCAACGATTTGGGCGGCAATAGTGGCAACGTCGAGGGGGATCCCATGTTCGTCATGAACGGGCCGGCCGGAATTTGCGGCGCATGGACCACGCCGCCCGTCTACAGCAATATGACTGTCCACACCACCCTGACCGATGCGGGGGCGGGCTTCACGCCCGGTGCCATGGTCGGCCGGTTGCTCAACGCAGATACGTCACAGCGCCAGCAGGCGCTCATCGTTGCGAACACCGCAACCACCATCGAGGTTGTGGGCAATGCGACCGGGGGCATTGCCGCAGGTGACGCCTACAAGGTCATCGATTACCATCTGCGCGACGGTTCGCAGGCACTGGATCGTGGCCTGGTAACGGGAGCGCCAACGGTCGATTTCGAGGGCGACCCGCGCCCCGGTGGCGACGGCCTGGTGGACATAGGCGCGGACGAGGCGCCCGATGGCTACGATTCGGCGCCGTGGTTCAGCAACATCTTGGTCACACCGTTCACGGTGAGTGCGGGCCAAACGGTCACCCTGACCTTCACCGCTTCCGAGGCCCTGACAGGAAATCCGACCGTGACTGTCAACAGCCACGCGGCCACGTACTTCAGCAGTTCAGGCCATGACTACATCTACACGATGCAAGTGACGAACGCTGTCGGAATAGCGCCAATCCAGATCCAAGGCACTGACGCGACTGGGCATTTGGGTGTGAACACGACTGTGTCCGCGCTGTGTGTATCGGGCGCCATCTACGTGAATGCGACGATCGCGATCGGCGGTACAGGGGCATCCTGGGCTGAGGCCAAGAGGACTATTGACGAAGCACTCCGGCAGGCTGGGAACGGCAACGAGATCTGGGTTGCGGCCGGCGTCTACTACCCGACGCACAGTAGTGCCGGCAACCCGAACCCGGCCGATCCGCGGGCCAAGACCTTCGCACTGAAGATGGGTGTGGCCGTGTATGGCGGGTTCACGGGCACGGAGACCGTCAGGGCGCAACGGAACTGGGCGACACACGCCACTGTGCTCTGCGGGGATATCGGTACGCTCGACGATAGCTCTGACAATTCCTACTGGGTAGTCGTGGGCGCAACCGGCGCAACCCTCGATGGATTCACCGTCACCGGCGGCCACGAGAATGGGAAGGACGGCGCCGGAATGTACAACGGAAACTGTTCCCCAATCGTCACCAACTGCATGTTTGCGAGGAATCCGTGGGGGGGCATGTACAACGAGAATGACTCCTCGCCAGTGGTGACCAACTGCGTGTTCGCAGGAAGCTCGGGGCCTGGCATGGACAACGAGGATGATTCCTCACCAGTAGTGACCAACTGCGTGTTCGCAGGGAACTCGGGGCCTGGTATGGACAACGATAGTTACTCTTCGCCAGTGGTGACCAACTGCACCTTCACGGGGAATGAGTCCGGCGGCATGGTCAATGGGTATCAGTCCTCGCCGGTGGTGACCAATTGCATTCTCTGGGGCGATGGCGCGCCGGAGATCGCCGGGGAAGGCACCAGCCTCCGCTACTCTTGCATCGATCAGGACGGCTATGCGGGGAGCGATGGCAACATCCGGCAGGCTCCGCGCTTTGTGCGGAGTCCATCGCCCGGGCCGGACGCTCTCTGGGGCACGTCCGACGACGACTACGGCGATCTGCGGGCCCTGCCGGGCAGCCCGTGCATTGACGCTGGACTTGGAGACGGTGGGGTTACCGTGCCTGTGACGGACATGGTGGGGAACCCGAGACTGGATGATCCGGGGGTGCTGGACACTGGGGCCGGATCACCAACCTACGTGGATATGGGCGCCTATGAAGGCGTCCGCTCGCCGCCGTGGTACCCGCGCTTCTCGTGGCCGGGCCAGGCATTGCCGGGGGGCGGCGTGGCGGTTTGGCACAATGTCCAGATCTGGCGTGATGGCGAGCCGGACGCGGCCGGTGCGGAACTGGCGGTGGATACGAACGTCGCGGGCACGGTGATGACGCCGGAGGCGTACTTCAAGGCGGGTTCGGAAGGGCTGTTGCCGGGCACGTACTCCTGGCGCTGCCGCGGCTGGGACCCGGTCAGTGACGCGTACAGCGCGACGTGGTATCCCGCGACCGCGCGCGGCGGCGCGGAACGGGTCGTGGACGACTACGGGCCCGCCGCGATGCCGCGCGACCTCGCGGTCACGGACAACGGCGCGGGCAACTACACGCTCGAGTTCACCTGCGACAATGCGCGCGGGTATGAGTTGACCATGACCGGCCCGAACGGCTATTCCCGGACGTTCAGGCACGTTTTCGCGCCGGACGCGGCCGGGGTCATCCCCCTGAACCGGCCGAGCGCACTCGACATCAACCTGGTCACGGCCGGCACGTACTCGTGGGAGGTGCGCGGGTTCAATCCGGTCGATGAGGCGGCCGGGACCGAAACCTGGTCCGACCCGGTGCAGATCGTGCTGGCGGCCCAGGGGACTGCGGTTGATATGGCCCAACAGCAGCCGGGCGGGCTGCAGCCGCCGGACGGCTGGCTCTGCCGCGCGCCGGGCGAGATCCTGCTGCAGTGGGACCCTGTCCCGGGCGCGGCTGGCTACCTGCTCTACCTCGGGTCGAGCGACGGGCACCTGCCCTACAACTACGCGGATCTTGGCGCCGTCACGTCGCTGCGGGTGAACGTCCAGGTTGGGAGTTACTTCTGGACCGTGATCGCTTACGACGCCGGCTATGTGGGCAGCCGGCCCGGTGCCATGACCCGGTTCGATGTCATCCGGAATGCGGGCGCGCCGGTCATCCAGTACGTGGCGGTCGACGCTGACCCGACGACCCTGACGGTCGGGGTCGCCGGTGGGACGAGCCTGCCGCAGACGGTCGATATCCGGCACTACGATGCGGACTCCGCACAGTGGCGCACGTTCCTGGCGCAGCCGGTGGCTGGCGCGACCGCGACCGAGGGCACCACGGTCACCATTGCCGGCGCCGACTTCACGGTCGGCGAGTACGTCATGATCAGCGGCACGTCAGCGACCGGCCTCGTCAGCCCGAACAAGGTACTGGTGATCGAGTAGGAAAGGCCCGCCGCGACCCGGGCCGAAGCGCGCGCCCAGTGGCTCGGACC
>Ga0156402_1439_pt1 | contig 16068 bp, 9 predicted proteins | sample RifOxyA3_FD_108045 | JGI IMG/M metagenome (GOLD analysis project Ga0156402, IMG submission 108045) | Lentisphaerae bacterium RIFOXYA12_64_32 | reverse complement strand
CAGTGAGTAACGCCCACACATGATCGGCCGGTCTGCCGGCCGGGGGCGCTGACGCATTACCTGAGCGAATCCGCCGCAATGGGTATTCGATGGCGCAAGTTCGGGGACGGAAAGCGGGGACAGACCTCTGTCGCCCTTTGGCAATATACGCCCAGTCGCCGGGGCTGCCCGCCACCAAGAGCCCTGCTCACTGGCTTTGGGGAGGAGGAACGGTTCGCCGAGCCGCTGCTGGAACGGTTCTCCGGACGGCGGCCCGACGCGCTGCTGGGGGTGACGCCATGAAGCGTCTCACCCGGGACCAACAGAAAGCCGTGCTCGACCAGTGGAATCGCGCCGGTCCGGAACTCGAGCGGTTCCGCTACGAGGAACTCCGCAACTGGGTCTACGACTGGAAGGTTGTCGACGCTCTGCTGGAGATTGGCGCACGTACGGCCAAGCCGACGACGAGTTCCGGTCTGGTCGAGCTGCAGCGCCTGTTCATGAAGGGGGCGCGGCGGCAGGGCCTCCTGCCCGCCGAGGTACGCGAGGCGTCCCCGGCATATGGCAGCACGGACGCGATGCGGACCCTGGGCAACGCGGAGCTGCTGAAGCGCCGCAAGCTCGCGCTGCTCTGCTCGGTCAAGTGCCCGGGCAAGCTCATTCTCGACGCGTACGACTTCTGCCGTCATCTCCAGGCAGACAGTTCCGCGGTCATCAGCGGCTTCCACTCGCCGATGGAACAGGAGTGCTGGCACATCCTGCTGCGGCGTTCGCACGCCGTGATCTGGTGCCTCGCGCGCGGCATGCTCGCCCGGGTACCGCCGGACCTGCGGCAGCCGGTGGCCGACGGGCGGCTGCTGATTCTGGCGCCGTTCCCGGATACGGTCCGGCGCGCGACGTTGGCGACATCCGCCCAATGCAACCGGTTCGTCGCCGACCTGGCTGACGCCGTTTTGGTCGTGCACGCCGCGCAGGGCAGCAAGACTGAAGCCCTCGGACTCGAACTCCTTGCCGCTGGCAAACACCTCTGCACGTTCGACCATGCCGCCAATGCCGCGCTCATCCAAGCCGGTGCGCGGGGAATCACGCCGGACACCGACGCGGCGTGTGTCTTTCGGCCGTGCGGGTGAATCCTGAACAGGCGCTACCATGGACACCAGGACGCGCCTGCTCGTAGTGGGCTCGCCGTGCGCGAAGCGAAGCGGAGCGTCAAGAGCCCATCCGGCGCGTTGCCGCGGCACGGGGATGGTGTCTTGCCCGGCGGATCACCGCCGGGACTGCGACACCACTACGAGCGGTGCTGTTACCGATGTCTGTCCGCGTGAGGGCCTCTTCCCGCAGGTTGGATTCGCTTCTGGCGAACTGCCGTGCGGTGTGGTATCGTATCGGCTGGCGCGCGGGCTGCGGGCGATGGTCTCAGGTCCCGAAGGTCCGGGGCTGACGCGGTGCCCCCCCCGCTGCGCGACGTGGAACACAATCGATGCCTTTGTCGTTGACTCTGTCGCCGCACGGGCGGCTTTTTGTTGAGGAACAGGACGATGCGCCGGAACTGGCCTTGCCCGAGGTCGGCGCGCGCGTGCAGCGGGCGTTTGCGGAGTCCGCGGGGCGCGGGCTGCTGCACCTGACCTCCGTCGAACTCGCCACGGTCTTGCCGCCGGCGATCGCGTTCTGGCGCGAGTTTGGCCGGACCTATCTTACCCAACTCTGTCACGTACCGGACTTGGATGCCGAAACGGCTGCCGCGACACCGGTGCCGTTTCCGTCCGAGGCGGCCACCGCACTGCTTGAACAGGCGCCGCCGATGCGCGGACTCGAGTACCTGTCGCCCACGGTGTTCGAGCGTCTGTGGGCGGAACTGGACACGCAGGTGCGCGAGGATATGCGCCAGAACGGTGCGGGCGCTCAGGCCTACCTCAAGAGTCTGAACCCGCTCTGGAACCTGGTCGGGCGCGTGACGTTCCACCTGGCCGAGAACAAGAAGGACGCGGACCTTCCGTTCGCGTTCATGGCCACCTACACCAGCCGCATCTCGAACCAGGCCAAGCTCCAGTACCTGCCGCTCGGCCGCGCGCTGCAGGAGTATTCGGGCGCGCGCAACCGCGGCGCGCTCCTGTCGCTGCTGGCGCCGGTGCATCGCGCCGCCGAAGCGAGCGCGTTGATCAAGGGACTGGTCGAGTCCGGGGACGTGTTCCACCCGCTCGCCTGGACGCCGCCCGAGGCGTACCGGTTCCTGAAGGACATTCCGGCGTTCGAGCGCAGCGGCGTGATCGTGCGTGTTCCGGACTGGTGGAAACCGGGGAATCCGGCGCGGCCGCGCGCCACGGTGCGCATCGGTGACAAGAAGAAGGCGGGGCTTGGCATCGACGCGCTGCTGGACTTCTCGATGAACGTGTCGCTGGACGGCGAAGAACTGACCCCGCAGGAGATCGAGGCGATCCTGGCCTCGTCGCAGGGCCTGGTGCTGCTGAAGGGGCGCTGGGTCGAGGTCGACCGCGAGAAGCTCGCCGACGTGCTCAAGCACTGGCGCACGGTGCAGAAGGTGGCCGGCAGCGACGGTATTTCGTTCCTCGAAGGCATGCGGCTGCTGGCTGGTGCCGGTGCGGACAAGCAGGACGCGGAGGTGGTCGGTGAAACGGTCCGTGACTGGTCGCAGGTGATTGCCGGCGATTGGCTCGAAAAGGTGCTCCGTGACTTGCGTGACCCGCGGCGGATCGGGGATGGCGGCGCGATCGGCGGGTTGCAGGCCGAACTGCGCGAGTACCAGAAGGTCGGGGTGAACTGGTTGTGGTTCATGCAGCGGCTGGGCCTGGGCGCGTGCCTGGCCGACGACATGGGCCTGGGCAAGACGGTGCAGGTGCTGGCGCTGCTGCTGCGGCTGCGGCAGGAACGCGAGATGGCGGGGCGGCAGGATGCGGGGACGCTGTCCCCGCGCCCCTGCCGGGGAGGACTATTGGCCCTTCCCGGAGCCATCCCGTGTGCTTCTGGCGCTGGCGTCGCGCGCGTGCCACGGCCACGCGAGGACGCTGCGACGGCTGCTGCCGCCGCGTCTGGACGCGGTCGAGAGGCCATGCGGCCCAGCCTGCTGCTGGCGCCGGCGTCGCTGTTGGGCAACTGGCGTGCGGAGATCGCGCGGTTCGCACCGTCGCTGCGCGTCGTGTTCGCGCACCCGTCCGAGGCGGGCGAGGCGGAGTTGGCGGAGATTGCGGCGGCCCCGGAGACGCGTTTGGCGGGCGTGGACCTGGTGGTCACGACCTACGGGATGGCGCTGCGGCTGGAGTGGCTGCGCGCGACGGCCTGGGACCTGCTCGTGCTCGATGAGGCGCAGGCGATCAAGAACCCGGGCGCGCGCCAGACCCGCGTCGCCAAGCAGCTCCAGAGCCGGTGCCGGATCGCCCTGACCGGGACGCCGGTCGAGAACCGGCTCTCGGACCTGTGGTCGCTGTTCGACTTTCTCAACTCGGGGCTGCTGGGCTCGGCGCCGGCGTTCGGCCGGTTCACGAAGGCACTCGCGGCGGCGACCACGCCCAACCCGTACGCACCGCTGCGCGCGTTGGTGCGGCCTTACCTCCTGCGGCGACTGAAGACCGACAAGACGGTGATCGCCGACTTGCCGGACAAGACGGAGGTCACGGCGTACTGCGCGCTGAGCAAGGCGCAGGCGGTACTGTACGAGCAGACCGTGCACGAGATGGAGAGCAAGCTCGAGACGCTGGCGGGGATCGAGCGGCGCGGCATGGTTCTTGCTTACATCATGCGGCTCAAGCAGATCTGTAACCACCCGGCGCAGCTTCTCGGCAACGGCGCGTATGCGCCGGCGGACAGCGGCAAGTTCGCGCGGTTGCGCGAACTCTGCGAGGAAATGGCGGCACGTCAGGAGAAGACGTTGGTGTTCACGCAGTTCCGGGAAATGACCGAGCCGCTGGCGCAGTTCCTGGCAGCGGTGTTCGGGCGTCCCGGACTGGTGCTGCACGGCGGCACCGCGGTGAAGGATCGGCGCGCGCTGGTCGACGCGTTCCAGACCGATGGCGGGCCGCCGTTCTTCGTGCTGTCGCTGAAGGCCGGCGGCACCGGATTGAACCTGACCGAGGCGACGCAGGTGGTTCACTTCGACCGCTGGTGGAACCCGGCGGTCGAGAACCAGGCGACGGACCGGGCGTTCCGGATCGGGCAGAAACACAATGTCCTGGTGCACAAGTTCGTCTGTCGCGGCACGATGGAGGAGAAGATCGAGGCCATGCTGGTCGAGAAGAAGGGCCTGGCGGAGAGTCTGGTCGAGGGCGGCGCCGAGAAACTGCTGACCGAGATGAGCAACGCGGAGTTGATCCGTTTCGTCAGCCTCGACCTCGCGCACGCGGCGGGGGAATAGCGGCGAGGCGGGAGGGTCTGCCGCATTGGCGAGTGTAACACCAAGCGGGCCCCAAGCCGGCCCGCGAGGACGCGGGCGCTCCACAATGCCGCCACGTCAGGAAGCGGTCTCCAGGTCGTAAGCGGGGTGTCCGTCGAGGAAGTTCCAAAGGGCTCAACGTCCGGGGTCAGCATCCGGGGCCACGTCAGGCACGTGAGTGACCGGCGGAGCGCGCGGAACGACGAATCAGAGAGGAGCTAGAGACATGAGCTGGTATCGGCAGTGGCGTCCGTATGTGTCCGTGGGCGAGCGGCGGGCCAAGGCGCAGAAGGAAGCCGCCAAGATGGCGAAGAAGGGTCGCAAGACATCGCCGGTGGTCATCGAGGGGCGCGAGATAGCGTCCACGTTCTGGGGCAAAGCCTGGTGCGACCACATTGAGTCGTTCCACGACTACGAGAACCGGCTGCCGCGCGGGCGGACCTATGTGCGGAACGGGTCGGTCATCGACCTGCAGCTCGAGGCAGGGAAGGTCAATGCCTTGGTTATGGGCTCGTCGCTGTACAAGATATCGGTCGACATCAAGACGTTGCCGGGCAAGAAGTGGGAGGGGATCAAGACTGTGTGCTCGGGCAAGATCGCCTCGTTGGTCGAACTGCTGCAGGGGCGGTTGTCGGGTGCGGTGATGGAGGTCATGACGCACCGCACCGAGGGGCTCTTCCCGCTGCCGGGGCAGATGTCGTTCAAGTGCTCGTGTCCCGACTGGGCCGAAATGTGCAAGCATGTGGCGGCGGTGTTGTACGGTGTCGGATCACGACTTGATTCGCAGCCCGAATTGCTGTTCAAACTGCGCGGCGTTGACCACATGGCGCTCATCGGTCACGCGGCGGCGGCGGAGGGCATCGGCAAAGCGGCGGCGGCAGGGTCGCGCCGGAAACTGGCGGCGGAAAGCATAGCCGACGTGTTCGGGATCGAATTGGACACGGCGGCAGTCCCGGCGGCAACCGCACGTGCACCAAGTACGAGGCGGAAACCGCGAACTGCCGAGCCCCGGAAGCGTGCCGGGGAGAAGAAGACCAAGCCAGGGAGACCTGCCGCCCGGTCACGTGCGAAAGGCCCCGCCGTCGCGCGCGGAAAGAAACGTGGTGCGGCCCGGGGGGCGGAGCCTAGATGACCGGGCGGCGGACCGCCCGGTCATCTCGGAGTGAAACTGGCGACGATGCACGAAGACCGCCTGAAGGCGGGACTACGAACCTGGCCGTCCACGGAACGAGGCTTGTAGTACCGCGTTCACGCGGTCCGGGCTCCAGTTTCATAGGAGGCGGAAGTGGCAGTCGAGCTTGAGCGAGCCGATCCCCGGCCGCTCGCTGAAGCGTCGCTGCAGCTTCCGCCTAAAGGCGGGACTCAGGCCAGGACGCCCGAGTTTCGTGCCGAGATGACCGGACGGTCTGCCGGCCGGGGGGCGTTGATGCGTTACTCGCCCCGTCCGTCGCCGGTAGCGGACGTGCTGGCAATGGGCAGGCGTGGAAGTTCAGCCTGTCGGACCCGTTGATGTCTGACGCGGCTGGGATCCCGGTGCGGTGACACCCGCGTCCGTTGGACGGCGTCCACATGCTACGTGCGCGCCGCTTCCGCGCAGCGGACGCCTTCGCGGATGTAGGTCAGGCAGTTCTGGATCATTCGCTCCTCGGGGAAGGGCCACTCCATGTAGCCGGAGGACTGGCAGAGGATGTGGCGGTGGCCGCGGCCGGCCGACACAGCCTGCTCGACCAGGCCACGGATGTGTTCGGGTGTCGCGCTCATCAGGTCGTGGCTCTCGATATTGCCTTCCAACCCCATGCGAGTTCCGACGCGCGCGAACGCTTCCGGCAGTGTGAGGTCGCCCATGGGTGGCGGTTCGATGGGATTCAGCACGTCGACACCCATGGCGACGAACCGTTCCAGGACCGGCCCCATCTTGCCGTGGCAGTGCACCCAGACGTAGCCGCCGCCTTCGTGGATCATGTCGATGAGGGGCTTGTCCACCGCGCCGACGAACTCGTCGAAATCGGTCGGCGACATCAGCGGCGGAATGCACAACTCGGGGCCGACCCAGCCGTACACGACCTTCAGCCCGCTGCCGAGCGCGAGTTTTGCGTGGTCCCGGATGCGCTGCGCGAAGATGGCAATGGTCTCGGACAGCAACTCGCGGTCGGAGAGGCTCCAGAACGCGAAGTTCTCTGAACCGATGAGCCGCTCCAGCCCGTACATCGCATGATCGAGTCCGAAGACCGTGATGCCGCGGTCGCCGATGTTTTTCTCCGAGGCACGGAACGACTCGGGGTTGAATGGGAACGGTTCGTACGGTACGGAGAGCAGCTTCTTGATGTCTTCCGGTTCCTTGAGCAGGTGCTCCTTTTCGTAACCTGGTTTGCCATGGGTGTTGCGCGTGTAGATGCTGCGCAACTGGCCGGCCGGTGTCGAAACCTCGGTGATGACGTCGATCCACTCCGGCGAGTGGGTGGGCTGTTCGCTGCTCTTGGCGACCGTGGCGCCCGCGGCGCCCCAGTGCAGGTTGAACGGCGCGCCACCGCCACCCATCAGGTCGGTGCATTCGATGCCGAGGCGGTACACCGGCTCGTATGCCGGGTGCATGAACTTCTGGCCCAGATGCAGTCCCCACAGCTTGACCGCCGGCCGGTCGGGAACGTGGCCTTGGAAGATCGCGGTCAGTCGTTCGCGTCGTGTCATGAGGTCCTCTTGCTCCTTCGCGGACTCGCACCGTCCTCGGCGTCTTTGCGGTGAAATTCCCTTCGCTGCAGCGGAAGATAGGCGGCAAACGTTGTTCCGTCAAGAGACCGTGGACGGTGCTCAGGGCTGTTTCAAGATCTGGCGCTGCGTCTCGGAAGCCCACACCTCCGCGCACACCTGGTAGGGGCGGCCTGTCCTCAGGCCGCCCCCCCCGGCGTGGGGACACGCCGGGGGTACACGGCGGTCACGAGTCTTGAAACAGCCCTGGACGGTGCTACAGCCCGTGCAGGGGGAAGAGGAGGTCCTGGAGAGTTCTGATGGTCTGGTCAATCGCGGCGTTGACAGCGGGGCGTTGTTGAACGTCGGGCATGAGGGGGCGGTCGCGCAGGCCGCCCTGCCAGTCGGTGCTTTGCAGCATGACGCCGCCCATGCCGGTCATGAGGTCGGCGGACTGTTCGTTTTCGCACAGTGCGGTCCAGGCCAGGGCCCAAGCGCGCACGGTGTTCTCGACATGGTAGCCGCCGCCGCCGGTCGCCAGGATCGGCTTGCCGAACCCGAGCACGCGGTCGATGATTTCCGGGAACACGTTGTTGGTGAGATTGAGACCGGCGAGCGGGTCGCCGGCCAGTGTGTCCGCGCCGATCTCCATCACGATGATGTCCGGGTTGAACGCGCCGATCAGCGGCAGTGCGATGGCCTTGAATGCCCGCAGGTAAGCCTCGTCATAGGTGCCGGGGGGCAGGGGGCAGTTGACCGTGTAGCCCAGGCCGTCGCCGTTGCCAATCTCGCGCTCGAACCCGGTGCCGGGGAAGAGGGTGTGCCCATTTTGGTGGAAGGACACGGTCATGACGTCGGACCGGGCGTAAAACGCCTCCTGCACGCCGTCGCAGTGGTGTACGTCGATGTCGAGGAACAGGACGCGCTTGCCGTGCCGCGCCAGCGTCATGCAGCCGAGCGCGACATCGTTGAGGTAGCAGAACCCGGCCGCGCGTGCCGCGTGGGCGTGGTGGTAACCGCCGGACGGGTTGAACGCCACGCGGGCCTCGTCCGCGAGAATGAGTTCGGCGCCTCGCAACGTCGCTCCCACGGCGAGCACGGCATAGTCGCACATGCCGCGGAACACGGGACAGTCGTCCGTGCCGAGGCCCATGCGGAGCGCATCCAGCGAGAGTTCACCGCCCTCGGCGGCGTGAAGCACGTCGAGGTACTCGGGATGGTGGAACCACTCCAGTGTGGCTCGCGGCGCGGGTACCGGTTCGACTTCGATGCAGCCGGGGCTAGTCAGTAACCCCATGGAGGCAAGTGTCTTACGGGTTCGCGCTGCACGATGCGTGGTGAACGGGCAGGACGGCGGGTAGGCGTACCGTTCCAGCGCCGGCGAGTGAATGAAGGCTCGGGTTGTGCCTGCCATGGTGCCCCTCTCAGCCAGGGTTCGGGGTTCGGGATGCCGGGGTTCGGAAATGCCATCGTGCCTCGCCTCGCCCGGCACCCGTGTGCCACGGCACGGCATCCGGGCCAAACCGGAACGCCTGAACACTCGCGGCCCATGCTGCCCGAACCCTGAACCCCTTTACCCTTTACCCTGAACCCTTTAACCTGCCCTGCCTCCCTCCTTCACTCCCTGTGCGTGGTCTCCTTGTGCGCTGCCAGGTCGAGCGAGAGGCTGTAGGCTTCGCCGTCGAACTCGGTATTGACTTTGTAGCCGCTGTTGTGGAAGATGTTGAGCATGGCCTTGTTTTCCGGCAGCACGGTGGCATAGAAGGTCCGGATCCCGCGTTGTGTGCCGATGCGGCCGATGTAGGTCAGCAGGTAGCTGCCCATGCCCTTGTCCTGCCATTCATCCTGAACGATGAAGGCGACTTCGGCAACCTGCGTCTTGGGGTCGAGGAAGTACTGCGCGATGGCGACAATTTCGTCGCCCGCCGGGCTGGGCACGACGCCGACGATCGCCAGGTCGTTGTGGTAATCGATGTTGGTGAGGCGCTGCACGTCCTTGTGCGGGAACGTCTTGGTGTGCGTGAAGTAGCGTTTCTTGACGGAATCGGCGCTGAGCGAGTAGAGCATTTCGGAGAGGGCGGCTTCGTCGGTCGGCTTGACCGGCCGGAAGAAGATCTGCGTGCCATCGCGCAAGGTGTCGTGGCGCTCGAGTTCCTCGGGGTAGTGAGCCTGCTCCCAGGCCAGTTCGATCTGGTCTTCCTGGACGTAACGCTGCGCCTTGGCGGCGTGGATCAGTTCGTGGCGGAACTTCGGGTGCGCGATGTTGATCAGCGCCAAGGCCCGCTCGCGGATGGTCTTGCCGTGCAGGTAAGCAATGCCGTACTCGGTCACGACATAGTGCACATCGCCACGGGTGGTGACGACGCCGGCGCCTTCCGTGAGTTTCGCCACGACGCGGGACACCGTATCGCCTTTGGCGGTCGACGGCAGGGCGATGATCGGTTTGCCTTCGCGGCTGCGGGCGCAACCGCGGATGAAGTCGACCTGGCCGCCGATGCCGCTGTAGAACCGGTATCCGAGCGAGTCGGCACAGACCTGTCCGGTGAGGTCGATCTCCAGGCCGACGTTGATTCCGACCATCTTGTCGTGCTGGCTGATGACAAACGGATCGTTGACGTACTCGGTCGGATGAAACTCGAACAGCGGGTTGTTGTCGATGTAGTCGTACAACTTCTGCGAGCCCATGCAGAAACTGGCGACGATTTTGTTGCGGTTGATGGTCTTCTTTGCGCAGGTGATGGCGCCGCACTCGATCAGTTCGATGATCCAGTCGCCGAACATCTCGGTGTGTACGCCGAGGTCCTTCTTCTCGTGCAGGAACTCGGCCAGGGCCTGCGGAATGCGCCCGATGCCGCACTCGATGGTGCTGCCGTTCTCGACGAGACGGGCAATGTTCTGGCCGATCTTGCGCAACACGTCGGTGGATGCGGGCGGTTCGACGGTGATCATCGGCTCGTCATACGGCACCAAGGCATCGATGTTGTTGACGTGCAGGAAGCTGTTGCCCAGAGTGCGGGGCATATTGGCGTTGACTTGGGCAATGACAAACTTGGCGTTGGCCGCGGCCGACTTGACGACGTCGACTGAGACGCCGAGGCTGCACAGGCCGTTGACGTCCGGCGGCGTCACGGAGACCAGTGCTACATCGATCGGGATCCGGCCGCTCTCGAACTCCTGTGGGATATCCGCGAGGAACATGGGCGTGTAGTCGCCGATGCCGTTGTCAAAGGCATGGCGGACGTTGTCCGCGATGAAGAAACTGTTCATCTTGAACCGGTCTCGGAAGGCTTCCGTGGCATAGGGCGCATCGCCGATGGTCAGCAGTTGGATAATGTGCGCGTCGGCCACGTGCTTGGCCTCCTCCACCAGCACGTTGACCAAGTGCCGAGGTTGTGCGCAGCCGGTGCCGATGAAAATCGTATGGCCGGGGCGAATAAGGCGCATCGCCTCGATGGCGGTGCGGACTCGGGATGCGTGCTTCTTCTTCCAGTCGAACGCGTCCATATCGTGTCTCCGTATCCGGGGGGGCGTGTGTCGCGCGTCGAGGGTAAAACGGCGGTGGTCCGAAGCCGCGGCCGAATTCCGCGGTGCGCGCCTCGCCCTCACTTTGCCTCGTTACGTCGTCATCGTCGGTTCGAGCCCGATCATGGCGTCGACCACGACCGGTGTTGTCCCGGACGGACCGACGATGAGCGGGTTAATGTCCATCTCCTTGATCCCGGGGAATTCCGTGACGAGCTGGGACAGGCGCTGCAGGCCTTCGGCGATGGCGTCGATGTCCACGCCTTCCTCTCCGCCGCCATCGCCGCCGGCCAAGAGCTGGTATGTCCGAGTGCGGACCAGCATCTCCTTGGCTTCCTCGGCGGTGAGCGGCGCGGGGTAGAAGGCGACGTCCTCGAGGACTTCGACGAGGCGCCCGCCCATGCCGAACATCATCAGCGGTCCAAAGCGCGGATCGCGGGTCATTCCGAGGATGACTTCGCGGCCGCGATGGCACATTTCCTCGACGAGAATGCCGGGGATATTGATGCCGGGCCGTTTCTTCGGAATGCGATACATCATCAAGTCAAAAGCGTCCATGACCGCTTGTGAGGTGGTCAGATCGGTTTTGACGCCATCGATTTCCGTCTTGTGGATCACGTCGGGCGACCAGACTTTGAGCACGACCGGGTAGCCGATCTGGCTGGCGATGTTGGCCGCCTGCTCCGACGTGTTGGCAATGGCGGACTTCGGGGTGACGAATCCGTAGGCCTGCAGAATTTCCTTGCTCTCCATCTCGCCGAGTTGGAACAGGTTCTGCCGCAGATGCCGGTCAATGATCAGCTCGACCTTGCGGCGATTCACGGGGAACAGCCGCACGACTCGCTTCGGTCGTGAACGCCAGAGCGAGTACTCGACCATGACGCGGAAGGTGGCGACGGCCGCTTCGGGCGAATCGTACTGCGGAATGCCGCCTTCGCGCAGGACGGTCACCGCGGCGGAAATCTTGGCGGCGCCGAGGAACGAAGCCAGCACGGGCTTGCCGCTCTTTTCGTGCGAGACTCGCACAATGGTTCGTGCGGTTTCGACACAGTCGGTCGTGGCATGCGGGCTGAGCATGACCAACACGCCGTCGACACCGGGGTCGTCCAGCGCCGCCCTCAGTGCGATCTCGTAGCGGTCTGCCAGCGCGTCCCCGAGCAGGTCGATGGGGTTGGCGATGTTGGCGGCGGTGGCGAGTTTCTCGGCGAGTAGTGCCCCCGTCGTCTCGCTAAGGGTCGCCAACGCGAGTTTTTCCCGGTCAATGGCATCGGCGGCCATGATGCCGGCCCCGCCGGCATTGGCAATGACGACAATGCGGTTGCCGGCGGGGAGCGGCTGACTGGCCAGGGCGCGGGCGTAGTCGAACTGCGCCTTGATCGATTCGCAACGCACCACACCGGCACGCTCGAAAACGCACTCGTAGGCGGTCTCGGCGCCCGCCATTCGGCCGGTGTGCGATGAGGCGGCTCGTGCCCCCGACACCGTGCCTCCGGATTTGATCAACAGAATGGGTTTCTGCGCGCTGACCCGCTCGGCCTGGCGAATGAAGGCGTCGCCGTCGGCGATCGTTTCGAGGTAGCCGGCGATGACACGGGTATGGGAGTCTTCGCCGAGGGCCCGGATCATGTCCAGTTCGTCAACGTCCGCCTTGTTGCCAATGCTCACCAGCTTGCTCATGCCGGTGCCGTTGGCGTTGGCCATGTCGACAATGGCGGCCAGCAGCGAACCGGACTGGGAGAAGTAGCCGATTCCCCCGGGCGCGGGGAGTTTTCCGGCAAAGCTGGCATTGACTTTCTCGACGGTGGCCATGACCCCGATGCAATTCGGACCGATGAGCCGTATGCCTGCCGCCCGCGCCACGTTCAGGACCTGGCGCTCGAGTTCCTTGCCCTGTTCGCCTGACTCCTTGAACCCCGACGAAATGACGATCATTGCCTTGACGCGCAGCGCCGCGCACTGTTCGGCAACCATCGGGACCAGTTTGGACGCGACCACGACAATGACGAGGTCCGGGGGGGCGCCCACCGCAGGGAGGTCGGGGTAGCACTTCAAGCCGAGAATCTCGTCGGCCTTTGGGTTGACAGGGAAGATCTTGCCCGTGTACCCGCCCTCGACCAACGCGGACAGGACCTCGAAGCCCACTTTGCCCTTTTCGCGGGACGCCCCGACAATCGCCACCGAGCGCGGGTTGAAGAAGTGTCGCAGACTCATGCTCACCTCATGTCGCGGCGCGGCCGTTCGATGCGGCGTCAGCCATCCCCGGGGACCCCGTTGCCTTCACTCTCTGCCGGGCGTTGCACCATAGGTTTCAGGTGTCGGCGGTCGCGAGCTTCAGATTGCAGCCACGTCCCCCTGGACCCTCTGCGCCTAATCCTGCAGTGCATCCAGAATCTGCTTTGTGTTCACGTGCTTCTCGATCAGGTCGCGGCACGTGAGAATCTTGTCAAGATCGAAGTCTCGGATCTTGAACCCGATGTCGGCCATGCGGGAACTGACGGTAAACGTGTCGTCCTTGCTCACCAGCACCGGGACCTTGCTGTTCTCGACCAGCGGCACGATGGTCGGGTGCAGTTCTATGCCGCCCGTGACCAGCAGTCCACCGCTGTGGGCGTAGTCCTGGGCCAGCACGTTGATGGCGACCAGGATGTTGTCGAGCCGATCGCCCGGCGCGATGACCAGCGTGTTATGCCGGATGTAGGGTACCACGTTTTGCGGTTCCATGGCGGCCACGACCACATTCTCGATGCGATTCGACAGGGCTTGTGTCCCGCAGAGCACGCGGTAGTTGAACTCCTCCGCGAGCTGGCCGACGGAGAAGTGTGTCAGGCTGCTCTCGTACGGCACCGCGCCCAGCAGGCGGGTCCCGAGCAGTTCCAGCCCCTTGGCGACCGTGGTGCGGATCTTCTCGTACTTGTCGGTCAGCACCTTGTTGAGAATGACGCCAAGCACTTCGACGTGGTGGTCGCGGAACAGCGACAGGCTCAGCGCAATCTCGTCGATTGGTTTGCCGATACCGCCGGCGGTCACGATGATGACCTTGGCCCCGAGCAGTTCGGCGACGCGTGCGTTCGAGAGCCCGAAACAGCTCCCGACCCCGGCGTGCCCTGTCCCCTCGACGATCAGCAGCGGGTGCGTGCGGTTCAAAATGGCCACGCTATCGAGGATTCGTTTTTCCAGCGGCCGCACGTCGGGGTGTTCGATGAACCGCGCCGTGAACCCGCGCTCTACGGCAATCGGACTCATATGGATGGGTGGGGTCGTCAGGTTGAAGAATTTGTGGACCAAGACGGCGTCTTCGTCCACCTGCGCCTGCAGATACGGGACCCAATGCTGACCGACGGGCTTGATGTAGCCCGGGTCGACGCCCTGGCTGCGCAGCACCTGCATCAGGCCGAGGCTGGTGAACGTCTTGCCGCTGTCCTGCACGGTGGCGGCGATGTAAACAGGTTTCATAAGGCGCTACGACTCCGATAGCCCGGAACGGTGGGGGCAGGCGATGCCTGACAGACCCGCAGGGACCCGAACGATGTCCGTCCAGGACGGCGACGCTCACAACTTGCCTGCCCGGATGATTACGAGGACCGGCTCCACGCAAAGAAGCCCAGACCGATGACGAAGGCAATCACACCAACATACTCTAGTTGCTGCGACCGCAGGACTCAAGCCTGATTCACGGCCGTGAAGCGTCAGGCGTGGGTGGAGAGTGAGACGCCGGCCAAGGGACTGGCCGGGCCACAAACGCCACGTGGTGCGGGCAATCCCTCGCCCGCAGGCTCAGAACACGCAGGCCCGGCATGATCTGCACCCACGACTGACGCTTCACTCACGGCCACAAGCAATGTGTTCGTGAAAGGTGGAAGAACCGAGTGGCGCGTCCACGGTGGCGGCCAGGTCTCCTGCCCTGGCCTGGTTCGGCCCTTGCGCGGCATCGCGCCGGGGCAGGAGGCCCGGCGTCCACCTTTGGCGCATTGCGGCCACGGGAAGCGACGAGTCGGCTTGCCTTAGGCTGCGGCGGTGGCATCTTGAAGCACATGGGAATCACGGCATGCTTTCCCGGTGACACGGACGCGGCCCGGACATTGCGCGAGCAGATGGTCATGGACCAACTCGAGCGGCGCGGGGTACGGGACGCTCGTGTGCTTGAAGCGTTCCGGCGTCTGCCACGGCACCTGTTTTGCAGCGAGGGCACGCCGATCGACTCCGCGTACGCGGACCGCCCGCTTGGCATCGGCTGCGGTCAGACCATTTCGCAGCCCCTCATGGTCGCCGAGATGACGGTCCAGTTGCGGCTCAAGGACACGGACCGGGTACTGGAGATCGGCACCGGCAGCGGTTACCAGGCCGCGGTTCTGGCCCTGCTCGTGGCGGAAGTGCACACCGTCGAGCGCATCGGGTGCCTGGCTGAGCAGGCGCAGGCGCGTTTCCGGCAGTTGGGATTCGACCACGTCCATGTGCACGTCGGCGATGGCACGTGCGGCTGGCCAGACGCCGCCCCGTACGACGCGATCGTGGTCACCGCCGCCGCCCCGGACCTCCCAGAGCCGCTTCGACAGCAGTTGGCGGATGGCGGGCGACTGGCGATACCAGTCGGCCCACGGCACGTGCAGGACTTGGTTGTCTGGGAACGGCAGGGCAACGCGTTCAACCGTCACGAGTGGGGTGGCTGCCGGTTCGTCCCCTTGATCGGCAGGCACGGCTGGCCGGATTGAGCCGCGCCCCTGCCAGACCGTGGAAACGCGGAGCTGCCAATGCCCCAGGGCTGTTTCAAAGTCGGCGGTTTGAGCTGCCCTTGTGACGCTCCAGTAGGCCCGGCCTGCGCGCCGCGCCGACTTGTCACGCCGAAGTGCCTGGACGAAGGCGGGTCCCCAGGCTGGGCCTCTCAGCCACGTGTGTTGGTGCGTGGGTCGGCGGCGCTCTGGCTCAGTGTAGAGTGCATCGCGCAACGGACCGTCGCGGGCCTCGGGGCGTGTGGAATCGGGGCGCGTGGGGTCAAACCGAATGCCCGCCAACTAAGGCCAGAAGACCGGTTCTGGGGCGGCGGCTCTTTGGAGCGCCCGCGTCCCCGCGGGCCGGCTTGGGGCTGGCTTGGCGTCGCACTGCGCAATACGTCACGACCCTCACGCCTTTTCCCCTGGCCACATCGCCTTGGGGGGCATTCGGGTCAGAGCGCCAACACCGAGGGGGCCGGGGAGTCAATGACGCCCCGGCCAGGGGTGCAGGGGCGGCGCCCCTTGCTGGGGGGACGCAGAGCGAGTCGGCGCAGCGACCCCGACCGACGGGAGGGGGCTGCGAGCGCGATAGCGCGGGGGGGCAAAGCCACCGATCTGGGCGGGGTTCGCCCGCAGGCTCGGCGAAGGGCGAACGCCGCAATCCGCCGCGGCGGGGAGGCAATGGGGCCAGGGACGGCACGGGCGGCGCCCGCGGCCGCCGCGGACACCGCACGGGACGGCCACGGACGCTTTGCCGTTCTTCAGCAACCTGCCGATCGGCGCGAGGTT
>Ga0156402_1184_pt1 | contig 16248 bp, 9 predicted proteins | sample RifOxyA3_FD_108045 | JGI IMG/M metagenome (GOLD analysis project Ga0156402, IMG submission 108045) | Lentisphaerae bacterium RIFOXYA12_64_32 | reverse complement strand
ACAAGACCCGCGGCGGCGCGAACCGGTGCGAGTAACGTCAACCTATGATCGGCCGGTCCACCGGCCGGGACGTGCTGACGCATTGCGGATCGACCCGAACCCGCCTTGACACCGCACCGTCGCGGCAGTACTCATTCCTGTCCCCGCCTCCGGGGTCCGACCGGGCGCATTCAGTGTTCCGCGCCGCCACGGGCCTTGTGCCCGCGAGGCGACGATTGGGGAAAAGGGGGGGGCGGCCCTCTCCCCCCTTTTCCCAATCGTCGCCCCCCCAGACGAACTGGGTGGCGGCGGGAAGCAGCGTGCGTAGTTTGATGGGAGTCTTCAGACTCCTCATCGTCCGACCCGCTGCGAAGAGAAGTGGCGAGAAGAGGTGACTCCACCATGACTGGCGAAATCGTCATGCTCGTGATCGGCCTGGCCGTGGGCAGCGTCGCGGCCTGGCTCGTGCTGAAGGGCAAGGTTCAGGCCGCCGCTGACGCGGCCAGGGCGGAAGCGCAGGCCGAAAAGGCGACCTTGTCCGAGCGTCTCCAGGCGCGGGACGAGCAGATCCAAGCGCTCACTCGGACGCAACAGGACACCACCGCGCTGGTGACCGACCTGCGCGGGCAATTGACGCTGGAGAGCGAGCGGCGCGCCACGGCCGAGGAGAAGAACACGCGCCTGCCGAAACTCGAGTCCGACCTGGTCGAGAAAGACCGCCAGCTCGCCGCGCTCAGCGCCGAAATCACCCGACTCAAGGAAACCCAGGCCGAACTCACCACCGCGATCGCCAAGGAGCGCAAAGCGACCGAGGAAAAGCTCGCGCTGCTGAACGAGGCGCAACAAAGGCTCACCGATGCGTTCAAGGCGCTCTCGGCCGAGGCGCTGAAGAGCAACAACCAGTCGTTCCTGGAACTCGCCAAGACCACGCTGGAGAAGTTCCAGGAAGGCGCCCGGACCGACCTCACCACCCGCCAGAAGGCCATCGACGACCTGGTCAAGCCGCTCAAGGACTCGCTCGAGAAGGTGGACGGCAAGGTGGCGGAGATCGAGAAAACCCGTGCCGCGGCATACGCCGGGCTCACCGAGCAGGTCAAGTCCCTGGCCACCACCCAGACCCAGCTCCAGACCGAGACGGCCAACCTGGTCAAAGCCCTGCGGGCACCGCAGGTGCGCGGGCGCTGGGGTGAAATCCAACTGCAGCGCGTCGTGGAAATGGCCGGCATGGTCGAGTACTGCGACTTTGTCCAGCAGGAGTCGACCACCACCGAGGACGGCCGGCTCCGGCCCGACCTGATCGTCAAGCTCCCGTCCGGCAAGAACATCGTGGTCGACGCCAAGGCGCCGCTAGCCGCGTACCTGGACTCGCTCTCGGCGACGGACGAACCGACGCGGCAGCAGAAGCTAAAGGACCACGCCCGCCAAATCCGTGACCACCTCACCAAGCTCGGCCAGAAGAGCTACTGGGACCAGTTCCAGCCCACGCCCGAGTTCGTCGTCATGTTCCTGCCCGGCGAGACCTTCTTCAGCGCCGCGCTGGAACAGGACCCGACCCTGATCGAGTTCGGCGTCGAGCAGCGCGTCATCCTGTCCACGCCCACGACCCTGATCGCACTGTTGCGCGCCGTGTCCTACGGCTGGCGCCAGGAACAGCTCGCCAAGAACGCCCAGGCCATCTGCGACCTGGGCAAGACGCTGTACGACCGCATGCGCATCCTGGCCGACCACCTGCAGGACATCCGCAAAGGGCTCGACAAGGCTGTGGACGCGTACAACCGCTCCGTGGCGTCGTTCGAGGGCCGCGTGCTGGTGACCGCGCGCAAGTTCAAGGAGCTCGGCGCCTCGACCGGCGCCGACATCGCCACGCTCGAAGTCATCGACAAGTCGCCCCGCGCCCTCCAGCCCGCGGAGCCAGCCGTTGCCGACGCCACGCCGGAACCGGGCGCAGCAGACAAGTAGGGTCGAGTCGCTTGACCATGCAGCGACCGACGCCGGGCCCACCAGCACACGGTCGCGGGGTTGAGTCGGCATCTTGATTTCCAGTGTCAGCAGCGTATCTTCATTTTGAAGATAAAGGGCCGCCGGTCACCTCGGAGGAACCGCAGATGAGCCGCGTAAGATGGCAAGACAGAGTCGTTCTCGCACCAGACCTGCACCATGGTGATCCCTGCATCAAGGGGACACGAGTGCCGGTGGCGATGATCCTGGGGAGCCTGGCCGACGGAACCACGCCCGCCGAAATCATCGAAGCCTATCCACAGTTGACCGCCATCGACATCCAGGCTGCCCTCGCCTATGCAGCCGATTCGGTGCACCAGGAAGTCCTGGCTCCGTTGCCGGCGTAGGGGGGACGAATGCGCGTGAAGGTTGACGAAGACCTGCCCAGTGACGCCGTAAGGTTGCTTCAGGAAAATGGTTACGACGCGGCCAGCGTGTTCGCGCAGGGAATGGGCGGCTGGAAAGATCGCCCGCTGTGGGACGCCGTTCAGACGGAACAGCGGTTTCTGGTGACCGCCGACAAGGGCTTCAGCGACTTGCGGGAGTATGCGCCGGGCACACATGCCGGGATTCTGCTGTTGCGGCCGGACGAGGATGGAATCCGGCCGGTACTGGACCTGCTCCGCCGCGTTCTGGACAACTACGCTCTGGCGGAACTTGCCGGCAGTACTACCGTGGCCACGCCGCGCGCCATCCGTGTCCGTCGCCAGACGCCGTGAAAACCGGGAGGTCCCTATGAACACATGGCTCACCGCGTCCGTCGTGGCTGTCGCTGCAGCGTCCCTGGCCGTGTCTGCCGGCGCGCAGGAAACGCCACCGCCGGGCTTCAAACTGCACGGGCGTTTCCTGGGCATCGGCGGCTGCCTGAAGACCCTGATCGGGCCCGGCGCCGAACCGGGCACGCAGCGCGTCTACGCCTCGCACATCTACGGCGGCGACACCCTGGACATCGTCGCCGTTGACCCGCTGACCGGGAAGACGGACGTGTTCCCTAGCCCCATACCTGGCGAAATCGGCGCGTGGGCCATGGCGCTCGGCGCGGACGGGCAGGTCTACGTCGGCACGCTGCCGACCGCACACGTGCTGCGGCTCGACTGGGCGCAGCGCAAACTGGTCGACCTGGGGCGCCCGAGCGAGACGGAACAGTACATCTGGCAACTGGCGCTCGGCACCGACAAGAAGCTTTACGGCTGCACTTACCCGAGCGCCAAGCTGGTGCGCTTCGATCCGGCCACGGGCAAGGGTGAAGACCTCGGCCGGATGGACGACGCCCAACTGTACGCGCGGTCGGTGGCGGCGGACGACAAGGGCTTCGTCTACGTCGGCATCGGCTCGGAGAAACGGCACATCGTCGCCTACGAGATCGCGACCGGCACGCACCGCGACGTCCTGCCTGCGGACCTCGCCGGTGGTGGGTGGGGTTCGGTGGCGCGCGGTTCGGACGGCGTGGTGTACGGGACCGCCGGCAGCCAGAACCTCCGCCTCGAGGGCTGGAACGCGGTCCCCATTCCACCCGACCAGGTGCGCGGTCCGGAGCCGCTGCGCCTGGCCGACGGTCGCACCGTGAGCTACGACGGTCGCACCGTGTCCGTCACCGACCCCAAGACGAACCAGGCCGAAAAGCACGACACCGGGTACCTGGGCAAGAGCCAGTCCCTGTTCCGCATCGGGCTCGGACCGGACGGGCGTCTGTACGGCAGCACCGCCATGCCGATCCACTTCCTCTGGGCGGACCCTGACAGCGACAAGTGGGAAGAGATCGGCCAGCCGGGCGGCGGCGAGTTCTACTCGTTCCTGGCGCACAAGGATGTGCTGATCGGCGCAGCCTACAGCGGCAATGCGCCGCTGATGATCTACCGGCCGGGACAGCCGTGGGCGCCCGACGCGAAACCAACCGGCAATCCCTGGCTGGTTCACTACGACGGTGAGAACGCCGGCTGGCGCCCCATGGCCATGATCGCCGGCCCGGAGGACAAAGTCTACATTGGCGCCGTGTCCGGGTACGGCCTGCTCGGCGGACCGCTCTGCGTTTTCGACCCCGCCACCGGCAAGGTCGATCAATACCTGCACCTCGTCAAGGACCAGAGCGTTGTCGCCCTCGCCCTGCTGCCCGACGGCCGCATCGTCGGCGGCGCCACGGTCGGCGGCGGCGGCGGCAGTCACAGCACCGAGACCGAAGCGAAACTGTTCATCTATGACCCGGTCAAACGCGAGAAGCTGTTCGAGACCGTGCCCGTGCCCGGCGAGGGTGCGATCAACGCACTGGCCGTGGGCGCCGACGGCATGGTCTACGGGTTCGCGGGCGCGAAGCTGTTCGTGTTCGATGCCAAGGAACAGAAGGTCATCGACAGCGCCGCGCACGACCTCGGCGGCATCATCTTCAACGCCGTGTTCCCGGGTCCGGACGGACGCTTGCTCGGCCTGGCCGGCAAGGGCGTGTTCGACATCGACCCGGCCACGCGCCGCCCGCGCCTCCTGGCGCCCTACCCCGGCGGCGTCCACGGCGGCTACGCCCTCCGCGGCCGCCAGGTCTTCTTCACCGCCGGCCCGCAAATCGTCAGCTACAACCTGCCGTAACGAGCCTGACGCAACGCAGCCTTCAGGCGTCCCGGGGCCCGCTGCGGGCCACGCGCCACCCGGACCGCGTAAACGCGGGACTACAAGCCTCACGCATCCCAGGTTCGTAGTACCGCCTTCAGGCGGTCCGGATTCCCCCGCCTGGCCACGCGCGGCCCAGACGGGGTACACGCGGAACTACGGACCTGAAGCCGCACTCCGCCTACTTCGACGGCGGCGACACAGAAATCTTCAGGGGTGCAAAGCTCATCCGGCCCTTCAGCGTCGCCTTGGCCGGGTCCGGATAGTCGGTGAGGATGACGAAGTCGACCCCCATGAGCGCCGGGACTTGCTCACCCGCCGCGACAGGCCTGACAAAGGAGAAGGCGACGCGCTGCTCCGGCGCCACCGTGATCGGGAACGGCTCACTGCACGTCCACCCCTCCGGCAACTCAGCATTAAGGAGTCTGACCGGCGTCTCAGCATCGCAATTTTCGACGGCGGCCGTAACCTGAAGCCGAGTCCCCCGCTCACGCAGCGCGGCGGTGTAGTAGCCGCCCTTCGGATACAGGCGCGGGCCGCGTTCCATGTATGGCAACCGCACCTTGATAGTCAGGAGGCACTGCGGATTCTTCTCATCATTGCTGTCGACCCAGATCGCTTTCAACATCTCCCCCTCGTTGCCCTCCGTCTTCAGCTTGGCCTTCAACTCTACACTCTCCCCCGCTGCCAGTTCCTTCCTGGCCAGCGACACCGTCGTGCAACCGCAACCGGGACGTACCTTCGCGATCGTCAGCTCAGCATCCCCGTCATTCCGTAAGTTGAACAGGAAATCGTAAGAACCCGTGTTCTCCTTGACCCGACCGAGATCGCAAACCTCTCCCGGTTCGACCACCAGCAGCGGTCCCGCACAAACCCCTAACTCCCCTCCGCCCAAGACCATAAGTCCCACGGCCAGGATCGCCTGCAGAGAGACTCGACTGGGACGATGCACTTTCATGGTCATCGACAACTCCATCGCGCTGCAACACTGCTTTCCTTCCGCCGTGTCCTCTCTGTTTGACTATACCGTCAGGGCCATCCCTCTGTCTATAGGGTATTACCCGAATGCCTCCCAACTTAAGCCAAGTGGCCGAGAGAGAGACCACGTAGAAACCGTACCCCCTGCCTCGGCAAGGTGGCACCCAGGCGGCCTCACCTGGGTGGCTTCCCGGGACGCCCCAGACCAGAGATCCGCAAGGCCGGGAGACCTGGCGGCCACCCTGGCAAGGCAGCGGCTTAAGTTGGGGGGCATTCGGTATTACCCTACCGCCCCCTCTGGTAAGGGCCCGCGCAAGAATTACTTGGCATTTGCGGCCAGCTATCTTGAGCCGGTTTCAAGGCACGAGGGAGGCGCATAGCCCTGACCTATGTAACGACCGGGTAACGCCGAAAACGGCCGAGAGAGCTGGCCGCCCTACGGGGCGTGGCGGCGCGGACGAGTGTGAGTAACATCAACCTATGACCGCGCGGCCCGCCGCCCGGGGGGTGCTGACGCATTACCCGGCAGGCTCATTGCACAGGTCGACAGGGGGTAGGGTTTCACCCCATACTACCTGTCTCGCCGCGCGCGTACATGGGTAATATGATATGTCTGTGTCGCCTTCACGGTGCTATCTCACGCAACTGCTCGGGAGGCCGGGGTGGTGATGACATGGCCTGGGACTCACCCGCCCCGTAGGGAAAGGGACTGCCGCGCTTGAGTAGTCGCCCGCCACAAGTTGTCTCCTGGTGTCGTCCGGTTCTGCTGGCCGCCGCGACTCTGGGCAGTTGTGCGGTCGCGCCGGCCGCGGCAGCGGCCAGCCGCCAGAACAGCAGCGCCCACACTCGAACAGGACCTGTGCCTGCCCACCAGGACGGTTCGCACCGTCCGCAATTCCCGATGACACTCCCGATTCTCTCGCGCGGTCTGCGGCTGAGGCTGACGCTGCTCCTCGCCGGTGCCCTGGTCTTCCTGAGTCTACCGGGATTCGCCTGGCCGACGCAATCCCAGTGGATCCCGGTCTACCGGCAAGGCAGTATCCTGCAGGACCCGAACGGCGATGCCAATGGCTCCAGAAACGTGGTCTCTGATGCGACACACGCGGCCGGGTTCATCGCCAACGACGGCACCTACATCTACTTCCGCATGCGCCTGGATCAGAGTCCTGCCGGGCAGGGCGGTCAGGGGCTGCTGGAGCCTTACGGCTGGGGGATTGAGTTTGACACGAACAACAACGCCGGCAACTACGAATGGCTCCTGATGGTCGACGGGGTCTCCCAGAACGAGACCGTCGCGCTCTGGCAGAACACGGTTCAGGGCACCGTGGGCGATCCCTCGGACAGGCCCGAGATACTGCAGTACAGCATGGCGTTGTCGGGGAACTACCAAATCACCGCCGCGGACACAGCCTTCAACGGCGACACGGACTACTTCCTGGACTGGCGTTTCCCGTACGCGACGTTCAAGCAGTACACGGGGTTGACAGACTCCTCGCCGTTGCGGCTTTTCGAGGGCAGTTCGAGCAGTGCGAACAATCTCTCGCAAAGCGGGGCCGACCTGGTCGGCCCCGCGGATCTGCTCACCGGCTTCTCCGATTTCATGACTCCCTTCGGGACACGACCGTCGACGGGCACGGTCCGGTTTGTGGCGGACTTGACGGGCAGCGGTGACGTCACGCAGGTCACGGCCGGAGACACGATCTATGTGCGGGTCGACGATCTGGACCAGAACCACAACCCGACCGCAGCCGACACCGTGGTTGTCGGCCTCACCTCCCTGAACGGCGACAGCGAGCAGCTCACGCTCACGGAGACGGGGGTCAACACCGGGGTGTTCACCGGCTCGATGACGACGTCGACGGCGGCGGCCGTGATCAACAACGGCAGCCTCCAGGTCGAGCTCGGCACCATGGTGACGGCGACCTACGTGGACGCCATTGCTGCCAACCTGCAGCAGAACCAAGCGCGTACGGACACGCTCACGGTGCACAGGCCGCAGATACAGATCACCAAGTCGGTCGACAAGGCGGCCGCCGCGCCGGGTGAGACGCTCATCTACAAGGTGTACTACCACAACCTCGGCACCGCGTTGGCGACGGCGGTCGTGATCTCCGACAGCATTCCCGCCAACACCACGTACGTGCCTAACAGCCTGCGGGTCGGCGCCGCGGGCGCCATGTACGCCACAGCCACACCCAAGACCGACAGCGCCGCGGACGGGGACGGCGCCCAGGTCAGCGGCGGTTCCGTCACCTTCATCATCACCAGTGTCGCCGCGGACAACGGTGTGCCGAACTCCGGTCCCGACGAAGGCATCGTGTTCTTCAAGGTCACCATCAACTGAGGAGCTGAACCATGACCCCGCATCGGCATTCACGCATCCGTCCGGTCGTCGCGTCCTTCGTGCTCGCTGCCGCAACCGCCCTCGCCCAGCAGGTCAACACCGTGCCGGCCGCGCCCGTTGCCGCCGCCGAGACGCCCAAGCCGGCACCCCTGGCTCTCAAGATCGACATGACCAAGGAGGTCACGGTCGAGAAGGACGGCAAGGCCGTGACCGAGTACGCCTCGGCTGAGACGTCGGCCCGCGGCGACATCCTGCGGTTCGTGATCACCTACACGAACAAGGGCGAGGGCGACCTCACCAACGCCAACGTCGTGGACCCCGTGCCGCAGGGCACCGTCTACGTCGCCGACAGCGCCGAAGGCGCGGACACCGTCATCACGTTCAGCGCCGACAACGGTACGACGTTCGCCACCGCACCGCTCAAGCAGACGGTGCAGAAACCCGACGGCACGACCGAGGCCAAGGAGGTCCCACCCGAAGCCTACACGCACGTGAAGTGGACCGTCAAACAGGCGCTCAAACCCGGCGCCGCCGGCCAGGTCAGTTTCAAGGTCCGAGTGAAGTGATGCAACCCCTCGCGGCTGTCCGCAGCGGCGGGCAGTGGCGCGGGACCTCCGGGACCGCGGCAGGGTGCTCGGGGCCGTCCCGGCCCGAGTCCCTCGGCCGGGGACCGGCCGACGCACCCCGCTTCGGCGCGAGACGCGCCGAGCCACCGAGGCCGGACTCCCACGAGGCCAGATTTCTCCACACAACTCAAACAAGGAAAGGAGGTACCCCGGCAGCAAGACCGCAGATTCTCGAATCGCAAGCAGTAATCAGTGATCAGTAAGCAGTGGTCAGTGATCAGTGGTCCGTGGTCGGGGACCAGTGGCCAGTGATCGGCAAGCAAGCAAGCAGAAACTCAGCAGCAACGAAGAAACGCTCCAAGGAGGAAACGCAACATGCAGGCAACGAAGCGCATCAGCACTCGAGGAATGACCCAGTCCACCAAGAGGAACCGCGCCCTCGCCGTCGTGCTCCTGGCGGCCGCCGTACTGGTCTTCGCCGGGGCAGTGACCGTCAACGCCGTGGGCACCGCGGCCGGTACGGTCATCACGAACCAAGCCTACGTCGACTACAAGGACGCTAACAACAACTCCCTGCCGCGTGTCTACTCGACCCCGGTCACCACCACGGTCAGCCAAGTCGCAGGCGTCGATGTGACCCCGGCTACCTCAGCCACGTCAGTGGCACAAGGCACAACCGGGATGTTCGCGGCTATCATCACGAACACCGGCAACGGCCCTGACACGTTCGCACTGACCGCGCCCAACGCCAGCGGCTGGACCACCACCATCTACCTCGACGCCAACAACAACGGCGTACTCGATCCCGGTGAGACAACCGTGGTCTCCAGCACCGGCAGCCTTCCCGCGGATGGAATGTACCATGTCATCGTCAAGGTGGAAGTGCCTGCTCTTACAGCTAACAACACCCAGAGCGCAACCACGCTGACGGCGACCTCCGGGTTCGCCCCGAACCCCGAGGACACCGGCGTTTACACGGTCAATGTCCAGGATGCCGTGCTCACGGTCACCAAGGCCATCGCGGCCGCCACCGGCTACAAGCCCGGGGACGAGATCACCTACGCCATCACGGGCCGCAACACCGGCAGCGCTACGGCTCAGGGGGTGCAGATAAGAGATCTGTTGCCTCCCAACACGACGTATGTGGCAGGCTCGACCCGGATCGGGCCGGTCGGGGGCACCTACGCCACGGCCACGGCAAAGAACGACGGCGTCGGCGATGACGGACCAGGGCCAGACCCTGACTACAATGTGCGTAACGTGGGCCAGATTACCGTGCCTTGGGGCGATTCGGCGCCGGAACCTGACCCCAGCGGCTCGGGCGTGATCTACTTCAAGGTCACGATCAATGCCGGCGTGGCGGCCGGCACGTCGGTTCAGAACACCGCCGAGGTCGACTATGCCATTGCCGGCAACCAGCAACCTACCCAACAGTCGACGACACCCGTGTTCCAGGTGGCGGTCAGCGCCACCCTCACTCTCGGCCCGGACCGCACCGGCACCGCCAATCCCGGAGACACCGTCACCTACCCCTTCACCTTGACGAACAACGGCAACGCACCCGACATCTTCCACTTGGCCGACACCACCACCGGCGGACTGACCTGGACGTTGTGGGTGGACGCCAACAATGACGGCATTGCCGGCAACGACGGCGACTATCAACTGACGGACTCTGACCACGATGGCTCTATCGATACCCCCAGTATCGTGTCCGGCGGCAGCCTGCACATCCTCGCCGTCGCCACCATCCCCGCCGGCACGGCGGACGGCACGGTCGACACCACCGTCGTCACCGCCACATCCAGCAACGACCCGACCAAGTCCGACCCGGTCACCCTGACCACCACGGTCACGGCCCCGGTGCTGACCATCAGCAAGACCGTATCGCCCATCGGCAACCAGCCGCCGGGAACGGAACTCACCTACACCGTCACGGTCACCAATACCGGTTCCGGTGTGGCCAAAACCGTGGTGATCACCGACCTGGTCCCGCAGTACACCACGTTCAATGCCGGGTCCATCAAGAGCGGCAACCCGCTGGTGTCCCGGTCCGACGACGCCGATCTCGACGGCGCCTACTACGACACCGGCTCCAACGCGGTGATCACCGATCACGGCCAGTTGGGCGCCGGCGGCGTTCTCATCCTGCAGTTCACCGTCACCATCCAGTAGACTCGCGCAGGTCGAGTTTCGGCTCTGACGGTTCGTCCGCCCGTCCTGTCCCCTGACAGGATCCGGCGGCGGCCCGCAAAACGGGAACTGCATGGTGTACCGGGAACGGCCAATCAAGACGTTGCTGACGACGGCTGCCGCGAGGTGGCTGCCGGTCGGGATGCTGTTGCTTGCCAGCATCCTGCTTCCGGCCGCCACGCCGCCAGGCACGCCCATCGTCAACCGTGCTCAGGCCGAAAACCGGTTCGCGGATGGGAGTGTCGTCACGGTCAACAGTCCGGAAGTGCGCACCCTGGTCGGCGCCGTTTCCTCCTTGGAGCTGCTGAAATCTGCAGCGCCGGAACCGGTGCGCGTCGGGACGTTGTTGACCTACACGCTTCGCTACCGCAACACCGGCAGTTCCGCTGCCACGGGCCTCCGCATCGAGGATGATATCCCCGTCGGTACGGAACTCGTTCCCGCCTCACTCGGCAGCAATGCCGCCGTCAACGGCACCCGCATCACCTGGCCCCTCGGCACTCTCGCCGCGGGCGCCAGCGGTCAGATCACCTTCCAGATCAAGATCGCCGCGACCACCGACGGCGCGCGCCTGCGCAACATCGGCCTCATTTCCAGCGACCAGGAGTCGGCGGCGGCAACCTCGAATGAGGTCTTCAGTAGGGTGGAGGCTCGGACACCCGGTACCATCGAGTTCCAGACGTGCGAAACCGGTGCCGAAGCCGCGACCTTCCGGCGCGGCCAGAGCATCGGCATCCAGGTCACCGACCTGGACCAGAACACCGACCCGCAACGCATCGAGACCGTGACCGCGGTCGTGAAAACGCTGGGGCTCAGTCCCGGCGACCAGGAGACCGTCACCCTCACGGAAACCGGCCCTGACACCGGCGTGTTCCGCGCCTGCATCCCGAGCAACACTCGCGCCACCGGCACGCTCAACGACGGCATCCTCTCGCTGGGCACTACCCCCGGCGTCTCCCTCGAAGCCGTCTATACCGACCCGCTGGACACATCGGCAGTCTCGGAGACCAGTGCCCTCATCGACCCGCTCGGCGTTGTCTTCGACGCGGTCACCGGCGAACCCATCCAGGGCGCGGTCGTGACCATCATCGACACCGCCACCGGCTTGCCTGCCGTGCTGCCGGACCTGCCTGGCAACGAGCCGCAGCCGAACACGGTCACCACGGGTGCGGACGGCGCATATGCTTTCCCGCTCGTGCCACCCGGCACGTACCGGTTCACCGTCACGCTGCCGCCCACCAGCACCTACACCTTCCCGTCCCAGGTAGCGAACGCCAGCATGCCTTCGGGGTTCACTGTCGACATCGGCTCGCGCGGCGAGTCGTTCACGCTTAGCGTCGGAGACCCGCCGCTGAATCTCGACATCCCGGTGGACCCGCAGCCCGGCACGCACCTGCGAGTCCTGAAGACCGCAAACCGCACCGAAGCGGAGATTGGCGACATCGTCCGCTACGCCGTCACCGTCACGAACGGCAGCCAGACACCCGTCACGGGCATCAGCGTGTTCGACCAACTGCCGTACGGGTTCAGCTATGTCGCCGGCTCGACACGCGTGAACGGTGTCGATGCCGCCGACCCGGCGGTGAGCCGCCGCACTCTCACGTGGACGGTCGGCGACCTGGCCGCCGGCAAGGCGTGCACCATCGTCTACAAAGCCATGCTCAACCCGCAGAGCACCCAGGGCAACGGCCGCAACAGCGTCTACGCCCAAGGCACAGCCGCCGGCAAGACGGTCACCTCGAACCGCGCCTGGGTGGAAGTGAAGGTCGAGCCTGGCGTGTTCACCTCCAAGGGCACGGTCATCGGCAAGGTGTTCATCGACCAGGACGGCGACCGGATCCAGACCGAGGGCGAGCCGGGCGTCGCGAACGCCGTGCTCTACATGGAAGATGGTACCCGCGTCGTCACCGATGACGAGGGGCGCTTCTCCATTCCGGAAGTCGCGCCCGGCACGCACGTCTTGCGGCTCGACGAGAGTTCGCTGCCGCCCGGCCTGCAGCCGGTACCGGTCTCGAACCGCTTCATGGGCAGCGCCACGTCGCAGTTCGTGGACATGACGTTCGGCGGCCTGTTCAAGGCGAACTTCGCCCTCGTCCGCACCGGCCCGGCGGTTGAGACCAAACCCGGGACGACACCTGCACCGCGCCCGGCAGCACCGGCGGTCCCGGCAGTCCCGGCAGTCCCGGCAACGCCGGGGTCGGCCCCTTCCCCCGCACCCGCTCAGCCCGCGGACTCCGCAGACGCCGGTGTTACCGCGCCCCCCGCGGCGGAACAGCCGCTGGACCAGCAGATCCTCGCCATGTCTCCCGACCTCGACATTATCGCCCCGCCGGACGGCGCGGTCATGGCGCGCAACCACATCCGCATCCTGGTCAAGGGCGGTTCGGAAGCCACCATCGACCTGTTCGTCAACGACGCCAAGATTGACCCGAAAAGGATCGGCCGCCGCATCACGCACCCCGAGCGCCGCGTCGCGATCTGCGAGTATGTCAGCATCGCACTGGACGCCGGCGCCGCCAACCACATCAAGGCGCAGCTCCGCGACCCGTTCGGCAACGTCCGCGGCACCAAGGAAATCACCGTCTACACCGCCGGCATTTCGGCGGACATGAAGATCGAGCCCGAGAAGAGCGAAATCCCCGCCGACGGCGCCAGCACCACGCCGGTCAAGGTCACGCTCCTCGACAAGGACGGCCGCGTCGTCACCGGCGACCGCATGATGACCGTCGACCTCAGCGCCGGCGAGATCGTCGAGCCGGACGCCGATCCGCTCAAGCCCGGCACGCAGGTGCCCTGCCGCGATGGCGTCGGCGTGTTCACCGTCAAGGCGCCGCGCGATTCCAGCCAGGCCGAAATCGGCATCGACTGCGACGGCATCGCGGACTCCGCACCGCTCTTCTACGGCCCGAACCTGCGGCGCATGATCGTGGTCGGCAGCGGCGACCTGACGATCGGCGGCAGCAACAGCGGCGCACCCAACTACCTCGACGAACTCTACGATGGCCAGGACGCCCGCACCGGCCGCGGCGCATTCTTCGCCAAGGGCGACATCGGCAAGGGATTCCTGCTCACCGCCGCGTACGACTCGGCCAAGCAGAAGTCGGACGAACTTACCGACCTCTACCGCCAGACGGTCAATGACCCGGACTACAAGGACCGCTACCCGACCTACGGCGACGAGAGCGAGCTCGGCTTCGAGGCGCAGTCCCGCGAGAAACTCTACCTGCGCGTCGACAAGGGCAAGTCCTACGCCATGTTCGGCGATTACCAGACGGACCTGAACCAGACGACTCTGGCCGCCTACAACCGCACCTTCACCGGCCTGGTCACCGACGTGGCCACGGACAAGGCCAAGCTCCGCGCTTTCGTCTCGCGCACCGACCAGACCCTGGTCGTCGACACTATCCCCGGCCGCGGCATCTCCGGCCTGTACTACCTGACGGCCACGCCGGTCCCCGGCAGCGAGCGCGTCACCGTCGAAGTCCGCGACCGCTTCCGGCCCGACCGCGTCCTCAGCCGCCAGGACATGACGCGCGACTCGGACTTCGAGATCGACGACGACATGCGTACGCTGCTGTTCACCAAGCCCGTGCCCAGCCACGACGCGGACATGAACCCCATCTTCATCATTGCCCGCTACGAGGCCGAGGGCGGCACGGATCGGCAGAACTACACGTACGGCGGCCGCGGCGCAGTGCTGCCGTTCTCCTGGCTCGAACTCGGCGCCACCTCCGTCACGGAGGAAAAGGACGAGGGCGACTTCCATCTCTCCGGCACCGACGCCACTCTGAAACTGCCGCTGAACAGCACGCTGACAACCGAGTACGCCCAGACCGAAGCGGTCTTCGACATCGACAATACCTTCGACCTCAACAACGGCACGGCGCGCGCCGTCGACTTCAAGAGCGAACCGTCCAAGAAACTGACCCTGGCCGGGTACTACCGCGACGCGGACGAGTTCTTCTACAACCCCTCCGCGACGGACGTGACCCGCGGCAACTTCAAGTACGGCCTTGGCGGCGCCTATCAGATCACCGACACGGTCAAGATCAAGGCCGAGCACTTCTACGAGGAGGACAACATCAACAACTCCGACTACCGGCACAGTTCCGTCAAGGTCGAGAAGAAGTTCGGCAAGGCCACCACCGCCAACGTCGGCGTCCTGCACGAGACATCGACCCAGCGGACGTCCACGCCGTTCACCTACCCCGCGAACAACCCGTTTGCCGGCACGAGCAGCACCACGAGCCAGACCGGGTTCTCGGCCCGCCCGACCCTGACCACCCGCACGCCGTTCGACGTCAGCGAGGACGTGCCCGAGTCCCTCACCGCCGTCACGGCCGGCGTCGAGACGCCCGTTCTCAAAGACCGGCTCGACCTGCGCCTCAATCAGCGCCAGGACGTCACCGGTGACGACAACAACCTCAGCCAGGGCGAACTGTCGCTGCGCATCAACGACAAGAATCGCGCCTACGTCCGCCAGGAGTACGGTTCCTACGGCGAGCGCGACGAGTGGCGCACCGCCGCCGGCACCGAGTCGGAGATCGCCAAGAAGACCGTCAACTACAACGAGTACCGCATGGAAACTGACGAGACCGGCAGCACGCACCAGAAGGTGGTCGGCGTGCGCAACGAGTGGACGGTCGACGAACGGCTGTCCGGCAACGTCGCCGCCGAGCACCTGAGCACGATCAGCGGCGCGGAGCGCTCCGGCGAACCCGACGCCCTGGCGCTGGCCGGCGGCGCCGAGTACAAGCTCGCCAAGGCCACGCGCCTGACGCTGCGCCTCGAATACCGCAATGCCACCGACGAGCAGTCCGTGCTGGCGGAACTCGGCGGCACGCACAAGATCAACAAGGAGTACACGCTGCTCGGCCGCGAACGCTTCTTCTACGACGTGTTCGACCAGTACGGCGAACGCCTCACGTCGCGTACCCTGCTCGGACTCGCCTACCGACCGACCCGCTACGACCGCTTCCACGCCCTGACCAAGCTGGAGTACCGGTACGACGGCGAGGACCTGAAGACGGACGCCGAAACGCCCGCCGCGACCGCGACCACCAATGCCTGGATCGGCTCGTTCGAAGGGCACTACCAGGCCACGCGCAAACTCCAGGTCATCGGCCGCTACGCCGGCAAACTCACGCTCGACGACGACATCAACGCCTACACCGACCTGATCTCCGGCCGTGTCCTGTACGATCTTTCCGACCGCTGGGACGTTGGGCTGGAATACCGCTTCTTCACCAACCACGAGACTGGCGAAATGGTCAGCGGCGGCGCCGGCGAACTCGGCTACCGCGTCTGGAAGGACCTCTGGGCGTCGGTCGGCTACTCGCTCGACAACCTCGACAGCGACCTCACCGGCAACCACTGGGGCCAGGGCCCCTACTTCCGGCTCCGGTTCAAGTTCGACGAGAACACACTCCGCGACCTGCGCACGGCCGAGCGGTAGGCGGACGGGTCCATGAATCCGCGCGGACTGCCTGCCGCGGGTTGCCATAGAGTGGCCGGAGCGGCTCGCTCCGGCGGGTGCGGGAGCGAGCCGCTCCGACCACTTTAGACGCCAGCCCCGGTCAACCTTCGACCCTA